>ULOX01026173.1_pt1 | contig 15865 bp, 19 predicted proteins | sample 1952911 | NCBI WGS metagenome assembly ULOX01 (sample SAMEA4835613, study PRJEB28245) | human gut metagenome | biome: gut microbiome; material: fecal sample | place: Denmark | collected 2008
AATTCATGGATCAGATTACTAGATTATCATGTGGATTATCCGGGCAAGAATACCATGACGGAGATAAAAGAGGAGAGGGTTATTGTGAAGAAAATCTTGGTTTAATGAAAAATAAGCAAGATTTAATAATTAATAGTTTTAAAACCAAATAAGGTTGGAAGGAGGTTTGAATGAAAACAAATAATAAAGAAAGGACGCTTGCTATTGTAAAGCCAGATGGAATGGTGTATTTAGATGAAATCATAGAGGCCATTTATAATGAAGGATTTACTATTAAAGATTTTTATCTGAAGTATTTGGATAAAGAAATCTTAAAAGAACATTATGCTCATTTGATAGATAAACCATTTTTCCCAGAACTTGTTGACTATATGACTTCTGATAAAGTAGCAATTTTACTTTTAGAAGGAGATAACATAGTTGAAAGATTTAGAAAGTTGATAGGGCCAACTGATAGTAGGGTTGCAGGGCCTGAAACAATAAGGGGAAAATATGGCACCGATAAAAGTATTAATGTAATTCATGGATCTGGTAATAGAGAAGAAGCAATAATAGAAATAGAAAGATTTTTTAAGGATAGGAGGAACTAATGAGAAATGTAGATGTAACATCAAAAATAACACACGGAATGTATGTTTTAACAACAAAAGGTGGGGGTTGCATAGTTGATGCTGTTGCTCAAGTAGGAAAAGGAGAAAAACCTACTATCATAGTGTCAGTAAATAAAAAGAATTTTACTAATCAATTAATTAAGTCAAATCAAAAATTTGCCTTGTCAATTATTGGGAAAAAAGTTAATCCAAAAATTATAGAAACATTTGGATTTAAATCTAGTAGAGAAATTGATAAATTTAAGGAAATAGAATATAGAGAAGTGGACGGAATAAACATTATTAGTAATACTTTAGGTTATTTAATATGTGATGTGGAGGGCTTTGTTGAAAATGAAACACATACTGTATTCTTTGGTCAAATGTTTGAAGGCGATATAACTAGTGATGATGAAGTTATGACATATCATTATTATCAAGAACATAAAGAAGAATTAATTAAAATAACAACTAAAGATAATAAAACTTTTTGGGTATGCACATTGTGTGGATATATATATGATGGAGAAAATCTTCCAGAAAACTTTGTGTGTCCTAAATGTAAACAAGGACCAGAGTATTTTATAAGGAAATAGTGGTGAACTATATGAAAAATATTTATATAATAACAGGAGCTAATGGCTTTCTTGGAAACAATATTGTAAGATTCCTTGAAAAAGATAATAAGAACGAAATAAGAGCATTAATTTTACCTAATGATAAAACAGATGCTCTAAAAGGGCTTAAATGCGAAAAATTCTATGGTGATGTAACGAAACTAGAAACATTAGAAGATATATTTAATATAGATCAAAATATTAAAGAAAAAGCAAATATTTACGTTATTCATTGTGCTTCAATAGTATACCTTGATAGTAAATATAATGAAAGGGTATATCAAGTTAATGTACAAGGAACTAAAAATATCGTTCAAAAAACCAAAGAAATAAAAGCTAAACTAATTTATGTTAGTAGTGTACATGCAATAGAAGAAAAACCAAATCATGAGGTAATGGATGAAAATGCAAGTTTTGATCCAGATAAAATTGTTGGTTTATATGCAAAGACTAAAGCTGAGACGACAAAGTATGTGTTTAATGAAGTTAAAAACAATAATTTAAATGCTTGTGTTGTCTTTCCGTCAGGTCTATTAGGGGTAAATGATTTTACCAATACTAATATGACAGTTTTAATAAAAAATATCTTAAATGAAAAAGTTCCTTCGGTAACTGAAGGTGGATATGACTTTGTCGATGTAAGAGATGTCGCTAAAGGTATTATTAATGCTTGTACTAAAGGTAAAAAAGGAGAAAGATATATTTTATCAGGTGAATATGTAACCATAAAAAAAATAGCTGATTTGGTATGCGAGTATGGTGTTACAAAACCAATAACAAAAGTTGTTTCAATAAACATGGTTAAAAATATTGCTCCTTTATTTGAACTATATTATAGACTTAGAAAAAAAACGCCATTATTTACTAAATATTCATTGTATACATTAAAGGCCAATGCTAACTTTACAAATGCTAAAGCAAAAAAGGATTTGGATTACCAAACAAGAAATATTAAATATACAATTAAAGATTTAGTTAATGAAATAAAAAGTAATAATAATTTATAAAATAAGGATATTCCTGTAATTGGTAGGAGAATGATATGAAAGACAAATTAAAAATACTTGCAATGATAATATTTGGAATTATAATAGGTGTTTTTTCAAAATATAGTGATACATCCGGTAAAACTTTTTCTCATTATTTTGGAATATTATCTTCTGGTATATTCTTTTGGTTTTTCATTGCTACTTTGATTTTATGTTTATCAAAAACAAGAAAGTTATTTAATTTATATTACTTATCATTTATGGGATCAATGCTTGTATCATACTATTTATATTCAAAGTATGTAATAGGTTATTATTATTCAAAAATAGTATGGTTTTGGATTATAATGTTATTTATAACAGCGATAATTGGAAATATATTTTACAAAGTGAGAAATACAAAATTATTTAGATGTCTATTTATTATTGGCTCTATTGTATTAATTATATATGATGGTATAAAATTATATGGTTTTGGGAACGGAACATTTATAATAGAAATAATTCTATCCATAATCGGTTATATAATAATAAATAAAGAATCAAATAAAAAAAATAGAGAAGGAAATGAAAATAATGAAAGTGGTTTTTAAGGATAATATTAAATCATATTTATTAGTATTTTTATTAAGTGTACTTGCGGGACTTTCCGTAGTAATATGTTTAATGCTTCCTAATAATAACTTGTGGTCCTTTTCTTACTGGAGTTCAAGTACTTATGGTTTTTGGATGTTTACAACATCTCTAATAGTTTTGCTAAGTGAGAAAAGAAAAACAGCAATTATCAATTCTTCAATGTATGTATTTATAATCTTTCTAATTACCACAATATATCAATCAATTAAAATGTATTTTAATTCGTATACTCCATTTGATTCATTAATGGAAATACCTATTAATAGTATTAATGGATGGTTATTATATAGTATTATACCAGCAATAATATGTGGAGCTTTAGGAGCAATACTTTATAGTGGTAGAGAAGATAAAATATATAGTAAAATATTATGTACTATGCCAGCAATATTTATATTAATAGAAACAACAATATTATTTATTTCGGTATTTACTAAACAAATGAAATTATTTTCTGCTATGACTGACCTTATATCTCTTATATTATATATATTATTTTTGATAAGGTTTGTATTTAATAAAAATATTAAAATGGAGGATATATGAAAGAGTTATTTACAGGAAATTCTGTAATAAATCAGTTTATACAAGTTATACCAATTACTTTATTAGTAGGACTATTATATATAATATTTAGATTTTTAAAACTAAAGAAAAGTAATGGTGATATTAATTATAAAAAAGAAAGTTTATACTTAATATTTGTATGTTATATTGTTGGATTATTTAATTTGGTATTAGTTCCTATAAACTTTTGGGATATCATTTGGTATAATATATTTTATAATTTTAATGAAAATCCGTTTGCAGGAATATTTGATTTTTCATATAATTTTATTCCAACAATATATAAAATAATTATTGGAGAGTATACTCCAGACAGTTGGGTAAAAGCAATGATAGTAGGAAACTTCTTAATGTTTATTCCTATGGGAATATTATTGTCATTATGCTTTGAAAATGTTAACAAAAAGAATATATTTAAATATGCTGTTTTAATACCACTTGCTATTGAAGTTCTGCAATTAATAGTTGGCAGAAGTTTTGATATAGATGATTTAGTAATGAATTTTTTAGGAATTGTTATAGGGTATTTTATAGTGGAATTAGCAAAAAAAATAAAATGTTTAATAAATGTTAAAACTCTTTGACAAAGTTCCAAAGACATTTGGTAGAATGCAAATATCAATACGTATATAATTGTAAGTGAGAGGAGAGATAAAATGAAATTAGGAGATAATATTTTAAAATTAAGAAAAGATTGTAAACTTTCACAAGAACAATTAGCAGAAAAAGTTGATGTAACTAGACAAACAATATCAAATTGGGAACTTGGTGAAACTTCACCAAATCCAGAGCAGTTAAAATTATTATCAAAAGCATTAAATGTTAGTATTGATGAATTATTAAATAATGATATTAAACCTGTGCTAGTTGAAAAAGTTAGTAACACTGAAAAACTTGCTGGGTTAATAATCAAAATACTAAAAGTAATGGGAATATTATTCATAGTTGGGTTTGTAGCTATAATTTTACTAAGCATCTTTTTTGGTAGTAGACAATCATCAAAAACAGAGAAAAGTACAATTAAGTTGTGTCCTTAATAATGAAAAATACGAATATCTTATAGAGTATGATCAAAATGATAATATAATAGAAGCTAGTGGTAGTGAATATATAATAAATATTATTAAAGATAAAGAATTTAATAAAGCTAAAATCTTAGTGAAATATATAGAAACTTATTTTAAAGATAATGGCGGTAAATGCTAATCTTAAGAAAATGAAAAATAGATTTTTATAAAAGTCAAAGTGATTGCTAAAAGAGTAATCACTTTTTAATATAGATTAAAAACTTGTAATATATAGAAGGGGGTATGTAAATTTGAGTATATTTCAAGAATATGAAGAAATTAAGAAAATGGTAGGAAAAGAAAAATGGGAAAGCATTGATGAATACATAAATAAAGTGCATCCGGAATTAAGACTAGATCAAATAATTTATAATTCAAATAATTGGATAGAATTTGAAAAATGGTTTTATAAAAATTTAAAAGGAAGTACTGTTAATGTATGTGATGTTTGGAAAACTGATTATGGGGACTATAAAGCACTTGCTGAAATTGGCCAAAATAAAAAAATGAAAGGGACAATAATTACAAGTTATGATGAACAAGTAATTAGAAATATAACAGGTATAGAAAAAGGTAGTTTGACTGTAAATGAACTTAAAAACGCATTTGCAGTTTTAATATGTAGTGATATAGAAAAATATTTAAAATTACCTACCATATCAAATGTATCTAAATTATTAAAAGAAATTTACGATTGTGTTGTTACTTCTGAATGTTCAATGTGTCATATTGATTATAATGAGTGGGAAGATTTTTATGATGATTATAATGAAAGAGATATAGAACAATTAAAAAAAGAAATAGAAAAACATAATTTAGAGGAAGTTATTGAGATAGATAATGGAGAATATAAAATAGTTGGTTATGGTGATTTAGAGACAAGATTTTTGGATGATAGGAATTATTGTAAAGAATTAGATTCAAATATTACTGATAAAATAATGACATATATAAAAGATACTTTTAATTTTGAATATAGTAATTCATTTGTTAGAAATACTTTTTCAAATATTATTGAATATGGACTAAAAAAACATGGTGATTCCAAACATGATTTTATTAAATATTTGTCAGAAACTTTTGATGAATTAGAATATGAAGAAATTGAAAAAATAATAGAAAATAAAGAAAAATACTATGAAGTATAAAAAGGAGGGAAGAATAATGAAATTAATGACAAAAGAATTAGAAAAAAAGTTTGAGAAATATCCGTTGTACAGTCAAGATGGATTGGGTGGTGGAGCAAAAGTAATAGTTAAATATTTTAATCCAGTAGGTGCTGGAACATGGTTAATAACTGAAGGAAATAAATTAGATAATGGGGATTATCAAATGTTTGGTTACTGTCATTTAGGAAATGATGATTATGCAGAATTAGGATATGTAATGCTATCTGAATTAGAAAACATTACATTAATTAATGGTTTAAAAATTGAAAGAGATTTATATCTAAATGATGATGCAACATTGTATGATGTAATGAAAAAGTCAGGTATGTATATCCCAGGTTATTTAAAAGTTGATACTAAGGAAGAATTAAATATAAATTCAGTGGTGAATAATTTTGATGTACCATTAGTAATTGAAGAATATTTGGATTTTGCTCTTGATGATTTAGAAAATGATTTATATTTAAAAGGTATTTATCCAGATAGCAGAAATGAATTAGTGTATTGCGATAATGATATTTGTTATTATAATTGTTACGATGGTGATTATTTATGTATTGCTACTAAAGATGCAATTAAAATGAAAGAAAGCTATGTACATAACAATAGTGGTCTTATTAGAGTAAACGAATTAAATAGTAGTTTAATTAGTGTCGATTACAATGGAAAAAGAATTAAAGATATAGCAGATAAATACAGAACAAGGGATTCTATAAAATATAATTCATACATTACTGACAATTTTAAAAACACTTTAGAAGAACAAGAAATAATGAAAGACTTAAGATATATAGAAAGTTGTCGTGATTATAATACTATAAAAGAAAACTTGACTAATGAAGACATAATTAGAATCAATAATGTAATAAAAGATTTTAGCTTCTATGAAAACAAATATGATGATGGAGTTAAAGATATTATTGGAGAATACGAAGGTAAATATGGTAATTATAATATTATTGAATGGTATGAAGGATTAAAATCAACAAAATCGTTTCTTGAAGATTATGTTTTAGAGAGGGGTGAATATAGTGTTTGATAAAGACTTTTTAAATGTTGTTGATAGGGTTAGTGATATTTTTATAGATTTTATGGAAGAAAAAGGATTTGATGTATCTTACCATAATGATAAATATTTAGGAAATGGAGCAACTGCATTTAATTCTAAAGACTCTTTTGTTCCTATTTTTGAATTATCAAATCAACTTTATCCTAAACTTTTTACAATTTTTATTAAGGATAGAAATGGTAATTCTATTTTAACTGGTAATTATGCTGCTATATATTCTTTTAGTGCTGATGATATGATAAACGAAGAAGTTTTTGACACTTTTATCAAAATGCTTAATGATATATATAATAACTATGGAATCTATAACAAAAATAATCGTTTGGATTTTACATTTAAAGAGCTAAAAGAAGATAGGAAATCATATAGCGAACATCAAAATAACAAAAAAATTTTAGAAGATTTACAAAATACTATTACCAATTATCTTGATAATTGTACTGATGAAGAGTGGAAAAAAATTTTAAATGATTACTGTATTGAAGACATAGAAAATTATATGGGAGAATCAAGAAGAAAAATAGAAGAAACAATAATTGAATGTTTTAAAGATATGGATAAAGAGAGTATAGAAAGTGAAATAAATAGATATAGTAAATATCTTGATAAAATAATTGAAATGTGAGGTGTTTAAGATTTGAGATGCTTTGAAGAATTAAGTTTAAAAGAGTTAAAAAAACAATATGATCTAAGTACTAATAATGCTATAGAGTATTTAAAAGAATTCGTTTCAAAAGAACAGTACAACGAATCCGTTGAAAATATTTTGTCTAATTTAAATATAGATGAGAATATTTTATATATGAATATTGAAGATATTCCTGACAAGGGTTACCTTGAAGGAGATTTGATTACAGAATTTAAAAATTTAGACAATTCACATTCTTATACTGTTGCAAGAGTTATGAATATGTGTCATTGTGTAGAACTTCACTATTGTGATGGAAAAACTACTATTGAATATGGATATAGAATAAAATCGGATTATTGGGAAAACGAAATTTATGAAGTAGAATGGTTTAATAAAAATATGTCTTATGACGAGATGTTTAAAAAACTAGAAAATTTATTTAAAAATTACTTTGGTGAAGAAGAGTTTATATATAAAGATTATCAAAATTTAGAAATTTAGAAGGGAGGAAATGATGAGAGAAGAAATTTATACTGTTTGCTATGATTCATTAAGTATTTATAATAATAAAAAAGATGCAATAAAATTTTATAATGATTGTTATATGATGAGCGAGGGAGCAGAAAGAGAAAGATATGCTTCCATTTTATTTGATCTAAACAATGATAAAAGAAAAGCTACTGACAACATAAGCAATTATTGCAGAGAAATTTATATTCATACTAAAAATTATAACGAAAGATCATTAAAAGTAAATCTAGATAAAAAACTATCTCTAGAAGAATGTATTAAATACTATAAAAATAATCTATTTCCTATATTAGAAATATGTGAGGAAGAAAATATTGACTTCAATAAAAAAATACCTTTTGAGGATTTTGGAGATGATAGAGAAATAAATATGAGAAGTATTACTGATTTTTATAAGCATTTACTTAGTGATAAAAACGTTAATTTAAGTAATGCATATACAAAAGAAGTGTCTGACGGCAAGTACATGCTTATAGTTGAAGATAATTTAGAAATTGATATAAGAGCATGGGATGATTTTGATTCGGTTGTTAATAATGTTAATACAATTTATGAATATAGTAAGAGAAAGGAACAAGAAAAAGAATATGAATAAAGAATATTTGAATAAGTTATTTGAAGAAAATAAAGAAAAATTTTTTGATAGTGAAACAAAAATAACAACTAGTAAGGAATTGGAAGATTATATAATATCAACAATAATATCTAATTTTGAATATGACTTTAATAAATATATTGATACAGACAAATTGTTTGATGATACCATTAACATAGGTATAAGTCATAATGGAGTTATGTCTTTAACACAAACTGATGCAGATAAAGAAAGATGTGGTATAGGATTAGAATATAGGGATGAGTCAGGAAAACTTATAAGAAGAGATTTAATAAGTGAAGAAGATTTTGTTATGTTAATGAAATTTTATATTCATACAAAAGATAGTGATTTATATAATGAATTTATAAATAAAGATGGTATTAACATTGATGAGTCTTATGAAATTGAATAGGGGTGATTGAAATAAATAGTTATGAAATGTTAAAAGAAAGTAAAATAATTTATGAAAATTTAGTTGATATTTTAGATAATGCTGATATACAAATATTAAATGGTAATCAAAGTAAAATAAAAGAGTTTATGACTGTGTTAGCAAATATTTATGATAATGCTTATAAACAAGCAAAAGACTATATGAAAAATGAGTTAGAAACTATTTGTAATTGTCCTAAATGCCAAAATAAATTATTAATAAGCGATTTAATAGATTATTCTTACTTATGTGATGAGTGTGATGAAAATTATTATTACATTGAAATAGAAAACCATAATAAGTGGTATTTAACTAATGATAATAACGAAAGATTAATTAAAAGTTTTAGCTTGGGATTAAATTATAATGTAGATAAAAAAATAATGTACATAGGGACAGAAAATAGTTCTGGGGCAAAATATATTTGTGATGACATAGATGATATTAAAGAGTCTGTGAATGACTATATATTTGGATATGTCAATCATAATACTTTTAATATAAAGATATGGGAAACAGAAGAAGATAGAATTCAAGGAGAACCAATCATACTTGATGAAATATACCATGATCTAAAAGATGCTGTTGCCAGATTAAAAAAGATAATGTCAAGACAAGATTATGCTTTTGCAGAAATTATAAATGAAGATGAAGATTTATTTTATTCAACAGATGGGGTAAGTGAAGAATATTATAAAAAAGATAATTTAGAAATATAAAGGGGGATATATGAAGTATAAGGGAAAAATTGAAAAAATAAAACATATAGTAGTATCTGATCCGACATACGATAAGAATGTTTGGTGTAGGTATGAAAATAATAATATAGATAATAAAGATTTAGTAGTAATTGTATATATTGATAAAGTAAAAAATAATATAGAAGATTATGAATTTGAAACGGTAGATTTTGCAGTACTTATCAAAACTAATGATGATGATTGTAGTGTTACAAAAGATGGGTATTTAAAACATTTAAAAAATATAAAAATAACTAAATATGATATAGGAGTCGATACAGCGTGTGTCGCAATAGGGGTAAACGAGTATGCTAAAAATATAGTTGATTCAAAAGATGAGTGGCAACCAGAATGTGCTATAAGAACTGGAGCTGATGGAATATTTGGTACAGTAATAGAAGGGAAGAATGATGATGAGCTATGTTTTATATTTATAGAAGGATATTTTGATAGTGATTTTATTGATACAAATAAACTATTAGATTATTTAACAGAGAAACTTTGCATTAAAGAACTAATAGTGGAGAATGAAACTGATAAAGAAACAAAAGGAATGGTGGTATAACTATGAGTTATTATCATATAAAGAATATCCATATAGATAAAACTAAAAATAATATATCAGCAGATTTAGCAGATTCTAGTTTATATCCTTTAACTTTTTATAACACAGAATTTCTGTGTCAAAGAAAAACATTTGAAGAAACGTATGCCGAATTTATTTATAATTTAGTAAGTGGTAATTTTCATCCGACTTCAAATAGTAAATTCTCTAAATTAGTTTTAAATCATGATTTAGAGAATTACTATGATGATGCACATAATATTGGTAAATTAGAAACATATTATAAATACAAGAATAATATAGATGCAATATTAAGTGGTAATTTATCAAGAATTAAAAATATTGAATCAGATAAAGAAATGCATCCAGAAAAATATTATGTATTAACTAAATTAGATTTGGATATTGGGTATGATTATGAGTACTATATAAATAAAAGAGGAAAACTATATACATTTATTAATAATAAAATAATGTCTTGTTCTCAGGATGATAAGAATTATGGTTATCCACTATCAGCTGTTTATGGTAAAGAAAAAGAAAAATTATTAGAATATAATGATTTTTTCAAAGACAAAAGCGATGAACTGGAGATATAGAAAATGGATAATATTAAGTTTGATTCTATGTCCCCATCTATGACTTTATTGTTATTTTTAATTATTGGATTAATATTATTTATTTTAATAATAGAACCGAAATTATCAAGAAGAAAATTAAAAAACAACAACGAGCATGGCTCTAGTAAGTTTGCAGATATAAAAGAGATAAAAGAAAATTTTGATAAAGAAGAATTAAATAATATAAATACTTCTGGTTTTCCAGTATGGTACGAAAAAGAAAAAGGAAAATTCAAAAATGTTTATTATGATAATAAATCACCACATTATGTGTTAATTGGTTCTACTGGTAGTGGTAAGTCAATAACAGTTAGTATTCCTATGTGTATTCAGTTTGCAACTGCTAAGGAAAAACACTCAGTAGTTTTAACTGATCCTAAAGCAGAACTTTTTAAAACAACTGGTAAAATATTTGAAGATAATGGATACAATGTAGTTACTATTGACTTTAGAAACCCTACGAAATCAAGTAAAATAAATATCATGCAACCAATTATTGATGAATGGAAAGAACATTGTATATATGATAAAAATATGATGTTCTTTTTATCATATTATATAAAATCAAATAAAATAGTAATTGAAAAAATGTTTAGCAATAAAAAATATCAAGAACAAATAATAGATAAATATAAGTTAGTAGATTATATAATAGAGATTATAAAAAACAACCAAGATGAACTAGAAAAAAATATAAAAAATAAAAAATATTTTGACAATTATTCTTATATGGAATATACAGGTGAAAAATTAAAAGAATATTTGAATAATTTATCCAATTTAGAAATATTAGATAAGATAAAAGAAATGCAAAATAATAGTTCTAATCATCAAGCAGAAGCTAATCATTTAGTGATTTCTCTTGCTAATTTAATATTTACAGAGAAAGAAAGTAAAGATCCATTCTGGATTAATAGTAGCAAACAATTATTCATTGGTCTTGCAGGAATATTTTTAGAAGATTATAAAAAAGGATTAATAGATGAAAACAAGATAAATATTGCTAGTATAAAGGAATTTCAAAATTCCTCTTTAATAAAAGAAAATCAAATGTATTTACAAAGAAATTTAAATACCAGAAGTTACGGGAATTTATCTAAGGATTATTTAACATCAATATTGTCTTCTGCTGAAAATACTTATAAATCTGTTACAGCAGTATTTGGTGAAAAAATGTCTATATTTGACGATCTAAATGTAGAAAATGTAACGAGCATTAGTGAATTTAATTTTACAGATGTAGGAAGAAAGCCAACCGCACTTTATATTATTGTTCCTGATGAAGATAAAAGCTATTATCAATTAGTTACTATAATACTTGGAATGCTAATTAAAGATTTATCAAAATTTGCAAATATGCCCGAAAACAACGGAATGTTACCTGTAAAAGTTGAGTGGATTTTAGAAGAATTTGCAAATATGCCACCGATAAATGATATACATGTTTCAGTTAGTGTAGCTCGCTCTAGGGGGATGAGATATATCTTTTTTATTCAATCTTTTGCTCAGTTAGATCAAATATATGGCAAAGAAATAGCAAGTATAATAATTGATAACTCAGCTTTATGTTATTTAAAAACAAATAGCGTAGAGTGTGCTCAAATTATAGAAAAGAAATTAGGAAAGGCAACAATAACAACAAACTCATTAAGTACAAGTACTGATCCATTTAAAGTTGGTGGTAATCAAACTACTTCTTTACTGGGCAGAGAATTACTAACAGCAAATGAAATTATTTCACTTAAATATAAGACAATAATATTTCCTGTTTTTGGCAATCCAATATTTAGAGATACTTATATGTATAGTGATTTATATCCTAAATATAAGAAAGTTGCAATATGTGAAAGAGAAATAAAAGTTTTAAAAAGATTAACAGATAATTATTATACTGTTGAAAAGCTAAGAGAATATTATGATAAAGAAAGCAATAATAAAGAGAAAGTAATAACAAGAAAAATAATTACTTCAAGCCAAAGACAAACTAAAAATAAAATGAGAAGAATTATTAAAAATGTTAATGGCGAGAATAATGTTGTAAGTCTCTTAAACAACTTAAAAGATTGGTTTACAAACAGAATAATAAGTGAAATGAAAGATGATGATAATGTTTATACTTTAGAAATTGTAACACTATTAAATAAAATGGATTTAATCAGACTAAAAAAACTATTCACGAATGATATCACAGTAGAAATAGCGAGTAATAAAAAGATTAGAAAAACAATTATATCATTTTGGAATAATTTAGAAGGAGAAAAATATTTATGAAAAAGAATCTTAAAACCATTGGTAAACTACTAATATTGTTATCACTAGCAACACTTTTATCTTATAAAATATATAATTATTATTATGAGAAAAAAGATGCAGATGTGATAAATAGTTATATTGAAGAAACAAGTCGTATTATAGAAGAAGAAAATATAGCGGTACCACTAGAAGAAACAAAAAACGAAATTAAGAAAGTAGACATAAAATATACAGCTGTTTTAGAGATACCAAGTATAAATCTAAAAAGAGGTGTAGTTGATAGTACTAAAAACTTTAATTCTATTAACTATGCAATTAGTGTAGACAAACATAGCAATTACCCAAATAAAGTGGGTAATTTTATTTTGTATGCACATTCTGGTAATAGTAACATTTCATATTTTAAGAAATTAATAGATGTAGAAATTAATGATAATGTTTTTGTTTACTATGAAGGAATAAAATATAACTATAAAATATTTAATAAATATAATATTGAAAAAAATGGAACAGTAAATGTTTTATCAAGTAATGAAAATAAATATATAACATTAATAACATGTAATCAAAAAAGAAAAGGATATCAAGTTGTATTAGTGGGGAAACTAGTAGAACAAAATAATTATTAAAAGTTAAAAAAGAATAAATAAAGGGGGAATTAAAATGAAAGAAAGGTATAATGTTATTGAAATAGAAAACGATGCTTTAACAGAAGAAGAAATTAAAAAAAGTGTCAATTACCAATGGGCAAAAATAATTTTAAATATTTTTGAGAAAGTTGTTCAAAATGGCTGAAAAGAATGTTAATACATGTTATAATTATTATGTAAGTATTCTTACATCCAAAAATGAAAATTTGAAGGTATGTCATCATAAAAGGATGGTGATGTACTAATGAAAAAGGTGGTATTATATGTAGGATTAACAGATGAAGAAAATAAAGCTTTAAGTTCTGAAGAAATTGAAAGTACATTAACAAAAAGAGCAACAGCACTTATGGATTATGTAGAAACATTGAATTATGAAGTTGTTGGGATATATCGGGATGGCTATTATATTGGAGATTCGGAAAATAGAATTAATTTTAATAATATGCTTTCTTCTTTAGTAAATAAGTCAGTTAATATTGTTTTATCCACTTATAATGAGATTATAAGTAATGAAAAAGAGAAATTTACTGAATTTGTAAGTAAACTAAATGACAAAAAAATAGAATTTAAGTCTATTTCCAAATTAAATCCAGAAGATACAATCGCAAGTAGAAGAAATCAACAATTAAAAAATATGATGGATGATTGTAAACTAGAATATGTTTCACCTAGTATCATCAATTTACTTAATTTAGATATTAAAAATGATGATAGCTTTTTAGCACCAAGTTATGAAATTAAAAAAAGATCAGCTTATGTGAGAGAAATTTATAATTCAGAGTATAATTGGTATGGTAAGAAAGTTATTTTATATGTTAGATTATCAGAAGAAGATAAAGATAAAAAAACTCTTGAAGAATTAAGTGAAAGTATTAAAAATCAATTATCAATGTTATTAAAACATGCTAAAGCAAATAGATGGGTAGTAGTTGCAATATTCTGTGATGAAGATTATTCAGGGGTGGATAATGAAAGACCAGAATATAATAAATGTTTGAGATTCTGTGAAGTTGGAAAAACTGATATAGTTTTGTGCAAAATGCAATCAAGATTTACTCGTGATATGGAACATGTAGAAAAATATATACATGGTTTATTTCCACAGTGGGGTATTCGTTTTGTAGGTAAAGTTGATAATGCTGATACAGTTGTTAAAGGAAACAAAAAATCAAGACAAATAAATGGTCTTATTAATGAATGGTATTTGGAAGATTTATCAGAAAATATTAGAGATACAATCAAAGATAAACATGTAAATGGTCAATTTACTGGCCCATTTGCACCTTATGGTTATATAAAGAATCCAGAAGATAAAAACCATTTATTAATTGATCCTGTTGCAAGTGTCGTAGTTAAAAAGATATTTGAATTATTTACAGAAAAGGGATATGGTGTTAGAAAAATAATTAGATATTTAAAAGAGAATAATATTCCTTGTCCTTATGAATATAAATTATCACAAGGATTAAATGTAAAATACAGCAGAAAGATTACTAAAGAAAATGTTTGGAGTGATTGTACTGTTAAGAGAATACTGCAAGATGTTGTATATATTGGTAATTTAGCACAAAGTAGAACAACAACACCAAACTATAAAAATAAAAAAATTATTGCCCTACCAAAGGAACAATGGATTGTTTGTAAAAACACACATGAACCTATTATTGATACGAATACTTGGGAAAAAGCAGTTAGTATCAGAGAAAATAGATCACGTGCTTGTAAAGAACATGGCGAAAAACATAAATATTCTGGAGTTATAAAATGCGATTGTTGTGAAGGGAACTTTAAAAAGGGAATGTATATGTCAAAAAATGAAAAAATTCATTGCTTTAAATGTACTGAAGCTTGCAAACCTTATGCAAATTGTAAAAATTCAAAAACAATTAGAGTTGATGTTTTAGATGAAATTCTAATTGAAAAAATAAATGATAGAATAAACAAGTATAAGGACTTATCTGTTATGAATAAAATTAATATTAAAGAAATACTAGGTAATAATAATGATAGTCAAAAGAAAGGACTATTAGTTGAAAAGAATGAAATTGAAAAGAAAATTAATCAAAAAGATAATATATCTCAAGGAATGTATGAAGATTTAAAGACTGGTATAATTGATTATGAAGAATACAAAATGTTT
>ULOX01013823.1_pt1 | contig 15222 bp, 5 predicted proteins | sample 1952911 | NCBI WGS metagenome assembly ULOX01 (sample SAMEA4835613, study PRJEB28245) | human gut metagenome | biome: gut microbiome; material: fecal sample | place: Denmark | collected 2008
GCAAAGATTTGCCGACGGTCACGAAGAACAGTTGTTTAAATGTAATCGTGTTATTGCAAGTAAAGATAAGTCACTTGGTAAAGTATACAAAATTAAAAAGTACAAAGACAGATTATCTTATACTCAAATGGCAGGTATTCCTGATAATTGCAGACTTATGAATGAAGCACTTGACAGTTACAAATTTGAGGATATTAAGAATGAACTTGACTATATGTTTTATGTTCAAAAGACTGCTGACTTGCTTGATATTCAATGGAAACAAATCAAAGGCCAAGAGATAAAATATATCGATAATTTCAAATATGAATGATTTTAATATATAATAGATGATATTTAGAATCAATCTTGAATAATCTATCGAAAAATAAATATTATATATTAAAAAGAGAGGATATACTATGACAATTATAACTGATACGTACATACCGTATGAATTTACTAATAAGTATGACTGTTTGAAACACATAGAATCAAGGTGTCACGGTCTTAAAAAATCATTACGGTTCATAGAAATGGATAACGAGCACCTCGATTTGAGATGCCCGTTATCAGGAGACTACATCACCGTTACCGGTGAGACAAATGAACTAAACTGGTTACACGCTGAACTTACTAAACGTAATTGGTATAGGACTAATTAAAGTAACTTTCTTTTTTAGTACTCTTATAAATATTCCTTATACCTAACTTTTTAAGGTTTGCTAGTTCAGTATCACTGGTAGTAAAATATTTACCACCTGAGTTGGTATAAACATAAATCTTTGCTGATTGAGCGTTGTCATTCATTATTCGATTGATGACGCTCTTTTTTTGTTCAGCTGTCATTTTTGAATACTTTAACTCAACATATTTGTTTGTTTTTCTATCAAGGACTTTATAGGTCTTTTTGTCGGAGAATAACTCTCCAAGGTCCCTGTTATTAAGTTTTCCATAGAACTCATTGAGCTGTGCAGTTTGTTCAGCGTTGAACTTATCTATGTCCTTGTATGAACCTCTGAGTTCAACCTTGTTTACACCTTGCATTATTGCTTCTTTTTCAAGGTCACTTACTTGTGCAGGTTTGAATCTCATTGGCAATAAGCCGTTAGAAAATTCGATTGCCCAACCCCAGAAACCAGGTAAGTATTTATATTGTACATCACCTGTATACGGGTCAGTACGTTTCGGGAATGCATAAGCTATACCAGGAAGCATTTGTACAAGGTCACGTTGCATAGTTCCTACAAATCCTGCTGAGTATTTAACTTTGTGTTGATACGTCATTCTGTTGAAGTATTTGAATATGTTAGGATAGAATGTAAGCAAGATGTTATTTGCACTATTCAATACACCTTCACCAAACGTATCACTATACTGGAATATACTATATAAGTCCATCATAGTACTTTCCATAAAGATTTGGTCAAGCGATGTAGACAGGACTGACATAAATTTATCCCAGCCGTTAGTCTTATCATCAGCAAATGCTGTAGCCATAACCATACCAAGCAATATGCCTTGTGTACCAAAGATGTTACTTATATCTACATATAAATCACCAACGTGAAGTTTTATCTTTCCGTCATCCTCATCAATACCAGCAACACCAAATCCAGCCAACATAGCACCTATTGCAAAACCTATAGTACCAATGACGCCTTTGCCTATGTTACGTTTTACAATGTATGATGCCCAACGTCCAGAGGGACCTTCGCCTTGTACATTCAACGTATCCATTTTTTCAACTTTTTTATCAAGTTTAGCATAATCAATTATAGCTTTAACAAGTCCTATAGGTGTATAGTTAAGACCTTCTTTAAACCAGTTCCAACCTGCTACTGCAAATGGCATAAACTGTTTGTAGATAAAGAATCCTCCTTCACCTGTACGTTGTCTTAACGTATTTTCCATCTTGCTGAAGAAGTTAGCTTTATGCATATAGTCCCAAGCAGCCATCGTATAAGCATCGGATATACGTTCCATAACATCTGTCGTAAGACCTCTTGTTAAGTTAACGTCGTCTTCGGTAAGTATTTTACCAAGGTATGTTACAAAAGTCTTTTTAACCCAAGCATCATCGCTTAAACATTTATATAACAACTTTGACAGTTCATTGAGAGGTTTAGTATTAAACGAGTAGTCATTAAACACTTGTGACTGAATCTTTTTGATTATGAGGTTTACAAGTTGTTTGTCAACACTCTTAGCTTCACCTGTTTTATATCTTGCGTCGCTGTACTTGTTGAGTGCATCGCCAATCATATCATACAAGGTCATAGTGACTGGTTTACCATTCTTGTCTTTTGTAATCTCGTATTGAGTAAACAATTCAGTAGCTATGAAGTTTTTAGCCTCGTCTGTTATTTTAGTTCCTACAATTTGATACTGGTCAAACATTGTACGACGAATACTTACATCTTGTGCTTGAGCACTTCCTCTGTACTCTAACAATGCTTTACGATATGCGTAATCAGCGGCTACGGATTCTCTAACATCTTGAACTTTTGCAAGAAGGTCAGCATTATATTTTTGAGCATCGCTAGGACGTTGACTATCACGATATCTTAACTGTCTATTGATAGTACTATCTAATGCTTCTATAACTGAATCATAGTTTTTCTGTAACTCTGTCATAGAACGAGTGTTAGGTTTATAATTGAAATAATTTTCCGCATAGTGTACATCAGCACGTTGCTCGTCTGTAAGCAATCGTTGAGGTTTAGGACCTAATTGTTTTTTACTAAGCTTTTCTTCTGCTTTATTAAGTCCTTTCCAAATGCCTTCACCTATAACCGGAGTAACTTTATTAGTAATTTTTATCATTTCGTTAGATACGATGTTACGAATCCAAGTGCCAGGTGAACTAAGCATCGCCATACGTTGCCATTTCCACATTTGTTCAAACAATCCACGTTTAGTGCCTTTATAATTCTTTACGGCATTTTCATACGCTTCATTGAATGCTTGATTAAGTTTACGGAATCTAATTTCACGAACTTGGTTAGCAGTAAGTTTGTTACCATTTTCATCAAGTTCATTTCCTGTGATAGGTCTGTTAAATTCCTTTCCTACATCTACAAGGTTAGTGATATACTCTTCATCGATGTCCAACGCAGTCATTTTACTTACAAGAGTTAATGCATATTTAGCAGGATTGTAAGTATCACATAATTGACGCCACGTAGAAAGTACTTGGCCGCCTGCGCTGACCGTACTGTTCATGTATGATTCAATCCATTCAATTTCGTCAGCAGTTAAATCAGTAAATTGTGTACGTTCCTTATACGCGGCATAAACATAAGTTAATGTTTGCATCGCTGTAATTGTAAATCTTCTTGCCTCTTCACCAATAGCTGCAGAATTTTTAAGGAACTCCATCGTTTGTCTTACGTCATCTGTAGTCATAGCTGCAAGAATATCACCTGCGTTCTTTTGGAATATTTGCATATTTGATACACCGTGTTGAGTATCACCATCAGACAAATATTGTACAAAACTAGGAGTATATTTGTCGGAGGGAACATCTAACAATTTACGGAACGTATCAGGAACTGTAGTATTATTAGCAGTTTTAATAGTCATATCACCGAGTTCAATGTACCTTGTTTTTTGACTATTCTTTTTAGCAGCTCTGAGTTCTTTCTTGTAGTCACGTTCAATACGTTTAACCGCTTTGGCAAGAGCATCCTTAAATTCTTGTGTTCCAGTAACTGTATATTCGCCGATGTTCATATACAAGTCTTTCATAAGTGATTCAAGTTTAAGAACTTGTTCAAAAGGCATTGCAATAGATTTACCATCAGCATCTACAGTACGAGGAATCTTAAAGCTTCCGTCTTTCTTAAAACCAAGTTCTATTCCTTGTTCTTGTGCAAGTTTATTAGCATTTTCAAGGAATGCTTGGAACTGTTTACCTGTAAGTTTAGACCTTATTTGTTTAGAGTAACGATAAATATTACTTGCAATTTGATGTCTTGCCCTTGACTTAACTTGGTTACGTACAATAGTGGCAAGTCTATCTGCTACAGCTTGATTTACTTGTAAGTCATCTTGAAAACCGTATGATATGTACAATTTATCAATCTGTGCATCTGTCATACTTTCAAGTTTTTTATACATAGGTCCTTCTTCACTTATCATTAATAAAGCTTTACGGTAGTCAGAGTCTTGTGTAAGTCCTTCAAGATATTTAGTTTTCATTTCTTCCCATATTTTACTTATTTTTTCATTCCTGCTTACATTAAGACTACTTGTCAAAAACTCTGTACCAAGTTCTGTAAATATATCACTATCTTTGTCGGCAATAGTATCAGCTATAGTCATATCCTTGTCAGTACCTTCTCGTTTACCTTTGGTTTTTTGTTCAATAGATACTACTTTTCCTTTAATTTTTCCCGGTTTACGTATAAAATCAAGGTCTTCATTGGCATAAGTTTTCATAACAGAAGCGGTATACATCAATGATTGCAATGAACCATCATACCTGTTAAATAAGGAGTTCATAGCAAGCCCTCTCTCAAAATCTATCGCAGAATACTTAAGCATTTCCTTGGTCATAAATGATTGAAGTGCTGTAGCATTACTAAGACCATCTATCCAAGCATCTATTTCATCAATACTATGTTTACCATACAATATCTCATCAACACCACCTAAAGGTGCAAGTGCTTGGTCAAGTGTTTCTCTAAAATCAGGTTTAGTAAGTGCTTTTATGAATGCATAATATTTTGGTAAATTATATACTATTTTTTCAGCAGTACGTCCATCTTTAATGTTAGGATTTTTATACCAATATTTGATTATAGCTGCAATAGTTGCATTAGTTTTATCATCAAGGTCACGAGGTAATTCATTTACAATATAGTTTATAATATCAAACTTACCACGAATTTTGCCTTCTCTAATTTGTTCTGCAAAATTAGGGTCAATTTTATCCATTTCGGAAGTAAGTTTTATAAGCATAGTTTTTACACGATTATCTATAAGAACTACTTGTGCACCTTCCTTCTTTCTGGCATCATACAAATACTTCAAATTGTTACCTCGCGATTCTGCTTTTGTAACAGTCTCACGAATTTTTTGAGGTTTAGGAGCATCAGGCATATCTTCGTCAACTTTCATTTTTGAAATTTTACTTTTAACGACTACGCCTTTGTCATTATATTCTGCACCCCAAGGAGTGATATAAGTAAGTTCTCCATCAACTAAACGAGTAATCCAAGGAGCATAAGATGATAACTTAAAGCCATAACCAAATGCACCAGCTTCACCACCCATACCGAAATAAATTACTTGCGATATATAGTTATAAGTTTCTTCTTTGGAATAACCATATCGTTTAATTCTGTCTGCTACTTCAGGCATGTGTTTTTTAATATCTGCAACTATAGCGTCTTTTGCTTCTTTGCTAAAAGCCAAGAAGACGTCAGGGTCACCGCCGTTAACAAGTCTATTGCCTTTTTGTACAGCATGTAGGTATTCGTGAATCAAAGACTCTTTTAATGCTTGTTCATAATACACATTCAATACATTTTTAGGCGATGTTCGTTTTATAGCAGGTAAAAATAATGCAATACTATTAGACAATTCATCATAATAAGCGACTGTAGTATGGTCATTATTATTTTTGAAGTCATCTATTATATCTACTCTTGTATCTTTAGTTAAATTATTCAAGTACGATTCATTAAACAATGCGCTAAGTTTAACGGACTTTCCAATATATTTCCCATCTATAATTCCTTTAGCAAGAATATCAAAATTATTTGTGGTAGCTTCCTTAAATGGTACTAAATCAACTACAATAACTTCGCCATCTTCTGCCAAAACTAAACCAAACTTATTGTCAGTTTCAGTCATAAGTTTATGATTTAAGTACAAATAAGCATTAGTAGAGGTTAATGAGCCAAACTTTTGTTTTATATCATCTTGTATATCTTTCGATAAAACCGATACGTCTCTGATAGCAGTATCAAAAGTCATAGCATCGCGTATAGACTTACTGTATTTTGTTTTATCAAAAATATCAAACTTTGGCGCATCACCGGACGGTTTATACACAAGCTTATCGTCATCTCGTGCATGATGCTGTTCTGTACGTATATAGTGCTTAGCATCCTCTACTACAGGTTGCATTTTTTGAGCTGTAACTTCTTTTACAGTAACTTTGCTACCCTCTTTAGCAGTTTCATTGTACTCAAACGTATAAGCAGGAGCACTATCAGCATCTTTTCTCGTAAACATCTGGAAAGACTCTTGGTAATACTTTAACAATGTACTGGTATTTACACTTCCATACTGTGATTCAATGTTAGAACGTACGTCATCACTTATGCCGTCAATCTTTGTAAGCTCTTTTATGGTTATCCCCATAGAGTTTAACCAAGAGTTAAATGTAGTGTTTTTAAGATTGTCCATAGGCATATAGGTAATGCCATTATATTTAGAAGTCCAAATATAATCATAATACCTATTGACTTTATTGATTGCGCTTGAACGTTTTATATCACTATCATAAAAGTCTTGTACAAGTTGTTCTTTTTGATTGACAGTTATTCTCGGAAGAGCATTCACTCTTTGTGCAAACATTCTACCGTCATCTAAATGCTTAGACGGCTCATAATCACTTTTAGTAGCTCTTAAATAAAAATCTAAACCGTAACGTTTATTTTTTATTTCCGTTTTTTCAGCTTGAGTAAAAATAGACAATGATTCATAATCTACATATGTTTGATTAATTACATAGTTCTTAAATACTCGTTTTAAGTCAGCCTGTCTATCTTTAAGCTCCTTCTTTTGTATAGCATCCATTGCAGTGTTTTCAGTCATACTATCAATGATATTGTTTAATACTGATATAAACTGAACCATGTCTTTGTCACCCTTGCCAAACAATATTGTAGATGCAAAGTTTGAGTCATACAAGAAACGTCTAACCGCAGTTTCAGCAGTAGCACTATTGTCATTATATTTTTTCCTGTATATATCAGTTATAGTATTTACAACAAGTTTTAATGGTTGATAAGTACTGCAAGTTTCTACAATTTTAGTTTCTGCAAGAGTTTTGAAAATAACGTTAGCGCCTTGTGACAAGTCGTTGACTGAGGCTACAAGAGTGTCAGAGTCAACTTCCATCGGTGACATACCATCTTCTGTTACAATTATGCTCTTGTATTTACTTGTACCGAATACTTGTTTAACTACTTCTATATCTTTTTCAGTAAGTCTATCGCTTGTAATGTCATTTTTGTTTATTACTTCAAGCGGTGTAGTTATATGATTTTCTGCAAGTTTTTCTTTTTTAGAATCAAGGTTTTTTATCGAGGCTTTAGTAAGTTTCTCTTTGTGCATGTTACTTACAGTATTAATGAAGTTGTTTGCACTTTCTACAAGTTCTGCTTTACTCATAAGTAAGTTGTTTGCAACATAACTTGAAACAGTCGCTCTTGCAAAACGGTCACTCATTCCGATTTTAGAGTCTTGCTTATATTGAGCAAGCATAGATTCTGTAAGTGTAGTACCACCTTCACGTGAATACTCATAAGGTGCTTTAGAAACGTCTTTTCCTTTATATTTTTGTTCTTGTTTTGTAAGTTGCAAAAATTCACGATAACGACTTGCCTTACTATCGATTTGACCTATTGCGTCAAGCATTTGTGCGGCTTTAGCGTAACGTTCCTCACCCATTTCGCCAAACACATCAGTAAGTGTACGAATCGTAGTATACATACCTGCAAGAATTTCCGTACGTTCATCAGTAGTAAGATTCTCATTGTTTACAAGATTACTCATATCGGAAGTTAACGCATCTATGTTAGTATAATATTCATACGAAGCAAGTTTGCCAAGTTTTTTAGTCTTTATTTCACCTTTTTTGTCATAGACTACTTCGCCTGTTTTACGAGAAGTTTTAGCAATTCCTGTGTCAATTCGTTTGGTTGTAAATATCTTAAATGATGAACCTGCAAGTGACATCAATGCGCCCATTACAAAAGCGTCAGTTGCTACTTGCATATTCCACTCAGAAGCAAGTTTATAGTCTTCTGCCCAAAGTCCGAAAACTCTGTCTACCATATAGCTGCTGAAGTCTTGCAAATATTCCTCAGTGCCTTCTTGTATAGCATCTTTAAGTATACGAATAATAGCACTACCTTTTCCTATTTTACTTGCCGCTTTAACATAACCGAAAGCCATACTATCAATAGCAGTAGCACCAAATGCTTTTCCAAGCAATCTTTCAACACCGTATTCAAAGCCAGTCTTTATAGCAGCATTAGCCATCAACTCTAACGTAGGACGTGTACAAAGTTCTGAATTGTTAAAGCTTTCCTTTAAGTTACCGGATGCCATAGCACCATAATAAAGAACTTGTCCACTCTTAGCAAGAACTGAACCTGTCTTTCCTACAAGAGCAGCCGCTTTACCAGCAGAACCTACAAGTTTATTCGCAGCACCTCCACCTATAGCTTGCAAAACCACAGAAGGTACCATACGTCCAAATGATTCGCCACCGCTGTACAAATATCTTGCAGCCTTAGTGACATAATCACCAGTTTCAGGGTCTATGAATACTGCTTGTAAATCTTTAGTTACTGAATCTAACCACGTGTCATTAGTAAATGCCTTACGAAAACCTGTGTCAAATTGACTTGCATCACCAGTTTTTACCCATTCGTCAAAACCTTTAACAATACCTTCAAAGAAGTTATATACATCTTGACCTTCTGACAAAATACCTATTACAGCACCATGAGCAAATGAAGCAATAGTTTTTAATACGTCCTCACTTGTGACAGTGTCATTACGCACTTGTTTTGCGTAAGTCAACTCACGTTCATTAGAGATGTTTTTAAGAAGGTCTTTTGTATACTGATATTCAGTAGTTTCGTACTCCTCATCCTTAAGCTGTTGAGTAGCCTCGTCTACGACTTGTCTTGTCTTTTTTACAAGTTTCTCACGGTCACCCATAGCCTCGTTAGCCATAGCAATTAAACGTTCCTGAGACGACAAAAAGTCTGGCTTATACTCAGTTTCTAAGCCAGACAATGTACCGCCTTTTTGCTCAAACATGTCGATTGTTCCAAGATATTCATCAAGTTTACCTTGGTTAGCAAAAATATTCCAGTCATCGCTATACTTGTTTACAATAGCGTTAGAGGCGTATTTTTGCTTGAGCCCCTCGTAAGGGTTCAAAAAGCCTGTGTTTTTAATTTCCATTTATATACTCCTTTACTGCTCTTCGCAGATATTTTGAATATCTTTATTATATATCAAAATATCGATTTTATCGATTTTATCTATTTTAATATATAATAGAATGATTTTATAATGAATCTTGATTAATCTATCGATGATTGAATATTATATATTATAATCATCTTTGAGATTGATACTCACGTATTTGTTGTTCACGCTTTTTAGCATTGACTTCACTTACCATAGATGTTAAGCTGTTAAGATACATTTGTTTAAGCGCATCTTCTTGTGCTTTCTTGTCGCCTTCAAGGGCTTTAATTTGCGTATCCCCTGCTGCAATACCTGTTGACGTTCCTGCTAACATTCCTACACCTGCGATGATTGTAGGTACCCCTGCTGTTGCACCTGCACCGGTAGCTGTAGCAAGTGCACCGCCTACTATCATAATTATACCTGATATAAGACCCCATGTACCAGTAACACCTGTAGCAATCTTTCCAGCTTTTATTTCTTCTTCATACTCTTTTATAGATTGAAGATATGTATCAACGTCTTTATCAACGGCTTCCCAGTCAACATTTTCTATACCAACTTGTTCTGCAAGTTTTCTATATTGACCTACTAAACCTTTAACATCATTTACATTTATGTCATCAATCTTTTTATCAGCGAGAGTTTTTAAGTCACCAAATACAGTGTTAACTTCTTTTTGTCCTAAGCCACCGAATCTTTCAAGGAACGTGTACTTATAGTCGTCGGACATTGTACCGTGCGCTGTACGCATAGTTCCTGCCCAGAACGGGTCATTAGTACCTGCAAGGTAGGGATTGTATGTCTTAGCCCAATCGAGAAGTTCAGGGTTGGTTTCTGACAAATATTGTTCCCAAGAAGGTCCTGCACCTTGTCTTGTAGCTGCATAGTTTTCAAGGAAGTCATAATAGTTAATACCCGCTTCAGTAAGATTTCCTTGGTCATCTACAATGGAAGTCCAATGCTTAAATTTCTCGCCTGTTTCAGGGTCAACCTCTTCAACGTAAGAAGGTGTAGCAAGTTCTTGTTCACTCTTTAAGCGATAGTAAGATGCACGAAGTTGTTTAAGTTCAGCCTCTTGCTCAGGTGACAATGTACCAGCCTCTTCTAATGCTGCAAGTTCATCGTATCTTGCTTGAGTTTCAGCATCATCACCAAAGTCAGCAGTCATATAATTTCGCCAATCAGGTCTATTAATTGTTTCTAAATACTCTTCTTCACTTAAATTATTTTTAAGCCAGTTCATATAATAGTCAGCATATTTTGATGATGCTTTATTATATTCGAGTACATTAGCGGCTTGTTTTTCAAGTTCATCAGTTACTACTTCATTAGCCTTACTTACGTTACTTGCAATAGCTTGCTTACTTTGCGAAAGCTTACTCATATACTGGTCATAAGCCTTAGACAAATACTGGTCAGTATCACCGAGCATTGCTTCCTTATATCCTGTACCAAGATTGCTTGACAATATGTTAGAACGTTGAGCCATAGCAGACTTGTATGCTTGACCTATTTGCTCACCGTACTGTTGCTCAACTTGTTGTTCGGCTTTCATACCAGCAAGTTCATTTGCAGCATACAAGGAGCCGAATGAACGACTCCCTGTAGCATTACGCATGTCTTGTAAAAACTTTTTAGCTTGGTCACTAGTTTGTATATATCCTACTGCCATTATCTCACCTGCCCTGTTACAAGATACTTAAGGCTTATCGCCGTAAGACTAAGAGGAACTGGTATTTTATCCTCAGCATCCTCATCTCTACTACTTTCAAGTATATATTGTACCTGATTCACTTTATAATAATTTATACGAGTTACAAATGTTCGAGTAAGTTGAATCTTATAATCGACTGCCGAAAATGATTTAGTTTCATTTGTATCAGTCTGTTTACGATAATTTATAACTCGTAGATTAAATCTAACGTTTACATCTTTGTCACCATAATTGTAACCAAAGAAAGTTAGATTTACAATATGCTTATAATAGTTTATTGCATCTAAGTGAAGTTTTTGACTTGATAAGAACCAATCAATACGACCGTCTTTTAACGAGTTTCCGTCAAAGTAGTTATCGTTTGAAGTATCAAGTTTATATAAGTATAAACCAGATAATAATAATGGTTTTCTATCAAGTTCGATGAACTTCTTTACATTACTATTATATTCAATTGGCCACCAACTATTACCACGCATATCAAAGATAAATGCTTTTCCGGTGTTAGTTCTGTACAATATTATCCAAAAATTATACTGGAACAATTTGATTGCACCTTGGTTCCATTCATTGAACATATCGTATATTGTATCTGACAAGAACGTCAACGCTTGTTCGTCAGATGCAATAAAATCTTGATAGCTCATTGCTACAAAACCACGTTTAGTTACAAACATAGTATACTTATTGTCATATGATGTTATTACATCGCTGCCTTCTTCGCAACCGAGAGGTATACGTGATTTATAATAACTATATGCAATAGTTTCAATGCCATCAATGGTTGTCGTTACAGGTTTAACATAGTAAATACTATCTTGCATAAATACAGCAATTTCAGTTGTAGATATAGGATGCAAGTTAGTTATTTCATAGTCAAACTCTTGTACGTTTCGTTCAGGGAAATACCATTTGAAGTCATCTACACTTACGTTAGAACCTTGTGCATTCATGTACAAGTTCTTGCCTTTACTTACAAAGAACTGTGATAACTCTGTTTCGTGGTCGAATACGTCAAACTTTAATTCGCCTTCCGTCAGAACGTCTACTTGTATAATGTCTTTGAAGTTAGAGGTGTACAAATATCCATTATTCAATACAAAGAACGAATCAATAGTCATTGATATAGGTCTTGCTTCAAAAAGTAACGGATTTTCAACATTTCCTTGTATATAACTCGTATTTGTTATTATGTTAGTGTAATATGCAGAAACCTCAAAACCTGATATTTCCGTAATAAATTCAACACCTGCAAGTACACTTATCGTTGCCTCACAAGTTCCGGCTATTGGTTTTGTAGTAGATGTATAATATACACTTAAATTAGTATTTTCATTTACAGCTCCTTCGGTATATGAAAGTTGTTCAATTTTTAACTTTCTACTATAAGTATCTCCTGTTATATTTTCATCAGGTAATATTCTACATACTTGTAAATAATTATTAGCTGCAAATACTGAAATGCTGTCAAGTTTATAACTAGTTGTTTCTGACTCAAAAACACCGGTTATACTTGCTCCATCGCTTATTCTGTACAATGAAGGTGTATAATAACCGTTACTTATTACGCAAACAACGTCAGTGTTGCAAAAACATTTACCCAATCCACGGCTTAAACGTATATCAGTAAGTTTGTCATTATACATTGTTAATGACCTGTTAGATTCTACAAACGATGGTAATTGTTTAGCCGCAGCTTGAGACTTTTCCTTCATTTGAAACGAATACAACGTTTCGTCAAAATAGTACTCTCTAACTTCATCAAAACTTACGCCATTATAATAGTAATAAATACTATAAGAACTCACCATCCATTGTGACTTACTTTTAACGTATCTGTAAGTATATGAGGAATAACTAGCACCTGATATAGCACTATTTGTAACTTTAACATATTTTATAGTATCACCATCACTAGGATTAGTCACAACAGCATTAAGTTCTTCTTGTGACAAATATGAGGTATTTGGTGTACTATTGCCAATCAAAGTTTCTGTAATTGGAGTACCTGAGTCTTTCAACTGACCACTTGCATAATCCCATTGAGTAGCAATATCATTTATGTTATACGCTTTCCAATAATAATTTGTTGTGCTTGAATCTACAATGTGTACTAATACACAGACGAATTTGTATCTTGTAGAATTATTTTTAGACAATGTAGTATCTTGTACATCATAGTATATAGTATCACCAAGTACCGGTTTACGCCCTGATGATGTATAACTTGTTACAAAATTATCATTATCTGTTGATTGTACAGGATATACAGCTGATGGCGATATAGGTAAAGTAGTAGCAAAACTGTAAGTGCCTTTGTGGTTTGTAAATGTTCCTAATAAATTAGTCCAATCAGTAAACCTTTTCTTATCTCCTCCGATTATAGTATATGCATAAGGTCCGTCATCTTTGTGAAGTACTGCATAAGTATGACTGGCACTTTGGCTTATACAAGGCATAATGTCAACTTGTCCATCAAGATACGGCAACTCATTATATACTATTCCGTTTGTGCTATAACTTAATCTATATTTCGATACGTCATCGTAACTAGCTAACAATATAACATTTGTGTTACTATTTACAAAAACAAGAGGTATATCATTTTTATAGTTGTTCTGTTGAAGTTTAACACACTTCTTGACAAGTGTCAACATAGTACTACTTGTAAAAGTTACTGTGTAAGTATCATCGCCTATTTTTATTGTAGCAGTTCTGCCTTCTATTTCAAATGCACTTTCACCTTTCTCATACAAGTATCTCGTTATATAGGATGTAGTAAGAACGTTAGGACTTTCGTTTTCAGTATATACCCCTTTCGCTACGTTTTGTGTTATAGGCACGTAAATCTTATCGTCACCATCAATCTTACTTATTGTTTCTGCCGTTAAGTCTACGTACCAAAGTTTATTGGGTTCAAAAATAAAAATCTTCTCGTCTGCAAGAATAAGTCTAAAATCTGGATTTACAGGTATTGGTGATTCACTAAATACATCACCTTTACGAAATATAAGTGCAGGTGCATTATCAGAACGTACTTCATACACAGTCCATTGCCCGAACGTCCATAGGTCATAAATATACTGCAGACCTTCCTGCGTCATTACATACTGTTTAACAGACGGTCTGCTTTTAAGTAAACCTTCACTATCGACGTATATGTTCTTACTGTCAGCAAAAGTCTCCTGGTCTACACCTAGATAGTTCTTGTCATCACAGACGCCTTTCCAGTTACTATGATTAAAAAACTTATATTTGACATCGCCATAATCTAATTGTTTAACCGTGTAAGGTTGTCTGTTTATAGTTCTCACCATCCGCCTCCTATAACAATAGTCTTATTTTCTTTGTAGTGAGTGTTGTCAATTCTTGCAAGGAACATTTCGTATTCGTTTCTAAATATCGATGCCTTAACCTCGTCGTCAATCTTGTAGCATTGATGTGCAATGTACGAAGGTATACAGTCAAGAATGTCATTAGGTACAGGAATCTGCGTTTCATCTCGCAAGTTAGAGGCAAAGGTGTACCATCTTGCATAGTATGAAATACTGTACGTACCTTCTTTGTAAAATACAAGTTGATTATATCCCTTGTAAGTAAAGTCGTAGTCTGTTGCCTCTTCTTGCAAAGTTACACCAAAAGTATTAGTTTCAGTATTGTAGATATTTTTGTCAACATAAGTGCGTGTATTCACATCGTCGCCAAATGCTACAAAATCATCAGGCATAGTTTGCAACACTCCTACTTTATCAGGTGTTATTACAAATTCAGCAAATGTATATTTAGGCTTTATAGAGGAACACACTTGAGTTATAACCTCGTTTGCATAAATATAAAATCTACCTGTTAAGTTTTGTGCAGTTGCTTCGTCCTCAGTTAAGTCAAGTTTAGCAAATGCAGCGGCTTTAAGATAAGCCCAAGTGTACATATTGTACCTCCTTATATCATTAATTTTAATATATAATATATGAATCTCGATTAATCATATTCGATAATCATCAATCATCATCTATTATATATTAAAATTAATCAAATAATGATTATATGATAAGAGCCCCATCTTTCGACAGGGCTCCTACAAAATCACTTAATTATTGATTAAGCTTGAGTTTTAACTGTGTTAACCACAGAGACAGGTTTGACACCCATTTCAACAGAAGGCGTAATCTTTGTGAAGTTTGCAAGTGCATCCCAACCGCCTTCGCCTGCACCAGCAGGAGTGCCAACGTAAACGTAAGCAATACCTCTCCAAGTTGCCACGTTGATGTCAAATCTTTGACGGCCAGAGTATTTAATAC
>ULOX01039349.1_pt1 | contig 15118 bp, 8 predicted proteins | sample 1952911 | NCBI WGS metagenome assembly ULOX01 (sample SAMEA4835613, study PRJEB28245) | human gut metagenome | biome: gut microbiome; material: fecal sample | place: Denmark | collected 2008
GAATAAACAGCCCATCGGTCGTCAGACCGAAATGAGTCGCAAACAAAACCAACCCAGACATGAACTGAAATCTGACGACCGATAAGCGTAGATAGCTATAGACCGTAGGGGAAGAAAAAAAGTTGGGGATGATGACGCTAATTACATCCTTTTGGTGTAATTTTGCATATTGTATCATTTATACCTATTATAATATATGCTGTCACGATTGAAATCACTCCATTTGGAGCGCTCGGTATTTGCGCCATTTATGGCCCTATCGTTGAACATCCTCCTGGTGTATCTCGCCTATAGCATAGCGCGTGTAGAATATCTCCTGGAGAATTACAGTTACTTTGCCCAGAGTGTGAGTGAAGGCCATCTGCCCCGCCTGCTCTGGGGTGGTGTGGTCTTTGATACTCCCGGTATCATGTACACCAACGCCCTGTATATCCTGCTGCTCATGCTGCCACTGCACTGGAAGGAGACCGCCGTCTACCAGCGCGTATGCCGTTGGGTGTTTGTGGTGGTCAACGGCCTGGCCATCATTGTAAACCTCGCCGACTCGGTGTATTTCCGCTACACCCTGCGCCGTACCTCTACCAGCGTGTTTGCTGAGTTTAAGGGCGAAGACAACATCGGCTCTATACTCGGTGTCGAACTGCTGCACCACTGGTATCTCGTGGTGCTGGGCGGACTGATGATCTATGGTCTGTGGAGGCTGTACAGCACTCCGCGTATAGACCGGAGGCAGACCAATAAGATAAGGTATTATCTGGTGATGACGGTGACCTTCGTCTTTGCCGCCGTGCTCTGCGTGAGCGGTATCAGAGGCGGTCTGCTCAACCACTGGTACAACTATATTCTGGCCATTTATACCGCCTATATAGCCTATATCGCCTGGCGCAAGAGCATGAAGGCGGTGGGCAGGGTAAGTCTGGCGCTGACTCTGGCGCTGCTCATCACCGCCCCCATCGGCGGCTGGCGTCATCGCGACATACGTCCGGTGGCTCTGGGCAATGCCAACGAGTACACCTATCGTCCCACCGAGGTGGCGCTGGTGCTGAACACCCCGTTCTCCATCATCCGCACCTATGGCAAGGCAGTCTTCACCGACCCCGGCTATTACGGAGACAAGCGAGAGCTCGACGCCATCTACTCGCCCCTGCATCTGCCCGACCACAAGGGTATGGCCAAGCGCAAGAACGTGGTGGTGATTATCATAGAGAGCTTCGGGCGAGAGTATATCGGTTCGCTGGCGCGTACCGCCCTCGGCGATGGTTATAAGGGCTATACCCCCTTTGTAGACTCGTTGGTGCAGCACAGTGCCACCTTCCGCTACTCCTACTGCAACGGTCGCAAGAGCATCGACGGCATGCCCTCGATACTCTCAAGCGTACCTATGTTTATCAAGCCCTTCATCCTCACGCCCCAGTCGCTCAACCATCTGAGCGGTCTTGCTGGCTATTTGGGCAAGAAGGGTTACTATTCGGCTTTCTTCCATGGCGCCCGCACCGGAAGTATGGGTTTCAACGGTTTCAGCAATGCCACCGGATTTAAGGGCTACTTCGGCCGAGAGGATTTCAACCAAGACAAGCGCTACGGTGGCGACAACGACTTTGACGGCTACTGGGCTGTCTGGGACGAGCCGTTCATGCAGTATTATTCGACCAAGATGAGCGAGTTCAGCGAGCCCTTTGTCACCGCCCTCTTCACTGCGTCGAGCCATCACCCCTATCAGATACCCGACAAGTATAAGGAGAAATATCCCGAGGAAGGCATCGTGATACACAAGTGCATACGCTATACCGACAATGCGCTGCGCCGCTTCTTTGACACGTCGCGCAAGCAGCCTTGGTTCAAGAATACCATCTTTGTAATCACCTCGGACCACACCAATCTGAGCGACCACGCCGAGTTCTCCTCGGATATCGGCGGTTTCTGCTCGCCCATCATCATCTATGACCCCTCGGGCGACATCAAGCCCGGTATGCGCGACGCCATAGCCCAGCAGATAGACATCATGCCTACCATCCTGGGGTATCTGGGTTATGACGAGCCCTATGTGGGATTTGGCTGCGACCTCTTCCATACACCCGCCAACGAGACTTGGGCCATCAACTATCTCAACGGCGTGTACCAGTACTGCAAGTATGGCTATGTGATGCAGTTTGACGGTCAGCGCGTGATAGGCATGTATCGCCTGGAAGACTATCTGATGCGTAACAACGAGGTGGGTCATGTGGCTGTGCAAGACAAGATGGAGCGCGAGTGTAAAGCCATCATCCAATCGTATATGGACCGCATGATAGGTGACAGACTCACTCCCTAACCCCATAAAACAGAAGATAATGCTATTTGTAAGAGACAAGGGCCGTATGTGCAATAATATCCTGCAGTATGGTCACGTATATGCCTGGGCACGAGAGCATCGGCGTCGTTCGGTGTCGATGCGGTTTGCCTACAAGTATCCCTACTTCCACATCTGCCACACCCGTTACCACAACTTCGTGGTATATGTGCTGGCTAAGTTGGCTGCCAAAATCGGTCTGCTGCCTGTGGCCACCTTTGACCATGTGGGCGACAATCCCGAAGCCCAACGCCTGATGGACTCGCGCCACTGGCTGATGGTAGAGGGTTGGGAGGTGAGATACTACGACCTCTTCCTCAAGTACAAGCGGGAAATCAAGCAGCTCTTTGCCTTTGACAGCGCCATAGAATATCATGTAGACCACCTGCTTGCCAACACCCGTGAGGGCGACGTAATGCTGGGTGTACACATACGCCGTGGCGACTACCGCACCTGGCAAGGCGGACGCTATTACTTCGGTGATGACGTGTATATCAACTACATCAAGCGGTTTGCCGAACAGCAGAAGGGTAGGGTGCGCGTCTTCATCTGCGGCAACGACCCCACGCTCGACCGCGACAAGTTCTGCCGCGAGCTCGAGGGTATGGACGTATCGTTCCCCGACGGCAATCCCGGCGAAGACCTGTGTCTGCTGTCGCGTTGCCACTATCTCATAGGCGCTCCGAGCACCTTCTCGCTCACTGCATCGATGTATCACGACACCCCGCTGTGCTGGATGATGGCTCCGCTGGGTGAGGGCGACGATGTGGAGTTTGATGTCTTTGATAACCTGTTCAGGCACATCATCTGAGGCCAAGAAGAAGGTCGCAAATCGGGCATCGAAAATCACGGAAACAGACGGCAGGCGGGCGATTTTAGTTAAAAATTGTCTTACTGATGACCATAATGCCCTCTTTGTAGATGAAATTAGACGAAAAAGCAGTATTTTGGCACGGATAATTAAACCATTGACGCAGAAAGACATCCTATGGTTGTCATAACGTCAATTATCTATAGGAGAAAACTATTAGTTTAGGATGAAGAGAGTAATCACGTTGCTTGTCTTGGCCGTTTGCCTGACACTAAGCGTCAGTGCCCAACGCATCAATCTCAAGACCAATGCCCTGTACTGGGCTGCCGAGACTCCGAATATAGGAATGGAGTTCAGAATGAATCGTCATCTCACCCTCAACATGGAGGCGATGACCAGTTTTATGAACATCAAGGACTACAAGGTCAAGGGCTATGCCTTCACGCCCGAAATGCGCTATTGGCTGAGTGCCCGTCCGCAAGCTGGCCATTTCATCGGTCTGATGGGAGTGGCTGCCGACTATGACCTGACCCACAAGCAGTGTCATCATGACGGTGACGCATTAGGCGTGGGTCTCACCTACGGCTACAGCTTTGTGTTGGGCAAGCGTTGGAGTCTCGAACTCACCGCCGGTGCCGGTTTCCTGCATCGCAAGGAGAAATATTATAATGTGGAGAAGGGTCAGGCCGAGCCTGAAAAAGCGAATAATACCCGCTGGATGGCTGCGCCGCTCAAGGCAGGCGTCTCCTTTGTATACATTCTGAAGTAAGGATAACATCCCCATTATCAACAACAGACATTTCATAACAATTATGACTCGTAATACAAGTTTGCGGACGCTGGCGCAGCGTTGGTTGTCTGCACTCGTTCTGTCGTTGGCCCTCGTGACGGTGGCCTCAGCACAAGAAACGATACGTATCACCGGTAGGGTGGTATCGAAATCGGACAAGGAACCCCTGATAGGCGTCAATATCACCGATGCCCATGTGAAGCGCGCCTATGCCGCCACCGATGTAGACGGCCGATTTGCCTTCAACGTACACGTGGGTGCAACCCTCAAATTCAGTATGGTAGGAGCCAAGAGCGTGAAGGTCAAGGTGAAGAACCAGAAGTTTATGGAAGTCGAGATGGAAGAAGAGAACATCTCCCTGGGTGAGGTAGTCGTGGCTGCCAAGATCATCAAGGACAAGATAACCCCCGAGCCCACCGATATCGAGGTGAAGGGCAACTACTTCCACGTGAGAACCCGCGTGAGAGTGCCTCGCGAGATGTTCTCGCATGACACCCGACTCGTGGTGCAGCCCATCCTCAACGACGTTACCCGCGGTGAGCTGAAACTGATGCGTCCGCTGGTCTATGACGCCAAGGGATATAACACCACCCAAGACCGCATGTATGGCTTCAACATGAACGACAGTGTAGCCGGCGACCCTCTGGCACGCCATGTCACCGTGAAGAGCAAGGCGATGAGAGAGAAGAACCGCACCAATGACATCATAGGCTACTCGGACTCCATCTATGTGGAGCATGTCAAGGACGAGTTCTCCTGCGATGTCTATATGGCTATCGAGAACTATAACCGCATCCTCTACCGCGACACCACCATCATAGCCCGTGGCACGGTGAACCCCCTGCGCTGGCTTGACTATTCGTTTGCCGCCGGAGAGATGAACGACTCTGCCTACATCCCCAAGCCCGAGATGCAGCTGCGTGACAGCCGTGGCGAGGTCAATCTGAGATTCCCCATCGGCAAGAGCGTCTTTGACACCAATGACTCGCAGAACGCGGCAGAGGTGGAGAAGATGCGCCAGCAGATACAGCAGATAGCCGGCACCAAGGACGCCACGCTGCAAGCCCTCTCTATGGAAGGTACATCGTCGCCCGACGGCCGCTACAACTATAACCTCACCCTCGCCCAGCGTCGTATGGACTTTGCGGTCAACTATCTGCGCCAGCTGGTTCCCGAGGAACTGCGCCGCGATATGCAGTTCAAGTCCAAGGCTGCCGTGGCCCCCTGGAGCGATGTGGTCAAGCTGATGCGCGCCGACAGTCTCTATGACGAGGCTGCCCAGGTAGAGCAGATCGTCAAACGCTATGGCAACATCGACCAGCAAGGTCGCGCCATCCGCAAGCTGCCCTTCTTCGGCCGTCTGCTTGAAGGCAAGTATCTGCCCCAGTTGCGTAAGGTAGGTTACGTGATGAACTACTCTATCTTCCGTCAGCTCACTCTCGAGGAGATAGCCGAGCTGTACGAGAAAGACTACAAGCAGCTGTCGCGCTTCGAGTTCTTCAAGCTCTACCGCAATGAGACCGACCGCAATAAGCGCGAGAAGATACTGCGCCAGTCGCTCGAGATGTATCCCTCGTTTATGGCTGCCGCCAACGACCTTGAGGCTCTGCTCATCAACCGTCAGGCCTCTGACCCCGACATCCTGCGCCGCTTTGTGGGACGCAGTGCGCCACAGGTGGTCAATACCAACCAGATGATAGCTCTGCTCAACGCCGGACTCTACAGTCAGGCTGACTCGGTGGCAGACTTCGTGGCCGACAACGAACAGTCGCATCTGCTCCTCGCCGTCAACGCTGTGCTCAACGGTCGCTATGAAGACAACTTCAACACCGTGGCCCAGACCGGCAAGCGCAACGAGCTCATCATGCTGCTTGCCATGAAGCGCAACAAGGAGGCTTCGGAACTCAGCAAGACTCTGCCCGAGGACGAAGCACTGACCCACTATCTACGCGCCATCTGCCTGAACCGTCTCGATGACCCCGTTGATGCGTATAAGGCACTGAAGAAGGCACTGGAGATGGATCCCTCGCTGGAGAAGATAGCCCATGTCGATGGCGATGTGAACGACCTGCTGTTAGATAAGAAGAACCAACCAAACGAGCAATAATACCACTATGAACAAGATAAAGAGAATCAACATGCTGTGGCTCGCGCTGTGTGCCGTCGCCCTGACGGCCGCAGGTCAGGTGCCCGGAAGCGCACTCGACCATATGCTGCAGCGTCCCCGCGTAAGCAAAACGTATAAGGACAAGACACTCTTCGACCATCTGTTTGTCGATGCCGGCTTGGGCATAAGTGCCATGGGTCCCGGTGGTATCACCACCAATGGCTTGGGCGAACTGAATATCGGCGACTGGTTTACCCCCGAGCATGGAATGCGCCTCCATTTCGATGGCGGTATATTCAAGCCCGATGGCTTCAGAACCAAGTATGTGGGAGGTGGACTGGACTATCTGCTCAACCTCACCGCCCTGTCGCAGTATGGCAACGACTACCAGCCCCGCACCTTTGAGCTCTATGGCATCGCCGGACTGGGTTACCACTATTCACGCCAAGAGGGTGTCAGCGCCCGCGGACTCGATGTCCATATCGGTCTGCGCGGTCAGGCAGCCCTCTCTCCCTTTACCTATTTATATATAGAGCCCCGCGTCGCGATTATGGACGACGACGTGGCTCAGGGTGCAACCTGGCATGGCTATCGCCCCGTGGCTTCGCTCTCGGCAGGTTTGGGCTATCGTCTGCCCCGGCATCGCCTCAGTTATACCGAAGACAAGGGACATGTGGGCTGGGCTGACAATATCTTCATCGGTGTGATGGGCGGTCCTACCGCGCTGCTCAGCTCAGACCCCAGCAACTGGAGCGACTATGGCGGTCTGCGTCTTGCCGGTACTCTTGGCAAGTGGTTTGGCCACACCAATGGTCTGCGCCTCAATGTCAACGGCAGCTACTTCGACCAGAAATACCATAACAAGGTCAAGGCCATCGGCGCCGGACTTGACTATATGCTCAATATGCACAACGCCTTCGGTGGCTACAATCCCGACCGCAGGTTCTGGGTCAACGCCCTTGCTGGTGTGAGCTACAACTACACTTCGGTCTATCCTGGTATCCATGGTCATGCTTTCGGCTATGGCGGTGGTTTGCAGGCCAATGTCCGGTTGAGTCGCGATATCGACTTTGTCGTTGAGCCCCGTGTAGATTTCTATGGCAACAGCTACGCACCCTATGCCAACTCCTTCAATCAGCGCGATGTGATGGGCTCAGTGCTTGCCGGTCTCGTCTATACTTATCACGACCGCCGTGCGCTGCGCGACGATGACACCTTCACTCAGCAAGCCTGGCACGACCATATGTTTGTCGAGACTGGTGTCGGACTCAATCTCCCCGTCATGGCCTCTTCCCTCAAGCATCCCGGCGATTATCTCCGTCCGTCGCTCTATGTGGCTGTGGGCAAGTGGTTCAGTCCGCTCCATGGTATGCGTCTGTGGGGTCAGCTGGCTCAGACCCAGTACGATGTCAACGACCGCAACCGTTACAAGCATGTCTCTGCGGGAGCCGACTATCTGCTCAACCTCACCAATGCGCTCTATGGCTATCGTGCCGACCGCAAGTTTGATGTCGTCGGCGGCTTGGGTGCCAATGTCCTTCGTCGTGAGGGCAAGACCAGTCTCTTCATGGGTCTCAATGCTTCGCTCCGCGCCACCTGGCGTCCCAACCGCTTGATGGGTTTCTTCATCGAGCCTCGTCTGCAGGGCTATGGCGACAACCTCCTGCCCAGTACACTCAGCTTTGCCAAACTCGACCTCATCGCCGGCATCCAGGCTGGCGTGCAGTTCAATCTCGATATGCCCGACAGCTACAAGAAGGCTGATGGCGACAACCGCCGCACCTCTATCATGATAGCTGGCGGCGTGACCAATCATCTCGGCGACCTGCGCACCGCCCGTGCCTACAGCCCCATCGGCCGACTGAGCTATACCCACTGGTATTCCAATACCTCGGCATGGCGTGCCAATCTCCAGGGCTACATCCAGCGCGCCATCCACAATAGCCGACAGGGTCAGGTGGGTTTCGGACTCGACTGGATGACCGACTTCACTGCCCAGACCTATGGCTACGACCCCGACCGTGTGCTCAGTTTCAATGGATTTGTGGGAGCCAATGCTGGAGTTGATTTCGGCGATGGACGTACCTGCTTCGCTCCTGATGTGCATGTGGGTACACAGATGTCGCTGCGCGTCTCCGACGCCGTGAGAGTGGTTGTCGAGCCCCAGTTGTCTTACCAGATGTCCAGCCGATGGAACAGCCAGAGTCAGCGCGTGATGCCTCAGCTGCTGCTGGGTCTCGACTACAGCATGAACCGGCATCAGAGCAAACGCGACAACCACGGCGCTCCCGCCCATAGCAATGTCGTGATGGCCGGACTGGGTGTCGGTACCTATTCGGGCTCGTTCCGCGAGGTGAGTCCTTACCGCAACAAGTTCACCTTCAATGCCGACTTGGGTTATGGTCGCTGGCTCGACCAGACCAATGGTGCCTATGTGCGCCTGAGCAACCTCACCGCCCAGCGCCGTGGCGAGCACAACCAGAGCATCCACTCTCTGCAGGCTGGATATATGCTCAACGTCAAGAGCGCCATCACTGGCGAGTCGACCGAGAACGATGTGTTCCAGCTTACCACCCTCCTCGGTGCTTCGATGAATGTCGCCACCCGTTCGGGTCATGGTCCCACCTACGCCCCCGGTCTCCAGGCAGCCGTCCAGGCTGGTGTGCGTGTCGCCCCACAGGTTGAGATATATCTCGAACCATCGGTGGCAGCCTTCGGCAAGACCATCGAGCGCTCCCACAACACCTATCCCGTCGAGGCGATGGCCAAGTTGAGCCTCGGCACCAAGATTAGCTTCTGATAGATTATCATCCCCAATATAGACTCCGCAATACATCATCGTGTGTATTGCGGAGTTTGTGTTTATATCGATGAAAATTATTTCCCCGAAGGAGTTGTTTTGTCGGAATTAATTCGTAAATTTGCTGCGTCAGTGGTAGAAATGCTCTTGTTTGTCTACGCAACACAGGCATAAGAGGCTTCTTCGACTGGACACTGACTCCCGATTACAGGTAGTTACTCAATCATCCTAAAGATATCATTAACCAAAGTGTTGCACATTAACTGATTTTCTAACCAAATGTACAAAGCGAACATGAAACACTTCCTGACCCTACTCATCGCTGTACTTTCGCTGCTTCCTTCGACCATGAAGGCTGCCGGCAACAAGGTGATAACCTCTCTCGACCTCACCATCCCGGTGCCCCAAGCCTGAATGACTTTGCAGGAGGGCGAAGAACTCAAACTCACCGCCGCCAAGACCTCTTATGGCGACCTGGTCCAGCAGGGCATCGCCTCAATCATGAACATTATTTGGGAAGGCGAGTTTGACACCAAAGACCCTTCCCACCCCAAGTTTAAGGCCGGCTACTCCTACAGGGCATCAATCAAGGTGATGCTCGACACCAAGGGCCCTTACACCCTCAAGTACCAGATGCGCGACGGCGACTATTATGTAGACGACACCATGATTAAGATTACCGTCAACGGCGCCCCCGCCCGCGTGAATATCAGTGGCCCTTATTACCCCAGTTTCAGCGTTGTGTTCACCGTGCCTGGCGGCAAAGGCGGCAACCTGGAGAAGGAAAACCTGTTTGGAGATTACATCGCCAACAAGAAGAAAAGTCGTGCCAGCCATAACATTTATTCCACAGCGACGGCCGACGCCTGCTGTGGCTCCTTCCATCCCCACGATGTGGTCACCATTACCGAGACCCACGACCCTCTGCCTGAGTTTGAGGGCCCCAACCGTGTCTTCCTTACCAAGGTCATTGTAGACACTGGCGACGAGGCTGTCTACAAGGAGTTCGCCAGTGCACTGAGCCTGTATCAGTCTGGTTATTACAATCTCAAGGAGGTGTGGCTCAGCGACAAAGTCAATGCCGTGACGTTTATGCGCGTCCTCAACGATGGTATGAAGAACCCTATTTGGCCCGATAGCTATTATTACCAAAGCCACAGCACCATGTTTCTTGCGGGCGATGCCACGCTGTGTGTGCCTGCCAAGCAGGCAGAAGCTGTAAAAGCGCTCATGGCGAAGCATGCCAAGTTTCCGCCCTACACCGTGAGAACCTATACGGGCAATGTGGCCGACGCCCAGAAGGCCGGACTCAAGGCTACCAAGAATCCATGCACCAAGCACAACTTTGTGTCGAGGTTATTCACCGCCGACCGTATAATGCAGCATTACACCTGTACGCAAGCCCCTAAGGTGTATTATTCCTGCAGCATCTGCGGCCAGTGCGAGCGTAATCCCCATCACACCTTCATGTTCCTTAAGCCAGAAGACGAAAAGACTTACATTCCTGGCGTCCATTACTTCAAGGCCAACCTTGCCACCGACCAAGCCTATGTGGGCACCAATGCCGCTGGCGAGCATATCTACTGGAAGAGCTGTATATGGTGCGGCATGTCGTCCAACTATGAGCAGCGCCATCTTACCGAGAAGCATCGTCGTGCTGCAGGCTTTGGAGGCACGCTGCCCCTGTTCCGTAAGCACATGGAGGCCCAGCTGAATATGCGCGAAGACAATGCCAAACTGGCTACTACCCCTCAGCCCGATATGTTCACGCTGCCCGTCCGCAGCACCGTGAAGAAGAGCGTATGGGCAGAGGACGAGGTCAACCGTGCCCTCTGCGACAACCTCATTGACGAGCAGCTCTTGGGCAACGACTACACCGTTACCGCCACACGCCAGCAGGTGGCATCGATAGCCCTGAGGCTTATCAAGGAGATGACCGAGAAGAACGCAGATGAAGGCAAGTTGAACCTCTTTGCCGACATTGCCGATGGCACTCCCGATATGTCGGCTCCCATGACACGTCAGGAGATGGCAACACTCATCTATCGTGCCATGCGCTATATTGAGCAGAACTCCAAGTATACCTATACCGACTACAACTCCAACCTCACTGCCTATACCGACAGCCCTCAGCTCAAGGAGTGGGCCAAGGAGCCCATGGCGTTTATGGAGGCGCTGGAGCTTGTCGACCCAGTGACCAAGACCACCCTGGCGCCCAACGCTCCTTGCTCCATCGAGCTGGCGCTGGCTACTGCCGAACGTGCCACCCTGGCGCAGCATACTGGTTGGGCGCAGACGGTGTCGGATAGCGACAATGTAGCTTATATTACCACCTATTCGAGTCACGATGCCCTCTCCACGATGCCCCACAACACCGGTGTTACCAATTCTACATTAGGTTTCTACGAGCGAGTGTGGGTATATCGCATGAAGGGCTACAACGGCTCTACCGAGGTGAAAGACAAATATACTGGTCAGCACCTCTATTTCGAATCTAAGTATCTGCACCCCGTACGCTGGCGCGGCTCCAGCTTCTCTAACACCAAACAAAAGGCGAAGAACGCCAGCACCAAATCTCAGAAGAAGAGCGGTGGCTTGAAGAAAGGGTTGGGCGTGTTGAAGAGCATCCTGATGTAACCGCGTCACCGCCAATACTCACTAAAGATACCGCCGCCTTTGTCACAATGACAGAGGCGGCTATTCTTTTGTCAACTGCCCGTCAGCAGTCGTTGCTGGAAGGCAGTAATGTCATCTCTCAGGCCATCGTCTTGCAGGAGGATGGAACCGGGTTTGAGATACGTTTTCTTGTTTACCTCCAGCATCAGTGAGTGATAGCCGAAGTCGCAATCGGGAGTCTCCGAGTTGCTGTATGGGTAGTTTACGCCCACCTTGTACCCCCTGTCCATAAAATGGTTGACAGCCATATCTATAACTTCATGAGATGGCTTCGACCAGTCTTCGTTGTAGCCGATACAGATTTCTACATCGCTCAAGTCATCAGGGAATGAATGACAATCGAGAAGCAGCGCGCCTTCTTGCAGCGCATGGCTGAGGCGCTCTTGATGCCAGTGCCACAGATTCAGGAGATGCTGTTCCTGGTCAGAGGGAATGTTGCGCCTATAATCTTCAAACTCTTTGTAGACGATACCTTGCCCGATGCTTTCCATGGGGTCGTTCCAGAGTCTCTCAGCGTCAACGATAAATCGGGAGTAGGGAAAGCGCACCGTCGTAATGCGGCTATCCTGCAATCCGTGGAAGAGATAGTCCGTATGCCAGTCGGTCCATTTGATTACTACATTGTTCAGAAAATCGGCATCGATATTCCAGAAACTCTTTTCCGCGTCATACAGACCCTCCATAGAGGCGTGCGGCTCATTCAGTACAATGTGTTCGTACATCTTTGTCAGTTTTAATTGTTCTACAATTCGCATCCAAACTGGACCACCGTGGCTGACAGCTCGGTTGGCGTACCCAAAGGGTAACTCTGCAGATGCTATATCGATTGCAAAGTTACATAATAATATCCATTGTACAGCAAATAAATCGAAAAATTGTTGAAACTGCTTGTTTTGGCATCGTGAGCAATCCATTGACCAGCCGCCCGCAGGCATTTTGCACCTCCATCGTCTACCCATAAATTCATTATCGTAGAACGCATATTTCTGAGGCATACACATACCTGCTCCTGATGCGTCTATTTCTGATAATCAAACCATGAATTATGCGAATACATATCTGCAACCATGGTTTCAGCCTTTTATTCGGCTATTTCACGTCGCCATTTGCGCCCAGAATGGCCCGTTCTGATGAAATTTGTCATGTGCGTGTCAATTTCTTTGCCGATTTCAGCCGCAATATAGAAAATATCACTATCTTTGTCGTCGGCGTTTGCCGACCGTAGGCTATTGACAGTAAGCATATATGCCTTACGGCGGTTTCCGCCGACAACATAATCGTCTACCATCTATATTTACATTGACTAAACAGGAATTGACACATGAAGACTATTACCGTTTTTCTTGCCTCAAGCAATGAGTTGAATTACGACCGCAACAGTTTCCATGCTTTGATAGCCAAACTTGACGACATATACGAGCCACGGGGTATCCGCATCAAATGCCGCAGATGGGAGGACTTCCCCGCTTATTGCACAGGTGAAAGAACGCAGGATGTCTACAATAAGACCGTACGCTCCTGCGATATGTGCATCTGTATGTTCCATAAAGAGGCTGGACAGTATACTATTGAGGAGTTTGAACAGGCTCTGGATGAATACAGAACCAATCACAGTCATCCCAAGACCTTCGTTTATATACGCGCTCTTGTAGAGGGCGAGGTCGAGACTGACGAACTCAAGGCGTTCAAGGACCAACTCTTCAAGAGCATTGGCCATTATTGGTGCAACTATGCCTGTGATGACAGCATGAATCTCCATTTTGTCATGCAACTTGAGCGACTCATACCTGACATGGGGCTGTCTGCAGGCGACAGCAGCCAGTTGAAGGTGGAAGAGGGCAATGTCACGCTGCAGGGCATCAAGATAGCCGACTATACCAATCTGCCTTTTGCGGCAGCCAATCCCGAGTACTGCAATCTGAAGGAGAAATATGCCCAGCTCGACAAGGACATCACCCAACTGCGCGCATTGGGAATAGACGACACCCACGACCTGCTCAGAGAAAAGGTCATAGACCGACAGAAATGTCATGAGCAAATCATCTATATGGAGAAGCAGTTGCTGGATATGGCTCTTCTGGTCAACAAGGCGATAAGCAGCCATAGCCCCATGAGCGAGCGCAAGCGTCTTGCCATCGAGATGTTTGAGCAGGGCAACATCAAGGGCGTCATCAATGTCCTCAACGAGGAAGACATGGTTTCTGAAGCCAAGCAGGCAGAACTGGAGATAGCCCGAGGCCGTCAACTGGTGCAGAGCGGCAATGATCTGATAGAAAAAGGTATACAGACCATCCAAGCCCAGGTCGAAGACCACATCCTGCGAGCCAAAGCCTTGATGCTGGACTTTGACAATGCCGATAGATTTTCACTCGCCTGCAATGCCTACGAGCGGGCTGTCGAGCTGACGCGAAACCATTTGTCACAGGCAGAACTTGCAGACCGGTTGAATGATTATTACTGTTTCTTGCATGAGAATAATCAATTCACCAAGTGCGAAGCATATGTCAAAGAGTGTGTGTCTATCAGAGCAGATTTGTGTCGCGAGCACCCCGAGACATACGAGCCGGACTTGGCTGGTTCATATAACAACTTGGCTAATCTATATGGCACTACCCAACGTTTTCATGAAAGCGAAGCGATGTATAAATCGGCATTGGCTATATATGAACGCTTGGCAAAGGAAAATCCACAGTCAAACGAACCGGACTTGGCTGATTCGTATAACAACTTGGCCGTTCTATATTACAATTTGGCCCTTCTATATTACAATATTCAGCATTACAATGAAAGCGAAGCGATGTACAAATCGGCATTGGCTATACGTGAACGCTTGGCGAAGGAAATTCCGCAGATATACGAACCGGACTTGGCAACCTCATATAATAACTTGGCTAATCTATATAGCGATACCCAGCGGTTCGAGGAAAGTGAATCTATGCACAAATCGGCAATAGCTATACGTGAACGCTTGGCGAAGGCAAATCCGCAGGCATATGAGCCGGACTTGGCTGATTCATATAACAACTTGGCCAATCTATATAACGTTACCCATCGGTTTCAGGAAAGCGAAGCGATGTACAAGTCGGCAATAGCTATACGCGAACGCTTGGCGAAGGCAAATCCGCAGGCATACGAACCAGACTTGGCTGTTTCATATAACAACTTTGGTAATTTATATTATGCTACCCAGCGTTTCCAGGAAAGCGAAGCGATGTACAAGTCTGCCTTGGCTATATATGAACGCTTGGCAAAGGCGAATCCGCAGGCATACGAGCTGGACTTGGCTGATTCATATTACAACTTGGCTAATCTATATAGCGATACCCAACGGTTTCAGGAAAGCGAAGCGATGTACAAGTCTGCCTTGGCTATACGTGAACGCTTGGCAAAGGCAAATCCGCAGGCATACGAGCCAGCCTTGGCTGATTCATATAACAACTTGGCAATTCTTTACAAAAATACCCAGTGGTTCCAAGAAAGCGAAGAGATGCACAAGTCGGCAATAGCTATACGTGAACGCTTGACAAAGGCAAATCCGCAGGCATACGAGTCGGTCTTGGCTGATTCATATAACAACTTGGCTAATCTATATAGCGATACCCAAC
>ULOX01049635.1_pt1 | contig 14935 bp, 10 predicted proteins | sample 1952911 | NCBI WGS metagenome assembly ULOX01 (sample SAMEA4835613, study PRJEB28245) | human gut metagenome | biome: gut microbiome; material: fecal sample | place: Denmark | collected 2008
AGTCGTGCGATAAACGGAACACTTCAACATCAATCGGTACATATTGAGCATTATGACGGTCTATGTCAAGCTGGAACTGACGACTAATCTGCTGGGTATAGATGACCGCAGATACACCTTCATCTCTTTTATCGAGCAATGTAAGTACAGTCTCGTCAACATAGTTGTCGACAAGGACTATACGCTTCTTCGCACTCTTAATCAAGTCGGACACGAATGTATAGGCATCATAAATCTGTCCGTTGTAGAACACTCCTTGCTTCGGCTTCGCATTGCCCTCATCCAATCGGCGAAATACCTCGTCTATGCGTTTGTCCGCTTCTTGCTGATGTTGCTGCATTTCCAATTGATGGTACTCAATCGTTTCCAAGCGACTGAACACAGAAGCGTTGGTTGTCATGAAATGGCGCATGGAGACAAAGGCCCGCATGATTTGGATATTGACCTCAATGGCTGTTTTGGAACGGAGAACACTGCTAAGCATCGCCACGCCCTGCTCTGTAAAGGCAAAAGGTAATTTCTTTATATTCTGTCCTCGTCCAGCGTTCAAAGTCACAATTTGTGATTTTGAACATTCCTCCATTGACAACTGAAACCTAAAATCAGAAGGGAACCTCTGAATATTACGTTTGACTGCTTGGTTCAAAGTTCTTGTCTCCACACCATATAGCATTGCTATATCTTTGTCAAGCATAACCTGTTGTCCTCTAATCACCTTTATTAGAGACTCTATATTATCCACGACAACCATCTGGTCACAATTTGTGACCAGTTCGCCGTCCTCTATCTTTTCTTTTATATCTGTCATATCTTCAAAATCACAATTTGTGATCTCAAACGTAGTGCTTAATAGTGCAAGCATAGCTTTTACCCCTTAAACGACTATCACAAAACCTTTACTTTGAAAAGAACGTAAAGTCAAGTCTATTGCGGTAATTGCCCGTGTAGTAATCGCTTCGCTCGCTGCACTGTATGTACAACCCTGTTTCGCCACATCACGAAAGGAATATCCCTTGCGGCGCGAACCTATCACTTCCCTATCTTCGGCAGTCATCTGTTCTGCCGTTTTATGCGCCTGGGGCTTACAACTTATTATATATACCGTTTCCGTAGTGACTGCAATCGGGATGATATTTAATCACGTTCCAATTGCGCACAAATAGATGGCGTGGCTATCATTATCGGAGCAGAGAGGGACGAATGTCCTTCTTCGTCCAATAACAAGTGCTGGCTACAATCAGTGACGCTGACGACGCACGGTGACACGCGCTGCCGAGGATGACGAACGCGAAGAGGTGGAGCGGGTCTTGGACTTTACGGTCTTGTTGCGCACGGAAGTCGAAGACGATGCGCGGCGGCCCTTCTTGACGGGCTTGACATCCTTGTTGGCCTTGGCGATGCTGTCGAGCGAGTCTTTGCGGGCCTTGTCGCCCCAGAGGTTCTGCTCGAAGTCCACGATCTCCTTCTCTATACGCTTCTGCTCCTTGGAGAGGGCTGAGTCGGTGGGACAGTACTGAGCCAGAGTCTTGCCGAGCATATTGTTGGTCTTGTAAATCTTGCCGCGGTACATGTTTTTGGCAAAGTAATCGTCCATGCTCATCACGGCGGCGTTGTTGAGATTGCTCGTCATCACGGTCTGCTTGACCAGGAAAGGTGCCAGGTCGTCGTACTTGACCCAGAAGAGGGGATAGGACGTGGCATTGTCGCCGAAATCGTCTTCACGCTTCATGATGGGGCACAGCGCCAGCACTTGGGTGTGGAAGGAGGCTGTGGTCTGGTCGTAGTAGACGCACTCCTTGAGATAGTAAGCGGTGACCTCGCGCGAGGGGATATCGCTGTTGTCGATATAGATGCCCCGGTTGGTCTTCTCGTAGAATATATGGTAATTGTCGAGGAATGCCTTGAGCTTGACCTGGGCAGCCTCGTTGAAGACCTCGTTTCCGTCAAGCCGGTACTCGTAGGCCTTGATGTTGCCGGTCATCATGAGCTTGAAGATGTAGGTGAAGAGGTTGACCTGGTTGCCCATAGGCTCTACAGGGTAGTAGAGGCTGGCGTTGGCGTCGTCGTGGAGGTCGAGCTCGCGATAGATATCGCGGCGCCACACGACATCTTCTGCCATGCGGGTCTGCACAGGGAAGGAAATCTGGGCTCGGGTAGAGATGGCACCGCTGGTGGTGGCGGCGGCCTTCTGCTCGGCTTTGCGTTTGGCGGGCTGGGCGGTCGCATGGACAGCCATCATTCCGACGAGAAGGATAAAGAATATTTTCTTCATTGTTGCATTGTTTTCTTATTTGACGATGACCTCCATAGGGTAAGACAGCGTGCGCGTGATGCCATCGGGGCCCACGGCCTTGACGCCTCGGATGTAAAAGCGGCGGTTGCGGGAGAGGCGGCGGAAGGTTTCGCGCTGACGCTCGGAGAACTGGGCTCCGTTGGAGGCTACTGGCACGGCGTTGCCCATATTGTCGAAGAAGACGGTCTCGAAACTTACCACGCGGAAGGGGATGTCGAGCAGTCCGTCGTCGATGGCGGCATGGACGCGGTCGATGCCCATCAGCGCAGACTTGGACAGGCCGCCACCCTTGTAGCGGTCGGTGCCGATGACGAGGTAGGCCATCGGGTCGGGGAGCTTGCGCACGTGGAAGATGAACTTGCCCATCTGGCGGATGGCATTGCCCTTGCGCGCACTGACGGTGATGGTCACGTCGCTGCCCACGGCTGAGGGTTTGGCGATATATCGGCCCATGCCCACGGAATGGAAGGCACCGCCAGTCATGGATGCCTGGACCTCGTTGAGGGCTACGCCGGGGATGCTGATACTGATGGGGTTTTCATAGCCGGCATAGAGCACGTTCATGAGGTCGGCAGAGACGGTGGCACTGGGCGCCACCACGTTGTATTTCTGTGTAAAGTCGCGGCGGATAAGGTCGCCGTTGCCATTGCGCATGGTGATGTATCCGGCGAAGGAGTGCTCACCCACGCCGCTGGCTGTGAAGCGGTAGTTGTTGCCAGTAATGCGGCGGCCGCCCACATATATCTCGGGTGTCATGGTGGTATCTACCGCCGCCATCACGATGCGGGCATCGAAGGCGTCGCCGCTGATGACGGTCTTGGACTCGGGGATGACAAAAGCCTCAAGCCTGTTGACGCGGATATCCTTGAGGTCGATGTTGGAAACGAGCGTATGGAGCACCTCGCCCTCGGCGTAGCGCACGTCGCTCTGCAACTTGGAGAGCATGGTGACGGCTGCCGCCACGGGCATATTCTCAAACATATACTGCTGCCAGTTCTTGCCCATAGCGTGGGCGCCACGGGGGAGCTGGGTAGTAAGGTTGCTGCTGATAATCTTGCGCTGGCGCTCGTCGGTCACCATCGTAAGGATGCGCTCCCGGTAATGGTTGATGGCAGCAAACAGGGCACCGCCCTTACCGGTGATGGGCGCAAGCATCACATGGCTTGCAGCCTCGAGATTGTCCTTGTTCTTGATGTTGGCCAGGTCGGCGTCCTTGCCGTCGGCCTCGGTCACAATCTGCTCCTTGAGCTGCTGGGAGAAAGCATAGAGCGAGTCGCTCATCTGCTTGACCGCCATGGCTTTGGCAAACCACTGGCTCACCTTCTCCGGGTTGGTCTTCATCTGCTGCTCAAAGCGCGCATAGAGGGCACTGTTTTCCTCGGCCGAATTGGCGGTGGTGCGGTTGATGCTCTCCTCGACGATGGAGAAACCGTTGAGCACCTCGGTGGAGATATTGAGTGCCAGCATGGCCATGAGGATGACATACATCAGATTGATCATCTTCTGGCGCGGGGTTATCTGTTTCTTCTTGATTGCCATCAGTGGTGTATCGTTAGATTACTGACCGGGGTTGCGGGTCTGCATATTTAGGGTCATGGCCTCTATCATGCGGCTGTAAATCTGGTTGAGCTGCTCTATCTGCTGGGCCATCTTCTTGCTTTGCTCATTAATCTGGTCGATGGTGCTAATCTGCTGGCTGGCGCTCTTGAGCTGCATCTCATAGACTCGGCTGATGCCAGTGAGGGTGCGGTTGAGGTTCTCCATCTCCAGGCTGTCGGTGGCAAGGCGGGAACTCTGCTCATTGACCTTGCCCAGGGTCTCAACGAGGCGCTTGAGCTCGGCTACATAGTCGCTCTGGGCCTGAACCATCTCTTCGTTTTCGGCGGTGCCGGTGACTACCGGTGTCACCATGCTCTGCCCTACTACGCCTGCAGCCGAGCCGCCCACTATCTGTACGCTGCCCGAGGGTTGCAGACCGTCAGCAGCTGCGGCGGGTTGGCAGGCAGCGCCCCCGGGTTGCCCCACAGCCACGCCTCCGCCCGCATGAATCACTCCCGAGCCACCGATAATCACGGCCTGGGGAGCCTGCATCGTCACGTGGTCGGTCGCCTCGGCGCCATCCTCATCCTCCTCGGCGTCTTCGACATGGGTGGGAAGGTCGCGGCCATCGGCGGTCTTGTCAAAGGGCCGGTCGAAAGCAGAGATGAAGAACACGAACACCTCGGTACCCATACCCAAGAACAGCCAGAAGTTGGCTCCAGGAAGGTGGGTGAGCTTACAGAGGGTACCAAAGATAACGATAGACGCTCCCCAGCTATAGGCATAGTTGAGGAAGGTCTGTCCGGGAACGCTATCCATCCACTTCTGCAGACGGTAGACGATATTGTATTTGCTATATTCAGCCATAATGAATGTGTGTTATTTCTTGTTCTTTTTCTGTTTGGTGCTGGTCGAGTTGGCGAGGCTTCTCACGCATCGGAAACCGATATAGGAGCGTGGCTGGTTTTGATATTCCCATGTACGCCACGCCGAACGGACAAAGGATTCGGGGTCTTTCCACGAACCGCCACGCACACTCTTCTTCTTAAGACGGTAAGGGTCTTCCTTGGCAGCCTTGTACTCGAGCTGGGGGTTAAGGTCGTTCATGGCCTCAACACCTGCTTCGGTGTAGATGGTACTGGTCCACTCGGCTACATTACCAGCCATGTCGTAGAGGCCATTGCTGTTGGCGGTATAGATACCCACACGGCTGGTGATGAGGTTGCCATCCTTGGTATAGTTTCCACGGTCGGGCTTGAAGTTGGCATAGAAACAGCCATCGCCGTTCTTGACATCCTTGTTCTCCCAGGGGAATTCGTTGCCGGCCTTGCCGCGTGCGGCATACTCCCACTCGGCTTCGGTGGGCAGGCGGTAACGCTGGATGAAGCGGGCTTCGCCGCCCAGGCCCTTGAGCAGATAGTCGGTGCGCCAGGCACAGAAGGCGTTGGCCTGCTCCCAGGTGACGCCCACTACGGGATAATCGTTGTAGGCGGGATTGCTGAAGTAGTTACGGAGATACATCTCGTTGTCAGAGTTCTGGAAGTCGTTGACCCAGACGGTGGTATCGGGATAGACATTGACGATATAGGTATTGAGGAAATCCCAAGGACCGCTGAGAGGGCGGTTAATGGTCTCGCGCACGATATTGCCGTTGTCGTCGATATACGCCGTGTCCTTGGAAATCATCACCACCTCGTCGGGATTGACGGTGACATCGGTGTTCAGGTTGCGCTCGTTGGGCATGAGGCGGTTACGGCGCAGGGCGGCAGTGGTATAGTCGTAAATCTCATACTTATAGTTGAGCTGGCGGTAGTCGAGCAGCTTCTCGCCGGTCACGGGGTTGGTGACGTACATGCTCTCGATGGCGCGCTGCTCGTCCTCATTGGGCTTGCGGGGCAGAGGCTTGCGCCAGTTGATATGGGGAGTGACAGGCTCGCCATACTTGTCCTCGGTAATCATGTAGGTCTCGTCGCCGGCATAGGCGGGGTCGGCAAGACGCGTACGGAGGATAGAGTCCTTGACATACTGCACAAACTGCTTGTACTTGGAGTTGGTAACCTCGGTTTCGTCCATCCAGAACCCGTCGACAGAGATGTCCTTGACGGGAGTCTTCATACCCCAGAGCGAGTCCTGACGGTCGAGGCCCATGTGCAGCGAGCCACGCTCTACCTTGGTCATACCGTAAGGCGTGGGCTCAGCAAAGGAGCGGCCACTAACGCCAACCACCTCGCCGCCGCGGCCGCCCGAGATGGCACTCTTGCTACCGAAACAGCCTGTCAGCGCCACAGAGAACGCTACAAGGCCGAGGGTTATAATGCTTTTATTCTTCATCTTTATGTTATAATATTCTCACGCTTTTATGCAGGTTTCTACCTTTCTTGGTCAGGTTGATGTCGTGCTGGTATCCCACAAAGAGACCATGACTGCCGTTGCCTGGGATGGAGGCCGAGGTATACAGCTCGTAACTATAGCCCAGCACGACGCCATGGAAACTGCCGCCGATGAGGACGGTCACCGAGTTGGACGGACTGTAGGTCACGCCGCCATAGAGCATGCGCTTGTCGTGGGTATAGACCACGCGCGATGTGATGTCGGCCCTGAACGCCGAGCCATCCGAGCGCAGCAACACCGTGGGCTTTATTGTAATAAACGGATTTCTTAGTTTTATATTGTATCCACCGGTCAAATAATATGTACGGTCGATGTCGAGCAGGTAACTGTCGCCCAGCGTAACTTGGGGTGCGGTGGCGTGGGCTACCGACGCGCCGGCATACCAGTCGCCGTGGACGTAGTAGAGACCGACGCCCACATCGAGCCCCGAGCCGCTCACATCGGTCGTAGGGATAGCGGGGTCGTTGCCTTCCTCGGTATCGGTCTGCGAGCCATTGAACTTCTCGCTCAGCATACCCACCTGGACGCCGATGCCGAGCATTCCTCCCAGCAGCTTGGTCTTGAGTGCATACTGCACGGCGAAACGCTGGTGGTCAAAGAGACCCAGTTTGTCGCTCGTCATCTGCACGCCCACACCATGGTAATGCTTGAGCATGAACAGGGGCATATCGGCAGCGACAATCATGGTACGCGGGTTGTGCTCGAAACCGGCAAAGTCGAGGGCGTAACTGCCTGTGACATTCAGCTTGGACTCTTTGCCCACGGCGGCGGGGTTGAACACCGGCTCCTGGGCAAAGTAGTGGCTGAGCGACATATCATATTGCGCAGAGGCGGCCAACGCCCCGACGACAGAGATGACAAGGGTAAATAAATATCTTTTCAACACACTTACATAACGGATAAGCGTAGCTTTTATTGTCTTTCTACAGGTTTTTTATCCACGACGTTATGGTTTCCATCACCGTCGGGGCGATGGTCTCCTCTATCTGCTGATACTCCACGACCAGTCCTGTGTGGCAAGTCTGGAAGAGATGGTTCAGTCCGTCGAAGGTTTTGAGGGTATGGCGACTGTTGACGAGCCCCTTCTCCAGCGCTCCGAGATTGGCGACACAGTCCACCTGGGTGTCGCGGTTGCCGTTGAGTGCCAGCACGGGACAGACGATTTCGCCGAGCACGCCTCTCACATCGACATTGAGCAGATGGCGGATATAGGGACTGTCGCCCTGCTTCAGGGCTTTGTCGAAGACGCTGCGGAAGAGCACGGGGACGCCCGTGGGCTTGATGTCAGCGGTCTTCTTGCCTTGAGCCAACTGGTCCAGAGCGCATCCGATGGCCATACAGTAGTCTTCGGTCATCTCGGGAGTCGTTCCGGCGGCGGTAAGTACCGAGCGGTTTTGCGCTATCATCGTCTCCTTGCCCGACACAGCCATGGCAGCCAGCGTCACGATGAAGTCTGTCTTGCCCTCGGCAGCCGCCATCAGGGCTATGGTGCCACCCTCGCTGTGGCCGAGCATACCCACGCGGTCAAACTGCTTGCGCAGGAGGGCAAGGCCGCTGAGTGCGTCGGCGTAGAAGTCGGCGGTGGTAAATTCATAGAACCTCACAGAGGCGTCGCCCCATCCTCGGTCGTCGTAGCGCAACGAGGCGATGCCCTGGCGTGCCAAGGCGTCGGCAAGAACGGAAAAGGGCTTGTGTCCGAATAGCTCTTCATCGCGGTTCTGCTGTCCGCTGCCACTCACCATCAGCACCACAGGAGTCTGGCGGCTACAGCCACGGGGCTTGGTGAGGGTGCCGCGCAGGGTGAAGCTGCCGTTGGTAAACGACACCTCCTCGGTGAGATAATCGAAGGGGGGCTTGGGCGTCTGCGGACGGTTAAGGGTGACCTCGCCCGGCGTGAGCGTGAGCGGGAAGGCTATGCCCTGCTGGGTGAAGGTGCCTACTATCTCCGTGCCCTTGTTCACGCCCTCAAAGCGGGCGCCAATCATGGCGATTTCCACCGTCACGCTGTCGCCTTTGACCACAGTCTGCGTAGGTATTCCCCTGACGTTCTGCGCCGGAGAGTCCATGGTGCATCCCTTGTCGGTGAAGTGAAACACAAGGGGCAGCTTGATGCCCTGCACGTCGAGCTCGCCCTTCCACGAGCCGCGCTGTGCCTGCGCCGTAGTCACCATGAGCAGCAGCGCCAGCACTAAGATAGTCCGTATAGCTTTCATCATATCAAGTGTTAGAGGTAAGACATTCATCATCCATCATCTTCATAAAATTCCAAGATACTTCTGCGGCAAACAGTTGCGACAGACATTGAGTTTATCCTACTCTATCTGAGCATGCAGTTTATCTTGCATCTCATTTACAGTATCTCCTTGATGCAAAGATATAGATTTGGGACGAAGCACACAACTTATAAGTTGCATTTTTCTCATCAATAGTTCTTTTTTCGTTATCTTCTGCTCATAAACGACGGTCATGGGATGCTTTTCAATGCCATACCCCCCCAGAATGGTCATTAGCCCGTTTTGGATGTATAAGTAAGAATGGCGGGCGGCAAAGGAAAAGGGTGGATATTACGACAAGCGTGCGTAATATCCACCCTCCGGTTATAGGGTTATTCCATCTTTATTTGGCCATTGGCGTGAAGCGCAAGGTAAACTCATGGGTTCCCGTTGGCGCCATGTATTGTGGCAGACACGAGTCGCCTCCGCAACTATGGTTTCCGATGCCTCGCTGCCAGAAGTCGAAGTGGGCGAAAATCTGCGGGGAGCGCACCAGATCGTAGGGATGCTTTCCGCCATAGAACACATCGTAGTTGAACTGGGCGTCGTCGAAATGCGACAGCGAGAAGGCCACCATGCCCTCAGTGGTGATTTGCAACTGGGTGGCGTTGTTGTCGAGCGTGAGCTGGCGCAGGCCCTGGCGGTCGCCCATGGTTTGTGGCGCGCTCTGCTCTTCAAACATGCCATCCACGGTGGTGGTGTAGCGGCCGAGGAGCGAACCGCGCTGGCGGTCGATGTAGTTGCTCCACGGGCCATTGGCATAATACTCTACGTTCTCGAAGCCGGGCGCAAACTGCATGGTGATGCCGATGCGTCGGGTTTCTGCCGACGAGTTGTTGGTGGTGACCTTCATGTCCAAAGTTCCGTTGGGATAGATGGTGTAAACTATCTGGTGGGTGTCGGTACCATTGGTTACGGCCGTTTCCACCATCACGTTCTTACCCTGCTTCTTGGGCGCACTCACCATTGTCTTCTTGCCAGTGAGGACACCTTCCTCCTTGTTCTCGTTCTCGGCCACGCCACCTGGGGCGCCGAGGTTGATGTTATCGTTGGCTATGCGGCGGAAGCCGTTGAAGTCAGGTCCGGCGTTGGGCTGCACGAGCTGTGTGTTGCCATAAGTCCACTGGGCGATGGTTCCATCCTCTGCGAAAGCAATACTGAAATTGTTGCCGGTGACGGTGTTGCCCTTCACCTTGAGCTTACCCTTCTCCTGGATGGCGGGCAGCTGACCGTGGCTTTGCTGCACGAAGGTGGGGTCGGCAACCGATACACCAGCGGCGTTGTCGGCGGAGAGCTTAAACTGCTGCTGGGCCATGGCGTAGCCCTGCTTACCCCAAGAGGTGGCTTTCTTCAGTACGAGGTTGAAGGTAATGACATACTCGGCCTTGGCGTCCACTACGGTGGTGTAAGGAATGTTGATTTGGCAGGTGTTTCCGGGCTGCACCGATGGGACAGCCACCTGGTTTTTCTCCACCGAAACGCCATTGCGGAGCACCTCATAGCTGAGGTCGTAGTTGTCGGCCAGGTCGGTGAACGCGCGCTTGTTCTTCAGGGTGAGCACGTGGTTGGCGAACGACTCGAAGTCGACGTCTCTATAAACATACTTCACCTCGGTGAGCTTGGCGGTCCACTCACGGCCCGGGGTGATGATGCCGTTGCTCATGAAGTCGCCCTGGAAGCCTCTGTCGCCACGGTTCATCTTGGTGTAGTCATAACCCGATGTGTAATAGTGGAGCCCGGTCTTGGCATCCTTCAGCGGAAGACCCTCGCGTATGCGGCGCGTGTCGTAGATGCCCTGGTCTACCCAGTCCCAGATGCAGCCGCCAATAATGCCAGTGCTTGTCTCGATGAGATTCCAGTATTCTTGCAGATTTCCCACAGCCTGACCCATGGCGTGCGCATACTCGCAGATGAAGTAGGGCTTGTTGTTGAGACCGTCCATATGCGTCTTCATCACCTCGACTTTAGGATACATGTCGGAGCCGAAGTCGGAGTATTTGGCGCCGTTCTTATAGCCCTCATAGTGCACCCATGCGTCGCGGCCGGGGAGCAGTTCCTTCACCTTGTCATAGGTAGCCTGGAAGTTGTCGCCACCGCCCGACTCGTTGCCGAGCGACCAGAACACTACGCTGGGATGGTTGCGGTCTCTCAGCACCATGCGCTCCGTGCGGTCTACGTAGGCGTCGCGCCAGGTGGGGTTGTTGGAGAGCGAATGGTTGTTGTGGCACTCCACATCGGCCTCGTTCATGCAGTAGAGTCCGTAATAGTCGAACATGGCATACATCTTGGCCTGACGGGGATAGTGGCTGGTGCGGACAGTGTTTACATTGGCCTGCTTCATCAGCACCACATCGCGGAGCATGGTCTCCACATCGATGGCGTGGCCATAGAGCGGGTGGATATCCTGTGTGTTGACACCCTTGAAGAACACGCGCTTGCCGTTTACATACACCAGGTGGCCCTTGATGGCCACATCTCTGAAACCGTATTTGGTAGAGAACACCATCTCCTCCTTGCCACCTACCTTCTGGCGCACGATGACGGTATAGAGATTGGGCTGCTCGGCCGACCAGGCCTTCAGGCCGGTGAGGTTGTCGAGAGTGAGGCGAATGTGCTTCTGCGCGTCGTTGGCGGTCATAGCCACCTGCGTCTCCTGCTTGCCCACCAGCTTGCCTTGGGGGTCGAGGAGCTCTATTTCGAGCGTCTTCTCCGAGCGCTCCTTGGCGGCGTTGTCGAGGGTGAGGTCTACATTGAGGTTACCCGAAGCATAGTCGTCCTTGAGGGCCGATGTGATGTAATGGTCGGCCACGAAGGTCTTGGGCGTGGCCACGAGATAGACATCGCGGTGGATGCCTCCGAGGTGCCACATGTCCTGACCCTCAAGGTAAGAACCGTCGCACCAGCGGTAGACGCGCACCGACACGTTATTGTCGCCCTTGCGCACAAGGTGGGTCACATCAAATTCGGCGTCGGTATTGGCGCCCTGCGAATAGCCAGCATACTTGCCGTTTACCCACACCACAATGGCGCTGCAGGCTCCGTCGAAGTGGAGAAAGACGCGCTTGTCCTGGTCCCAACCGTCAGGCAGGCAGAAATTGCGGCGATAGGAACCTACGGGGTTCTTGTCGAAATTGTCGTTGAACGCCGTGATGAAAGGGGGCTTGTTCTCGAAGGGATAGCCCACATTATTATATACGGGCACATCATATCCGGCCATCTCCCAGTTGAGGGGGACCTGGAGCTCTTTCCAAGAAGAAACATCGGCATTATCGGCCCAGAAATCGTCCTTCTCGGGCTTGCCCTGCTTCCAGTCGGCGGTGTAGCGGAACTTCCATTTGCCGTTGAGCAGCAGGTAGTTGGCACGCTTAGGCGTGAGCCATGGATACTTGTAGCAGTCGTCCTGCTGCATCGAGGTTGTAGAGGCATAGGGCACAAACGTGGCGTGGGCCTTCTCCTTGCGGTCCTCAAACTTGGTCTCGTCTTCTACCCATTTATCCATAAAGGGGCATACGTCGGCCTTCGTCTCCACCACCTTTTTCTTCTTGGCGGGACGGGGGTGAGCCAGAGCCGATGCGCTGAAAAGGAAGGTCAACGCTGCCGCAGCTCCCCAAATTAGATGTTTTTGTTTCATTGTCATGTTGTATGGTTAATAATTGTTTTGTCTATGCCTGTCTGCTACTTGCCCTATCCGAAAAGAGCGCGGCACACCATCGCTATAGGACATTTATTTGTCCAGCCATTTCATAGCCCATTCCGTCAGAGGCGAAGGGCACGCGAGCATACCGCTGTTACGCTGCAAGTTGAGGAAAGAGAAACGTATGCGGTTCTTGGGGTGGTAACGTTCGTTGTACACAACGATACTTCTGCCACTGATGCAGTTCTCTGCCTTTACCTCTACAGGTATTATCTCGTCCTCCCGCTGCAACAGGAACTCTATTTCTGCTTTCCCCTCCGAAGACCAATAGTAAGGCACAGAGCCATAGGATGGCAACAGACTTTGCAACACCGCATTCTCTGCCATGGCGCCTTTGAATTCGGTGTAGTTGGCTGTCGGGTCAATGACTATGCTTCCCGGCAGGCCGGCCAAGCGCCTCAACAGGCCACAGTCACTGGCATATACCTTGAATATGTCTGGTTCTTCGTAGGCGCTCAATGGCATTCCAGGTTTCGAGACGGCGTTCACACAATATATCATGCCTACATCTTCAAGCCAGAGCAAAGCATCCTCGTAGTCACGGCTCCTTGCGCCCTTTTTTACAACCTTATAGATGAACTTCCTGTTCTCCTTGGCAAGCTGGGACGGAAGTGAGCGCCAAAGGGCATGTATGCGAGGTATCTCGCGAGGGTCTGCATACTTGGCTAAGTCAAGCTCATACAAGTCCAATATGCCTTGCAGTATGTCATCGACTGCCTGCATTCCCTGGTTTTCAAGCATGCTGACGGCGGCTTCAGGCATACCGCCAGAGACCATATATCTGCGATACTCCGACTTCAACTTGTCAAGAATAATAAGCGGTAGCTTCTCCGGTTCCTTTATCTGCTCAACATAATTGAATGTCTGGATGTCGCTGGCCCGCAGATACTCCTTAAACGTAATAGGATACATGCGCATAACCTGTACCTTACCAACGGGTACGGTCATCCTCCGCCTCTTAACAGCCACGCCCAACAGCGAGCCAGCCGCTATGATGTGCCATTCGGGGGCTTCCTCACAAAAATACTTTAACGAGTTGAGCGCTTCCTCGCACTCCTGTATCTCATCAAATATGAGCAGCGTCTTGCCAGGCACAAGGGGAACTGGGCTATAAAGAGACAGCTCCTTTATGATGCGAGCGGGTTCCTTTGACACCGTGAAGGCTGACAATAACTCCTTCTGGCGGTCAAAGTCAAATTTCGCCGTGTAGTCAAAGCATTCCTTTCCAAACTCTTCCATGGCCCACGTCTTGCCAATCTGGCGGGCGCCTTTCAATAGGATTGGCTTGTGCTTTGCCGCATCTTTCCACTCCTTGAATTTGTTGACTATGTCTCTTTTTATCTTCATAATTACACTAACAACTTCCGATTTGTGTCATTTTTGACATTTTTCCGAACTTGTCGTGTGCAAATATACGATATAAAGAGGAAAGGAACAAGTTTTCGGAGGGTTATTTTGGCCCACTGGCGGGAAAAAGACAGAAAAAAGCGGCATAGGAACCCTATTGTGGAATTCCTATACCGCTTATATTCTACGCCTACGGCTGAGAAAGTCAGCCCGTCAGCGATTAGTATTCATCATCGTTCCAAAGGAAATCTTCCTTGGAGGGATAGTCGGGCCAAATGTCTTCAATGCTTTCATACACTTCACCTTCATCCTCTATTTCCTGCAAGTTCTCGAGTACCTCGAGAGGAGCACCTGAACGGGTGGCATAGTCTATAAGTTCGTCCTTGGTTGCGGGCCAAGGTGCATCTTCCAATTTTGAAGCTAATTCAAGAGTCCAATACATAGTCTTTAGTTTTGGTCGTTAATTTTATTGGATGCAAAAGTAGCACTTTATATTCAATTATACGACTGTTTATGACCATTTTTGCTGTTAAATAATCATTAATAATAAAAAAAAGCAAAAATATAGGGACGATTGGATTAAAAATTGATTGTGTAACAACGCTTGTGCTTGCTCTGGTCCAGCATCACGATGCCGGTGTAGTATAAATCATAACAGACGGCGGCATGGCTGTTGCCGACGATGCGCTGCCAAGCCTCGCGCGAGCGGGCGTCACGGTGTATGCCGTCGACCATGACCACGCTGGCGCCGTCTATGCGTGGCAACAGGCTGAGCAGAGCATCCACATGTTGCACATCGGTGCGTATCACCACGCGCTCGCCGTCGATGACAGCGGGCACCTCGTCGCCCTCAGCCACCGAGAGGATGCGGGCACGGCGCGCGCCGGCAGAGAAATACTCCCGGCGCTCAGCGCTCAAGCCGTCTATGAAGTCGAGGATATAGCGGGGCTGAACCTCGTTGGCCACGCGCAGACAGAGACGCAGCAGGCGCAGCGCCACACGGCTCTCCACGGGCACCCGCTTCTGCAGGTCGGCGTAGGCATAATAGGGGTAATGCTCGTTGATGACATAGCGCACAAAGCGGTAAGCCGACGGCGACTGGATGCCGAATCCCCTGCAATAGGCGATGCGGCTAAGCCATACTCCCACGGTCTGCAACCATTCTGTCACGTTGTTCATCTTACACCTTGTTATATTTATAGCCTCGTATATTATATTTATAGCCTCGTATGCTCGCATATATAGCCACGAAGGCCACTGCAAAGGTAAACTTTTTCTGCCAATTTATCCCCCTATCGCGTCACTTTTATCCTTTTTTCAAGCACCCTGACCCACGAGCGAGCCACCGTGACCATCTCCACAACTCTGCTGACCAACTCTGCGAAGCTGCTGACCAAC
>ULOX01040494.1_pt1 | contig 14915 bp, 9 predicted proteins | sample 1952911 | NCBI WGS metagenome assembly ULOX01 (sample SAMEA4835613, study PRJEB28245) | human gut metagenome | biome: gut microbiome; material: fecal sample | place: Denmark | collected 2008
CGACAATCCGCTCTTCGCTCTGCCCAACGCCTTCATCACGCCCCATATCGCATGGGCATCGGTCGAGGCGCGCCAGCGACTGCTCAACGCCACCTTCGACAACATCCGCGCATTCCAGGATGGCCATCCCCAGAATGTGGTCAATCCCTAAGCGCCATTTGAGATAACCCTTTGCCGTGGGCCTGGTCTGTCTGTCAGATTAGGCCCATTGCTTTTTTGTCTGCCGTCTCGCTCCGCCTCTCCCGATGCTATCCACGATATAGTTGCAAACCACGAAACGACTATTTCCCGTCTTTATACCATTGTTTCCAACCACGAAATAACCATTTCGCACCCCGCAAAGATATTGTCTGTCATCACGGCCATCATCTCTGCCATCGCCGACATCATTGCAGATTGCTGACAACTTTTCGGCTTAACTGCAAAATAATTGGACATTCGCTTTGAATTGCGGGCGAATTGTGCTAACTTTGTCTCATATATCATAATGTAATAGGAAGTAGAATATGGATTTAGTACAACGGTTTATCAATTATACACAGTTTGACACCCAGTCTGCCGAAGACTCTCAGACTGTGCCAAGCACGGCCAAGCAGCTCGTGTTTGCCAAATACCTGAAGGAAGAGTTGGAGCGCGAAGGTCTCTCTGATGTCGAGATGGACGAGATGGGCTACATCTACGCCACCCTCAAGGCCAATACCAAGAAGGAGGTGCCCACCATCGGCTTCATTGCCCACTACGACACCAGTATGGACTGCTCTGGCGCTAACATCAAGCCCCGCATCGTCGAGAACTATGACGGTGGAGACATCGTGCTGAGCGAGGGCATCGTGTCATCGCCCTCCAAGTTTCCCGAGTTGCTCGACCACAAGGGCGAGGACATCATCGTGACCGACGGCCACACGCTGCTCGGTGCCGACGACAAGGCGGGTATAGCCGAGATTGTCGAGGCGATGTGCTATCTGCGTGACCACGACGAAATCAAGCACGGCGACATCCGTGTGGCTTTCAATCCCGACGAGGAGATAGGCATGGGTGCCCATCACTTCGATGTCGAGAAGTTCGGATGCGAGTGGGCCTACACCATGGATGGCAGCGACCTGGGCAACCTGGAGTATGAGAACTTCAATGCTGCTGCCGCCAAGGTCATCATCAAGGGTATGAGCGTACACACGGGTTATGCCAAGGGCAAGATGGTCAACGCCAGTCGTCTGGCTTGCGAGTTCAACGCCTTCATTCCCGAGACCGACATCCCCGAGACTACCGACGGCTACCAGGGCTTCTACCATCTGCTGGGCATCGACAGCCACTGCGAGGAAGCCAAGCTGAGCTACATCATCCGCGACCACGACCGCGAGAAGTTTGAAGACCGCAAGGACTTCATCGAGTCTATCGCTGCCCGTATGAACGAGAAGTACGGCGAGGGCACGGTCAAGGTTGAGCTGCGCGACCAGTACTACAACATGAAGGAAAAGATAGACCCCAACATGCATGTGATTGACATTGTGCTCAAAGCCATGCAGGAGACAGGCGTCACCCCCAAGGTTGAACCTATCCGTGGCGGAACCGACGGTGCCCAGCTGAGTTTCCGAGGTCTCCCTTGCCCCAATATCTTTGCCGGCGGCGTCAACTTCCATGGCCCCCACGAGTTTGTCTCCATCCAGGTCATGCAGAAGGCTGTGCAGGTCATCACCCGCATCTGTGCCATCACCGCTGCATACAACGACTGATTATCCCCAATAGCGATAGAAGCTGTTCCTTGTTGAGGAGCAGCTTTTTCGCTTTTATCCTATACGCTTATGGCTGAACTTCCGGCTCTGGTCAAAGACCTTGCACTCATACTCATTGTGGCTGGCGGTGTCACACTGCTCTTCAAGCGCTTGCGCCAACCCCTCGTATTGGGCTACATCGTGGCGGGCTTTCTCGTGTCGCCCCACATGCCCTACACCATGTCGGTGATAGACAAGGCCGACGTGCAGATGTGGGCCGACATCGGCGTCATCTTCCTGCTGTTCTCCCTGGGCCTTGATTTCTCGTTCAAGAAGATACTCAAGATGGGCATGGCGCCCGTGATAGCCGCCATCACCATCATCCTCTGCATGATGTTTGCCGGCACCGTGGTGGGCCACCTCTTCGGGTGGGCACGCATGGACTGCGTATTCCTTGGCGGCATGCTTGCCATGTCGTCCACCACCATCATCTACAAGGCTTTCGACGACCTGGGGCTTAGGCAGCAGAAGTTTGCCGGGCTGGTGATGAGCGTGCTCATCCTCGAAGACATCATGGCCATCGTCATGATGGTGATGCTCTCGGCCTTTGCCACCGGGGCCAACCCCGACGGCGAGCAGATGGTGGCTTCGGTCGTCAAGATAGGCTTCTTCCTCACGGTATGGCTGGTGGTAGGCATCTTCTTCATCCCCATGTTCCTGCGCAAGACGCGTCTGCTCATGAACGACGAGACCATGACCATCGTGGCGCTCGGACTCTGCTGCGCCATGGCGTGCATCTCAACGCTGGTGGGGTTCAGCAGCGCCTTCGGAGCCTTCATCATGGGCAGCATCCTTGCCGAGACCATCGAGGCCGACAAGATTATCCAACTGGTAGAGCCTGTGAAGAACCTCTTCGGTGCCATCTTCTTCGTATCGGTGGGCATGCTGGTCGACCCACATATCCTTGTCGCTTATGCCGTGCCCATCGTCATCCTCGTGCTGACCATCCTCGTGGGCCAGAGTGTGCTGGGCTCGATGGGATTTCTCCTGAGCGGTCAGACACTGCGCAACTCCATGCGCTGCGGTTTCTCTATGGCTCAGATAGGTGAGTTCGCGTTCATCATAGCATCATTGGGACTCTCGCTCCACGTCATCGGCAACTTCCTCTATCCTGTCGTGGTGGCGGTATCGGTCATCACCACCTTCCTTACACCTTATATGATCAAGGCTGCCGACCCCGCCTACCACCAGTTGGAGAAGCGGCTGCCCAAGCGGTGGCTGCGGCGGCTGGGCCATCTGGGTCTTGCCACCCACTCGAGTGCGGTGGAAAGCGGCAACTGGCGACTGCTGATGCGCAAGCTGCTCACCACGGCGCTCATCTACAGCATCCTCACCACCGCCACCATCACCCTCATGTTTACCTTCTTCCTGCCCTTCATCCGGCAGATACTGCCCCACTGGTGGGCCAACGGCGTGTGCGGCCTGGTCACGGTGGTACTCATCTCGCCCTTCCTGCGCGCCATCGTGATGAAGCACAACCACAGCGACGAGTTCAAGGCGCTCTGGACGGGCAACCGCATCAACCGTCTGCCGCTGCTCTTTACCATCGTGGCGCGTATCTTCATCGCCGCGGCGTTCCTCTTCTATATCTGCAACTATCTGGCACGCTTTGCCAATGCCATCGTAATCACTCTGGCGCTCATCGTGATAGCCATCTTTGTGATGTCGCGCAATCTGAAGCGTAGCAGCATACATCTGGAGCGACTCTTTGTGCAGAACCTACGCTCTCGCGACATCGAGGCACAGGTGCGCGGGCGCAAGCGGCCGCTCTTTGAGGGTCATCTGCTTGACCGCGACCTACATATATCCGAGTTTGAGATTCCCCTCAATTCCGCCTTCGCCGGCAAGAGCCTCGCCCGTCTGCAGTGGGGGGCGCGCTTCGGCGTCCTCGTGAGCAGCATCCTGCGCGGTTACCGTCGCATCAACATCCCCGGTGGCTCCACCATCCTCTTCCCCAAAGACAAGATACAGGTCATCGGCAACGACGAGCAGCTGCATGCCTTCGGCATAGAACTCAGCAGCAATCTTGTGCCCGAAGACCCCAATATAGAGAAGCGGGAGATGGGGCTGCACAGTCTCGTCATCCACGCCGGTAGCGCCTTTGTCGGCAAGACGCTCAGCGAGAGCGGCATACGCGAGAACTATGACTGCATGGTCGTGGGAGTAGAAGAGGGGCAGCAGAACCTTACGATGATTAATCCCAAGCGTCCCTTCGAGCAGGGCGACGTCATCTGGGTGGTGGGCGAGAGAGACAGTATTGACCGTCTGCTCCAAGCCTGACGGCGCGGATATGTGCTGTGCGTGGATTGGAAGCGTCGTATTTTTTACCACGTGGTTGAGAGGAGTGGCGTTATTACCCACAGTAAAGATATGGCGGTGCGCAGAGGATATGGTACGCATCCTTAGCAACTCTGACGGAGTTGCGATTTCATAGCCCAGGGTTGAGGCGTATAGCGCCTCTACCCTGGGTGCTATATATAATAAGGTGTGCAACGCTGTAAGTGTTGCGTTTAGCCGAAGGCGTTATTACTGGGTTGATATTATTAGCCTATACATCCCCAGCCATTATCATGCTGCGTGCAGAGATGGTCAGCAGAGTTGCGGAGGTCATGGCGACGGTGGCGTCTCTTACTATAAACAGAAACAGCAGGCTCTCCCTGATTGGCGGGTGAGCCTGCTGTTGTCTTATGTTTGTGAGAGGGCTGCTGTTGGTGCCCTCGATTCTTGCCTATGGTCTTGCCGTATGTGGTCAGCGCACAACCACCTTGGCACCCTTGACTATGTAGATGCCCGCAGGCACGCTTACGCGCTTGGTGTCACCAGCCTCGGTACTTACGCGATGCACCAGACGGCCGTCGATACCGTAGATGGCCACGGTCTCGGCCTTGTCGGCACGGATGATAATCTCGCCTTCGCCGCCAGTGATTGCCTTGCCGCCGGTGGTCTCAACATGGTCGATGCCTACAGGCTTGCCTGCCACATAGACAAACTGGAGGTTGGCAGGTACTCTGTACCCCCGATTCTCGTCCTCTACAAGCACCAAATTATACATGTAGTTCTTCATGTTTACGTACATGAATGGGCTGAGGTTGTTGTCGATATATGACATCTCGATGCCGCCCATCATGAAGTTAAACTCTACCTCTGCTGGGCTCCATGTCTCTTCTACATAGAGTTCGCTTCCATCGTTGGGCACATCAATCTGCTTGTAGCCACCTTTCCAATACTTTTTGCTGCCGTCGCTTGCATCCTCGCAATAGATGAAGTATTGCACCTTACCGGCACCACCTATATTTTTGAATTTATACCTGAATAGGGCGTAGTCATCATTTATCTTGGGGGCTTTGACCCTATTGCCGAAACGGAAAGCGTTCTCGGTCTCGTAGTCGCCCGGTGTGACGTTGGTCTCCACGTTTGTAAGTACCAGGACTGGCTTTGTGGTCATTTCGGCAGTGATTTTCTGGGGCGCAGAGATTTCTTCGCCCGCATCGTCCTTGACCCTGAGGTAGAAGTCGCCTTCTGGTACTTCTACAAGTATAGTGATCTGGCGTGTAATCGTCGAGTGGGCAGGCACACTGATGTAGCAGTCGCCTCCGGGGGTGTTATTGTAATCCTGGTCGTTTCTGCCGGAATGTAGCGTTATAAGTCCGATGTAGTCTTCGTTGCCATTGTTGGTCACCTCCACGTTGAAGGTGGCCTTTTCCAGACCGACTATTTTACCTGCGGGTGTTATGGTGGCGCTGAGCAAGGAGTTTGCCTTGGTCAGCTTATCGGTTGTAGCAATTAGGGTAATGGGCTTCATGCCGTTGGTATATAAACACTTGTGCCATGTGGTCTCGCCCTTTTTGCAATAGACGCCGTAGATGGTGTAGGTGCCGTTCTTGGGTGCGAAGTTGAAGTTGGTCTCGACAAATTCACCGCTTAAATTGCTCAGGTTCCGGGGATTGCAAATCAAGGTATATCCGCCCTTGCCGTCGCTGATGGCGTAGGCAAACTTGCCGTTAAATGGATTTGTGGTGGTGGAGAACAACGCATCGCCGAAAGACAGGCTGAATGCCTCTGACTCATTGGCACGTGTGTCCTTGGTGATGTTGAAGTATGTGTTTAGTTTATCGCTTGTATATTTGTTTATCTCCAACGAGGGCGTAAATACCAATGGCTCGTCTACAATGCCATTGTCGGGCTGGATGCCGATAATCATATCGCAGTTGCGGTTGTATCCGTCGGGGGCATTGCCCGAGCCTGCGCCGCCCTTTTTGGGATTGAGGATGGTAATGTCGAAGTATCCGTTCTGATAGCCGCCCCAGCCCCAGTTGATGTGGTAAAGTCCAGAACCGTTGCTTCCGTCGCATACAAACTGATGGCCGCTGGTGGAAGAGAAACCTCCATAGAGTATAGGACGTCCGGCGCTGAGCTCGCGGTCTATGAGGTCGGCCCATTCGGCTATGCTGTAGTTGGAACGGAAAACATCGGCAAGCAGGTCGGCGTCGTAACCGAAGTATTTGGATAAATGGTAGTAGTTCACTACGGCTCCCGACGAGCTGCCGTAGTCCATCTCTACCGCTGCGCCGCAATGCAGCATCAGCTTGGCTACTGCCTCTGCCTGTTGAATCTTATAGTTGCCTTCTACATATCGTGGCAACATGTTGTCCCAGTCATAAGTCGCGCCTTGGGAGATGCCTGGCATGCTGATTTCGTTGGTTCTGGTGGTGTAGGCGGGAATGTCGGCCATGAGTTTCTTGGGATATTTCCAGAACGCCATAATCTGCGCCATGGCTGTGGCTACACATCCAGTCGCTGAACGGTCGTTGCCGTTGTATTTAGGACACATCATGTTGTATGGATAGCCCTGGTTCCACTGTATCTGGCCCAACAGAGGTGCTACCTTTGCCGACGCGCGCTTGGGCGAGGCGGTCATGGCGCGGTGCTCGTTGAGCAAACTCAGTGCGGCGGGGTCTCCAGCCTTGACGGCTTCGGCCATAGCTTTGTAACTATCGAGAAACATGGCCATACCCTCGGTCATCTGGTTTTCGTCGTAGGTTCCGCTGTCGGCATAGCCCACGATTTCGGGCATACGGTCATCGCCCGACACGATGGTGAAGCCCTTGTCGGCTCCGTTGGGAAATACGTAGTAGTCGACTACCTGCTTGAGGTGGCTGTCAACGCCATTGATGGCTCTGGCCTTGGCTCGTGCCTTTCTGTCTATCACTATGCCGAGTCGGGAAGCCTGGTTCTCGGCAATCTTTTGCGCCTGTACGAATGAGCGTGGACCGGCTATAGCCGCCAGCTTCACAAAGAGCACAAGCATCAGAATGAGTAAAGATTTCTTTTGCATAATGAGTTAGTTTGGTTATAGTCAACTGCAAATATACGATTATTTATATACTTTCTATACCAAATCAGTAAAAAATTTTGAATAATAGCTGCTTTTTTGTATTTGATGATATTTATAATGCCTGTTCCGAAGAAAAAACGCGTGGATAATGTCCTTTCTTCTGAACAGGCATTGTGTATGCTTATGGGGTGTCAATGTGACATCAATACCACTGCACGGCGTTGGAATAACCACTGCGCTTGTCGTATTTGAGCGCGTCGGTAAGCGTGGCGGCATTGCAACGGAACGAGAAGTTATAGCTGGTGTATGGCGCGAGCACCACCTGACAGCTCATGTTGAAGCAGTGCAAATCGCGCTGCAACGAGGCGGTGGTCATGCTTATCTTGTGGTTCTCAAAGTCGTAACCCGACGAGAAGCTGATATTCCACCCGTCGCTGATGCGAAGGTTGCCGCTCATGTTGACGGTCTGCGTGAACTTGTAGGGATAGCGCATCTTGTTGTAGTTGAACTTCTTGATGTCGCGGTTCTCGCTCATGGTGACACCATAGCCCACGGTGAGCGACCAGGGCATGGAGAAGAGCATGTAGCCATCGTCGTCGGTGGCAGCCTTTCCGGTGTCCTTGCGCTTCTTGGCTCCGCGCTGTCCTTCTATCATGTCGTCGTCGACATTGCTTTCGATGCCGGTGTCGATGCCTTCCTTCTCTTCTTTGCTGTCTTCTTCGTCGTCACCGCCGTTGAAGAGTTTGCGCAGTTTCTCTGGTGTGAGCGTGAATGAGAAGTTCTGCGACATACCCTGGAAGCGTCCGAAGCGTCCGTAGCCCCACTCTGTGTGGTTGCCCACGTAAGGCCGGCCGTTCTTGTCGAGCTCGTAAGCGTAGGTGGCGAAGACTGCGTGCATGTTGAAGGTATAGTTCTTCCACCATTTCAGACGGATATCCATGCCCAGGTCACTCCAGGGTTTCTCCTTGGCTGCCATGTTGTAAGACATCTGCAGGGCAAAGTTGTCGATGATACTCACCTTCTTGAAGCCGGTACTGTCCTTGTCGCTCTTCATCTTCATCTCGACGTTATTGGCAAGGCTGAACGACAGGTTGCCGGTCTTGCCGCGTGTGGGGTAACCGAAGGCCGAGCCCTCGTAAGGAGAATACTCGACAAGGTCTACGCTACCGTCGGCATTGGTGCGCTGGTAGGTCTGGTAATAGCCGTAGCGCGCCGCACCGAAGTCTGGGGCGTAGCTGAAGCTGACCTGTGGGGTGAGGACGTGGCGGATGGCCTGTACCTTGTCACCGAAAATCTTGCGGCTGGGCACATAGAAACCATACAACTTGGTGCTGGCGCTCATGGCGAAGTTCCAGTTGTAGACGTTGTGCAGTCCGTTGATGGTATCGTTGACCACGGTGCCGGTGGCTTCGTCCCACGACTTGTTGACCTTACGCAGGTAGGTACGGTCGGTGAAGTTGAACGCCGGGGTGACGTTTATATAATTAAATAAGGTGAAAGTACCCTGGATAGGGATATTGTGCTGCATACCGTTGCGCCAGTCCTTGGCCAGATTGGACGACATGAGCTTGTCTTCCTTGGTGTCGATGGAGTTGGTGATATGTCCGGTATAGCTCATCGAAATCTTCTCGTACCAGCGCTGCTTTCCGGCTGCGTTCTTGCGACGGAAGGGATAGAAGCGGCTGATGGAGATGTTCATGTCGGGCAGCGTCAGGGCGATGGTGGTATCGCGCATGTTCTGGTTGAGGTTCACCGTCGAGCTCAGCGTCATGCCTATGCTCGAGAAAGTGGTGCTCCAGTTGACCGAAGATGTACGCGTGCTCTGCGTCATGGTCTGCGGATTGTACATACTGTACAGGTTGTTGCGCTCATAGCTGCTTGTGGCGAAGTTGACGCTTGCTGACAGCGTGTTGAACGGATTGGCCTTGGCATCCTGACGGTGACTCCACTGTATCTTGAAGCTGGTCTGTCGGGAGTAGTCGGGCATTCCCTTGTCACCGGTACGTGTGTCCTGGAAGCTACCTAAGAAACTACCGTTGTATTTGTAACGCTTGCGGTAGTTGGAGGCTGCGCTGAGTCCCCATGAGCCCTTGGTATAAATCTCACCCAAGAGTTTGAGGTCCCACTTGTCGCTCATGGCGAAGTAGTAACCGGCATCGCGCAGATAGAAACCACGGTCTTGCTCGTCGCCATAGCTCGGCATGATGAAACCTGAAGAATAGCTCTTGCTGAAGGGGAAGAAACCATAGGGGATGGCCAGTGGCAGCGGCACATCGGCCACCACGAGATAGGCGGGACCGAACACCACATCCTTGCCGGGGCGCACCTTGGCTCGCGACAGCGCGATGTAGAAGTCGGGGTGCTCGGCGTCGCAGGTGGTGTAACGTCCATGCTTGAGGAAGATTTCTCCCTTGTCGTTGCGCTTGGACAACTGGCTGCTGAGATAGCCTTCCTCCTGGTGGGTGGTCACATTATTGATAAAGCCCTTCTTGGTCTTGAAGTTGAAGGCCATGGTATCGCTCTGGTATTCGGTGTCGCCCATCTTGAATACCGGCTTGTTGCGTATACCGCCCTTCTCGAGCGAATCGGGGGTACCCACGGCGTGTACCAGACTGCTGTCCATGCTCAAGGCGATGCGGTCGCTGGTCAGGTCCATGTTCTCGTACTTCACATTGGCCTCGCCGTAGATATAGGCACGCTTGGCTTTGGCGTCGTAGACCAGCGAGTCGTTGCCCTTGTAGCTTACCGGTGCGTCGATACCGTTCTTCTTGGCTCGGTTGATAGAGTCGAGGCGTATCGAGTCGTCGATGGCTTTGTTGTGGTGATATATGGCCAGTTGGAGCGAGTCCATCTTGGTGGTATCGATGGCGGGAAGGGTGGGGGTGATGTCTTTCTTAATGGAGTCTTTCAGGGCGATGGTGTCGTTTTTCACCTTCCTGTTTCGCTTCTGACCCGAGGGTGTGGTGGTCTTGGCCATCACAAAGATGATGGCAAACAGGAAGATTACTATAAGCGTTTTAGTCTTCATTAAGACTGCAAAGTTAAAGAATTAATGACTAATTACTATCTGTTTTCTCAATTTTAACGCTATTCGAAGAGATTTTTCCATTCGCGGAAGCGCAAAACGCCCTCTTCTCCGAACTTCTGGAGACTGCGAAGGGCCTCTTCGAAACTCTTTTCGTGGTTGAGCCGGGTCTTGGAGTAGAACTTGTCGGCATAGCAGATGACCTTCTCCTCGATGGTTTCGGGCAGAAAGTCCTCTTCGGGCAACGGCAGCTTCTGGCTGATGATGTCGTGCTTGGTAAGTCCGGCTCCGGTGTGGCGCTCGCATACCCGGGCGTGTCGCGGATAACCTTCGGCGCGCATGAGTTCGGCTCCTATCCGTCCATGACAGATGTAGGGCTCGTCGCCCATGCAGTGTATCGACGGCGCATGGCAGCGGAAGATGCCGATGTCGTGGAGCATGGCAGCCTCGATGACAAACTGGCGTTCGATGTGCAGTTCGGGATGGGCATCACAAATGCGCACAGCACGCTGCATAACGAGCGTGCTGTGCGTAATGAGTATATTCCGGAGGTTGTTGTCCTCCGGATAGTATTTGTCTATTATCTGATTATGCATCTGCCTCGGGGCGCTGAATATAAGCTATCACGTCGCCCTTGCGAACCTTGGCGCCCTGCTTGGCGTTAATCTCTACGAGTTTGCCGCCAAGGTCTGCCTTGACCTCAACAAACTCGCCCCAAGGAGCCTGTATGTAGCAGAATGCGTCGCCTTCCTTGTATTCTTTGCCGATGAATGGCTCAACAGCAGGAGCAGCCTCGCCGTCGCCCTGGAATTCCCAGAACAGCTGTCCTTTGACCGGACATACGATTGCATCGGCCTTTGCGTGCTTGAAAGCAGCCAATTGCTCGGCGCTCAACTGGCTTCCCATCTTTGCATCTTTGGCTTTCTGCAGGTCGGAGAGGAAGTTCTTCTTAGCCTGGCCGCTCTTGAAGTTGCGATACTGCTCGGGGTGCATAGCCAACTCGAACAGCTCCTCATCGTCCTGACCATACTCCCAACCGTTCTCGTCCATCTCCTTGCGGAAGTCATCGAGGGCGTCGGTGAGCAGTGTGTGGGCGTCGACATCGGTAAACTCGCGGCCCTGCTTCTGAGCCAACTCTACCAGCTCGGGAGCGATGGTGCCAGGAATCTTGCCACTCTTGCCGAGAATCATACCCCACATAGCCTCGTCCATCATCACAAAGCGGCCCTTGCCCTGCTCGATAGTCAGCAGGTTCATCAGCGCGATGTTCTTGACATACTGGCTGAAAGGAGTAACCAGTGGAGGATAGCCTACGCGAGGCCATACGTACTCAACCTCATCGAATAGCTTGATGAGCAGGTCGTCCATAGACAGCTCGTCCTCACCCTTCTTCTTGCGTACGTTGTTGATAGTAGTGCGCATACCGCCGAGGTCGGCCATCATAGAACCCATCATACCGCCGGGCAGACCGCAGCCGAGCAGGAGCGAAGACATAATCTTGTTACCGGGGTTGATGAAGTAGACGAGCCACTCGTCGATGAACTCCTGGGTAAGAGCGCGAGCCTTCATGTAGGCACTCATGTTGATTTCGGGTACCTCGAAGCCTTCGTTCTTGAGCATGCTGATGACAGAGATTACGTCTGGATGCACCTTACCCCATGACAGCGGTTCGATGGCTACGTCGATGATGTCGGCACCGTTGTTGCAGACCTCAAGGATGCTTGCCATAGACAGGCCGGGACCAGAGTGGCCGTGATACTGGATGATGATTTCGGGATGCTTGTCCTTAATCATCTTGGTGAGCTTGCCCAGGAATGCGGGCTGACCGATACCGGCCATGTCCTTCAAACAGATTTCCTCGGCACCAGCCTCTATCAACTCATCGGCGATATTGTTGTAATATTCAAGAGTATGTACGGGAGATGTAGTTATACACAGAGCGCACTGGGGAATCATGCCGCCCTCCTTGGCCCACTTGATAGAGGGCTTGATATTGCGAACATCGTTCAGACCGTCAAAGATACGGGTGATGTTGGTACCCTGCTTGGCCTTAACCTTGTACATCAGAGCGCGTACATCGTCGGGCACGGGATACATGCGCAGCGCGTTGAGACCGCGGTCAAGCATGTGGGTCTGGATGCCCACCTCATTGAAAGGTTTGCAGAATGCGCGCACGGCGTCGTTAGGATTCTCACCGGCCAGAAGGTTCACTTGCTCAAAGGCACCACCGTTGGTCTCCACGCGACTGAAGCAACCCATCTCAATGATTACCGGAGCGATGCGCTCCAACTGATCCTTGCGTGGCTGGAACTTACCAGAGCTCTGCCACATGTCTCGATAAACGAGACTGAACTGAATTTTCTTCTTCATATTATCGATAATATTTTTAATATCACTATATTTCAAGGTGCAAAATTATACAAAAAAAACCAATTAGCTCATGATTGCTGCTTTTTTTTGTTCTTTGGTGGAATTTAATTGTCCCATTTCGCTTCCATTGTCGACTTCCAGCCCGCTCATTTGGCTTTCTTTTCTCCTTGTTTTTGTTATCGTCAGCGCCCCCATTGTGCCGCGTTGCAGGCGGGTTATCCCCCTTCTTGCCCTCGCTGTCGCCCTCTGCCGTGGCTTTATTTATAAAAAAATAGTCGCTTCCTCCCTGTTTCTCATAATTTATGAGTAACTTTGCGGCGACTTTTGCCGTGGGCATCTCTTTATCCATGAGAGTGCCGCAGATGAGGAACGCCTCGTCTTCCCTTGTCAGGGTGGCGGCAGAGTCTTACATAACTGACAGACAAACCAAGAATGAAGAAAACAATTTATACCAAGTTTGACAAAACTCTGATTATGGCTCTTCCCGTGGTCGAGTTTCCAGGGCGCATTATCACCATTCTCACAGCGGGTGAGGCCGAGCGCGCCGTCGATTATCTGTTGACGCAGCCCATATTGGGCATTGACACCGAGACACGCCCCGCCTTCCGCAAGGGAAAGACCTACAAGGTGGCGCTACTTCAGGTTTCGACCCACGACACCTGTTTCCTGTTTCGTCTCAACCGCATCGGCGTGACGCCAGCTATCATTCGTCTGTTGGAGAATACCACGGTGCCCATGGTGGGACTGTCGCTTAGCAACGACTTGCTGTCTCTGCACCACCGCGCCGACTTCAAGCCAGGTATGTTTGTCGATTTGCAGAATGAGGTAGGTCGCCTGGGCATCCAGGACCAGTCGCTGCAGAAGCTCTATGCCAACCTCTTCCACGAGAAGATCAGCAAGCGCCAGCGGCTCACCAACTGGGAGGCCGACGCGCTTACCAACCGCCAGTGTCTCTATGCCGCCACCGACGCCTGGACCTGCATCCGCCTCTACGAGGAAATCTGCCGTCTCGCCGAGACCGGCGACTATGAGCTGGTGACCGTCGAAGAGCCCGCTCCGAAACAAGAACGCAAACCCATAAATACAGAAGCATAATGCCACAATATCCATCCGTCATACTCAAGCGAGGCAAGGAAGAAAGCCTGCGCCGTTTCCATCCCTGGATATTCTCGGGCGCTATCATGCGCATGGACGAGGGGATAGGCGAGGGCGACATCGTCAACGTCTTTTCTTCATCGGGCGATTTCCTCGCCTGTGGCCACTATCAGATAGGTTCCATCGCCGTCAGAGTGTTGTCCTTCCGTCAGGTCGAGATTGACGCCGAGTTCTGGGAGAGCCGCTTGGCTTCGGCGCTGCAGATGCGTATAGCCATAGGCATAGCCGACAACGAGCGCAACAATACCTACCGACTCGTACACGGTGAGGGCGACAATCTGCCTGGTCTCGTCATCGACTGTTATGGTGCCACCGCCGTAATGCAGGCCCACAGTGTGGGTATGCACGTGAGCCGCCAGGCTGTGTGCGACGCCTTGGTCCGCGTGATGGGCCACCGCATCGAGAATGTCTATTACAAGAGCGAGACCACGCTGCCCTTCAAGGCCGACCTGCGTCAGGAGAACGGATTTATATATGGTGGCAGTGACGACAATACCGCTGTCGAGAACGGCCTTCGCTTCCATGTCGATTGGCTCAAGGGCCAGAAGACCGGTTTCTTTGTCGACCAGCGCGAAAACCGTTCACTTCTCGAGCAGTATGCCCGTGGCCGCACGGTTCTCAATATGTTCTGCTACACTGGAGGCTTCTCTGTCTATGCCATGCGAGGCGGTGCGCAAGCCGTCCACTCGGTCGACAGCAGCGCCAAGGCCATCGAGCTTACCAACCGCAATGTCGCCCTCAACTTCCCTGGTGACGCCCGTCACGAGGCATTCTGCGATGACGCCTTCAAGTATCTCGATGCCAACGACAAGAAGTACGACCTCATCATTCTTGATCCTCCTGCCTTTGCCAAACATCGTGCTGCGCTCCATAATGCATTGAAAGGCTACACCCGACTTAACGTTAAGGGCTTCGAACGCATCAAGCCAGGTGGCATCCTGTTCACCTTCAGCTGTTCGCAGGTCGTTACCAAAGATAATTTCCGCAACGCTGTCTTCACGGCAGCCGCCCAAGCCGGCCGCAAGGTGCGCATCCTGCATCAGTTGCACCAGCCTGCCGACCATCCCATCAATATCTATCACCCCGAGGGTGAATACCTGAAGGGACTGGTACTCTATGTTGAATAAAGAAGTAAGCCAATTCATCGCCGCCCATGACCTCCTGTCTCCGGGCGACACACATCTGATAGCCCTCTCGGGTGGCGCCGACAGCGTTTGTCTGCTGCTGGTGCTCCGACGGCTGGGTTATCAGGTTGAGGCGG
>ULOX01054641.1_pt1 | contig 14576 bp, 11 predicted proteins | sample 1952911 | NCBI WGS metagenome assembly ULOX01 (sample SAMEA4835613, study PRJEB28245) | human gut metagenome | biome: gut microbiome; material: fecal sample | place: Denmark | collected 2008
CAAGAGCAACAAGAATGTGAAGCCTGCAAGCGTGGAGATTCAAGTCAAGTAAACAAAACAGCCTCACCCAAACAGCCTCATCCCCAACCCCTCTCCAAAAGAGAGGGGAGTAATTAGACTTGAGGGGTGAAAGTATTGACTATAACTTACGGATTAAATCATAAAAAAAGAGCATGTCAAACGCGACATGCTCTTTTTTTATCTATTATTATTTATATTACTCATATATTAATCGTATATATTACTCATATACTATTGCTAAATCCTCCAGCAACATTAGAGTATTTACTCCCCTCTCTTTTGGAGAGGGGCAGGGGGTGAGGCTGTTTTTTTATACCCTCATTTTCACCGTTTTCTCTTTCTTATCCTCCGTTGCTACCTTTATTATATATAGTCCCGTAGCCACTTGCTTTTGCCATGATGTGGCATTAATGCCTGAGGCAAAAGTCAGAAGTTTACCATCGATGGTGTAGATTCTCACAGAGGCAAGATTGCTTGCGAGCGAGCTTACCGTGATAGTGCCACTCTGAGGCGAGAAGCAGCGTATGGTGTTTTCCTCGCTGTCATTCTCGATGTTGTATATTGCCGTAGTGATATAATATCTGCCATGCTCGTTGGCTTCAATCTCTATAGCATGGTCGGCTGGGGTATAGGTGCCTGTCTTGGCGTCGAGAATATAGAGTGGGGCGTCGAGATACCTGTTTGCCTCCAACTCCACAGCCACCATCTTCTTTTCCTTTGCTATCACTCCAAAAGGCAAGATGCCAATCTTTGGCAAAGCGTTGAGCGCAGCAGCCTGAGTTCCAGCTATGGTGTACACCTGCGGAATATCCTCCAGCTCTGTGTTGTTGAGCAATTCTATATCCTCATCGTCGTTGAAGTCGTCATCGGCATCATCCTTCACCACCACCTTTGCCATAGCCATTCGTTTACCATTCTCTACCACATTGATGCTCATCTTCGCTGGTGTCTCAGATATTGCAGAACCACCCGATGTCCAGCGGTCTGTAGTCATCATCAATGTAAAGTAAGCTTGGCTCACCGTTGCGCCTTCCTTCACCTTCACAAAGAATCCCTGCATAGGTTCGATTATATAGTCATCTTTGCGGTTGTATGTTCCCTCAGGTATGATATGTGCATTCAGCACTCCATTATCCAGCGTCCACACTTTGCGCTCAAAACTTGGATTTCCGTTCAAGAAACGATACATACTAAGCGAAGCAGTATAAGGGTTGCCCACTATGTAGTATAGGTTGTTGCTATGAGTGTTGGCTGTGAGCGGCTGAGAGATTTCGCCCAGCAAACTTGGCTCATTAGAGTATGGCACATTTAGCATATACTTTTCAGGCTTTGGCACAGAAACCTTCATGTCAGGATACCCTCCATCTGGTTTGAAGTATTTATATTCCTCATCCTCCTTAGGCAGACGGAATAGCCATTTTGCCGACAGGGTTTTATATTGGTCGCCAGCCTTTAGAGCAAAGCCCTTGCCTTCAGAATAATTCTCGTCCAGCTTATTGTATACATGGCTCCAATATAGCGATTCTACATTCATCGAAGCATCCGATATGCTTTCTATGCTGATGTTATTGCCATCAAAATCGTGAACCTTATATTGAGTTCCGCCATCCACTATCTGCGTTTCGTTACTATCCCAATTGCGCTGATACACTGGGGCTGCCACGCGATTATCAGAAGTCTTATCAAAGTTCATTGCCGAGAAAGCAGTATTCGACTCTTCCCTGCCTGTTGTTAGTGGCACAAAAAAGTCGCCAGCATAAATATTCTTCATTGGGGTCGATACAATATTCCATTTGTTGCTCTCCACTTCCTTCTCTACGAAAGCCTTATTATATATAAGGTATTGTTGGTTGAGCAGCTCTGCTCGTGCCTTAAAGAATATCTGGTCGCAGAGGTTACCATGGAAAGTCTCACACTTAAATGTTCCTTTTCCGTCTGTAGAATGGTCGGCAGTATTGTCGTTCCATGTCACCACAAAGTCGTATTCAATACCCGATGTAGCCTCCTCGCCCTTAAAGTTTGTCAACTTCGTAGCGATATCGTTACTCACACGATAAACGATATTGCCAAGTCCTGGATATACCAACTTGTTTTCAGGTATAACAACCTTCGAGAATTTCATTGGCGTATAAGCCTGTTGTCTTGTCAAGCTGCTATTAGCTGTATTGTCATAAGTAGCCTCACCATAGTCTTCATAATTTTTGTCGTATAGCTCTGCTGCCGTAGATCTCTTCCAGTTCAGGTCGTTGTTCCAGTTGGCATTAAGCTTGTTTGCAACAGAAGGAAACCATGTAAGATACTCTGGCACCACCTTTAACGTTATGAACAAATCGCCAGGACATGCAGCTGTCGTAGTACTATTATGCAGTTCATACGAGAAGTTCAGCTCATACCAATATCCTTCATGCAGAATATCCAAGACGTTATCATCAAACACCAGTCCCAATGTCTTTTTTCCTGATGCCAAAGTTTCTTCTTTCAACTTACCAACAATCTGTTTTGTTGAAGTGAAAGTAGGGTCGTTGCTGTCTGAGATAAATACCTTTTGATCATCAAGGAACTTAATCTCAATATTCTCGTCTTTTCCATTATTAAGTTCAACCACCGGCAATATCAGCATGCCATTATCCGCCTTCTTCAGCATCTCCCTTATTTGTGGCAAACCGATGCGCACGGCACGGTCGTCGGTAGGATAAGCCACTTTGTCGAAACCAAGAATAAGCTTCGGACCATCCTCCACAATACGAATAGTGAAGTACATAGGGTCTGAACATATTTCGTAAGTCACAGTTCCCTGCTTTATTGAAGTTGCAATAGGAACAGCCGCTATCTTGTATGTTCCCACCTGTTTAAACTTATACCCCGTAAGACTGTTGCTTACAGCCAATACCAATGTTCCCTCGCCTTCTACGCCAGCGATATATCTTTTAAGCAATGCATAGTCGGCAGGATTAGATGTTTGGAATGCTGCATTAAGAGAAGTTGCAGATTTATAAATAGCGCGATAGTTTCCTAACGCCTGCTGTAAGTCTGTGATAGAAGAAAACTTATTGTCTGCGCCATCTGGAGTTCCCACAAACCAGTCAAACTTCACGTTATTAAGCAAGATAGAGCCACCGCCCACTTTGTCGGCAGTCTCAAGCTTTGCATTAATATCCACATCAGGTGTACTATTGCCGTCGCACGACACTCTCACCGTAGTAACCAAACTTCCGTTGGCATCAGATATAACCACCTTCTGCTGCACAATGCTGAACGCATCGCTATATGATGAGCATTCATCAGTAAACTTTCCCCATTCATCGGGATTGCCATCAGCATCAGGATAAGCCACCGAAACATAGAACTTCTTTCCCAAAGGCAAATCGAAGTGCCTGTTGTCAATCACCAATATTACATGTCCCTCAGGGTCTATCTCAAACGCCGAAGAAGAAGCATCATAGTTGGCAGGAATAGTTACCTCGCCATATTCGTCGGCAGTACCGTCGCCATTATAGTCGATGCCCGCAAACGGCTTGCCATCCATATCGGATATACGATAAAACAACTTCGACTCCTTGCCCACACCTGTTATAGCCTGCACATTTTCGTAGTGCGAAGTTATTTTAAGTGTAATCTCGTGGTTTGCTATGCTTCCGCTCTTAGCATCAGGACAAGCAGGCTGATTCTGCAGCACGTCCACCTTTGCATGCTGAATATATAGTCGAATATCGTCAATGGCATAGTCGGCACCATAAGTACTCGCACACATATTGTCGAGCACAATGCGGAAGTCGGAATAGTTTTCCACTCCCATATTCTTTCTCATCACTATTCGGCTATACACCTGAAACCAAGTACCTAACTGTCGTCCACCCTTTGTGTTAGAGGCAAAGTCGCCTGATGTGAATGATGTCAGCAGTCGCTGATGAGTCACCTTGTCGTTCTCATCCTTTATGATGCCATAGATTTTGAACAGCACCTGAGGTTGTACTGGAGCAGTAGAAGCAGTAAAGTCAGTAACCGCAGCCGAGAATATAAGACGTGCTCCCGAGCATAAGTCAGCCTTAAAGTCGATAGAAGCTATCTGTCGGCTTTCGTCTGATGCATCCACATAGAGGAAATATCCATACTGCTTACCGTTAGTAATTGCATGTGTACGGTCATGGAGAACTGCAGAATTCCACCACTGGTACAACTTCTTTCCTGTAGTTGAAGTTACTGAATTGGCAGAAATACCAGCCAAGTTAGCACTCTTAAACAGTCCATATTCGCCATGTATTAAAGCCTTCCCATTAGGACAAGCATAGTCGCGCAGCTCTGGATATACAAAGCTATATGCACGTCTGTCCCATCTTGAGGCATAATGTGCCATATTGTTCTCTACTGTAGGAGCCACCATGGTAAGCTTGTCGTTATCGTCGTCAAACGATATAGGCTTTGTGACTTGCTTATAATGCGATTCAAAATAGGCAAGTGTACGCTCATTATCGCCATCATCTGTCAGCTGCTTCATCGTCTTTGGATAAGTATTCTGATATAGAATCTCAAAACTGGCGATTGGAGCTTTGATAGAGTTATTATTATAGTAGGCGTAAGCCACAAGATACACTATACTACCGAATGTAATATTTGGTTTCTTAGTAGGAGTACCATCTAAGTTTTTCCAACCATTTCCGTTATTCATTAATACGTTCATGGAAGTGGAATTGTGCAATTGTAAAGTACCACTTGATATCAACACAGTATACTTTGTCTTTGTCTCGTCATAGGCAAGCCATACAAATCCATTGGCATTATATAGTGTACTCTTGTCGTAGTCGGCTTGTTTTATGCTATGCGCTTCGTCCGAAGAGAGAAGATGCCTTTGTTTACCATCTTTTGGTTTTAGAGGATAAAAGAAATAATTGCTCGGCTTATAGTTTACACGTACCGACATTTTTGCATTAGCATCCTTTGCACCAAACACAATACGGCGGTTGTCCTCTATCGTCAAGTCAGAGTCTGCGGTGCGAAGGTCGGTAGCTGTTGTTTTTATAATATTCTCTGCCATAGCCTTTGCAGGGCGAATATGGAAGATATAGCGTATCTGCAATGTAGGCTCGTGGGTGAAGTATTGGTCTTTGCCACTTACCATAGGTTCAAAGTCGGTATATTTGCTCACATCACATGCAACATCCTCACCTTTCCATGTAGCGTCATCGGCATCTGTAGGCGCTTTATACTTCACACCAACTCTATCATGGCTTGGACCGAAAGGTTCACTATTTGTCTTATTTTTCCATGCAAACAATCCACGTGCTTTGCCATTTTCGTCATTGACCTCTTCCAAGTTTGTTTTGTTATATACAGAGAGTCGTGGATTAGCCATGTCTGTATTATAGTCGTACCATCTGATGTAGCCTTTAGGCTCGTTGTCTTTATCTCTTTCGTTAGTATAATTTTCAAACGGCAATGGTAAGTCTATCTCACTACCTCCCGTTACATAGTATGTATATTCATACTCATGCACCTGCTGCATCTCTATACCATATGGATTCCTGATATACGGAAGATTGTTCACGCCTTTATAATGCGCAAACACACTCTGGGCACTAACGCTTGTGCTGACACAACATGCCAACACCGCTATCAAGCATACATATATATATCTAAACCTCTTTATCATATTATATCAAGCAGATTTATTCTTTTATTATTTCCACTCTGTACGGAATGTCATACTCCAAATTCTTTATGCCTATCAGTAGCTGGTGAATGGCATAGCCATTGCGATTGCCCACTACGCCCTCTATGGTCTTTCGTGATGGCACAGCCACAGGCATGCGGTCGTAAATACATACTCCCTCAGCACCATCTGGCACCATCTTCTGCGTTTGCCATTCCTTAAACAACCATCCGTTTTCGCTATCGGTACCCGGAGTTAGCTCTACGCCATCGCTTAAGCGCACAACATAAGGGATAAGATGAAATTCGCCATAGCTCTTAAATCTTATGGTCAGCTTCTCGTCGTTTTGCTCCACTTTGGGCAATACGCCAATAGCTGTAAATTGCTCCACCTTAAATCTCACTCTATAGTTGTTTAGCTTTATAGGTATCTCCAAATAGTCGTTGCGTGATATGGTGTTCCATTTTGATAGTGCTGCACGTAGGTTCATTGTGGCATGGTCGGTCTTTACGCCCACTACAAAATAGTTTGGATTCTCTGCTACCGACTCGTTCACATAGAATGATATTATCTTCGGAGTCGTAGTCTTTGCCTCCACCACCACCTCAGGGTTGAAATTTATCACGTAGTCCTCCTTCGATGCCGATGGATTTAGATTTGGCTCCACGGCTGTGCCATTATCCCTACCAGGCAGCAGATACAGATTGTTTTCCTCGTTCTTGGTAATATCTGTTAGCGACACACTCCTCAACTTTATTTCGTTTGGCGTGTCGTTTGTTATCTTCAGCTTCACCTTAGCCACCATTCTTATCACTTCGAGATTCAGGTCGGCAGTAGTCTTCTTTATCTCTATGGTCTGCTTATTGCTCATAGGTATTCCTTTCGGAAAGTAGGCTGCCGTAAGCACATTGCCGTTCACGCTATACAGCTTGCTGTCGAAACCTGCAGGTAGGGGAGTGTCGGTGGTGGAATAGTCTATTTTCGAGTCTATTCCCACATCCTCCGGCTTTATATTGGCAAACGAATAAAAAGTAGTCTCGCCTGGATTTATTTTTGCCGTAAGCGTTCCAACCCAGCTTTTCTCCTCAGTATAGTCTTCGCTAACAAGCAGATTCTTGATAATGCCGTTCTGCACGATAATGACGAAGCAATTCTTCATCATCTCTCCCTTGTCGCTATTGTCGTCGGTCCATTCCAGCTCTCCGCTGCCTCGTGACAAAGCTCCGCCTGCAGATGCAGAAATATTTATGCGCACGCTCACAGGCTTGCTCTCCTCTGCCGACTCTTCATTAGTGTCAGCCGAGCAGCAGCAAAGCATCAAAGTTGCTATGAGTGTCAATATCGAAAGCGAAATATTCTTCATATTCTTTACATTATTATATCTTCGTCGTATACGCGCTTATTCCATTTCCTTACATGCAGGCTAACAATGATTTTTCCGTCCTCTTTGTATATCAGGAATGTATAGTAGTGGTTGCGCTGAATATCGTATGGTGTGCCTGTAGGCTTGCCGTCGGTGTCATAATTGCGAAACTCCAGGGTGTAAGTGCCTTCGTGCTTACCATTTCTGTTCAGGTCTACGGTTATTGTCGATGGCGTAGCCCCAGTGCTGGTATTGTCGTATTCTGGTATGTATGTTGCTTTTCCATCCGTCAATCCTATGCTTGCCGCTCGGCTTTCAAGTACGTTTAGCGAATTGTCGAAGCGTATCTCCTGAGTCTTATTTGCCGAGTTATAGTTCTTTGGCAAACAATATCCTTGAGTGTTATAGTTGTTGATGTGCATGCTACCTATGGAATATCCATACGATGCCATATCCGAGCGCATCTCCACTCTCACCTTCGCCATCGCCCTGAGCAAATATATCTGCTCTGTCATGTCTGTTTGTGTGCCTAATGTAAGTGCTGGCAGCGCTGCCACACCCCACATAGGTATATATTTCCTTGTCTCAGTATCTATGTTGTATGTCAAGTCGGGTAGGTGAGTGATTGTACTTAGTTTCGCAGCATTGCAGTTAGCCACAATCATTATCTTCTTAGCCTTTGCAATATCGTCTTTAGCGTTCTTCCACACTCCAGTTATTGCATATTTAGTGCCCGAAGGGTCGCTCATTGGCGTCACCGTTATAGTCTCCACATCTCCAATGATGTTGCCCATACCATCGCAAATGGCTATACGTAAGTCGTCGGTGTTAATCATATTCTCATCTTCTATGCCTGGTTGCTTAGGGTCGTAGTTGTCCCACCCCTCGTTTGCGGCACGTGTAGATGTAGCGTCGGCAACCATCATTGTGAAAGCGACGCGCACATCGTTCTTGGCAATAGCGTCTACGCCATCGTTGTCCGAACATGCCGTCATTGCCATACACAGCAATGGCACAATAGTTCTAATTATAATATTTTTAATATGATAAAACATCAAGTATCGATATCTTTTTTTATGATAACAAGTATCGCGTTTTCTACATTCCTACATGTCTACATTCTGCAACACCACTCTCCATGAGTTAACGAATATCGAGGCGCTAAGCCAGTTCATGCCGTCGTCTACAAAGAATACGAAGCTATATTCGTCTTGGCGGTCCAAATAGTCTTGGTCGGTCATATCCTTGTTGTAGTTGCCCTTAACGAGCAGCGCATAGTCTACGAGCGGAATGTTGAACACCTGTTTTCCATTTTCGTTGTTATAAACCTTTAGTCGTGGGTTTTTGTTTGCAAACAGTCTGTTCACAGTCATCTCAGCCACCACAGCCGACACCTGTGTCTCGCTCTCTTCTGTGCCCACAATGCCGTCGTATTGCGACCATGGGCAATAAGTTATCGAGTCTTCTTTTATATTGTCGTTATAGCAATCAAGCCATGAGTTGTCGTCGTCAATCTCGAAGCTGAAGTCGCTTGCTTTCAACTTTTTGCCCGAGGCATTCTGTATCACCACTTTTATGTTGTTGGTATTCTTAGTCAGCGGCATGGTGAATGTCTTCACCCCGTAGTCGTCCATTCTCAGGTCTACGTTTCCCATCATACCGTGATACAGAGCGTTAAGGTCGTGGTCCACCTTTCTTCCGTCTCTGTTTATCTTGCAGTCCAGGTTTTCAATGCCCTCTTCTGCCTTTCCTTTAGTTGAATATTTGTATGATCCGTCATACACGTTTTCGCCCTCTGCCCATACTTGTAGCGAGTATACGCATGGCTTTATGTCGAGAGTAATGTATCCTCCTGCAGCCTCAATGTCGCTTACGGCTTCCGTTTTGTCGAAAACCATTTCTCCGTTTTTGTTGTAAGCATGCAGCGATAGTGTCTTCACCTGTGAGCTGAAGGCATCGGCAAATTTCATATTCTTGTCGTATTTGAACTTCAGCTTTAGTTCTTGCTTACATCCGCCCAAGTCTTCGTGCATCATCGAGCACGAGCATGCGATGACGGGCAATAGCATAGCCATGGATGCTACTTTCATTTTGTTCAATATATACGTCAAGTTTGTCATGATTCGTTGTTTTGTGTGAGAATTATATAGGAGGTACGGCTCCCCCTCCTTTGTGTGAGAGCCATACCGCCTAAAAAAAGATTTGTTAGTATTTACTATTCGCCAAGGTTTACATCCTGTTTTACTATGCGCCACTGCAAAACCTTAATGCGAGCTGCCAAATATGTATTATCATAAGAAGGCACAGTTGGGTCAATAACTGTATTTGGGTTGTATACAGGTGTACCAAAACCTGTAAGACCAGTCAAATTAATCTTGTAGAAGTGGTTGCGCACAACACCATATTCGCCAAGATTTCCTGTAGTACCAAGGTGCTTTATTGGAACATAGTAGTAAGCTTTACCCTCGGTTCTGATTTCTGCCTTATCTGCTCCAATGGCTGTATTAACAACATCTTTGCTTACCTGTGTAAAAGAGCCATTTGATTCTTTTATGTAATACAGCTTTGTACCAGTAGGATCAGCTGCCAAAGTTGGAGTAACTTGATAATTCTTCATAGAAGTAGTAGGCTCAGCAAAGGTGATGTCGTCTTTAGTAAGCTGAGTATATGTAGAACCATCAGTACTTGTATAATACTTCGAGAATGTCAATGCCACCTGCGTCTTCAAGTTGTCTACTCCAAGAATCATCACACCATTATATCTACATATCTCTGCTAAATGCCAATTGTCATGCTCATCTTTGTATTTAAGAGTAGCTGCTACCAAGAATTTTGTCACATTGTTATCATATACATTAGTGATTTTGGCGTCTGGAGTGTTAGGCAATGTATACAACGTGTCCTTCATGTTAGCGTTGAAGTCATTAAACTTATGGTTCACAGGCTGATTTGTACCTGCATTAAATTCTACAGAAGTTTCCCAGAAACTGCGGCGATAGTCGTATGTTGTCCAAGGACTAATGCCCAAGATTGCATCTGTCCAGGCTGTGTTTACCGACTTTTCAACCTTGGCCTTACCATCCTCGTCAGCCAATCCCCAACCATCGATAACTGCATAAACGTCGTAAGCTCCGATTTTGCCTACAGCTGTTTTTGTACCATATTGGCTTGCGTCCCAGTTTGTGCCATTACCTGTCTCAAAGGCATTAGGATCAACATCTGCAGTAACCTTAGCCACAACACGCTCTACATAGAGGTCTACAGGATTTAACTTTGCTTTATCTGCAGAAGTTGCAACATGACCTGCTACGAGAGATGCACAAACATCTGATCCTGCATTCACAAACACAGAGTTGCTCATCACGAAATCTGATACTTTACCTGCATCCGTTTTGTAGAATGTGCTACCTACAGCATTCTCACGAAGCTGAGACAATCTCATTGAACCATTATTCTCGAGAACTGCAGGGTCTACAGTCTCAGGATTGATAACTGCTACAATAGCAGAAGGGGCAGCCGACTGCACACCATTGATTACAAGTACGGTATTGGTAATCTTCTCTACATGCGATGGAGTATCAGAAGTAGTGTCATCGTAACCAGGGGTAGCCTCAAGCCAGTTTACGGTTCCGCTACCTGTTACACCATCAGCTCCAGGAGCCTTAATAAGATAAGGTGTACCATCACCATTGAAGAAGTAGTAGCGAACTTTGCTGATCTTGTTTTCGTCATCAGTTCCATTCACATAGTCTTCTGAAGCACGCGATGGTGTAGCACCCACATTCACGATGTTCACAGACAAATACCGTGGGTCGTTAACTCCTGTCGAACCGCCATTATTTGCGTCGTCCGAACTACATGCGCTCATCATCAATGCTGCGCATGCCAAAGGGATAAATTTAAAAATCTTCACAACAGTAAAAATTTAGTAATTATTAATAATTATTTCTTATTTAATCTCTTCATATATCTTTCGTGCAGCCTCTGCCTCAGGACTGTTGCCAGCCTTGTCAAGATAAGGCTTGGCGCCCTCTGCATCGCCAACATTCAGACGAGTGCAGGCTGCATTGAGGTTGGCTGTTGGGTCGTCGGGGAACATGCGCACCGCTATCTCCATCACCTCGCTAAACTCCTTTGAGCCAGGCTCGTAGGTCTGTGCCACCATAAACATCTCGTTTTGCGATAGCAACTGCGGACGAGTCTTTATCATCTGCTTCGCCTCGTCTACGTTGAATGGGCGAATCTTGTATTTTATGTGGTAGTTGCTATGACGCAAGGTTGGATAGCATGCAGCAAGCAGAAATTTGTATTCATCTGCATATTCAGCCTTTATTCGAGTCTCGCGCTCATCCTCCTTCAGCGATGTGTCGTTGGCTATGCTGAGTATCTGCTGCTTGTGCTCCATATTGCTCTCGGCAATAAATTTGCGCAATCCCTCCCAGTCTTCGGCAGTATGCGAAACGGTGAATATATTTTTGTCGAGTTTCACCATGAGCTGCACAAATTCCGTCAGCGTTTGCGCACGTCCTTGCGCCAAGCGGTCGTTGCTCTCGTATCTTCCTTCAGGCGATGCAAAACCATGAATATTTATGCCCACCACGGAGATATTCTTGTCAGCCTTCAGCGCATCGATGGTTCTCACTATGCTGTCAAGCTGTTCCGGATTTCTGCGATATTGTGGATTCAGCTCCGTGCGGTTCACAGGGAAATCGATATAAGCCGTCTTGCTCAATTCCTGTATCTTCTCTGCCACCACCTCTGGGCGCACAAATCTCGCCTTCGGACGCTGATATACGGCAAGCTCATATTGGTTGTTGCCCAGGCTGTCGCCGCATCCGCACAGGTCTTCGCTTATGCTCACCCTGTAGTTGCCCAACTTCTTGTCGTAGCTCATCGATTGCAGATATTCTATTTGCTGAGGCTTACCGTTTTCTCTCCTCACCACATACGCCTCGTCGGCCTTCGCCTTCCGCTCGTTGCGCTGCTTCATTATGTGCTGTCGTCTGCCGTTTATCACCATCTTTGGCATCTCCATCTTGCCATTCTCTGTAGTTATGGTTGGAGTGAGCACAAACTGGTTGTTGGCACCCATCTTCAGCTTGTCCAGGTTCACGGTCATGGCAAGGGTCACCTTTTTGCCCATGCTCTCAACCCTCACATTCTCAATCTTTATATTCTCGTTGGCTATATACACACCCTTACAGCCTTGACCGTGGCATGGAGCTGTGGCAAGGGTAAGTAGCGGCAATATGAATAAAATATTGTATTTCATATCTATGCTCTTATATATAAATATGTATAGGAAAAAATAGGGGAGTGCTCTCTTTATTAGTTTATCACATATACCAATGATATAGCGGCTTTGGTAGGACCAAAATAGTTCTTGTGGCTGCTCTTTAGTCTCTTGCCACAAGCTCCGCTTTTCATCTTGTCATATTTGATATAATCATATCCCACGCCCAGCGAAGTCTCCAGGTTCCAATGTCGGGATATAGGCCATTGATAGCCACACGAAATGCCACCGCCAGCAAACCATCCCTCGTAGCGATGGTTCTTCAGGGTAGACAGCATGCCTAAAGGAAAGTCTACACCCTCCACATTAAATTCGCCACCCATCACATGGGCGCCAACAAACCATCCATTGAAACTCTGGCAAAACCAATGTCTATACTCAGCCATTGTGCTCCAATGTCTGAGCTTAGAGTGGTCGCCACCCGATTGTTTCCATGGATTTAGTCCATAAAAAAGTTGTGCAGTATGCTTGTTTTCAACCGACATTTCTACACCGATATTAGGCGTAGTGGTTGCCCAATAAAGAGCATTAGTCTTTATCGCTACAGTTTGGGCGAAAAGTTGAATCGTCATAAACGACGAAAACACACATAATAATATTTTATAATTTCTCATAAGATATTATGTATTTTTTAAATATACTGCTGCTGATTGAGTTGAGCGGTAGTATTAGTATTACATCTTTTTACCTATTCAGCCTTTTTCTTGGTAGGCTATTTTACCTTCTTTCCTTTGTAGAGGCATAGAGTTATCCTGAGTTTCTTGTCTTTACTGCTTTTTAGTATTCATGCTCCTTTGGCATGTAGCGTATGTTTAATACGTTTCAAGGTTGCAAAAGTAGTAATTTCTAATTGGGGGGGGCGTTTTTTTAATGTTATTTTTTCTTAACGACTATTGTTTTTTTATTACTGTCCGGTAAACAATTGTTCACCCTACCTTGCTTTATTATTCAGTGTTTCATAGCCTTCCAGGCTGGTCTACATAAGAATGAAGGGTGGTAATTAGATATTAGGAAAGTGCAGTTTAAGACAACAGATAATTCAGCCTTCAGAATTATTTATTAGCGATGTTAGTTCTGTTGTCAGCGCCTTAGAGTTTTCACATCCAAGAACAATAATTTCTCCTGAGGCTAATTTTAGCGTGAATGTTGATGATCTATCGCCAACGAAGGCTTTGAATTTTCCATATTTACTATTCCAAAAAAGACCGTAGTAGCCCCAAAATCCGCCAGAGGCAAATAGGCGTATGGTGGAATAGTCGTTAAATTCTGAATTCATTGTACAAGATGCGATGTCCTTAATAAGTATGTGTCGGCTATAGGCACGGCATCTTATCGTAAGCTCGTGGTTGGTAAGGATTAGTTTCCATGGACTGAATACAAAGCCAAGTATCAAGGTCGAGCATATTATTGCCAACACGATTACTACAACCCCAATTACTACCAACCCGATTTCTTCATGCAATATGTTTGCCATTAAACATATTGTAAGAATCAAGACAAAATTCACGATGATGGTCAATACTTTCGTTGTAGTGTCAAACTTTACATCAAAAGCGTGAAGTATGGATTTATTCATGTGACATATTTTTGCAATAAACGTCTTTATATGTATGTGTCGGCTTTGCAGCTACCTGTCTTATCCCTCAGCAAAGCCTTCGATTGCAAAGGTACGGAAAAAAACCAAATGGGATTAAAAAAACAATAGTTTTGTTCGTAACATATCATAAAATGAATAAAAAGTTATTACTGTCCGGTAAACAAATACAACAAATTCAACCCAGGCTGACGCCACGTGGCTTCTCGGTTGAGTTGTTGCATACGGATAGTGCGGAGGATACGGGTTTAGAACTCGGAATTGTAATAATAAAAAAAGAGCATCCTTCTCTGCTGTTTCATCAGAAGGATGCATTATTAGTTGATTACCAGTATTATACGCTCTAAACAGTAGAAAAGGGACTGTGTGGATTCTATATAGATACGAAATGTGTAACATTTAACGTCTTTAACTTTCGCTTACATTAAAAACTACCAAATAGTGTTTGAATAGGAATGTTTCAACCGAACTCAAAATGTGACAACCAAAGTTATCCAATGATATTTTAGATGTGTAGGGTTGAAACAACTTCCCTTAAAGGATGTAATTGCCAATCATCCCCTTTTATTCTATAAGAACCAATAGAAAAGTAACATATCATACTGTTTTATACATTTTATACAAGCCTAAAATCCGCAAGCAATCTCAATGACAATCT
>ULOX01000206.1_pt1 | contig 14343 bp, 13 predicted proteins | sample 1952911 | NCBI WGS metagenome assembly ULOX01 (sample SAMEA4835613, study PRJEB28245) | human gut metagenome | biome: gut microbiome; material: fecal sample | place: Denmark | collected 2008
GTCCCTGCCACCCATAATTAAATTGTTCAGGATCACTCCTGTTATATATTATATCGGACTATTGTTCATTAACTTTAGCCATAATATAAACTTATTTTAATATTTTTTAATGCACATGTCAAAATACCGAAATATACTTATTACCTAACTGCATTAAAATATTGGTAAATATATGTATTATTTCTTATGATCCATAAACTGCGGTTCAGAACTTACCCTGCTCATATTCTGATAATACTTGTTCGCCATGCTTACGCTCCGCTTGGCAGTCTTAGTTTCCTGCTTGAGTTCACGGAACTTTCTTTCTATCTGTAGCTTGTTTCTTGACTCTTGCGCCTGTATAGTTGCACTTAATGCTGATACTTCTTTTATAAGCTGCTGCAGCCTCTGTATATCTGCCTTATAGTTCTGCTTATACATCTCAACATCTGCTTTAACCCTGTCATATACTGACTGAAAGCCTTCATCAAGTGCATTGAGCATATCTATACACTCTGCTTTATTCTCCATGTTCTTCTGGAACTTATCACCATCAAATTCTCCCGATGTAACAATACGTTCCTGTTCAACATTGTAATCAACTATGTCCTGTAATATCTTTTTCTTCTTTTCAAGACTGCTTGTCATTATCTGAAGATAATTCTCTGTTTCCATAGTCATCCTCAACTTTATAATCTTAAACTACCATACATTGCTTCTTAAATAGTTGTGTTATAATAGCTATTTTAAATCAATATCTTATTTATTTCCTGCGCGCTTCATGACTTCTTTCCATGTATCGCGCATTCCTCTTAGTTCATCTGTTGCCTTTTCAAGAAGTTCAAGGTCTTTCTTCATATTAGCATCAACAAGTAATCCATATATATACTTATAAAGCTTATCGAAATCCTCTGCTACAGGATACTTATGATTAAGTGTAGCCTGAAACTCTTCTATAATCATCTCTGCCTTAACAATATTAGTATGAGCTTTCTCCATGTCCTTTTTTTCTATAGCAACTGCTGCTATATTACAAAACTTAATAGCTCCTTCATAAAGTAAAAGTGTAAGTTCTGCTGGTGATGCAGTTAACACCTTATTACGATTATACTGTTGAGCCATATTCTGATTATATATCATAGCTTATCCTCTCCCGATGTTCATACATCCTTGTATTTATCAATATTGTGTGCGTTACATATAATACATATGCTTATTACATGTCATATGTTAAATTATATGTAATGCAACACAACGTAACATAAACAAATCATTCTAGGTAATATTATACATTAATTACCAATAAATTCAATAATATTATTATATATTTACTTATATTTTCATGTATATTTTTATATATGATGTTAAGGTTCAAATATATTTGCCCCCTAAGCTTTTATTGATATTATCAACTTCCAAAAAGTCCCGACATAGAAGATGACTGCGAATTAAGCTTAGCAAGTGCTGACTCCATAGCTGAGAACTTACTATAGTAGTAATCTTCCCATGTTGATACCTTTGATTCAGCATCACTTATCTTTGTATTGTATTCTGAATACTGTGTATTCATCTGCTTATCATTGTAAATCGTGTATGCGCTGCTTACAGATGATGATGCCATCTTGTTACCAAGATCAGTATATACTTTAGTACATAACTGTGAGAAGAATGAAACTACTGTCTCAGGATCACTTGCAATAGCTGCTCTTAGCTTATCTTCGTTTCCTGATGTAGTTGTATCATCCTTATCACCATCTATATGGTACACACCCTTTTCGTTCTCACCTGATGCGAAATATCCGAGTGTTGATATACCAAAGCTTGACAGAGCATAGCTCTTGCCATTAATAATAAATGATGATGCCATATCATTCTTTAATGTATTGGCAACACTGTTTAGTGTATCATCTTTTCTAAGAAGCGAATCCTTAATCTTTGTCTCCCACTTTTCAACCTCTTTATCAGACATAGCATCCTTTTCTTCATCTGTTAAAGGCTCATATCCCTTAGAGCTGTCTGCGTTATAAGCCTCATCCATAGACTTGATAAGCTTGTTGTACTCTGTGAACATGTCCTTGATAGACTTGTATATAGCATCTACATCTGTGTCTGTTGTTATAGTAACTGGCTCATCGTCCTTTGTTTCTGCTGTAGCCTGGATAGTAAGGCCATTGATAGAGAATGTGCTTGTGTTGCTGGTGAACTCAGCACCATTAAGTTCTATCTTTGCATCTACTCCTACTATTCGCACTGCACCTACAGAATCTGAATATTCTCCTGCTTTAGCATTGCCATTAGCATCTACCATCTTAGAATACATCTCATAGCTATTCTTAGCTTTAGCCTGATACTGGCTTGTAAGTTTAGCTTTAGTCTCTGCATTTCTACTGTCAACTGTTGCCTGTATATCAGACACACCAGATGCTGAATCTGTCTCTTTCAAAGCTGTTACAGTTGTCTTACCATCTTTTTCTTCTATATTGACATACTGCTTGTTCTTATATTCGGTCATTGTGTCTTTAGCTTCAGTATAGTTCTTGATGTCACTTTCGTAACTGCTTATTGATGTCTTAAGATTGTCATATTTCTTCTTATCCTCTTCACTGAGTTTGGATACATCGAAATTGCCATCATCACCCTTATATGCAGCATTCTGTTCTATAGCCGACAGAGCATCTTTAGCATCTTTTAATAAAAGATTAGCCCTTTCTTCTGGTGTCTTATCTTTATATACTTCTGTATCAGCATCTGATGCAGTATATTTTTTTGTGAAAGAATCTACTATCGAACTAGCTTTAGAATATGTAGCAAGTCTCTCTTTCGCAACTGCATCAAAGTTAGTCTTAGCACTTTCATACGCTGTATTGATGATATCGTCTAACTCTGCTGTGTATGTATCTGTATCTGCATTATAATACTTAGCCCACTTAGCATACTCAGCCTGTGATGTCTTATCATTAGTGTATAATCTAAGATTACGCAGTGAATCCATTCCTGCACTATCGTTAGCTACTAATGCGAAATCTCCATCTTTACCAGATGTCTTGGAACTGATAAAGAATCTCTGGTTGTTCTCATCAAAGCTAGCCTGTACACCAGCATCCTTTAACTTTACAACGAACTGGTTAACAGTCATATCCTCTGTCAGCTCTATATTAGTACTCTTGCCGTCTACTGATAGTGTAACACTTCCCTGTGATGTGCTTCCTGTTATGTCTGACAACTTAGATGAACCTGTAATATTAGCTTTGCCATCCTTCACTGTACCACCAGTAAGATAACCTGATGATGCAAGCTTCTTTACCTTAAGCTTCTGTGTACCTGCAACCGCACTTGAGCTTGCTGTTACTGTAGCTACCGTTGAGTTAGATACTGTTGACTTCTTAAGGCTGTATGCGTTAGATAATCTTCCTGCTGACAGCTTTCCACTATAGAAGCTATATATACTTGTATTCATAGTCTTCCATTTTTCCTGTTTCCATGAAAGCTTTGTCTGTGCTTTGACAAGATTGTCTTTTTTTAGCTTATATCCTGATACAAGTGCAGATACAAGTGTCTCTGTATCCATACCTGAAACCATACCCGATAATCTGATTGGCATATTATTCCTCCATTCTTATATATTTCTTCATAACATTATGTAATTCTTTATCTCTTCTCATCCACAAGTATACCAGCAAGCTCCCATGCCTTAGCAAGCATCTCAAGTGCCTTTTCTGATGGTATCTCCTTGATAACTTCATCTGTATCCTTATCCTTAATCTTAATCGTAATACGGTTAGTTGGCTCGTTGTATCCGAACTCTGCTACTGTATTATGATTGATAACCTTCTGGATATCTTTAAGTTTCTGCATAGAAGCTTCTTTCTGTTCTTCCTGCTGCTTAAAGCTTGATTGTGCACCACTGTTGCCATTGTTACTGCTGTTGCTGTCTGCATTAGCTCTCTGTGATGTACTCATCTGCATAACTGCAGCTATATGTGCTGCGTTGTTTACTGAATCCTGTGAATTATTAGTTTCTGCTGCTGGTGCTGCACTAACCTTATTAACCTGTGCAGCCTGCGTTGCGTGGCTCTGATAAGCTGCCTGGCCACTTATCTTCTCAATTCCCATTATCTTTCACCTCCGTGTGCGTATACATATACGAGTGACAGATTTTCCACATCACCCATACAATCGTCGTAAATATATCAAACCTTATGCCCTGCTAAGAAATCCTTTTCTTTGCATACTGGTCATTAGTTTCTATTTCTTATATCGGCAATACATGTAAAAATATAATACCTGCCTTTTTATTTGTCCTGCTTCGTAAACAGTTTATTAAGTGCAGCCACATCTATCTTCTGTTCGACAGCCTCTTTGTTAGCATCTTTTATCTGTACATATACTTCTTTACGATATATAGGAACGGACTTTGGAGCTGTGATGCCAAGCTTTACCTGATCGCCTTTTATCTCGATTACTGTTATCTCAATATCATCATTGATGATGATTGCTTCGTCCTTCTTTCTTGATAATGCCAGCATTCTACTCCCCCTTCCTTTCGTTAAGAATATCATAAATAGGGTATCTGACAGCATAATCCTCATTATCTGCTATAAGCTGGACTCCCTTCATAGTGTCAGCATTGATTATGATAGGAGCCTTTAAGTTAATAGTCATCTTTGTAAGATCCTCTGGTACTGTAAGTGTACAGAATACTGCCAGATTGGCTGACTGTATGTCCTCACCAAGTGTGTTAAGTATCTCATCCTCCACAACAGGATCATAACCTTTCATGATATACTCCGGCTTCATGACAGGAAGTGCCAATGCTGCCTCATCAAGCGACTGAAGCCACATGATAGCTGCTTCATCTCCCTTTTCTACATCATATATAAGTGTGAATTTCTTACAATCCTCAAACCCTATTATTCCAAGGTCAAAAGTAACTATTTTATTATCATCAACATCTACAGTGCCAAACCACCTAGTATCAACCTGCATTAATATGCCTCCCTTTTTTTACGAAGTAAAAAATGCGACTGTCCTTACAGGAGCAGAGGCATATTTACCTCCCCTTGTTTTTATATACTGAATCTTTCATTTATGGATTCAGCATATTTTTAGCCTATAAAATCCAGCAATGTCTGCTGTACAACCTTACTTGCTGCTGAAAGTGCTGCGTTGTATACAAGCTGTGCTGCTGTATAGTTTACTACCACTTCCTCAAGGTCTATATCTTCGTTCTGTGACTTAAGACTTTTGAAGTTGGTCTTCTGTTCTGTAAGTCTTGTCTTTGTAAGGTCAAGACGCTGAATTCTGTTACCTACATCTGCCTTTGCATTAGATATCTTCTCCTGATATCCCTGCATCTGTCCGATGCCCTTCTCGAAAGCCTTTGTCATCTGATCCTTTGCAAGATTCTTCTGCTTATTTAGTCCTTCGAGCATGTCATCAAGCTTTTTCTGGTCGTCAGTACCTGCATACTTTTCTTCCTTCTTCATGCTCTCGACTTTACTTATCTGATTCTCGATATCTATAGTATTCTGCACAGCTGCCATGATATCATCTACATTTCTGCCAAGATATATATCAAAGCTTTCGTCTGCCTGTGTATTAACCTTAAGCTTCTGTGTAAAGTTTACGTTATATTCAATATCTTCGCTCTTCTTTACGTAGCTTATACCTGTAACATTGTCTACACATGTAAAATACATTGTCGGATCCACATCGCCCTTTTTAAAGTTGGACTTTTCATACTGTACTGAAAATGAGTTGTTGGTGTATGTATTGTTGTATACATTCTCACCAAGAAGTACTTCTCCAAGCTGCGAGTTAATAGCTATTTCATCATCGCCAGGTATATAGTTTGAATCTGCTGTAAATGTTATACTCACTGGATTGCCGCTTCCATCATCCAGAGAATCTATAGTCTCACCATTGGCATTTACTATTCCTGTTACATTAGCCGTTCCATCATCATTCTTAGTTACTGTAGCCACATTTCCACTGGCATCTGTAATCTTAAATGTTCCGTCAGCATCAACCTCTGAGTAACCAAGCTGTATTCTATGAACTGTAGCCACATTAGGTGTCACTATCTTGCCGTCTGTATCCTTCTTGACATTCAGATTAATGATATCTTCGTTTGTATATGCATTGGTATATACCTTTTTTTCACTGATGCTCTCTCTGTCAAAGCTCTGTGTTATGGTATAATCTGCCTCAGCTGCTTTAACATCTGATGGATATGTGAGCGGTCTGTCTGTAGCAAAGCCTGTAAATACATATCTTCCGGCATAGTCTACATCCCCCTGCACATAGTATGAATTCTTCAGCTTGTCAAGTGTCTGTATGATTGTATTACGCTCATCTGATGAATAAGAATCCGAAGCACCCTGGTTGCAATATGAATACAGCTGGTAAACTATATCATATCCCTGTGCAAGTGCATCCTGCGTAACCGAAAGCCATGATGAAGCATCGGGTATATTCTTATCTACATACTGTGTTACCTGGTCAAGGCTGCTTCTGAGTCTGAGTGCTCTTATAGCTATGATTGGGTCATCAGAAGGCTTGTTAATCTTCTTCTGTGTAGATAACTGTGTATCCATGGTATTTATCTGGTTCTTATTAGCCTGTATGTTAGCTATAGAACTGTTTATCATCATCTGATTCGTAATTCTCATATATTCCACCTCGTATCTATATTGATTTATGTGATATCTGCATTTTTAAAATCTTCTTTTTATGAATAATCTTCTTTTATAAATATTCTTTTGCACTTATCTTGTCTGTGCCTGCGTGCAAAGCATCTATATAAAAATGTTATTAAGTATATCCGGCATATTTCACATTTTATAAGCCTGTCTGGTTAATAAGCTTATCATATATCTGATTCATAACTGACATCATCTTTGAGTTTAGATTATAAGCCTGCTGGAACTTCATGATATCCATGGCTTCTTCATCTGTATCTACACCCATGACTGAAAGTCGCTGATTCTGTATAGTTGTCTTCATATTGTTGTAGTTTGTTAAAAATGTCTTAGCCTTGCTTGCATCTATAGACATATCACTGACTATAGTTTCAAGGAAGTATGAACCTGTACCACCATCAAACAGTCTTTCCTTCTGTAATGCATTAAGCTTATCCATAATGCTTGCACTGCCTTCGCCTTCGCTTACTGTTGTCTTTGTTGCAAGCTTGTTGGCATCCTTAAGAAGCTCAGAATTAACTGATACTGTTGAGGCTGTAAGTGTCTTTGAATTATCTCCCACTACAAACAACGCTATACCCTTATTAGCAGCATCCTCTGTTTTAGCATCTGATACATATCCACTCTTAAATATGTTGTTGACTGCCTGTGAGAATGTCTGTATGAACTGGTTAAGCTGTGACTGATAGTAAGGAATACCCTTATAGTTAACATTTGCAGAAGCCTGTGGATTCGTCTCTGTCACTCTGTTTCCATCATCATCAAGCTTATAGCTGCCATCTGCATCTGTTGCAACTGATTCTATCTCACCGTTACAACCGTCCCTTATATCTACAAGTGCCTTAAGCTGACCGCCAAGTGAAGAACTATATATGTCAAAAGGATCATCATCGCTCCACTGTACGTCATATAAGCCTTCTGCATCGCTTGCGTTTCTTTTCTGCGTTCTTGCGACTACCTCAAGTGTCTTATAATCATAGTTGTTTACAAGCGACTGTCCGTTAACAGTTATCTGGAAGGATGTAAGTCCGTTTGCTATCGGTGTCTCTTTAGTTGATATATTGATATACTTTGACAGATCATCAACAAATGCATTTCTCTGATCTCTTAAGTCGTTAGCATCTCCATAGCAGGCTTCTATCTGGTTAATCTGCTTATTAAGTGCTGTTATGTTCTGTGCAAGTGTATTGATATGGTCTATAGTATCTTTAATCTCATTGTTAGCATCTGACTGCACATTTCTTAAGTTAACTGACAATGTGTTGAAATAATCCGACATACTTTTTGCGTTATTTATAAGCTGGTTCTTTGCCGATTCATCAGATGGTGTTATAGTCAGCTGGTTAACTGCTGAAAAGAAGTTGCTGTATTCTTTAGAGAATCCGTTAAGTATAAACTCATTCAGATAGTCCTCTATCTGTGTCATGTAGTTGTTCTTTGATTCATACTGTCCATAGTTAGACATATTGTTTCTATACTTCTGGTCATAGTAGCTGTCTCTTGTCTGATTGATGCCGACAACATCAACACCGGCACCTATAGTTCCATATGATGAAAATGTTCTTAACGAGTCAGCTGCCTTTAACTCTGCACTCTGCTTTGTATAGCCTTCTGTATTAATGTTTGACAGGTTGTGCGCTGATGTTGTTATGGATGTCTGCGCTGCCTGAAGTCCTTTATATGATATTGATAAACCAAAAAATGTAGATGCCATATTATTTCTCCATTCTTGTTGTTTCCTATAGTCTCTTTAACCGACTTACTGTTTCTAAGTCTGCTGATTACTCTAAAATAAGCCAGCCATTATTATCAAATCATGATGTAAGTGGCAAAAGGTTCATCTGTTATTCATCATGCATGTCCAAGTGATGTAACAAGATGTTCTATCATCTCACTTACTACGTTGATATATCTTGAAGCCGCATTATATGCGTGCTGATACTTAATCATCTTCTGAAGCTCTTCATCAGATGATACACCTGATGTCTGTAGTCTCTGGTTGTCATAACCATTGACCATGGTTGTCTGGTTGTTGACATACTTGGTAAGCACGCTTCCCATCGTAGCAAACTCACCTATATAATCATTGTAAAATGTGTTGAAATCTGCCTTTGCATAGTTCTCAGGATTAAGTGATGCAAACTTTTTGCTGAATGTATCTATAAGCTCATTTACCTTTGAGAAATCCTCTTTGCCATGCTCTGTAGATAGAGGAAGTGTACCTACATTCTGTGAAGCCTTAGGATTGACGATCAGATTACCAAGTGTATAGTCAGTTTCAAAGCCAGTAACATTCAGGTTGTTTCTTACATATATTGTACCGCCATCTGCACCTGTGATCTGCTTATATCTGTCTGTACCGTTTCTTTTAAAGAGTTCAACACCTCTTGTTTCATCGTCATCCATGCCATATCCAGCCTTGCTCATATCAAGTATCTTGTATGTCATGCTGTCTATATTCTCTGTTTCTTCCTGATTAGCATCAACATACAGCTTTTCAGATGCTTCATAACTGTATGTTCCATCACCATTTTCTTTTCCGGCAACTACGTTGCCATGGCTGTCATAAAGCACATCATGTGTCGATGCATTGTATACATACTTCTCTGCCTTTAATATATTGCCATCTGCATCTGTGAGCTCTTTTGTTGTATCCATGGTAGTTTCCGGACATAAAACATCATTCATGGCTGTTACTATTCCATTTACAAGCTTGTCAAAGCCTGCTATAGCACTAAGGATAGCTGATGGCTCTATATACTTGTTATAGTAATCCTGCTTCTGCTGATACGCATCCATGGCACTATTATATTCTGCCATACCCTGCTCTGTTGTAAGATCATAGTCTGCTCTTTCAGGCATTACTGGAATATCTGTGTAGTTTACCTCTATAACACCTCTTGCGATAAGCAGTCCTTTAAGCTTGCCTTTATCTGTATCATTGGCATTGTTTGCCTGCTTGTCAAAGTTATATACATCCTGCTGATATCCCTCCCACTGAGGTATAAGCAGTCCATATGTTCCTTCTTCTCTTACGCTCATCTTTGCGATATCATTTTTTGTTATAAATGGGACATTCTCGGCACTTACTATTACTTCGCCATCCTTTGTCTCATAATAATCAATATCTATATACTTACTAAGCTCATCAAGTGCAAGATCTCTTGAATCTCTTAAATCGTTCGCACGCTCCACGCCTGCCGCTTCGACCTTAACGATGCCTTTGTTAAGATTATATATCCTCTGTCCAAGTGAATTAATCTTTTCCACCATGTTGTTTACTTCGGTATTCAGTGTGACCTGATAATCCTTAAGTCCACTATATATAGCCTCTGAACGGTCTATGAAGGCTGCAGCATTCTGTATAAGTGATGACCTTGCTATAGTACTTGTTGGATTCTTTGTAAGTTCGTTTACTGCATTGTAAAGGTTTGTGATATGCTCCTGATAAGTAACTCCCTGCATTTCACCAAACCAGTCTTCAACCTCGTATACTGCATTAGCCTGGCTTTCATAGAATCCCAGTCTTGAACTTTCAGTTCTGTATGACCTGTCTATGAACTCATTCCTTATACGGCTTATCGCATCTATATCTACGCCTAAGCCATACTTGCCTTTGTTAAGGCTCTTAGAAAACACGTTAGCATATGTTGAATCTGCAAATGTTATCTGCTGCCTTGTATACCCTTCTGTATTAACATTGGAAAGGTTATGTGCTGTTGTATTAAGTGCTGTCTGCGACGATCTTAAGCCTGTGGCTCCTACCATCAGCGACCCCATTCCGTTTGCCATAATTCCTCCATTAAAAAAATCACACTATCAAAAATAAAACTGGTTCTAATACCGCAGTACCATTAAACATCCCAATTCAATCCTTTGAAAATGTGATTCTTATATTATATCTGATATTATTCTATACTTGTATGTAAGTCCAGCCTGCTTCAATCCTTTTCCACATACCAGACTTAATGTAATCTTTTATAATCTTTTATCTGTTTTAATACTTTTCTTTAGTTTATATCACTGCTTCGCATCAAATCCTGTAGCACCTGTTATTTCCTGTTCTTCATAAGCTGTTCTTCCATAGTTGCCTGTCTGTGGCTTCAACACTGAGTTTTTTGCTAAATCAAGCTCAAACTGAATCATATCCATAGATTCTTTAAGCAGCAGCTTATTGTTCTCGTTAGCCGCTGTAAGCTGGCTAAGTGTTCTTTTAAGCTTAAGATATATGCTCTGAAGAGCATCATGCTCTTTAGCTTTCTTTTCAAGTATCTGTACTATGTGTTCAACCTTTATCTCTTCATATGGAAGTCTTAGCACATTACATATATCCTTCACATCTTCCTGTCTTTTTTTCTCATATACATCTACTTCTTCTATGAGCTTCTGCTCTCTTGTAAATATCTCCTGAAGCTTTTCGATATTGCCACTTACTATGGCAGATGTTTTTTCATTCGACAGACTAAGGAGCTTCTCATATCCATCATTCTCATTCGTAAGGTCTTCGATTAAACAATCTATCAGGCTTGCCATATATGCTCCTCCGTCTTAAGATTATCGTGTCAGCAAACTATAAAACTGTACAGCAATGCACAATCCCAATGCATCCTCTGACCATATGCATTCTTTTTCATCAGAATGTCAATGTAGATACACTGCCAAGCATCTTCTCGGCTACTGCCTCTGAACTTATATTATATGTTCCGGCTGCAATACGTGCCTTAATGTCGTTGACTTTATCAAGTCTTACATCAGAAGCTTCACTAACTGCTGCCTTAGCTGTATTATATAATCTGGCTGTATCTGATAATTCATACTTGTCTTTTTCAGTTTTCTTAACAGCCATGCCTTTTTCCCTGGCATAAGCACTTGTCTTGTATACCTGGCTGACAGCATTATAAGCATCTATACGCATACTAACCGCCTCTCTTTCTATCATAAACAAAAAACTTTTTTATTTCTTTATGATAAGTTTATCGGTTGTCTTGATGTTTTACTTAACCCCCATTTGCATTACAGTGTCAGTTTTTCGATTTTGCATGTATGTTTCTTAAACTGCCCGTTTTTATTATCTGATGCATCGTAGCTTATACCTGCAATAACAACTTCTCCTTTGTAATCCTTCAGGCTTTGTATATATTGTTTTTCTTTAATCTGCTTGATGGCTGTTTCAGCCGATTTATTCCATTTAAGTTCAACAATCACCGCTGGCTTATCAACATTTCTTTTCGGTACAAAAACCATATCTGCGTATCCTTTTCCCCCAGCCAGTTCACGATATATAGAATACTCTTTTTTTGCTGAATAAAATGCAAGCGAAATTATACAGGAAAGTGAATTCTCATCATTATACTTTAATATAGATACATTTTCCTGATGAACCTGTTCTATCATACCTGCAACCTTTTTCTCATCACCTGACAACGTAGCAGCAAGTAGTTCTTCTGAGCTTCTTATTGCATCCATAACAGGCTCCCATCCACCATCTTCTATACAGTTAATAAACTCCTTCTGCACCTCCTGGTTAGGTATTGAAACAGTATGCTTATAGAAATCATAAGTAAGATACCCTAGATGTATAAGCAATGTTAAAACATCATCTGAGCTTTCCAGCGTTGTCATATCATTCTGGAACTTATCCGGATTAACCACCACACTTTCACCAGCTATAAGTCTTATAACAAGAGCCTTAAGATTGTACATATCTAGTTGTATATACTTTTTAAGTGCTTCATAAGTTTCTGTTTTCGTCCAATAGCTGTCAAAATCATGGCCAAGAAGTGACATAACCACTGACCTTGGATTATATATCTGTATTCCTTTAAGATCGTATCCATCATACCACTGTTTCATCTTATCATATGGCATATCATATTCATCACATAGTTTCTCCACCTCTTCTCCCGTGAAACCCGTAAACTCTGCCAGTTCCCTCTGATTCGTCATGCTATACTCATCAAACATATTAAGAGCCGAATGTTCCCCATACTTCTTAACTGGAAGTATTCCTGTCATATATGCAAGCGAAACATAAGGCTGATTTTTAAGCATATCACTAAGAAAGTCAAGATACAGCTTATAAGTATCTTTATTACTCTTTTCGCTATCACGGAAAATACAGTCCCACTCATCTATAACAAATATAAACTTACTTTTTGTCTGCGAATATATTTCTTCAAGAACAGAAACCAGGTCAGGCTCATAATATTCAACTTCACTGAATTCCTTTTTCAGTTCCCTGGTAACTTTTCTTGATATAAGTTCAATCATATCTTTTATAGATTCTGATCTGCTTGTAAACTGCTGTATATTAAGATGTATTACATTATATTTATTCAGATATTTTTCAAAATCAGCATCCTTAGCAATCTTATATCTGCTAAAAATTTCTTTTGAATCACAACCCTTTCCATAATATGCAACTATCATATTTGCTGTAATTGATTTTCCAAAACGACGGGGACGGCTCACACATATATTTCTATGTTCTGTATCCAGATATCCATTAACAGCTGACAGTATTCCTGTTTTATCTACATATATTTTAGAATTAACAGCTTTAATGTATTCATCATTGCCTGGATTTAAATATATACCCATTACCTTTTACCTCCATTTTAAAAATTATTCTATATTTATTGACACACAAAGCATCTGAAATGTAAATGTCTGCTTCCTTTTCTTTTGCGCTCATTATATAATAATTTACTATTTATCTGCCATTGGTATTACAATATAAAGTAATTTTCCATAATAAGTTCCCATAATAGTTCTCCGCGATAATTTTGCAAAAATTTTATAAAGCAAAATCAAAAAAATGTATCAAAAAACAAAATCAAAAAAGAAAAACAAAAAAAGCCTAAAAAGAAAAGGAAAACCCACATTTACCTATGGATTTTCCGCTTAATTTAATCTTAATCAATCTGGATTAGTCAGAACTACTCTGAATCTACCCGAATCAGTCTGAAATACTCTGAATCAGTCTGAATAATCTGAAATCTGTAATATATATTAGTATGCCTTACCCCAGTAAACCATCTTCTTAGCTGGTCTGCCACAGCATACACACACGTCACTTAACTGTTCCTGTGCAAATGGCATACATCTTGAAGTACATGTTGTATCTTCTTTAATCTTATCTTCACATGCCTGGTCACCACACCACATAGCCTTGATAAATCCTGGCTTGTTAGCTGCTGTTTCCTTGAACTCATCATAGTTAACTGCAACATATGTATGTGCATCTCTATGTGCTCTTGCTCTTTCAAGCATATCCTTCTGGATAGTATCAAGTATCTCTGGAAGCTTAGCTGCAAGCTCGTCAATAGCTACTGTTATCTTTTCTCTTGTATCACGGCGTACAACGATAGCCTGGTTAGCTTCAATATCTCTTGGTCCCATCTCAACTCTTACAGGGATACCACGCATTTCCTGCTCTGAGAACTTCCAGCCTGGATTCTTATCAGAATCATCAACCTTAACTCTAAGACCTGCTGCCTTTATAGCATCTCTTACTTCGTAAGCCTTATCAAGCACGCCTTCCTTCTTCTGCATGATAGGTATGATGTCAACCTGAACTGGTGCAACCTTAGGTGGAAGTACAAGTCCTGAGTTATCACCGTGTGTCATGATAACAGCACCGATAAGTCTTGTTGTTGTTCCC
>ULOX01020318.1_pt1 | contig 14120 bp, 10 predicted proteins | sample 1952911 | NCBI WGS metagenome assembly ULOX01 (sample SAMEA4835613, study PRJEB28245) | human gut metagenome | biome: gut microbiome; material: fecal sample | place: Denmark | collected 2008
AGAAGATTTTAGAAAACTACATGAAAATGAAGAGCGAATGGAACGACAACTTGAACTTGAAGAGGCTCATAAAGCACAAGAAGAAGCAAAAAAGGCATTACAAGAAGCGAATAAATTAAGCCAAGAAGCTGACAAGAAAGTAGAAGAAGCAAATAAACAAGTGAAACAAATGGTTCGTAAGATGTATGAAGATGGTTTTAGTCTTGACCAAATTTCTGAATATTGTTCACTAAATGTGGATGAAATTCAGGTGTTGATAAAATCATAAATTTTCTGTTGCATTTAAAAAAATGTTTGTTTATAATAAAGCCATCCTTTGTAAAGGCAATGAAAAGAAGAAGTAGTCGTGGATGCTGCTGATAGTGAGTTCCTGATGGTGGAAATGGAACAGTAAGCACAGGGTGAACGTGTCTTAGAGCTAAGCTTTCGAAGATTGAGGAAGCTTCGGATACTCCCGTTATGAGTTAAGGGCTTGTACATTAGTGCAGGAAATAAGGTGGTACCGCGATTTTATAGTCGTCCTTGTATATTCAAGGACGGCTTTTTTTTATTAGAAGGGAATGGTAGATATGAAAAAAGGATTTAAATTAATTTCGGCATTTTTAGTAAGTTTTATGATCATGATGTCTAGTGTTATGCCTGCATTTGCCGATGAAACAGACACATCAACAACAGGCGATTTATTAGACAAGATTCAAGAAAGAGGAGAATTGATTGTAGGTACATCTCCTGATTTTCCGCCTAATGAATTTATTGACTCAACAAAAACAGGACAAGCGCAATATGTAGGTTCTGATATTGAATTAGCAAAATATATTGCGAAAAAGATGGGTGTTAAATTAACAATCAAAGCCGCAAGTTTTGATACAGTTTTGGCAAATCTTCAAACTGAAGAAATTGATTTAGCAATTACTGGATTGGCTTATACACCAGCACGTGCGCAACAGATGGAAATGTCTATTGGATACAATATGACAGAGGATACTGGTGGGCAGGCTGTTATTATCGCAAAAAAAGATGCAGATAAATATAAGAAGTTAACTGATCTAACTGGCTTAAAGGTGGCTGCTCAACAAGGATCAATCCAGCAGCAATATACAGAAGATCAAATTCCGGACGCAAAACTACAATCCATTTCAAGTATTGATGATGGTGTTGCCCTATTAAAGAATGGTACGGTACAAGCTGTTGCATGCTCTGAAGGTACAGCTGATGAATATATTGAAAAGAACTCTGAACTTGCGAAGTTAGATGAATTATTCAATATTGATCAAGATTATGCAGGTAATCGTGTAGGTGCTCCTTTAGGTGAAAAGAGATTGATGAAAGAAGTCAATAAAATTTTAAAGGAAGTCAATAAAAAAGGTTTATATGAAGAGTGGTATAAAGCGGCTAAGAAACAGAGTAGTGAACAATTTACTTTAACAGCGACTGGATTCTTTGGAACATGTGTTCAAATTGTTCAATATTGCTGGCCACAATTATTAAAAGGTTTAGGAATCACTTTAGGACTTGCTGCTATTACTGTTATTTTTGGTACAATTATTGGTGGATTATTTGCCCTAGTAAAACTATCAAAGAATAAAATCGTACAAGCGATTGCGGGTGTATATGTAGAATTGATTCGTGGAACACCACTATTACTACAATTATGGTTGTTCATCAATATTTTCTCTTATTTGACAAATGGAAATATGCCAATGATCGTTAGTGTGATTATTGCCCTTGTCATTAATTCAAGTGCATATGTGGCTGAAATTATTCGTTCAGGTATTCAATCTGTGGATAAAGGGCAAAGAGAAGCGGCTAAATCACTTGGTATGTCAAATGTACATATGATGACTAAAATCATTATTCCTCAAGCTATCAAGAATATCTTGCCTGCCTTAGGTAATGAATTCGTTATGATGATCAAGGAAACATCTTTGGCAAGTACATTCTATATTGGAGAATTAATGACTGTTAACAGTGTTATTAAATCGGCTACTTATAAATCCATTGAACCATTAGTAATTGTTGGTTTGATCTACTTTATTGTTACATATTCATTATCAAAATTAATTAAATACATGGAAGGGAAGTTGAGTGTCAGTGACTAAGGAACTAATTGTTGTAAAAGACTTACATAAAAATTTTGGAGATCTTGAAGTATTAAAAGGAATTGATCAAACAATCCATCAAGGAGAAGTTGTTAGTATTATTGGACCTAGTGGTTCAGGAAAATCTACTTTCTTACGTTGTCTTAACTTATTAGAAAAACCATCTAGTGGACAAATTATTTTCGAAGGTATAGATATTGCAGCTGAAAATGTTGATATTGATACACATCGTAAAAAGATTGGAATGATCTTCCAACACTTTAATGTATTTCCACATTTAACAGTTTTAGAAAATATCACCATCACACCAATTCTAGAACTTAAAACACCAAAGGCCCAAGCTGAAAAAGAAGCAATTGAATTGCTTAAAAAAGTAGGCTTGGAAGATAAGAAGGATGAATATCCAAGAAAATTATCTGGTGGACAAAAACAGCGTCTAGCTATTGTTCGTGCTCTAGCTATGCATCCAGATGTAATTTTATGTGACGAACCAACAAGTGCATTAGATCCAGAAATGGTAAAAGGTGTACTAGAAGTCATTAAAGAATTGGCAGATCAAGGAATGACAATTGTGATCGTAACACACGAAATGGGATTTGCTCGTGAAACAAGTGATCGCGTATTATTTATGGATGAAGGTATTATTCAAGAACAAGGAACTCCAGAAGATATCTTTGAACATCCACAAAATCCAAGAACTATCAAATTTTTATCGCAAGTACTATAAGCTTGGGCACATGCTCAAGCTTTTCTGTACGACAGGCAGTCGTGCTTATAGTTGATAATCAATCACCGATTATCAACTGTTTTATTTTAGAGACAATAAAGTACAAGATACTCGTAACACTATACAAAAGTCATTGAAGTAAAACAGTCCCAACAAGGTTGAAATATTTTGTCTACTAAGGATATAGCCAAGTAGTAAGCCATACTCAATGCATCCTCGTGAGGGAGTGTGTGAAGGTGTTAAAGCGAGAACTCAGGCACCAATCTATCAATGCACATGTGGCGTTCAGTATTGATGATGCTGCGGAAAAAAGCAGAAATCCTATGAATAGATACCAATGACTATATCGATATCTGTTAATACTGGATGTGAAAGCAGGAAGCATGAGTTCAAGGGAAGGCACAGATGATCCTGTGAGGTCTCCGTATTTAATGGACTACCATCTATAAGCGTAGCGAAGTGACGGATAGTGTACGGAGAAGTCAGAGTTACTAATAGTAGCGAAGAAGTTATAGAAATATAATGGAGCGAAGTGGTAACACCTTGTGAGCTTTGAGTAGATGTAGTTGTGTAAGTGCAAATTTTAAGAATATTCGTATTAACCTTAAAAGATATTACATGACAGTGGAAAGGAGATAAGAAAAGACATTATGAATGAACCATTAAAATTCAAATTATTTAGTGTGTATGGAAAAATACTACACAAAGATGTTCTTACAGAAGCTTTTCGTAAAGTGAAGAGCCGGTATTGATAAAGTCAGTATCAAAGTGTTTGAGGAAAATTTAGATGAAAACATAGAGTTGATTTTGAATGAACTTCGAACAAAGACGTACAAGCCTTCTCCAGTAAGACGAAAGTATATACCGAAGAAAAATGGAAAGTTAAGACCTTTAGGAATACCAACTATTAAAGACAGGGTCGTGCAACAAGCACTGGTCATTAAACTTGAGCCCTTCTTTGAAGAAAACGTATTTCACGACAATTCCTGTGGATTCAGACCTAACAGAGATGTTAAGTTAGCCATCAAGAAAATTGTGTCTAGATTAGAAAGTGGATATCTATATATCTATGATTTTGATATAAAAGGTTACTTCGACAATATACCTCACAAGAAACTTATGAAAGTTATCAACAAGTATGTGTCAGATGGAACAGTACTAGACATGATTTGGAAAACACTTAAAGCAGGGTACATGGAAGATGAAATACGATATGAAAACGCAAGTGGCACACAACAAGGTGGAGTTATTTCTCCACTATTGGCGAACATCTATTTGAATGAACTTGACTGGGAACTAACAAAAGCAAATCTTGAATTCGTGAGGTATGCTGACGATTCGATAGTCATGTGTCAAACAAAGGAAGATTTGGAAAAAGCCAAAGTCATAGTTCATGAAACGTTACAACGTCTAGGCCTTGAATTGGCAGAAGATAAAAGTGATGATATTGATTTTCACGAGAAAGACTTTGATTTCCTAGGTTTTACGTTCAACCATTTAAAAATGTCTAAAAATAGACATGTCTATTACACGTTTGGACCATCCGTAAAATCGTTAAAGAAGTTTAAGAGTGATATTAAATCTGTCACCAAGAAGAGTTGTACATACTCCTTTGAGAAGTGGACAGAGATTTTAAACCCAGTCATAAGAGGTAAGTTTAATTACTTCCTTATTCCTTTTCAAGTTGCACGAGAAATCAGACTGTTACTTAACGAACGCGGGTGAGTTATGCATGGCATACCTGCTCTTGATATAACCAAATTAGATGGTTATGTGTGTCAAAGACTACGAGTAAGTTTCTCATGCCGCGGAAAGAAACATGGTGGACAAGCACAAGGTAAATTATTAACTGTCAAATATGATAACAAGTTTTTCATAAAATGTATGGGTCTAGTTACAGGTGCGTATATGAAGGCTCAAATAGTTTTCCCTGGAATTAACATTGATGATTTTATTTTATTGATGGATTCCAATAAAAAGAAAAGTACCTCTTCTCAGAGTAAAAAGAGGTTCTTTCAGTATGCATACACTAAATAAGTCGAATCACAACATTTAAGTCTTTTCTAAAATGTAACTCACATTGGTAAGCCGTATGCCTTAATAGGGCACGTATGGTTTGATAAGGGGTGGCAGAATTTAAACTCTGCCGCCTACTTTCTTATGGTATAATTTAATAAATTGGAGGAAATTGATATGAATTCAGAATGGTCATTAGACATATTGTACAAGGGATTTGATGATCCTAAATTTAGTGAAGATCTAACATCTTTTGAAAAGAAGGCAAAAGAATTGGATGAACTTTCAAAGACTTTAAGTCATGAAAATGAAAAGAAAGATCTTCTTCAAATTGTTAAAGTATTAGAAGAGTTTGAATTATTAGAAAAACATTTGAGTTGTTTTGGATCTTTGAGTCAATCCACAAATACGGCGAATGCGAAAGCAGCAGCAGCCATTGATAAAGTAGCTACTATCGCAAGTACAGCCAGTAAGGCTATGGCAGTATTCTCTCGCTATATTGCGGATATGAAGGATTTAAACAGCTATTTAAATTGTCCAGAACTTTGTGAATACAAATATTTTTTAAATGATATTCACGAAAGCGGAAAATATTTGTTAAGTGAAGACGTAGAAGAGTCACTTGCCAAAATGAATATTTCTGCAGGTTCTGCTTGGGAGAAGCAACAAAGTCTACTCACAAGTTCATTGGAAGTAGAATATGATGGTAAAAAGTTACCTTTGGCATCGGTTCGTAATCTAGCGTATGATGCAGATAAAGAAGTTCGTAAAGCTGCCTATGAAGCTGAACTTAAAAGTTATGCACCTATTGCGGATGCAGTAAGTTTTTCTTTAAACAACATTAAACTACAAGTGATTACCGAAGCTAAAATGCGTGGCTATACAAGTCCAATGGATATGACGCTACACCAGTCTCATGTATCCCAAAAAACATTAGATGCACTTCTTAGTGCAATGCAGAAATACTTGCCAGTATTCCATAAGTATTTGAAAAGAAAAGCTGAAATGTTAGGGTATGAAAATGGCCTTCCATGGTATGAATTATTTGCGCCAATTGGAAAATCAGCTACGACAAGTTTTACTCCAGAAACTACAAAAGAATATTTGGTTAATCATTTTAGACCATTTTCTGATGACTTGGCCGATATGATGGAAGAAGCTTTTGACAATAACTGGATTGATTTTTATCCATATAAAGGAAAAGTCGGTGGAGCTTTCTGCTGCAATATGCCGTTTGTGAAACAATCACGCGTATTAACTAATTTTGATGGAGGACTTGGTGACGTAGTTACTTTGGCTCATGAACTTGGACATGCATATCATGGATTAAACATTGAAAGTCATAGACCATTAAATTGGGAGTATTCTATGCCAGTTGCAGAAACGGCAAGCACATTCAATGAAAATATCATTATGAATGCAGTGATTGATGAAACAGAGGATAAAGAAGTTAAACTAGGTTTGATTGAAAATCAGCTTCAAGACTTATGTCAGATCATCTGTGATATTTATTCTCGTTACTTATTTGAAAAAGCCGTATTTGACAGAAGAAGTGATGAGTTCTTATTCAAGGATCAGTTGAATGAAATTATGTTGGACGCACAAAAACAAGCTTATGGCGATGGACTTGATCCAAATTGTTTACATCCATATATGTGGGTTTGTAAATCACACTACTATTCTTCAGATCTAAGTTATTATAACTGGCCATATGCTTTTGGTGGATTGTTTGCGCGAGGCTTAGTTGTGAAATATCAAGAGATGGGTAAAGAAAAATTCGTTCCTAAATACAAAGAGATGTTACACACAACAACGGTTGCATCGGTAGAAGATACAGCTAAAGTATTGGGTGTTGATTTAACGGATGAAGCTTTCTGGATTTCTGCATTAGAAACCGCAAAATCAAGAATTGAAGAATTTATCGAATTGTCGAAATAATTACTTGGAAACAAGCAATTATTTCTGCAAAAGTTTACAAATGATGATATAATCTATTGCGTTCGAATTTTTTCAAGGAGAGATTTAATGAGTACAGAAATGTTGATGAAAAATAGAGAACGTTTTATTAAAAACGTAAACAGTAATGAGAATGGTGCAGCCGCCCTTTCTTTAAGATTATTTTGTTACGCTAGATTTATGGCAGTAAAAAACCCGTATGCAGAAACGCATGACTGGGTATATGAAAACGAATTGACAAGTGTCCAAGCCAATCAATATGTATTCCGCTTACTGGATGGAAGTACAGAAAGACCATCTATGGATATGTTGATTCGTAAATTAAAAAGTGTTCGTTTGGTTCGTGATAGTGAAATGAATGGTAGAAAAATTTATGTTATCAAGTTCACGGATATCGAAATGGAAGAATTGATGAACAAGAGCATTATTGATAAGCCAAGCGAAAAGTTATTAAAAGAAAAGAAGTTTTCTGTAAAGAAAGAAAGAGAAGAAGTAGTAAATTCATCTTGGAAGGACATCTTTTTGAAAAATAGTAAAGGTGAGAACTTACAGATGTTACGTTTCTGGTTCTATATTCAATATAATGCTGAAAAGAATGGCAAGAAATATGTTTCTAGAAGCCTAGCGTTAAGTGAAAGTGCAATTGAATATGTGTATAGGGGTATCCCTAAAAGAATGGAAGTTTTGCAGGATTTATTTGCACAAATGAAACAGATGAAGCTGGTTAAAGAAGATGTAGTTAAAAACGAAATAGTAGTTCGTCCAGCTAAACTAGAAGGCTTAGAAATCAAAAATTATATTAAGGATAAGCCTGTTGATTTAATGAGCTTTAATTACACGAATGTATAAGAAAACGACGAGATTTAGTTCTCGTCATTTTTATATATTTTATAATTGTTTTTGCCTGTTCGTTTTGTTTGATACAAGGCTTGATTGGCATGGCGATACAGTTCCATAAAGGTTGTTCCATTAGGGGCAAAGGCAATTCCAATGCTGATTGATAATTTGAAATCTTTTAATTCTTCAATCTTTAATTCATTGACTTTTTGAAGTAGAGACTGAATTCTAGATTAAGCAATATTTTCATCTTGAATTAGAATAATAAATTCATCTCCTCCAATTCTTCCAACAATATCACTCTGTCTAAAATGATTCTTAAAGAGTAAGTCCAAGTTTTCTAAGACTTTATCACCTATCGCATGACCATAATTATCATTAACGGATTTAAGGGCATCTACATCAAGAATCAAGAAACAACAATGTTCTTTATTATTTAGTTTTTGATCAATGAGTTTTTGCGTTGTTTCCTTATTGAAAATGGAAGTTAATGGATCAATTTCAGATAAATGAATCAAATACTTATTTTCTCTTGAACTTGAATGAGCCAAATACACTATAAGATTCAATACGATCAATCCTAAAAATGTTGCCAATAAAGTTTCATAGTGAATAATAAATGTATATGATTCTTGAGCTGCATGAACCGGTACGATATAGCTGACCATCCAATCATTGATTTTTAGCGGGGAATAAGCTAAATATAAAGATTCTTTCTTTTTTGTTTGAGTTAAGATAAGATCTGATTTTTGTTTCTTAAAATCGGTTTTGATTTTCTTTTGATTACAGACATTAAATAAATTATCGACTATATTTAGCTTATGCTTTTTTTCATACTGTTTATCTTTAGTGATTAGATTTCCATCTTGATCGACAATAAAACTTTTTCCTTGTTCCTCAAACAGATCATCAAACAACATATTGCTAGTTTTATGACATTGTAAGAACCGCCTACTACACCAATGACTTGTCTAACTCTAAAGATGGGCACGCATAAAATAACACGTGTTTTTTGATCAACACTACTTTCTAATGGATCTGAAAGAGATTGATTGCCTTGCATAGATTCTTTAAAATATCGACGATGAGCTACATTTTTTATGACTTCATTATCATACAGAGCATTTCCATTTGGATCGATGATTGCTGTTCGATTTAAATCTGTATTATTCATAAAGTCTTGAATTAAAGAAACATTATCCTCTGAAAATAAATCTTGAGATTTAGGTAGTTCTTGTGTAAGTACATTTAAATAGGAATAGTTGATATTTAATATTGTATTTAAATGCTCACTTCGCCTTACAACATGATAATCGGAGTTTTTCTAGAATTATTTTCAACCGTAATTGAAATGCCGTTAAAGAAGATCACGATTCCCATAATCAAAGTCAAAATGAAAGTGATAATTGCGACAATATAGTTCGTAATGAATTTTTTTCTTGGAAAATAAGGATCTTTCATATGGGAACTTCTTCTTCTAATTATATCAAGAATTATGTTAAAAGAGTATTAAATTATATACAACTAACTATTCTTTGTGAAATCTATCACATTTTCGTGTATTATATAAGGTATAAAGAAAATTGCTCCCAACATTAAGAGAATTCTGCGTGAAAGGTGCTTATAAGAAATTTGTAAGTAGAACTATTGCTATGCTCTTTTTGTGTGTGGAGTATGGCTTTTTTTCTTTAAGAAGGAGATGAATATGGAAACACGTGTTGCCGTGATGGGAATTATTGTAGAAGATACAAATGCAGTGAATCTATTGAATGAAATTCTTCATGAATATAGTGAATATATTATTGGAAGAATGGGAATACCTTACAAACAAAAACATATAAGCGTAATTTCAATTGCGTTAGATGCCCCACAAAATACAATTGCTGCTTTGGCAGGTAAATTAGGAAATATACAAGGAATTAGTGTGAAAACAGCCTATTCCAATGTGATTAGCCATGATTGAAGCATATCGATTGATTGATAAACTTGAAAGAGAACACTCTTTAAGTTTATTAGAATATAAAACTTTAATTGAAGCTGAAAATGATGCTTTACGCCTATATGCTGCTAATAAAGCGAAAGAACAAGCTACGTTAATATATGGGAATTCAGTTTATGTACGTGGACTTATTGAAGTGGGAAATTATTGTCGCAACGATTGCTTCTATTGTGGGATTCGCAAGTCCAATTTAAATTGTGATCGCTATATATTAGCCGAAGAAGATATTCTGCATTGCTGCAAAGAAGGTTATGAACTTGGTTTTCGCACTTTTGTTTTGCAAGGTGGCGAAGGAATTTATAAAAAGGATTTTGTCACAAATGTAGTTCAAAAGATTCGTAGTGAATATCCAGATTGTGCGATTACCCTTTCTTTAGGTGAAGAAGATAGAGATACATTTAAGGCTTGGTTTGATGCGGGAGCCAATCGTTATTTATTAAGACATGAAACGGCAAGTAAAAATCATTATGCAAAGCTGCATCCAAAAAATATGTCTTTTGATCATCGTATGCAGTGTTTAAAAGACTTAAAGGAAATCGGATATCAAGTAGGATGTGGCTTCATGATAGGTTCACCTTATCAGACCAGTGAAACTTTGGCGATGGATTTGAAGTTTATTGAAACATTTAAACCTGACATGTGTGGTATTGGTCCTTTTATTTCGCAAAAGGATACACCGTTTAAAGATATGACGTGTGGAACTTTGAATCAAACTTTATTCTTATTGTCTTTGATTCGTTTGATTCAACCAAACATTTTACTTCCTGCTACAACAGCTTTAGGAACGATTGATCCTCAAGGAAGAGAAAAGGGAATTCTTGCGGGAGCCAATGTAGTTATGCCTAATTTATCGCCGGTGAGTGTCAGAAAAAAATATGCATTGTATGATAATAAAATTTGTACAGGCGAAGAGAGTGCAGAATGTAAAGATTGTTTATCAAGGCGTATGGATTCAATAGGATACAAGATCGTAACTGATCGTGGAGATATTAAAAAATAAAAGAGGAGATATAAAAAATGAGTAATTATAACCCAAAATCATTAAAGGCAGAAGAATTTATTAGTCATGAAGAAATTCTTGAAACAATTGAATATGCCGAAAAGAACAAACATAATGTTGAATTGATTGATCAAATTTTAAATAAGGCTCGTCCACAAAAGACAGAGCATGGTGTTCATTGTGAGGGTTTAACACACCGTGAAGCAAGTGTACTTTTAGCTTGTGACATTCCTGAAAAAGTAGAAGAAATGTATAAGCTTGCCAATGAAATTAAACAAGCATTCTATGGTAATCGTATTGTGATGTTTGCCCCATTATATTTATCAAATTATTGTGTAAATGGATGTGTATATTGTCCTTATCACATGAAGAATAAACATATTAAACGTATTAAATTAACACAAGATCAGATTCGTGATGAAGTTATAGCGCTACAAGATATGGGACATAAACGTTTAGCTATTGAAGCAGGCGAAGATCCAGTACACAATTCAATCGAATATATCTTGGATTCTATTAAAACTATTTATTCGATTCAACACAAGAATGGTGCAATTCGCCGTGTCAATGTAAATATTGCGGCTACAACGGTAGAAAACTATCGTAAATTAAAGGAAGCTGGAATAGGAACTTATATCTTATTCCAGGAAACATACAATAAAAAGAGTTATTTAGAGTTGCATCCAACAGGACCTAAACACGATTATGACTATCATACAGAAGCTATGGATAGAGCCATGGAAGGTGGAATTGATGATGTTGGATTGGGTGTATTATTTGGTTTGGAAGGCTACCAATATGAATTTGCCGGCTTAATGATGCATGCAGAACACTTAGAAGCTGTTCACGGTGTAGGTCCACACACAATTAGTGTGCCTCGTGTAAAACATGCAGATGATATTGATCCAGAAGCATTCGATAATAGTTTGGATGATGAAATCTTTGAAAAGATTGCAGCATGTATCCGTATTGCCGTTCCATATACTGGAATGATTATTTCTACACGTGAATCTCAAGAAGTTCGTGAAAAAATGCTTCACTTAGGTGTATCTCAAATTAGCGGGGCAAGTCGTACATCTGTTGGTGGATATACAGAAGAAGAACGTCCTCATGATTCAGAACAATTTGATGTATCTGACCAAAGAACATTAGATGAAGTTGTGAACTGGCTGATGGAGTTAGGTTACATTCCATCTTTCTGTACGGCATGTTATAGAGAAGGAAGAACAGGAGATCGCTTCATGTCTTTGTGTAAGACAGGGCAAATTCAAAATTGTTGTCATCCTAACGCATTGATGACTTTATGTGAATTTTTAGTGGATTATGCGAGTGAAGATACAAAGAGAATTGGTTTTGAGTTGATTGAAAAAGAATTTAACAAGATTCCAAATGCGAAAGCTCAACAAATTGCTCGTGACAATGTGGATGCGATCAAGTCAAGCAATCGTAGAGATTTCAGGTTCTAATTATGTCTAATTTAAATAGTACGATAAGCGCAAATCGTACACACATTGGATTTTTCGGTTTAAGAAATGCTGGAAAATCCAGTGTAGTCAATGCGATTACCAACCAGAGTATGTCTTTAGTTTCTAATATAAAGGGAACTACGACAGATCCAGTAAAGAAATCAATGGAAATCTTGCCGATTGGACCTGTTGTGATTGTGGATACGCCGGGTATGGATGATGAAGGTGCTTTGGGTGAATTGAGAATCAAAAGAACGTTAGAAGTTTTAAAAACAATGGATATGGCCGTATTGGTCGTTGATGCGAATGTAGGTCTACAAAAAATAGATTTGGATTTGATTGACATGTTTAAAGAAAATAAATTACCTTATTTTATAGTTTTTAATAAGTGTGATTTGATTGAAGAAAAGAAAGAACTGGCTTCTAATGAAATCTATGTGAGTGCTCTAAACAATGACAATATAGATGGATTAAAGCAATTGTTGGCTAGTGTCGTAAAGAAACAGAAAGAAAAGACAATTATTGGTGATTTAATTGATTCGGGCGATGTTATTGTGCTTGTTATTCCAATTGATCAATCGGCTCCTAAAGGAAGATTGATTTTGCCTCAACAACTTGTATTAAGAGATATTTTAGATCATCATGCGATTGGTATGACTTGTCAGGTAGAAGAATTGGATGCAACCTTAAAGAAGGTTACTCCAAAACTGGTTATTACAGATTCCCAGGCTTTTAACAAGGTAAGTCAAATCGTAGATAAATCTATTCATTTAACTTCTTTCTCTATTCTTATGGCACGCTTAAAAGGAAGCTTATCTACAGTGCTTGAAGGGGCCAATCAATTGGATCATCTTCAAGATGGGGATTGTGTATTGATTAGTGAAGGGTGTACGCACCATAGACAGTGTGGTGATATTGGTACGGACAAGCTTCCAAAATGGATCTTGAATTATACAAAGAAGAATATTACGTTTGAATTTACTTCTGGACAAGGATTTAAAGAAGATCTTTCGAAATATAGTGTTGTGATTCATTGTGGTGCATGTATGTTGAATGAAAAAGAAGTGCAGTCACGCGTAAAAGAATGTAAGAAACAGCATGTGCCATTCACAAATTATGGTATTGCGATTGCGAAAATGAACGGAATATTAGATCGTTCTGTAGAGGTGTTTTAGATGAAGAAAATATATATATCAGCCGATATTGAAGGTATTTGGGGAAACAGCAATCCGGCAAATACATCTAAGAATGGATACTTATATTCTGAATATTGTACAAATATGATGAATGAAGTCAATCTTGTGATTGATTTATTGTTTCAAAATGGCGTAGAAGAAGTTGTGGTCAATGATAGTCATGGAAATATGGATAATCTTCTTCCTTCAAAATTAGATCCTAGAGCTGCTTTTGTGTCCGCAAATGGAGCTTATAAGGAATTTGGGATGATGGAAGGTTTAGATGATTCTTTTGATGGAGCATTATTTATTGGATATCATTCTCGCTGTAACTCATCAGGCGTTATGGCTCATACGATTTGGGGTACTATGGTACGAAAAATTGTAGTAGATGGGAAAGAACTCGGGGAAAGTGGCATAAATCGATTGTTGGCAAACGAATTTGGAGTGCCAGTTATCTTAGCAAGTGGTGATAGTGAATATGGTAAGCAGGTAGAAGAAGAACTTGGTTGTGTATTTGTGGAAACAAAGAAAACATTAAACAATCAGTGTGCTTTGTGTTGTAGCTTTAATGAGTTGAAGAATAGATATACATATGGCATTCAAGAAGCTTTAAAAGCAGATGAAAAACCAGCTATATCTTCATCTCACACAATGGAAATAACATTCCATCATAGTCGAAATGCGGATTTTGTATCTCGTATGGACAATGTAGAAAAGATGGATGATTGTACGGTTCGTATCAAAAAAGAAACATATAAAGATTTATATGCCTTGATGCGTTTTGTGATTAAAGTATGTAATGCGTATGCCTAAAATAAGAAAACCATTCTAGTGTTGGCGTC
>ULOX01009229.1_pt1 | contig 14077 bp, 8 predicted proteins | sample 1952911 | NCBI WGS metagenome assembly ULOX01 (sample SAMEA4835613, study PRJEB28245) | human gut metagenome | biome: gut microbiome; material: fecal sample | place: Denmark | collected 2008
TGGCTTGGCAAGGTATTAGGCGTTGCTGGTGTTATACTTGTATTAAAATTTGGTGGTAAATTCATAGGAAGAAGCTTTAGTAACGCTAAAGCTCAGGGTGTTGAATGGGATAATGTTGCCGAACAACAATTTGCTCCGATAATAGAGGATATGGAATCACAGGTTCAGGCAGTTATGCGTTATTGCATAGATTTAGATAATTACAATATTGTATTAGATAATCTTAAGAATAAGAATAAGTTTATGGAAGGTTATCTTGAAGGTGAGTTTAATGGTATGAAAGATTATGATAAGGTATCAGACAACTCAGAGAAATTTATATTTGATTTATTAGATGGTAAAATAGAAAGATATAATTACTTACTTGATGCAGTTAAATAAAAATTGATACGTCAGAGTAAAGATTAATCCGTTAAGGCAAAGATTAATGTGGCAGAGTGAAAACCAATCTGTTAAAATCCCATCTTTGACACTTTTTAGGTTAAAAATCGCCGCAAATGCAGACAGTTACTGCGTTTGCGGCTTTTATACATTTTTCGTGAAAAGCGTAATGTTTTGCGTAATTCTTATAATCCTTTGGAACGCCTGATTATTCCAGCCATTGCCTTTGGTGTTGTAAGTCCATTATCGGTTCTGAATCCAGCATTATCTTTTTTAATTTTTTTTTCAATTATTTCAGTACTTCTTTTTCAATCACGTTTAACATCCTGTATTACATGATAAGTTGGATCAGTAGCTTTACTTTTCATAATTCTCATAAACCAAAACCTCCTGCAAAAAACTATATAAGATATTTTAACTGACAATAATGCTGATGAATTAATAAATTAGAGAATTAATTACAGAATTAATAGGACAGGCTATTTATACATAAATAAATAAGTGTTATTATGTATATATATTGAGCGGTGTCTGTGAACATAAATACTGCTGGTTTTTAATGACCAGCAGTTTTTATGCAATATATGGGGAATAGTATATAGCATAATTCTTACTATAGTGGAGGATATTATATGACAGGAACGATTAATTCAGAGGCCAGACTGTCTACTTTTGAGGCAATATGCATGATAGTTGGCAACAGCATAGGAACAGGTATTATAGCAGTACCATATCTTGCAACAAAAAACAGTATGCTTGATGTTATATGGATGGTTGCTATTGCTTATATAGTCAATGTAATATTGCATTTAATAATAGCTGAGCTTTCATACAATAATGGAGGTGTACAGCTTGTAAAAAGCTTTGAAGGAGAACTTTTTACTGGCAGGATGAAAAAGGTGTTCAGCTGGATAATGTTTATAGTATATGGATTGGCTATTATGATAGGCGTGAGTGGCAATATCAATGGTGGGGCGCAGATATTTGTGAACTGGTTTAATATTCCGTTGTGGGTAGCACAGCTTATTTATTATGTGATAGCTGGAATAGTAGTATTTATAGGGATGAAGGCTGTAGGAATAGCACAGAAGTATGCAGTTGCAGTACTCATGGTTATAGTTGCAGTTATGACGATTGGTACATTTATGCATCCTGTTAATGCTTTGTATACAGCACCATTTCATTTGAACAATCTGCTTGCACTTTATAGTATGGTGGTTTTTGCAACCTCTGCTAATCAGGCAGTTATACAGGTTGTTAAGGGACTTGATGGAGATGCGGGAAAGATTAGAAAGACAATATTTGCAGGTTTTGGATTGTCCTCTCTTTTCGTGCTTATTGTAACACTTACAGTGCTTCTTGGAACTAAGGGAACACTGGATAAGGAGCTTGCCTATATGCAGCTTGGTAAAAGCATAGGAAGCTGGGCTATGATTCTTGCAGGTATATTTTCTTTGTTTGCCCTGCTTACAACCTTCTGGTCTAATACACTTGCATTAAGAGATGTAGTTCATGAGCAGATAGGAACAGGAAACAGGATAAGCTGGCTTATAGCTACCATTCCATGTATACTTTTTGCTATATTTGGTGTAAGCAGTTTTATAGTCCTTACAAGGATAATGAGCGGTGTAGTTGTGCTGGTCAGTATCATGCTTGTGCTGACTTATGGAAAGTCAAGGAAAAAGGCTGGAAACAGTCCTATATGTGGTGTGTTTGGCACAGTATATTTTCAGGTGCTTATGGTTATATCTACGATAATATCTGCAATTGGGGCACTCATACCACTCAGTTGATAAAAGCAAGAATGGAGATTACTATGTATGAATCAGACGAATTTAAACAACTGGATAATGAAACATTTGCACTTAAGATAAATACAAACAGAGCTTATAAGATACTTCAGCTTACAGACATGCATCTTGGATTTGGTATATTTTCAAAGAAAAAAGACAGGCTTGCACTTAAGGCTGTAAGTCAGATTATAAAAAGGACTAAGCCTGATCTTATTGTGATCACAGGTGATTCGGTATTTCCATTCTTCCCGAAAGCCGGAACTATGAACAATAAGCGCCAGGCAGAAATATTTATAAGATTTATGGACAGCTTTGGTATACCATATGCACTTGTTTATGGTAATCATGACTGTGAAATGTTTGCAAGATACAACAAGGATAAACTGTCAGATGTATACAGCTCAGGTAAATACAGTATATTTACAAAGGGTAGAAAAGACATATATGGAATGGGTAACTACTTCATTAATCTTACAGACAGCGATGGAAAAGTTATACTTCCACTTGTTTTTCTTGACTCTAATATGTATGGAGAGGGTGGCTGGTTCTACAGTGGTTTTGACTGTATACATGAAGACCAGGTAGACTGGTGTATGGATAAGCTAAGTAAGTTAAAAAAAGAGAATAGTGATGTCAGAGCGATGGCATTTTTCCATATTCCTGTAAACGAGTTCAAAGAGGCCTATGAAAAAATGAAAATGGGAGATAAAGCAGTTGTATATAAGCATGGCAATATAGGTGAAGCTGATGACCATTTCGGAATTCCAAAATTTGAGGGCACTTTTTTTAACAGAGCAGTGGATAATGGTATTATAAAATGGATGTTTTGTGGACATGACCACCTTAATACACTGTCTCTTGTGTATAAAGGTATCCAGCTGACATATGGAATGTCGATAGATTATCTTGGCTATAAAGGGATAATGAATAGGCATACGCAAAGAGGAGGAACACTGATAACAAGGCATACAGATGGAAATGTTTCTATAAAAATGATTCCGCTTAAAGAAAGATTGTAAAAATATGGCGGTAAAACATTGCAGTGAAACATTGCAGCATAAATAAGATTGATAAATAAGAGTCATTCTGATAAAATGTTAATATTCGGGCTTCTGTAATATTTTCAGGATTGGCTTTGAATAGTAACGACATTAAAGCGTTTCAAGGATTGGAGAACAAGTTAGGATGAGAATAGGTTTTGATAATGATAAGTATCTTAAAATTCAGTCAGAGCATATAAAAGAGAGAATAGGAAAGTTTGGAGATAAGTTATATCTTGAGTTTGGCGGAAAGCTTTTTGATGATTTTCATGCTTCAAGAGTACTTCCAGGATTTCACCCAGACAGCAAGCTGCAGATGCTTATGCAGTTATCAGATGTGGCTGAGATAGTTATAGTTATAAGTGCAGCAGACATCGAAAAGAATAAGGTAAGAGGTGATCTTGGAATCACATATGATGTTGATGTTTTACGCCTTATAGGAGAGTTTGAAAAGAAAGGTCTGTTTGTTGGAAGTGTAGTCATAACTAAGTTTACAGGACAGAGTGCAGCTATCCAGTTTAAAGAAAAGCTTGAAAAGAAGGGAATCAAGGTATACCAGCATTATGTAATAGAAGGTTATCCATCTAATATTCCTAACATAGTAAGTGATAATGGTTTTGGAAAAAATGATTATATAGAAACAACAAGACCACTTGTTGTCATAACAGCACCAGGTCCAGGAAGTGGAAAAATGGCAACATGTCTTTCACAGCTTTACCATGAGAATAAAAGAGGTGTTAAAGCAGGATATGCCAAGTTTGAGACATTTCCTATATGGAATATACCGCTTAAGCATCCGGTCAACCTCGCGTATGAGGCTGCAACAGCAGATCTTAATGATGTGAATATGATAGATCCTTTTCATCTGGAAGCATATGGAAAGACTGCGGTTAATTATAACCGTGATATAGAGATATATCCTGTACTTAATGCTATATTAGAAGAAATATATGGTGAGAACACTTACTATAAGTCACCAACTGACATGGGTGTCAATATGGCTGGTAACTGCATAGTAGATGATGAGGCATGCTGTGAGGCATCCAAGATGGAAATAATAAGAAGATACTATGATGCAGTTAACAGGGTAGCTAAAGAGAAAGCATCTGAAAGTGAAGTATACAAGATAGAGCTTCTTATGAAGCAGGCCAAGATTACAACTGATGACAGAAAAGTAACAGTGGCAGCCAAGAAGAGAGCTGAGAAAACTGGCGTTGCATGTGCTGCCATAGAGTTTGAAGATGGTACAATAATCACTTCAAAAACAACAGATTTCTTAGGAGCATCATCAGCACTCATACTTAACGCGCTTAAATATCTTGCTGGAATAGAGCATGATGAGAAACTTATAAAGCCAGAGTTTATCGAGCCGATACAGAATCTGAAGGTGGAACATCTTGGTGGAAGGAATCCAAGACTTCATAGTGATGAGGTTCTTATAGCACTTGCACTTACATCAGTAACTAATGAGAATGCGAAAAAAGCTATGGAGCAGCTTCCTAAGCTTAAGGGCTGCCAGGTTCATACAACAGTTATGTTATCTGAGGTAGACACTAAGACATTTGCAAGATTAGGAGTGAATCTTACATCTGAGCCGATAAGAGGAAGTAAGAAATTTTATTAAATATATAGATTTTATAATATAGAATCATAGATAAAGAACAGAAAAGACTGTTATACTATAAAGTGATATTCAACTCTTATAGTATAACAGTCTTTTTGTTGTTAATTATTATTGTTTTGTAAGCATTTTACGATAACTGCTTGGTGACATACCAACAGCCTTTTTAAATACATCACCAAAAAAGTTGCTGTTATTATATCCACATTCGTATGCTATTTCTGTAATACTTTTTTCGGAAGATATAAGCAGCGATTTGGCTTCCTCTATCCTTGTTTTAGTAAGGTATTCCTTGAATGTCATATTGGTAAATATTTTGATTTTTTTGGTAAGGCTGGATTCACTTATACCAAACTGGGCAGCAATTTCTGGCAGTGTAAGCTGTCTGCTATAGTTGTTTTCTATGAAATTCACAATTTCACCTATTGTAATGTTAGATAAATTAGTCTTTTGATTTATATTATGCGTATAACGCTGACACCGTATAAGGTATATAATCAGTTCAAAAAAATAAGCTTTAGTAAGTAACTCAGACATATTGTCGAGACTATATTTTTCAAATTGTATTTTCTCAAATATATTAGATAGATTTGAAAAACTTTTTCTTGATAATTGCAAATGTTTATTTATGAAAAGATTATTTATTTCATCCTTGAAATCCTTGTTAAAATACCAGTTTAGCTGTTCAGTAGATATATACAGGACAGTTCTTTTGATATCCTGAGTAAAAGGGTATATAAAAGTATGTTCTTTGAAAGCGGGTATAAAAAGAACACTTCCATCTTCAAGACAATAAGTTTCATTATCTATGTATACGTTACATTTTCCAGATTGAAGAAAATATATTTCGTTGTATTGATGGGAATGTGTAAGTGGTACATCTTTATTAACATGACGGATTCTGTGGTCTATTACAAAGTCTTTGCTTACGGTTGATAACATATGGATTCCTCGCTTAGTATGTATATATTGTATAAGGTAATTGCTTTTTAAATGATATTTTATAAAAGTAGTTATTTTATGTAAATTATAAGATATTTTACCGATAATTGGTAGTCTGTTTTTTATATTGATTTTATAATACAATCATTAAATTATATAATGTTAAGGAGGCAGTGGAATGCGAAAAGTTACAAAATCACTGGTTACGCTTGGGTTGTGTACAACAATGCTGTCTGGAATGATGGCTGGTGTTCCGACAGTTAGTCTTTTAAAGGCAGGTAATGTAGAGAATGTATATGCGGCAGATAATGAACAGGTAGAATTGGGAGATCTTGTGCTTAGATTTCTTGCTATAGGTGAATATGAGCCTAACCGTTATACCAAAAAGAATGGTGGCAAATGGGCACCGGAAGAGATTGAAAAAGGACTTCTTATTAAAGCAGATATGGTTCTTGGAGAAGGCAATGTTGAAGGTATGATGGCACCTATGAAATATTCATTACAGGATATTACAGGACATGTTGATGCGGATGTTAATACAGGAAATATTGTCATTACTTATAACGGGCTTACACTTACTATGAAAGCAGGCAGTACAACAGCTGAACTTGATAATGGAAAAGAAAAAACTACACTTACTATGAGAAGTGAGATAGCACCATATTTTAAAAAAGTAGATGAAGAAAAAAATGTTGATGGAAGTGATTATTATGCATGTTATCTTCCAGTTAAGTTTACAGCGGAAGCACTTGGTGGAAATGTAATATGGAATGATGCAATGCACAGAATAGAGATGGCGTTTGCATTCTATGCATCTGATGCGGCAGCTTCACCGGTTATTAACTCGAAGTCTGATTATACAACAAAGAAAATGGAGTCCAATTCTAATACATACAGCAAAATGAAAGGAAGAATTGATGTTACTAAGCTTGACGAAGCAGCGGTAAAAGCTAATGTTGCTGATATGATAAAAGCTGGACTTAATGTAGTAAATCCTGTTTACCAGAATGAAGATGGTGGATGGGCTAAGACAAATACAGAGTATGATCTGCTTGAGGATTCTTTTGCAAGATTATATACAAAGGGATATTCAACAGTAGATAATGGAGCAACTCATGGACACATGAAGTTCTTATCAAGGATTATAAGACTTTCAAAAGAAAATCCTGAGCTTTTTGCAGGATATGAAACACAGCTTTCTGCGATAGAAAAGGGCTTCTGGAAAGCAGCAAAGTATATGTGCGATTCGCAGAATAACAATGGTGGATGGCCACAGTATTATCCATATGGTGTTGGCTATTTCAGAAATATAACATTTAACGATAATGCCATGCCTGACCTTATGGAATCAATATACGCACTTTCAAACGATAAAGGGCTTACTGATAATGAACTTTGTGAGGACTATGCGTGGGCAAGAGATGAAATAAAGGCACAGACTAATCCGTATGTGCTTGAGCTTGGAATAAAACATGATACGTTAAAGAAAGTATGGGATAATGGTCTTGATTTTGTAATAAGGGCACAGGTGGTAATCGATGGAATAAAAACAGGTTGGGCACAGCAGTATGATCCAGATGAAAAAAATCCTGTTCCAGCAGGTGGAAGAGCATTTGAGCTTCCTTCTGTATCTCCGGATGAAAGTCTTACAATGGTAAAGGTACTTGCTAACATAGTCAATCCAAGTGCAGAGGTAAAGGAGGCTATTACAAGCTATGTGAACTGGATTAATTCAGTCGGTATAACAGGATATGGTGTATATAATATAGCTGATAGAACAAGAGAGCTTGGAACTGACAGATTAATATTAAAGGATGGAAGTACGACAAAGCAGTTTGGACGTTTCTATGGACTTGATACAACAGGTGAATATTATGGATTCACAAAAGCACAGATGGCAAATAAGATGACAGACAGTAAGTTCTATGAAATATTTGCAGGAAGAGATTCAGTGGCACAGCTTAGCATGAACTATGGTATGGGTGAAAGAAGAATAGGATATTCATATGTAAGAACTAAGGCAGATGTTAATGCTACAGCGGTATATAATACATGGAAAAAGGCGCTTGGTGAATAAATAGTCCTAGAGTAAAGCAGTGTAAGAATGGAGATAAATATGAGACGAGATATAAAAAAAGGTATGAAAAAAGCGGCTATAGGTATTGTGGCTGCTACAATGCTTACAGTTATGGCAGCACCTGTATCTGTTTTACCAGTAAGTGCAGCAACTGTAACAAGAGGAAGTTATGATTTTTCTAATATGGTTGTAAGAAGAGTATGGTTTAATACAAATGATCCAGTATTTTTAATAGATGATTATGAAAGAGTATGGCTTGATAATAATGTTAATGTATTAGCTACAGGCAATGCAACTGATGCTAAGACAACAAGTAATCTTATGGCACCTATGAAAAATATGTTTGCTTATATAGGTGCTGATTACAAGGAAAATGGTGATAACATAACTATCACTATGAATGACACAACAGTTAAGCTTAAGATTGGTTCTTCAGATGTTGAGATTAATGGCAAAGTTACATCAGGTGCATTAACAGATGAGCAGATACCAGCAAAGGTCAATGTTAAAGAAAAGTATGCAGATTATAACACATTTTTAACAGAAGATTATAATGTTGTGTATCTTCCAGTTGCATATGTACTTAATATATTTGGTGCAGATATGTACAAGGATGGTAAAATGTCAGACAGCTTTTATGCAGCGGTTCCAGTTATGAAGACAGAGTCTGTCCCTTCATATGAAACATCTTCAAAAGGATATGGCATGCGTTATGATGCATTGCTTGAGGGAACACTTGATGTTACTACATCAGTAGCAGATCTTATTGTAGCATTACAGAACGAAGATGGTGGATTCCAGGTACTTCCTGATAATTATGAAATGTCACAGAAGGAAACAGGACTTGGAAGCATGAAAGATGTTTCAAGTGTTTACAATGGTGCAACAACATCAGAATTAAAGTATCTTGCAAAGTATATAACAGCTAATAAGCCAGAAGATTCAAAGTATCAGGATGCATTTGTAAAAGGTATTAAGTACCTTCTTACAACACAGCGTGATAATGGTGGATGGAGTATGAATCCAGGTAGTGGAAGTGGCTTTAATGCTAATATAGAAGTGGGTAACAAGGCTATGACTGAGGTACTTACACTTCTTAGTGATATTGCAATACTTAACAATCAGGATTATGTGTTTGCAAGGAAAGCGATGAATGTTGATGAAATAAAGTCAGCAGTAGAAAAAGGAAATGATTTTATTGTAAAATCGCAGATCAGCAACAATAATAAAAAGTCTGGCTGGGCAACACAGTATGACAAGTCTGGAAATGTAACTATGGGACATACATATGAAAGAGAGTCTGTCAGTTCTTATACAACAAAGGATGTTATCGACTATCTTATGACTATACATAATCCTTCACAGGATATTAAGGATGCTGTTGAAAGTGCATACAGCTGGCTTAAGGATGTTAAAATAGCTGATAAAGAGCAGGAAGTTGTAAAAGATACATCTATGAATAATGGCTTTGATGTATATCTTGTTGATGGCAGCGGAACATGGGCTTCTAATTATGTATATGATAAAGCCAATGATTCTTACAGACCATTGTATTCAGATGTGGATCCAACAAGAGCAGACCAGAAGTATGTAAATGTATATGAGCTTTACAATCTTGATGGTAACAGTGTTGGAAATAATAAGATTAACAATAAGGATTTGATTCTTTATTCAACAAGAACAACAGTTTCTTACTATGATAATAATCTTGCAGATGAGCTTATTGCAACAGGATATGATGAGTGGAAGAGTTATCTTGCTAATGGTTTTCCTGAAATACCTAAGGATCCAGTAGATTCACCTGATAATAATGGTGGTTCAGATAATGGAAATAATGCAGATAATTCACAGAATAAGGATACACCACAGACTCCATCAGAATCAGGAAATGCAGAAGTATCAGATAACAATACAAAGACAGGTGATAAGGCACCAGTTGGCTTATTAGCAGCTGTACTTGCAGTATCTGGCGGATTAGCAGGTATAAGTGTATACGCAGTAAGAGAGTCTAAAAAAAGAGGCTTAATAAAAAAATAAAATGGTGTCAGTCTGAACTTTCAGAGGATAGTAAAGAAACTTATTAATCCATAGGCATTGTTTAAAAAGAGTTTGTATTAATGGGAAACTGTTATATACAAACTCTTTTTCAGTTATTTGTGATTAATAAGAGATACTTTCGGCGTTTTTTTGTCTATGAAATAGTGGTATAATTTTATATATGTACATAACATATCTAATTATTTGTTAAGATAGCTGAGAAATAAAATTCTAATATCAAATGTGGGGAATATGAAGATGAACAAAAGTATAAATAAGAGTGTAAATGAAAATATGGGTAAAGACATAGATAAAAGTAATAATAAAAATATGAATAATGGTGATGTGATTAATAGACTAGATGTAGTAAGAAAATATACCCCACATTTAAATAATGTAGATGCAAAGTCACCACTGACAGTTGGTAATGGCAGGTTTTGTTTCACGGCAGATGTTACAGGAATGCAGACACTTTATGAGGAGTATAGCATCGAAACTCCTTTGTGTACTATGGCAGAGTGGGCGTGGCACACTTATCCTGGACATCGCTATACTATGGATGATGTGTGTATGACTGAATATGATTTTCTTGGGAGAAAGGTGTCATATCCACGTGTGAAATATGAAGGAAATGAGGCAGCTTATGACTGGGTACGAATGAATCCACACAAGTTTAATCTTGCAAGGATTGCATTGTCAGTTGATGGTACATATCTGACTTCTGATATGTTATCAGATATAAATCAGACTCTTGATATAACAACAGGCGTGTTAAAAAGTGATTTTATAGTAAGCTATGCTTCGTATGAGTATAAGGTAAGCGTTGAAACAGTATGTGATAATAAGTCAGATACTGTGGCTTTTAGGGTGGAGTCTGAACTCTTGAATAAAGGGCTTTGTGTGGATACACATTTTCCGTATGCTTCATGTGATATAACGGGTTCTGACTGGTTGGATGATAAAATACACTATGATAAAGTTACAGTGATAAATTATAATGAATTGGTTAATATATCAAGTGAAAAATATAATAGTGAGACTTGTAAGATATCAGATAAAATTCCTGCTGATGGTAGTGCAGAGATAAAGAATAAAAAGGTATATAAGATAAAAAGACAGATTGACAACACACATTATTCAGTTCACATAAAAACTAATGGAGTTCTGGAAAAGGCAGACAAACATAGATATCGTATAAATAAGGCAGATAGTGACAATGTTCTGTATCTATGCGTTGGGTTTGAGGATGAAGATGGAATATATGCCAGTATATATAATAATGTCCAAAGTAATATGTGTGTAGATAATAACAAGGCTAATGCAGATAATGAGTGTGCTGCAGATACATTTGCAGCAATAAAAGAAAATGTATATACATTCTGGCATAATTACTGGAGCAACGGAAAGTTTCTCTGCCATGAAAATGATGAGCTTATGAGAAGAGTTATATTATCACAGTATCTTCTTATAGTTAATGACAGTGGTTATATACCACCAGCGGAAACAGGTCTTACATGTAACAGCTGGTATGGAAAAGCTCATCTTGAGATGCATTACTGGCATATGGCGTGGGCTGCTTTGTGGGGACACCCAGAGCTTCTTGAAAAAAGCTTTGACTGGTATATAAGCATACTTCCAGAAGCTAAAAAAATGCAGCAAGAAATGGTTATAGGGGTGCAAGGTGGACGAAGATGGTATCATACACAGGAAAGGATTGTCCGTCAAAGATTGCACCACTGCTTATATGGCAGCAGCCTCATATAATAAATATGCTGCAGATGGTGCTGGATTGTTATAATAACGACGTGCATTTTAAGAAAAAAACAGACAAATATATGCATAAGTACTGGATTCTGGTGCAAGAGACTGCTGAATTCATGGAAGATTATCTTGTATATGATATTGCTTCGGATACATTTAACATAGAAGCACCTGTCATACCAGTACAGGAAAGACATCTCCCAGAGGATACAAGGAATCCTGTGTTTGAGCTTGCATACTTTAGATACGGTTTAAAGATAGCGGCAGAGTGGGCTGATAAGCTGGGATATGTAACATTTTCAGAGAAATGGAACAATATAGCAGACAGAATAGCACCGCTTCCGGTTTATGATGGCTTATACATATCACAAGAGAATTGTCCGGATACATATGTTAACAAGGCTATTGATCATCCGCTTATGCTGCAGGTATATGGTATGTTAGATGGTTATGGTGCTAAAGATATTGTTGATATGAATATATATAGGGCAACTCTCGATAAGGTAATGGAAGTATGGGATTATTCTACACTTTGGGGCTGGGATTTTGCAGTTATAGCTATGGCAGCAGACAAGCTTGGTCTTAAGAGGGAGGCACTTTCACAGCTCCTTATAGAGTCGCCTAAAAATGAATATGTAGTAAGTGGAAATAACAGGCAGAATTCACGAAAGGATCTGCCACTATATCTTCCAGGTAACGGAAGTCTGCTTATAGCTGTAGCGAAGATGTTTTTTGAATGATGACAAAGATATTTTAAGTAATGACAAAGCTGCTTATGAGTAATTTTCAAAATGGCAGAATTGTGTTACACTTAATACGAAATATGAAAATAGAAATGGAGATATAATATGGATGCCAGTCAGGTATTGAAGCAGTATTTTGGATATGACAGCTTCAGAAAAGGACAGTCAGATATAATAGAAGCCATATTGCAGGGACGTGATGCACTTGCGATTATGCCGACCGGAGCAGGAAAGTCAGTGTGTTATCAGGTTCCTGCATTACTGTTACCGGGTATAACCATAGTTATATCTCCGCTTATATCACTTATGCAGGATCAGGTCAAGTCACTTAATGAAGCAGGGATAAATGCAGCTTATATTAATTCAACCCTGTCAGAATCACAGATGTATAAAGCACTTGATTATGCAGCAAATGGAAAGTACAAGATAATCTATGTGGCACCAGAAAGACTTGAAACCATGAGTTTTATGACATTTGCAAAAAAAGCAGACATATCGATGGTGACTATTGATGAAGCACATTGTATATCACAGTGGGGACAGGATTTCAGACCAAGCTACTTAAAGATAGTTGATTTTATAGACAGCCTGTCAGAAAGACCCGTTGTGAGTGCATTTACGGCAACGGCGACAAGTGAAGTAAAGACAGATATAGAGTGTATATTAAAGTTAAAAGATCCAAGGGTTGTTGTTACTGGTTTTGACAGGAAAAACTTATACTATAGTGTAGAGCATCTGTCTGGAAAGAAAAAAGATGCGTACATAGCCGGATATATAAAAGAGCATATGGATGAGAGTGGAATTATCTACTGCGCTACAAGAAAGAATGTGGACAAGCTATATGATGAGCTTGGTTCACTGGGGATAATAAGTGTCACAAAGTATCATGCAGGACTTGATAATGAGACAAGAAAGCAGAATCAGGACGACTTTATATATGACCGGGTTCAGGTCGTTATAGCGACCAATGCATTTGGAATGGGAATAGATAAGTCCAATGTGAGATATGTTATTCATTACAATATGCCGCAGAGCATGGAAAACTACTATCAGGAGGCAGGACGAGCAGGAAGAGATGGTGGTGAATCGCAGTGTATAATGTTGTTTTCAGCACAGGATGTCATTATAGATAAGTTTCTTCTTGACAGTAAGGAGTTTGAGGGTGTTGAAGATGAGGACATAAGCATAATAAAAGAGCGCGACTTACACAGGCTTCATACTATGGAAATGTATTGTAAGACGACGGAATGTCTTCGTAACTATATTCTTTCCTATTTTGGTGAAAAAACAGGAGAGCCATGTGGTAATTGTGGTAACTGCAACAACGAATATGAACAGATAGATATGACTGCGGATGCAAAGTGGGTTATTAACTGTCTGGCAGAAACACATGGAAGATTCGGCTTGAGTATCGTGCTTGGAACACTGCTTGGCGCAAAGCGTGCAAGGCTTAAGGAAGTAGGTGCGTTAAGCTATAAGTCTTATGGAAAGTTGTCTGATAGAAAAGAAGCAGAACTAAGGCTCCTTATTGACCAGATGATAAATGCTGGATATGTTATACAGACAGATGGAGAGTACAGTGTTTTAAGAATGGGTGATATAAGTCCTTTAAGGGATGAAAATACTCATGTATACATAAAGAAGGTCAAGAGAACATATGCTGGTGAGCTGCTCAATATGGC
>ULOX01018783.1_pt1 | contig 14033 bp, 12 predicted proteins | sample 1952911 | NCBI WGS metagenome assembly ULOX01 (sample SAMEA4835613, study PRJEB28245) | human gut metagenome | biome: gut microbiome; material: fecal sample | place: Denmark | collected 2008
ATACGAGTCAGTTCTTCCTTACAATTCTCTATTGACGGTATGCTCATCTTGTAGAGCCATTCTGTTTTGATGATGCCATTGGCGCGTTCTGCAATGGCATTTTCGAGAGGATCACCGCTTTGGGTCATGCTTATCATTATATTATGTGCCTTTAGCTCCTTAACGTATGCAGCACTACAGTACTGGCTTCCTCTATCAGAATGATGGATGAGACGGGATGCTGTTTCATCGTCAATTGTTGCCAGTGCCATACGCAGTGCCTCCAATGGGTATATGGTTTCCAAGGTCGGTCCTACTGCCCATCCCACAATCTTATGAGAATAGGCATCCGTGATAAGCGACAAGTAACACACACCCTCAGTTGTTTCTATGTACGTTATGTCACTGACCCATATTTCGTTAGGTCGCATGGGAACCACATCCTTTATCAAGTTGTCATACTTGTGGTAATGATGACTGGAGTCAGTTGTCTTGTAGTGACGACGTCTTTTCAACTGCACCATCAATCCATTGGCACGGAGCAATTCTATGAACGCATCTCGTCCAGGCATACGATCAGTGGATTCAAACAAGCGTTTGACGATGAGGTATAGTTTGGCACAACCAAGTCCAGGGTTATCCTTACGGTATTCTCTGGCCTTCTCCACTATCATGGTTTCTAAGGCATTATCGACAAAGTCATTGTCTGGATCTTCACGGTTGTAGAACGACTGTCTGCTATAACCAAACAGCCTGCAAAGGGTATTCATCGATGCTGGTGAAGACTCTTCGCGGAGCAGACTTACTGTTTGGTGCCAGATTTTTTTCTTATTGGAATATTGACTTATTTTTGAATAAGTCGTTTCACTTCTCGTCCCTTTGGTATTGTTTCAATGCTTCTTCGAACTGAGCTTTCATATAGTCGCGTGCTTTGCGTGGAGAGAGAATTTCTACACCTGACCCGTATGACATAAAAAAGCTATACAGCTCGTAGTTGATACAGACATTGATTTCGAAGGTACAAGAACCATCCTTTCGATTCTTGTCTATCTGATTCTGTGAAGGATGAAGAGGTTTCGTTTTGATGTACGGACTCTGTACGCGTGTAGCACGGAAACGGAATTTGATGTACAAATCAATTCAAAAAATGGGGTCACCAGTAAAACCCTGTGTTGAATAGTTACCAGGATTGGCTTTATTCTCGTTAGAATTAGTTATCTTTGCATCCACAAAAGAGTAGTGCTATGCAGGATAATCCATACATGATGCTTGCGAAGGTATTCCTTCCCAGCGAGATGACAGAGTATTTTGACCTTACAGATGTTCGTACGGACGAGTATGGTGGAGAACCACGTGTTCACATATTCCTTGATGAGAAGGAGGTTGCTCCTGAAGGATGTCCCGATGCGAGTCCCAATGGTTTTTATGAGGAATCCTGCATGAATCACTTCCCAATCAATGAATACCGCAGCATTCTTCATGTGCGACGTCGCAGATGGAAGGATGCAGAAGGTAAGAGTGTTTCCAAGGACTGGCAACTGGTTGCTGACGGAACCCGCTACTCGAAGGAGTTTGCGGCTTTTTTAAAAGAATTCGTTGGATACATCCCCGATTACGGCCAGATCGCTCCAGAAACCATATCACATCAAGGCTGATGAGTTCGGACGTGCCTACAAAGATCATTTGAGTGACTTCCGCTCATGGAAACACATACTTCATGCCAGGCAGTGGCTTATCTTCCCCAGGAACATAGGCCCAAATCTGAGTATAGATGAGACTGCGCTCTCAAACGGGGATTTGTACACCATAGTATCAAACAAGGATGCCCATGGAGGCAAGGGAGCTTTGGTTGCCATCGTAAGCGGAACGAAGGTTGAGGATGTGGTCGCTGCACTTATGCGGATTCATTGGTATTTGAGATGCAAGGTGCGTGAGGTTACAATGGACTTCTCGGAAGGAATGCACCAGATTGTACTTCAAAGCTTCCCATATGCCACCATCACACTTGATCGATTCCACATGCAGCAACTCGCTACAGGCCCCATGCAGGAACTGCGCCTCAAGTACAAGAAAGAGGCTCAGAAGGAGCAGAACGAGAAGCGTAAGCTCTTCAAGGCACAGTTGGCAGAGAAGTACGAGAAAAGCCTCAAGCGGCGAAAGAAAGGCAAGAAGGACAAGCGCGGACGCAAGCCCATCCGCAAGACAAGGCATACGTTCCTGAAAGGCTGTCTAATGGCGACACTTTGCCAGAACTGCTTACGCGTACCCGCTATTCTTTGATGGTATCTCCAGAGAAGTGGACAGGTACTCAGAAGGAAAGGATGAAACTCCTGTTTGAGCGGTACCCAGACTTGGAGAAGGCGTATTCACTCGTTCATTCCCTACGCATGATATTTTCCAATACAAGAGCCACCTGGATTTCTGGCTATGAGAGTATGCAGAACTGGTTTGACAAGGTCAGGGAGTTTGGAAATGATTCTTTCAATACAGCTGCAGAAACTATCAAAGACAGATTGGATGAAGTCCTCAACTACTTCATTCATCGTGCCACCAATGCATCTGCGGAATCTCTCAATTCTAAGATCAAACAATTCAGAGCACAACTTAGAGGTGTTGTTGATATCGACTTCTTCCTCTACAGACTATCAATGATCTTTGGGTAAACACAGGGTTTTACGGGTGAGCCAAAAAATGCCCACTGTTTGTCACAAATGGTGGGCATTTTGGTCAATATTCTCTTAAACTTATATAATAATGAATAGAGTATGATTGATACTTCATTTTTTTTGTATATTTGCACACAAAAAGTGTGCAAGTTTGACTAATAACAAAAGGTGAGACGTAATGAGTTACACTTACAAATATCCAAGACCTACAGTCACTGCAGATTGCGTTGTCATCACTCACGAAGCAGAGCCAAGAGTGCTGCTTATCAAACGTGGTCGTGAGCCATTCAAAGACTGCTGGGCAATTCCTGGAGGTTTCATGGGGATGGATGAAACCACCGAACAATGTGCTGTCCGTGAACTAAAGGAAGAAACAAGCATTGCCATATCAGACCTCCACCAAATTGGAGTATATTCAAAAGTGGACAGAGACCCACGAGGCAGGACTATCAGTGTGGCTTATCTCGCCATCACTGACAAAACACAGATCGCCGTCGGACAGGACGATGCTGCAGAAGTAAAATGGTGGCCTCTGACAGCACTTCCCGAAATGGCATTTGACCATGATGATATCATGAGGGATGCCGTAAGACTTTATCAGAATCTCAGCTAAACCGTAAATTAATCCAACTCACATAGCATATATGACATCATTCATCGCACTCGCAAACTCTGCAGGAATAGCATGTGCCAGTGATACTGACCATACCATATTCCCGTTGTCAAAGATAGAACCTTTGGCAATTGCAGTCAATCCCAGTTCCCCCATTCCATGGGATGACATTGTTGATTCAGTCAAAAGCAATGGCTCGTTCGCTTCCAAGGAAGACTTCACTGAATACATCAAGGCTTTCGAGTCTATGATTGCTGATTACAAGTTTAAGATTGACCTTAAGAAACTCTCAGACGAGGAGGCTGCCGTTGTTTTCATGGGATATGGCAATAGTGACATATTCCCAACTGTTTGCAAGGCGAGGTTGGTCTTTGAAAACGATTGCTGTAATATAGCAATCTTGAGTACCGAGCAGATAACTCACGACAATCAAGCCAGCATTACAACTATAGGCAACTTTGAGAACTTAGCTACGATTCTGTATGGCTCAACCCAAGAAACCGATGCGTTCTTGATAAAAAAGCAGGAGGTGGCATACAACAAATTCAAGAAGCGTGTCTTTGAAAAGTTCAGGGACACTGAAGCAGAAGAGTCAATGACCAAACGATTCAATGAGTTTGATATAAATGATGCTGGCATTCAATATATCAGTGAGACAAGACGTCAATATATGGAAGACAACATTAAGATTGGTTTGGATTCATTCAGCGTTGAAGAACTTGTATATTCCGTTGAAAAATTGGTTAATGCAAATGTAAGATTGTCCCATCTTCTCACAAACAGTCAGGGACTTCCTGGCAGTACCAGAGAAATTGCCGTTGTTACCCGTGCAGAAGGATTGACATGGTGTTTACATTCTTTATACGCCCTTTAAACAATACAGTATTATGACAGCAGTAGTAGGTATACTCAACAGACGCGGCGCAGCTATAGCAGCGGATAGTGCCGTGACACGACATAGAGGTTCCAAGGGTGAAAAAATCACCAAAAACGGTAACAAGATGTTACGTCTCAGCAATGTGGTTCCTATCAGTATCATGCTTACTGGCAATGGTGATTTCCTGCATGTTCAGTGGGATATTGTCATAAGACGCTATAGACAAGAACGAGGGGACATTGAACACGCAACGGTAAAGGACTGTGCCCAGGATTTCTTTGATTATATTGCCAGCAAAGATATTTTCTTTGACTTGGCCATCGTAAAACAGTTCATTTTGTCTGTGATATCCAGCACTTACGAGGATGTCGTTCAGACTATGCCTCGCAATTTGGACATTAGAGATGAACACGGCAAATTGAAGAAAGCAAAGTCTTTTGCGACTTCGTTTGAAAATCAGTGCAGGAAATATCAGAAAGTGTTCCTCAAGAATGGTATATGTTCACAGTTTGAGAACTACACCTTCGATGATTTCAAAAAATTTTTGAGCACGACTGATATGGTTGAGCAGTTTGCCATGAAATATGGATATGACGAAGAAGATTGCTTTGTGTTTTCAAAAGGTATGCCACTAAACCTTCTACATGGTGTGATGGAAGAATTCTTGCGCACTGTATACATCAGACTGATCGAACGCCACTCAAGAGGAGGCAGATTGGCAGAACTCGTGTTTACAGGATTTGGTACCGAAGAAAAATATCCGTCTCTCTTGTCTGCAATAACCTATGAAGGCTTTGACAGTCACGTTAATTATTATTTCCGTAAAGAAGTACACATTGACGATAAGCACCCTGTAGCTATCTGCCCATTTGCACAGGATGATATTACGAATTCCATTCTTCAGGGAATTCATGAGAAATACGAGTTCAATCTGTTTGTGTCGTTCCCGATCCTAATAGCTGATGACAATGTAGCAGAATGCACTCCAGATATGGATTTGCAACCAGAAGACGATAAAGACTCCATTGAGGAAATTGACGTTGGAATGGACGACCAAAACTTCATGCCTGAATGGGAGCTCATGGAGGTACAAGACGAAGACTTGAAAAAACAAGTCAACAGTGCTCTTCAAGGTCACAAGAAGCAGAATCAGCGTCAATGGGAAAAAGCCCTTGAATCCTACAATCTTGAGGCAATGGCTGCATTGGCTGAAAGTCTGATTGACTTGACTGGATTCCAGCGCATACTCAACTTTGACCCAGAAGGAGTCGGTGGCCCTGTTGATGTCGCGGTGATCTCGAAGAATGACGGCTTTACATGGCTCAGCCGAAAGAGCTGGTACCATCACAAAGACACGAATGGTCAGTATGGCCGACTTGGAGTATAAACTAATTAAACCTAATGTATATGGCTAACAATATCTTTTCCAGTAGACTCCACGACTCCGTCGAGAACTATTACAACTACAAGCCAGACACACTTATGCCGCTTTTGATGGTGGCATTGGCTACACAAGGCAAGTTATCCATCTCTGACCAAGAGAATGGAATTGTATTTTGCTCCATTGACCTCAATGAGGTGATGAACTATGATTGGGTAAAACTCGACCCTGCTCTCCGCAAGCAATTCAAGCTGTATCTGTCTGAAGGCAAAAGCACCATCAAGGTAACAGGTATTCTTGATGAATCACTGAAAGACATCTATCATACATTCTATCATTACGATACATATACAGTAGAACAGGAATATCACCATCGCATCGGTATCCTTTATCATCATTCTAGCAATGAAGCTAGTGAGCATGCTCACCGTGAATATGCCACATATTGTCTAGCTAATGCCTTGCTGGATTCTCCAATAGAATTCCTTCAAGACCGTTTCCTAAACATAGCTAATCATATTCTGGTTAAATCAGGTCTGCAACCCGAGCGACCAAGACTTAAAGTAGCGCAGACATTATGTACTCTTCTGAATTACGATGGAGAAGGTGTGGTTTATAATCCATTTGCAGGATGTGCAATTGCTGCAGCAATGATTCAAGCAGGCGACATGCTCTATGCCGACGGCGATACGAATGACAAGCTCTATGCTGCCGCCCGTCTGCTTAACTATGGTACAGGTGGCAACAATGCCCATGTGCAACAGCGTAATTCTCTCGAATGGCTGAACTGTTCTAAGATTGACTATGTAATGTCAACCTACCGCGGATATATAAATGGCAAGTCTGCATTTGACTTCTGTCTGTCAAAGTGTTTTGATACGTTGGCAGACGCTGGAAAGTTCGCAGGAATTGTATCTCCGAAGGACATCTTTGAAAATCAAAGTGATGATATGAAGGAGGCATTGAAACGAGACTGGATTGAGACAATTGTGCTTCTTCCTTTTGGAGAGGTTGCAGTTCTTGTCAATGCAAACAAGTCATCAGAGATGAAGAAACTAGTACGTTTCTACGATCTCAATCATCCAATGCTTCGTTGTCGTCCTATCAACTTAGTTCTGTCAGATGAAAGTTATGCGGACTTCTTCAAAGTCTCAGACATCAAGAAGAAAGATTTCCTCAAGAATTTCATCAATCCTGAGCTGCCTGAACGCGATGGAAGTGTAATTGTCAAGTTAAGTGATTTCGTCAGCAAGATTCGCAGGCAGACATACTCTTTGACCAGAGTACCAGAGGAAGAGAAGGTTATGGCGTATATTGACCGAAAAAAGACGTACAATATGTACAAGAACCTCTGGATGAATGATATAGACAAGAAAAATATCTCATTCCTTTTCGCTCCTGCATATCATCTTATTAGTGACTGCCTCATTACAAATTCTCAGGGTAGACTTGAGCCAAGATTGTTTGACGCAGACCAAGGTACAGCATATTTCCAAGATGGTTATGCGTTCAGCATCAATACTGATGCCCCCTTCGATGCAAAATGGTTGATGACTCAACTCAACGAACCTTATGTAAGACGTCAATTGCATCCGTATGGGATGGACGAGATGGTTCCTGAGGCGATTACAGAAGACCAGATTCTCAATCTTTCGCTCTATCAGGAATGCGAAAACCAGCAGGAAGACGATGACTTTGATTTCGACAATCTTGAAGGTGATGTATTGCCTATGGGATATGAACTAAGCAGCGAGCATGTGGTTTACACTATCCATAAATTCTTGGGTCATGGTAGTTTTGGTTATGCGTATAGTGCATTATCTCATAATCTTCTAAATGGAGAAGAGAAGGAGGTTGTCTTGAAAGAGTTCTATCCGTGCAGCGATTTCCATAGAGAAGGCGATGAATTCCGAGCTGTTGCAAACGAATATACGAATTTCGATATTGACACAGAGAGACAGAAATTCTGTGAAGAAGCAGAAATCATGCGCCGTCTTGGCAATACTCCAGATAGCCATATCGTACCCGCTGAAGAACTTTTCAAATGTGAGAAGACAGACACCATGTACTATGTGATGCCATTCTATCATGCGGGATCTCTGGAAGACCTTCAGAATACTGGTGCAAATTTCTCTGAGGAACTTGTTCTTAAGCACATTGTAGAGCCTTTATGCAAAGCCCTTCATATTGCTCATGCAAATAAGGTGCTTCATCTCGATATCAAACCAGAAAACATCCTGGTAGATGAAAATGGCGATGCAGCTTTAACTGACTTTGGTGTAGCAAAACAATATGATGATGAAGGTTCAATCATTAACCGTGCTGGTGTACATGGAACAAGTGACTTCGCAGCACCAGAAATGCGTGTCCATGGTTCTGCAATGATTAAGTTCGGCTCTGAACCGGACATATTTGGTCTATCAGCAACTCTCTATAACATAATGACCAACAATCGTCCCCATCCAATTCAGTACAAGAGTGATGAAGATAGAGACTTAAGGCACTTCATGAAGGAAGCAAACGTTTCCGACAAGTTCGCCGATGCCATTGTTGCAGGTTTGCAAGCAGCAGCACCAGCACGTCCCGCAAATGCTCAGGCTTTCTTGAACAAGTTCCCTGGTTACGAAAACGTTAAACTCAAATCCTGCTAATGACAAGAAACGGATATTATGTTGTACTCGACTTTGACGGAACGGTAGTGAAACATCGCTACCCAGCCGTCGGAGAAGATATAGGTGCCGTACCTGTTCTGCGCAAGCTTGTGCAGAACGGGCATGACCTTCTCCTTAGTACCATGAGAAGCAGAGATTCAGAAGGTGTAGACACTCTTCAGCCAGCACTTGATTGGTTTGCTTCAAATGACATTCCTCTCTATGGAGTGAACGAGAATCCTGACCAGAAGGAATGGACTTCCTCCCCTAAGGTTTATGGTAACATCTATATTGATGATGGTGCACTCGGTGCTCCGTTGAAAGCAGATGAAACAGGAATTCCTTATATAGACTGGAGTTTGACTTCAATACACTTGTACTTAAGAGGATTACTAACTCAAGAAGACATTGTCAATCTTGTCCAAGAGGGAGTTGTAAGCCTAGAACATATTCAAATAAAAGAGAAATAGTTTAGACATATGAAGACAATCAAGATTTTCCTTGCCTCATCAGAAGAACTTAAGCCCGAAAGACTTGAGTTGGCTGACCTTGTGGAAAATATAAATAATGTTCTTGAAAAGCAAGACATAACAGTTCGTCTGGTAAAGTGGGAATATCTTGATTCCTCAATGGGACCACAACACAAGCAAGAAGATTACAACGATAAGCTTCGCGAATGTGATATTTGTCTTGTCCTTTATTGGACAAAGTTCGGTATGTATACAAAAACCGAACTTGATACAGCATATGGCGAACTTTGTGCTGGACGAAATCCGCATAAGATTTATATCTACTTTAAAGATGGCTCTGAGATAACAGAGGAGTTGAAAAAATTCCGCGACGAGTTTCCTGCAAAATATGGACACTTCTACTGCACTTTTGCAAACACTGATACATTAAAGGCTGACTTCCTGCTTCAATTTATGGAGTACCAAGGTAAGCAGTTAAAAAACAGTAATGCCATTGAGATAAAAGACTCTCAAATCGTTGTAGGTGGAAAAACCTACGTAGATCTGAAGAACGTGCCCTTTGCTGGTAATAACGAAGAGTATAACATATTATTGAAGTCCATCAAAAAGACGAAGAAACTTCTGGCTGTTACAGAACCGGATGATGAGGAATACGCCGAATATGCGCAGGAACTCATTGAATTGCAAGAGAGACAGAAGAATATGGAAAACTCTCTTTGGGACACGGCTCTAATGATAACCCGACTCAGCACGACCCAATGTTCTGAGCGTTTGGAGCGTGCAATGAAACTATTCACGGCAGGAGACAATAAAGGGGCACTGGCGGTTCTAAATGAGGAAGAGATTGAACATGACGTACAGCATAATCTTAACCTCATAAGGCTTGGTGAAGAGGGTAAGAAAGGACTCAAGATTAATATTGATGAATATTGTCTTAGGATAAAAACTCTTAAGAACGAAATGGAAGATGGATGGCTTTTGGAGTCCTGTAAATTGCACGAGCGAATTATTAAGCTTACTATATCTTTGTATGGTGAAAACTCTTTAGAGACGGCATCAGCCATGATGGATGCTGCAGAAGTCATTTATCTACTTGAAGATTTTGCAAAACTATTTGAATATACTCAAAAAGCATTAAATATCCGACTTGAGATTTTGGGGGAGCAACATTTGGACACTGCTCAATGCTATAATGATCTTGGAGTTGTATCGGGTAAGTTGGGCGATTTTTGTAAATACCACGAATATGTTTGTAAAGGTCTAGATATTCGACTAGCATTAAACGCTTCAGAAGCACTGTTGGCTGAATCGTATAATACTGCTGGCTTCTCATATTCACACATAGGTGACAGCAAAAAAAATCTTGAATATCAACAAAAGTCGCTTGAATTAAGAAGAAAAGCTTATGGTGAGATGCATCTTGAAACAGCTAATTCTTATAGCAATATCGGACAAGCTTATGCGGAACTTCAAGATGCCCCAAATTATCTTAAATACTCACTTCGATCTCTTGAAATTAAACAGGCGATAGTGGGTGACAAGCATCCCGATACGGGGTTGTCATACAACAATGTTGCAGATGCTTACATGCTTCTGGAGAAATACCAAGAAGCAATCACTCTTCTTGAAAAAGCTCTAAAGGTATCTCTTTCCACCATCGGAAAATTTAAGCCTGGCACATTGGTACATTATGACAATCTTTCATTAGCCTATAAGTTAAATGGCAACATAGAAAAAGCATTAGACAATATAATGGAGGCTATAACTATTTCCAAAAAGATAAATGGTGAGACTCATTCAAAGACATTGGAACTTGTCGAACGTGCAGGTCGTCTGTTGTCTGATTATGGAGATGGAAAACTTGCATTGAACTATCTTTATCACGCTTTCGATGTGAGATTTAAAATTGCTGAAGCTCAACATTTGCCAAACGGTCCATTGCCGTCGTTTGAATTGGCAGACTTGTGTCATGAAATTGGCACCATTCATTTTGGGATGCGTGATTATGAAAATGCAGAACGTATGTTGAATAATGCCATAAATATATTATCTGACTTTGAAGAAAATGCTCCAGAATTGGTCGAATGGTTCCGCCATCTCGGTATAATCTACGACAAACAAAGCAAACAAGAAGAAGCGAAGAAATGCATTGAATATTCAGAAAAGATTAAGTTAAGCTTAACCTCAACACCGCAAAATAATGAATAGACGTATTTATAAACTTAAGAATTCGACATTAACTCTGGTCTTTGGAAATATCATTAATTCTGAAACCGAGGTGCATGTAAGCAGCGACGATACGCTAATAACGATGAGTGGTGGTGTATCTGCATCCATTTTAAAGGAAGGTGGTCAAACCATTTACGAGGATGCACAGAAACATCGTGAAGGAGAAGTTGGTGGCGTTGTAGTTACTACAGCCGGAAAACTCAGTCAGAAATATATCTTTCATTGTTTGACAATAGACAAAGAATACTTGCAAGAAACATGGTCAGGCCTACATGTTGAGCCAGAAGAGAGAGTGGAATACATAGTAAGGACTGCTACCAGAAATTGTTTCCATTTACTTTCGTTACTAAATATCACTTCTATTGCTTTTCCACTTATTGGCTCTGGTTCAGCACATATGCCTTATCAGAATGTGCTCGAGTTTATGGTAGATGAGATTTCCGATAGTCTCTATAAAACTAATAAATCACTAAATATAGAACTTTATCTTTACGAAGGAAATGGAGCATATTATCCAGATGAGGATAAATTGTTTATATATGAACTGTTTGCCTCCAAGACTGGCGTAGCTAATTATAAACACGAAAAGGATAATGAACCCACCACACTCAATCTGAGCAAGATACAACTCACAGAAGAAGAACTTGCTGAATATAAGGATTCAGAACATGATGTGTTTATTAGTTATAAACGCGAGGATTCAGAGAAAGCATTCGAATTAGTTGACCTGCTAAAATCATGGGGAATTAAGCCTTGGATAGACAAGAATGGTATATATAGCAGTTCTGATTTTAAAGAAGTTATTGAACAAGCTATAGAGTCAACAAGAGCAGTACTTTTTCTATCGTCGGAGCTTTCAAACAAGTCTGAATATGTAAAAAAGGAGATACGTTATGCCATAAACTGCAAGAAACCCGTTTTACCAATAATGTTAGATAATACACCTTTTGCTGATGGTCTACGCTTTGATTTGTCTGATATAGACCAGATTGACTACACTCACACCGAGGAGGCTCAGAAAAAACTGAGAATAAGTTTAGATCATATCTTCAACAATAGGAATAAGAAGTAATATACGTTTAACCAGAAATTATAATGAATACAAATAAATATATCCCCCACCCAGCCGACGTTTCCAACGTAGAGTTGCCAGCAGAACTCAACGAACTTGCAGAATCCATTGCCAAGAACGTTCATGAGGTATGGTCTCAGAGTCGTATCTCTGAAGGATGGACATACGGACCTATACGCGATGACGAGAAGAAAGAGACACCATGTCTTGTGCCGTATGAAGAGCTTCCCGAGATTGAGAAAGCGTATGACCGTAACACCGCTTTCAATACGCTTAAATACATTGTATCGTTAGGATTTCAAATAAGTAAGTGGTATGAAGATATTTAAAGACAACAAAAAACAGCTCAATATAAATCCTTTAGTGGTCTATTTTATAATGACACCAGAAGAGAAGGAGCATCATGCACGAGATATTGAGCGTCTGAACAGGTCGAAGACGATGAACCATAATCTCTTCGAGTTCAACACTGTTGTGCGCGCGCGTTATAACAATAATGTGTTGACAAAAGGACTTATCAAAGACATGGAGGAAAACAACGTCATCGTCAAACTCTTTGGCAATGATGATGAAAGATTCTCCTATGCGTTTGAGACCGTCGAGTTCAAGGAAGGGTATTTCGAAAGTCAGGTAGAAAGTTTCCTTTATGATGTATGCACACTTAATGTCAAGAATCTGAAGTCAGAGAAGAAACGCCTTAACAACTATCCTTCAAAAGAGCGTAAGGGAGCCGTTGAAATACTCTTAAGGTCATTTACAGAAGCCGTTAATGAATTTGGTTTTAAGAAGGTGCATGCCATCGCTTCCAGAAGGTCTTCTGATGTGTCATCAACTTTCAATGATATTGACTTTGTATCAGATTTTGACTATCCACACAAACCCGTCTCACGTGGTCCTGTTTCAAATGGCAACGCCAGTAAGATTCCGCGTGGCATAGAGGATGACATATGTTATGCAATGGGAAGTAAAGAAGGACGAAAAAAGGAAGATGCCAAGAAACGTCTCATCGCCATGATTGAGGGGTGGTTTGATGCACCGTCTTCCGGATATTCAAAGAAAGTCCTTACTGGAGCAGTCGACAATACCAAGTCAGAAACATTGGAAGAAGATACCTATACTCGCCATCCATCATCACAAGTTCCCACCATTAGTATTGAAATCAAGAAGATAACTGTGCTCAATAGAAAAGATGGGTCAAAGAAAGAAAATTATGGCTTTGTGTATAACATCGATGGAAAAAATGTCGAAATGTATATCGGTGGCACCGAGCCAGCAATGATATACGCATGTACATTGCTCAAGCAGTACACAGGCGCCCGCTTTTACCTTGACGACTTAAAGATTCGGAAGGGTGAACTGTCGAGATTCAATCCTAATACATCTGAAAAGAAATATCAGAATGCTACTCTTGAATGGATAAAGCAGATATATAAAGTATTTGTGCCATCAGCTGAAAAGGACTTCCCAGAATGGTATGCTTCTCTTTTCAACTTCCAAGACAAGAGTCCTGGTCATCCCATTTATCAAGGCAAGTCTGCATGTAACAGTAAAATATCCAAAACGTTAAAGGACTATAGGAAAGCCATCTATTTCTGTACCCTTCAAGCTAGAGAAGATAGCAAAGGAAAATTCTATGAGATTGACCTTCCTTCGTCAGAGTCGATAAAACTTTCCAAGGAACTGCTCAAACTTGTACCGGAATCACCTATCACCCCAGCTCATGCAAGACCAGAAAATGAATATCGCAAATAGTATACAGAGCTAAAGACAACGGTATTTAGACCGTTATACGTATATGGCAATCGTCCACATCGGTAATTTACTTTACCTTTGTGGACGATTCAGTTATATAGGCTAACATTCATTAATACCGTTATACCACTATGCGAAAACTTCAAATTAACCGACACAGCTCAGACTTTTTTGATGACAATGATTTTGAGAAAGAAGAGAAAGCTTATGTTGAACCCAAAGAATGGACTATCATCACCGCTTTAGACCGAGTCCTTGATAGGGCACGTGGCAGCGAACTCTCTGATGAATTCTGGAGTTCTGCTAAAAATCCTCTGGCTTATCTGCGCGAGCGACTGGAGTT
>ULOX01054831.1_pt1 | contig 13931 bp, 13 predicted proteins | sample 1952911 | NCBI WGS metagenome assembly ULOX01 (sample SAMEA4835613, study PRJEB28245) | human gut metagenome | biome: gut microbiome; material: fecal sample | place: Denmark | collected 2008
CGGCATAGACACCTATCTGGCGCTTTATGCCCTGTGGGCAGCCTATCACCCGCTCTCACGCATAGAGATGCCCATGACCATCACGGCGGCAGAGCAGCTGCGGGTGATGGTCACCTACACCCGCGCGATGGGCGTATGCCTGGCGGCAGCAATGGTGAGCGGCGTGCTGGCAGCCTTCTACATCCCCTGCAGACCAGCCGCCGAGACGGCTATCATCATCTGTCTGGCTGCCATGGCCACCAATGCGGCAGCAGCCGTAGTCTGCGTGTACAGACGGCGCGACCGCAGCAAGACCACCCGACTGAGAATACTCAACTTCAGACCCAAGATATAAACCATACATATATGCAGACACTAAGCAACGACATTCTCTCTGTCACCATCGCCGAGCGTGGTGCAGAGATGCAGAGCATACGCGACGCGCAGGGACACGAGTATCTGTGGCAGGCCGACCCTAAATACTGGGCCAAGCACTCGCCCACCCTCTTCCCCATCGTCTGTGGACTCTGGAACGACACCTATCATCTCGACGGCAAGGAGTATCACATGCTGCGCCATGGATTTGCCAGCAAGAGCGACTTCACTCTCGTCGCCAAAACCGACCACCGCGTCACCTTTGCCCTCACTGAGAGCGAAGAGACACTCAAGGTCTATCCCTTCCACTTCAATCTGAGCGTGACCTACCGGCTCGACGGCAACACCATCCACGTGATCTGGCACGTGGAGAACACCGACCGCCGCGAACTGCTGTTCTCTATCGGTGGCCATCCCGCATTCAACGTGCCCGGAATGAAAGACGGTGACCCGCTGGACGGCTATCTGCGCTTCGACAACCCCGATGCCGAGCGTCTCTATGGCAACACCAACGGCTGCATCACGCCGGGCCATCACCCGCTGAAGATGGATGGCAACGTGTGGCACTTCACCTGCGCCGACTTCGACGACGACGCTCTCATCTTCGACGAGTCGCAGTTGCACGAGGTGGCTCTGCTCGACCGCGAGCGCCGTCCGGTGGTGACCGTAGGCTTCCGCTCGCCGGCAGTAGGCATCTGGAGCCCCACCGCCAAGAACGCGCCCTTCGTGTGCATAGAGCCCTGGTACGGCATACACGACTGGGCTGAGTTTACGGGCGACCTGAGCGAGAAATACCTCATCAACCGCCTGCAGCCCGGTGCCAGCTTCATGAGCGAATACACCATCCGCATCGGATAACACAACCACACAAACAGCAAAAGCCGCAATAGCCATCCCTGCACAAGCAGGAGCTATTGCGGCTTTCTATTGTCTGCCGGTAGAAGCAATGTCAGAGCGAAAGGGCCAAACGGAGGCCTACGTTGGAAGCCCTCTTGTCGGGCGCTATACCAAAGCGGGCTGAGATACGACAGTTGATAGGCTCATCGCCAAAGCTGCCGCCACGCATCACACGCTCGCTGCCTGCAGCCGGTCCAACAGGACACACCTGCTCCTCGGCAGAGTAGTCGCCCATATAGTCGCTGCACAGTTCATTGACGCTGCCACTCATGTCATACAGCCCCAACTCGTTGGGCTTTCGGCTTCCCTCGACTGGCAGAGAGCCATGCGAGTTGCCATAGTACTTGCCCACCTCGCCGAGATTGTTGCTGCCGCTGTAACGGCAACCTTTAGCATACTTGCCGCCACGTGCGGCATACTCCCACTCGGCCTCGGTGGGCAGTCGGAACTGCTTGCCGGTAATCGCATTGAGCTTCTGGATGAACTCCTGACAATCATTCCAGCTGACACTCTCAACAGGACAAAACTTGGACTTGTCATAAGACGGATTGGTGCCCATCACAGCCTGCCAGAGTTCCTGCGTCACTTCAAAGACGCCTATGGCAAAACTTTCAACATAAACCTTATGCACGGGCTTCTCGTCTTGCAGACCAAAGCCGACCGTATCCATCTCTGCCGTGGCGCCCATGTCGAAGGAGCCTCCCTCTATATAGCGCATAATGAAGTTCTCGCCGCCGACAGAGAACATCTCTGAGTCTTTGGTAATCTTCTTGGCTACAAAGGCAGGCTTGTCCTGAGGCTCGGTCGCAGTCTCTCCGGATGGCCATGCTTGGGAAATGGCCACAACGATGCCACCCACAACGAGGACTGCCGCCAAGACAGCGGCTGCCACCATCATCGCCTTCCGGCTGACCACGGGGCGCGCGGGAGACTTGGGCTGAGGCTTGGGCTGGGGAGTGGGAATTTTCTTCTTTAGAGTGGTATCACCATCGCCCGAACCCGACGCCTCATGCGGGGTATCGGTACGGGGCTTGGGGGTAGCTGCCTGCCCGGCCACGCCATCAAACTCGGCCAGGAACTCGGCAACGGTCTTGGGGCGGTCGCGCCGGCGGCCCTCCATGGCATGGGTGATGGCGGTGATGACCTGAGGGGTGACTCCGCGAGACTTCAGCGGCTCGAGGGGAAGACCGTCCTCATTGACAGACGAAGCGCTGGGCGGCGTCTGTCCGGTGAGCAGTTTGTAGTATGTAGCTCCGAGGGCATAGATATCGGTCTCGGGCGAGAACTCGCCCACTCCGCCCTGCATATACTGCTCCAGCGGAGCGTAGCCCTCACTGATACCCACTGGGGTGCTGCTGGTCTGGTGGCCCGTAGCAGAGTCGTACTGCTTGGCGAGACCGAAGTCGATGAGCACGACCTCGTCTTTATCGGTGAGCATGATGTTGGCTGGCTTGACGTCGAGATGGGTCATGCGCTGGGTATGAATATAGGTCAGGGCGTCGGCCACCTGACGGATATAGCGCGTGGCCTCGGACTCAGAGAGGGCTCCCTGGCGCCCAACCCTATCGGACAGCGAACCACCGGCGACATACTCCATCACATAGTAGGCTGTGCCGTTTTCCTCAAACACATCGATGATGCGCACGATGTGTGGGTGGTTGAGCCGGGCTATGCTGCGGGCTTCCTTGAGAAACTTCTGGCGATAGCGGTCTACCGTCTCGCGGTTGCCCTCGGTGCCAAGGGTCACGCCACGACTGTCACTGGCGCGACAACAGGCTTCGCGCATGAAGAACTCCTTGATAGCCACCGTACGTTCCAGCCCGCCCTGAATGGCGAGGTAAGTAATGCCGAAGCCACCCTGACCCAGCACTTTCTCTATGCGGTATTTGCCACCCTGAAGATTGTCGCCAGGGTGCAGCGTGAATGTCATATCCATATAGGTAAACTGTTTATTGCCTTGCAAATGTAATAATAAATGACGAAAACGGCTTGCAATCTGCCTGTTTTTTATCTTCTTCGCGAAAAAAACAATCCCGACGGAGGCAAATGATAGAATGATGTGCTATATTTGCATGACAAAAACCATGTAAGCAATGAAAGACTTTGCAGCAATAGATTTTGAGACAGCCAACTCGGAGCCCACAAGCGTATGCTCGGTGGGTGTGGTCATCGTGCGCGACGGCGTGGTGGCAGACACCTTCTACTCGCTCATCAAGCCTGTGCCTGAGTACTACGACTTCTGGTGCAGCCAGGTGCACGGGCTCACGGAGAGCGACACGCGCAAGGCTCCCGTTTTCCCTGAAGTCTGGGCAGAGATAGCGCCACGCTTGGAGGGGCTCACGCTGGTGGCGCACAACAAGGCGTTTGACGAGAACTGTCTGAAGGCGGTCTTCCGCTGCTATGGGATGGACTATCCCGACTACCCATTCTGCTGCACGCTCGTCAAGTCGCGACGCGTATGGCCCACAGGGCATCACAATCTTGATGTCATAGCCGAGAGGTGTGGCTACAACCTGTCGCGCCATCACCACGCACTGGCCGACGCCGAAGCCTGTGCTGCCATCGCCATCAAACTCTTCGGCGACGGCGACGACCCTTACTATATGGAAGCGGCAGATATAGTCTATGCCCGTATGCGCCAACTGGACAGCCCCATCAAGGCTGCCGACCTGGCCCAGCTCATGGGCGAAGAGCGCAAGACGATAGATGCCGCGCTGCGACGGCTGAAGGCCGAGGGAAGAGTGGCGTCGCCCAAGCGTGGATATTATCAGGCTGAATGAAGAGGGCTGGACGCGCTGGACGCGCGCCATCAGAACGGGGAGAAAAACACTGTCCGCAATGCCAAAGGTATCGGCACTGCGGACAGTATGGAATGGCTGTCGTGACAGACAGCGGTCTTATCAGATAAATGTGAACTCAATAGCCCGAGCGATACTTGCCATCGTCCTTGTCTTCAAGCATGGAGAGGTAGGACTGGTAGCGCGACGCGGCTATATAGTGATTTTCTACCGCATCAAGCACAGCACAACCGGGTTCGTGGGTGTGGGTGCAGTTGGAGAACCTGCAATCCTTGGAGAAGCGGAAGATTTCCTTGAAGTAGCTGGATATTTCTTCGGGCTCCATATCGAAGGTGCCAAAGCCGCGTATGCCGGGCGTGTCGATGATATATCCGCCATCGGCCAACTGCAACATCTCGCTGAAGGTGGTGGTGTGCATGCCGGCGTCGTGGGCATCGGAAATCTCGGCGGTACGCAACTGAGCGCCAGGCACGAGAGTATTGATGAGCGTGGATTTGCCTACACCGCTGTTACCGCTGAGCACGGTCACCTTGCCCTGAAGCAGGTCGATGAGCGGAGCCACTCCTTCGCCTGTGGCAGCCGAAATCTGGCGGCACTCATATCCCACCGTCTCATAGAGGCTCACCATCATCGCCTGATAGTGCAACTCTTCGGGAGAGAGCAGGTCGGTCTTGTTGAAGACCAGTACCACCGGCACACTGTAAGCCTCTGCCGAGGCAAGAAAGCGATCGATGAAGGTGGTGGAGGTCTGCGGATGGCTCACGGTGACGATAAGGAACGCCTGGTCGACATTGGCGGCAATGATGTGGCTCTGCTTGGAGAGGTTCTGCGACTTGCGCACGATGTAGTTGCGCCGGTCCTCGATGGCGGTGATGAATGCCGTTCCCTCCTGATTGAGCGCTATCTCGACCCTGTCGCCTACTGCCACAGGATTGGTGCTGCGTATGCCCTTGAGACGGAAGTTTCCCTTAATCTTGCTTTCGACCGTCTCGCCATTGTCGGTGCGCACGGTGTACCAGCTGCCGGTGTTCTTGATGACGAGTCCCTTCACTATACGGTCATTATCTCTTTCTGCTTGGCATCGAGCAGTTCGTCTATCTTCTTGATATACTTGTCGTGAACCTTCTGCAAATCGTTCTCAGCGTCCTTCTCAAGGTCTTCAGACAGACCGTCCTTGATGGCCTTCTTGAGCTTGTCCTTGATTTCTCCACGCACGTTGCGCACCTCTACCTTGGCGCGTTCACCTATCTTGTTGCACTGCTTTACCAACTCTTGACGGCGCTCGCCTGTGGGCTGTGGAAGATTGAGGCGAACCACCTCGCCATTGTTCTCGGGAGTGATGCCTACATCGCTGTCCATGATACCCTTCTCGATATCCTTGATGGCCTTCTTGTCCCAGGGACGGATGGCTATGGTACGGGCGTCGGGCACGGTGACGGTAGCTACCTGGTTGAGGGGAACCATAGAGCCATAAGAGTTAACTCTCACTCCATCGAGGAGAGCCACATTGGCTCTGCCGGCACGGATGCGTACCAACTGCTCTTCGAGATACATCGCTGCCATCTCCATACGCTCTTCGGCGTCGCTTAAAGTCTGCTTTACGTCTATCATAATCTTAGTGTTTTTGTTCTTTACGACAAATTTAGGTATTTCCGCCTAATTACGCAATATTTTTACCAACAAATTTGCTGACAGGCAACAAAAAAGGGCCACACCCCTACTCGTCTGCAAGTGGGAGGTGTGGCCCTTCGGTCTCTGTCTATATATTGCTACTCGGTGTAGAGATAGCGCTTGATACTCTTCTTGGGAGTCTTCTCAAACTCCTCTTCCTGGATGCGGACAGCCGAAAGACGGGCGTAGGCGGGCATCACCGCATTGAAGTCCTGGCGGTTCTGCTCCATGATGCTCTCGATGTCTGATGGCTTGAGACCCATAACCTTGGCCTCATCATAGTCGGGATGGAGAAGGCCAATCAGCTTGTCGCCCTTCTGGATGACTACGCTCTCGGCGACAAGTGGCATCGAAGAGAGCTTGTCTTCGAGCTCCTCGGGATAGATGTTCTGTCCGTTGGAACCAAGCAGCATGTTCTTGGAGCGACCCTTGATGAACACGTTGCCCTCGGCATCCATCGTACCGAGGTCGCCGGTGTGGAACCAGCCGTCCTCATCGATAGCGGCGCGGGTGGCGTCCTCGTTCTTGTAGTAGCCCAGAAGCACATTGGGGCCCTTGGTCAGTATCTCGCCAGGCACATTCTCTGGGTCTGGGCTCACGATGCGTACCTCCTGATGGAGGGCTGCACGGCCACAACTGCCCTTGGCGAAAGACGCATAGTCGGAGTAGCAGATGATGGGTCCGCACTCGGTAGCGCCATAGCCCACCGTGTAGCGGAAGCCGATACGGTTGAGGAAGCTCTCGACCTCCTGACTGAAGGCGGCTCCACCTACGATAATCTCATAGAAATTGCCTCCAAAGGCAGCGGTAACCTGCTCGCAAATCTTCTCGTTGACCTTCTTGTTAATGACGGGCATATTGAGCAGCAGTCGCATCTTGTTGGTCTGCAGCTTGGGGAACACCTTCTTGCGGATAATCTTCTCGATGATGAGCGGCACGGCAATAATGATGCGTGGACGCACGTCGGCAAAGGCCTGGGCGATGATGGCGGGGCTGGGAATACGGGTGAGATAATAGACATGGCAGCCAGAGAGGAACTCGAAGAGGAACTCAAAGGCCATACCATACATATGGGCCATGGGCAGGATGCTTATCACCTTGTCGCCCACTGCAATGTGCTTGCCGATTACCGTACGGGCAAAGTCGGCATTGCTCCAAAGCGAACGGTAAGGCAGCATCACTCCCTTGGAGAAGCCTGTAGTGCCACTGGTGTAGTTGATAAGCGCCAGTTCTTCAGGACTCTGCTCCTTGTAATAGGACACATGTTCCTTGCGGAAGTACTTGGGATACTTGTGACCGAACATCTCGTTGAGATGCTCACGTGCGTAGGTCAACTTGTCGGTACGCGAGAGCACCAGTGAATAGTCGGGGAGATAGACGATGCCCTCAAGAGCGGGCATCTTGGTGCCATCTATCTGGGTGGCGACGACATCGCCCACGAAGAGCAGCTTGGCGTCGCTGTGATTGACAATGTTGTATATCTGGTCTGGGGTAAACTCGTGCAGGATGGGTACGGCTACGGCACCATAGGTGAGCGTGGCCAGGAAGGCACAGGCCCAAGCCGAACTGTTGCGGCCGCAAAGGGCTATCTTGTCACCCTTCTGCACACCGCTATTCTCAAATAGGATGTGCAGTTTCTCTATCTTGCGCGCCACGTCATGATACTGCAGCGTTATTCCCTTGTAATCGGTCAGTGCATCACTGTCCCAATGGTCGATGATGCTCTTCTCAATGAGAGCATTGAAGCTTGGAATTTCCATCATAATGCTTCTTATTAATTGGTTATATAGATTGTTGGTATTTATATCTCTTGATACTCTTCTTGGGTGTCTTCTCAAACTCGGTAGCATGGAGCTGTATGGCAGCAATCTTGCAGAAATGGGGCAGCTTGCTGTTGAGCTCGATGCGGTTCTGCTCCATGACGCCGCGCAGGTCGGCATCGTCGAAGCCCATGCTCTTGACCTCCTCGACATCGGGGTGGACCAAAGCCACGAGCTGGTCGCCACGCTGCACCACAAGGCTCTCGCCGACGAGGGCCATAGAGTTGAGCTTGTCTTCTATCTCTTCGGGATAGACATTCTGGCCGTTGGCTCCGAGCAGCATGTTCTTGATGCGGCCGCGGATGAAGACATGGCCGTCGGCACTCATGGTGGCGAGGTCGCCGGTATGGAACCATCCGTCGGCGTCGATGACAGCGCGGGTGGCTTCCTCGTTCTTATAATAGCCGAGCATCACGTTCAAGCCGCGGGTAATGATTTCTCCGGGCACATGCTCGGGGTCTTCGCTGGCGATGCGCACCTCCATGTGGGTGGCAGGGGTGCCGCAAGAGCCGGGCACGAAGTCGTCCCAGTTGCTCATGGTAATCATCGGGGCGGTCTCGGTGGTGCCATAGCCCACAGTGATGGGGAACCCGATGCTGACAAAAAACTCTTCGACCTCACGGCTAAGACTGGCGCCACCAACCATAACCTGGTAGAGGTTGCCGCCGAACACCTCGCGCACACGCTCGCAGATACGCTCCTTGACCTTGTCGCGCAGGAGGGGCATATTCATGAGCAGGCGCACCATGCTGGTCTGGAATTCGGGGAAGATCTTCTTGCGCACAATCTTCTCGACCACAAGGGGAACCGAGCAGATGAGGCGCGGACGTATCTCGGCCAAAGCCTCGGCCACGAGCGTGGGAGTGGGCATGCGGGTAAGGAAGAAGATATGGCTGCCCAAACAGAACTGGAAGAGCACATCGTCCATGAGTCCATACATATGGGCCATGGGCAGGATGCACACGCAGTTGCTGCCACGGGGGATATGCTTGCCCATCATACCATTGAGAAAGTCGAAGTTGCTCCACAGCGCACGATAAGGCAGCACCACGCCCTTGGAGAAGCCGGTGGTACCGCTGGTATAGTTGATGAGCGCCACGTCTTCGGCATCGCCGTGGTGATAGGCCACATGCTCGCGACGGAAGAACTTGGGGAACTTGCTGCCAAACATCTCGTTGAGATGCTCACGTGCATAGGTGAGCTGCTCGGAACGCGAGAGCGTGAGCGAGAAGTCGGGCAGATAGAACACGCCTTCCAATGCGGGCATCTGCGAAGCGTCTATCTGCGTAGCCACCACGTCGCCCACAAAGAGCAGTCTGGCTTCGCTATGATTGACGATGTTGTAAATCTGGTCGGGAGTAAATTCATTCTGTATAGGAACGGCTACAGCGCCATAGGCAAGTGTAGCCAAAAACGCCACAGCCCAATTGGAACTGTTGCGACCACACAGGGCTATTTTGTCGCCCTTCTCTATACCGCTATTGGCAAAGAGAATGTGCAGTTTTTCGATTTTGCGGGCTACATCGTGGTACTGTAAAGTGGTTCCTTTATAGTCTGTGAGGGCGTCTCTATCCCAGTTCTCCACGACAGCCTTTTCAATATATTCAATAAAGCTCGGTGTCAAATCCATTGCACATAAGAGTAATTTATGTGCAAAGATACTATCTTATTTGCACACTGCAAAACATATTGTGCAGTATTTTACACAAATCACGATAATTTGTACTTTTCTCTACCTTATTACGGGTGGATTGGTGGCTATTTCGGGCACGCTACTCGTAACGCATGCTCTTGGCGGGATGGATGTAGGAGACAAAGTAGCTGGGGGCGATGAGCACGAAGACGCTCACCACGAGGGTTACCACATTGAGGGCGATGATGATGGGAACATTGATTTCGACGGGAGCCGTCTCGACATAATAGGTCGTGGGGTCGAGCTTGACCACGCCGGTATAGCGCTGCAGCAGAAGCAGCCCCAGGGCGATGGCGTCGCCCAACAGCAGTCCGCGACCGATGATGAACACGGCAAACCAAAGGAACATGTGGCGGATGGTCTTGTTGCGCGCACCGAGGGCTTTGAGCACGCCTATCATGGTGGTGCGCTCCAATATTATAATAAGGAGGCCCGACACCATGGTGACTCCTGCCACCGCCAGCATCAGCGCGAGGATAATCCAGACATTGAGGTCGAGCAGATTGAGCCACTGGAAAATCTGCGGATTAATCTCCTGGATGGTCTTGGAGGAATAGGTAGCTCCATAGCTGTCCATGGAGCGGTTGATGCGGTCGATGAAGAGCGACTCGGTATCATCGATGCGACTGAAATCGGCGACGGTGACCTCGGCACCCGATGCCTGGTCGGACTCCCAGCCGTTGAGCTTCACGGCGGTATAAAGGTCTATGAAGCAGGTGGTGCGGTCGTATTGGGTAAGATTGGTCTGATAGATACCCTGGATGGTAAACCGGCGGGCGCGCACCCCTTGCTGGTCGATGAAATAGGCAAAAATCTTGTCGCCACACTTGACCTGAAGCATATCGGCCATCTTGCGCGAGACGAGGATGTGGTTGCTGCTCTTCTGGTCGGAGAAGCGGGGAATGGTGCCTTCCACGAGGTTCTTGTGGAGGAAGGTGGTATCGTAGTCGGGACCTACGCCCTTGAACATGACGCCCAGGAAGTCCTTGTCGGTCTTGAGTATGCCCTGCTTCATGGCATAGCGCTGTACGTGGGCCACTCCGGGGATGTCGCGGATGACGCGCACCATGGAGTCGTTCATCTGGATGGGATACTGTTCCTGGTTCTGCAGCGTCATGAAGTCGGCCACCTGGATGTGGGAGCCGAAGCCGATGACCTTGTCCTGGATGGTATGCTTGAAGCCGAAGACTACACTCACGGAGATAATCATGACCGCCAGACCAATGGCCACACCGGCTATGGCTATACGCACGGCAGGCTTGGAGACCTTCTGTCTGTCGCCGGTATAGCTGTATATCTTGCGGGCTATGTAGAGTGGGAAATTCATGGGCGTAAGTGTGGCGCGTGGGGTTATTCGTCGCTGTCGTCGCGACCGGGATAGAGTTCAAGGGCCTTGCGCAGCACCACGAGGGCACGCTCCAGGTCGTCCTTCTTCAGCACGTAGGCGATACGCACCTGGTTGCGGCCGGCACCGGGGGTGGTATAGAAGCCCTGGGCAGGAGCCATCATCACGGTCTCACCCTCGTAGCTGAACTCTTCGAGGCACCAGCGGCAGAACTTCTCGCTGTCGTCGACAGGGAGCTTGGCCACAGTGTAGAAGGCACCCATAGGGATGGGCGAATAGACGCCGGGGATGCGGTTGAGGCCGTCGATGAGACACTTGCGGCGCTCCACATACTCGTCGTAGACATCGCGGTAATACTCCTCGGGAGCATCGAGCGAAGCCTCGGCCACAATCTGTCCGATAAGGGGTGGAGAGAGGCGGGCCTGACAGAACTTCATCACCGCGCGACGCACCTCGGCGTTCTTGGTGACCAGGGCTCCGATGCGTATTCCGCACTCGCTGTAGCGCTTGGACACTGAGTCGATGAGGATAGTGTTCTGCTCGATGCCCTCGAGGTGCATGGCGCTGATGTAGGGCGAACCGGTGTAGATGTACTCACGATAGACCTCGTCGGAGAAGAGGTAGAGGTCGTACTTCTTGACCAGGTCGCGTATCTGGTGCATCTCGCGGCGGGTATAGAGATAACCTGTGGGGTTGTTGGGATTGCAGATGAGTATGGCGCGGGTGCGCTCGTTGATGAGTTCCTCGAACCGCTCGACACGGGGCAGTGCAAATCCTTCCTCTATGGTGGTGGCGATGGTGCGGATGGTGGCACCTGCCGACACAGCAAAGGCCATATAGTTGGCATAGGCGGGCTCGGGGATGATAATCTCGTCGCCGGGATTGAGGGTACTCATAAAGGCAAAGAGCACGGCCTCAGAACCGCCGGAGGTAATGATGATATCGTCGGCAGTAACCTCGATGTCATACTTGTGATAATACTCTGTAAGTTTCTGTCGATAGCTGAGATAACCCTGCGAAGGAGAATACTCGAGCACCTGACGGTGAACATTCTTGAGGGCATCAAGTCCACACTGAGGGGTGGGCAGGTCGGGCTGACCGATATTGAGGTGATAAACTTTGGTGCCACGGGCCTTGGCTGCTGCTGCCAACGGTGCCAACTTACGGATTGGCGATTCGGGCATTTCAAGTCCGCGAATAGAAATTTCTGGCATAACTCTAATTGCTAATACGGATGCAAAGTTACTTATTTTTTTGTAATAGCCTTACATCCTGTCACAAAAAACTTACAGACGCAGCCATTATCCACCACCAAACGGCCACACTCATCTTCTTCTCCAAGGGGCAGCCACCTGCCCATCGTAGTTCTTAGCATAGGTACTATCGTTGCTATCCGCGGGCTTTATGGTTAACTGTGTGTCATACCATCCGTTGTATATCTTGATGGCATGCACCAGTTGCCCTGCTTCGGTGTAAGTGTCCTGCCGCCCCGTGAAGTGGCGATAAAGGAAGGCGGTGCGGTTGGCTTTATGAAATTCTCTGGTGGGTTCTTGCTCCACAAACCACAGCCGTGGCCGAGCACTGCCTCGGGTTATCAAGGAGAGGGCAAAGAGCCGACGGGGAGCGAAATAGAGGCTATCGGCTGTGGCCATAGAGTCGCGCAAAGTGCGCACGATGGGTATAAGCAACCATGTCGTGTCTTTCGACTGCCGATACATAGCCTGCCGAACTTTCATATCCTTGCTCGAAAAATTGCGCTCGGTGAGAAAATCCATCTGCTGCTCGTGAGCTTGCACATAAGCCATCACCCGAGCGAGTATCTGGGCTGAGGGCTTGGTTTGCAAGTCCGATTGTCCAATCGCCCCTTCACGCTCATAGCAACTGCTAACCAGCAGAGACGTGGCGGCAAGCAACAGGTACATCCAAAGAATTATACGTCGCATAGTGTTTTTTATCATATATGGTTTATTGGACTCTAAGATGCGTATATAACTACCATCCTCTCCTTCGGTCTATTGTAGATACCCAGATTTCTTCTATTACATAATTGCATAGCAACTTTGCGCGAGTGTCAACGGTGACATTGTATGGCAGCGGCGAGAAAAAGTTTGTATAGACAGACTGTATAAGGAGGCTTAAACTTTACCAGCACATTGACAGCCTGTACCAGACAACTGTCTTATCGACTGCGCCTGCGATCAACGACAAACACCCATATATCGTCTATAACAAAATTAGCCAAATATTTGGCCCGACCATCAACAGTCATATTTTCTGGGAGTTTATAAAACAGCCTATCTGCATTGACCTTAAATGGCGGCTTAAAATACATTCTGATATGAGCAGCTGGTGTCCTAACCGTATCTGGCGACACACCACTAAGATCCATACACGCCACATACGCACCACACACATAGCGCACACCATGGGGATCTACGAAAGGAGATGTATCTTTAATATTAAGAAGTTTTGGTGTGATATCGCGCCTTATTATCTGCCAGAACTCATCGAAGGTGCGCCCCACGAAATAATCTGCCTGCTTGTCAAAATTGAGTTTCAGATACTCTATCGTGTCTCCCACCTCCTTTAAGGGGTAATAATGAAAACTCTGCGCCCTCGCTATAATTGCGGCAAAGGAAACAACAGTTAACAGAATAATTCTTTTCATAATCATGGACAATATTTTATAGTTATATATTGATATGATACATAGTATGCCGAACATTCATGTCCTTGCCCGAAAAATTGCGCTCGGTGAGAAAATCTATCTGCTGCTCGTGGGCTTGCACATAAGCCATCACCCGAGCGAGTATCTGGGCAGAGGGCATAGTCTGCAAGTCTGCATGCCTCCGCGTCCCTTCACTTTCATGGCAACTGGTAGCCAACAGGACGATGGCTAACACAAATACGCTTTTCAGAGATATTAATGCCTTCATACTGTGGTATTATGCTTGGTGGCCATAAAGTTACAAATATTTTTTACCAATGCAATATTTTTTCAATTTTTTTTTGCGATGGCACATCTAAGTCCACACTGAGGGGTGGGCAGGTCGTGCTGGCCGATATTGAGGTGATAAACTTTGGTGCCAAGGGCCTTGGCTGCAGCAGCCAACTGTGCCAATTTACGGATTGGAGATTCGGGCATTTCGAGTCCACAAATGGAAATTTCTGGCATAATACAAATTGCTCTTATGGGTGCATAAGGTAACCATTTTTTGTTAATAACCTTACACTTACCGCAAAAACTTGTGCGCCAAGCCCACAAAACTGATTGGCGACAAGTCTCAGGACCAGGGAGGACAGCCCTGCTCCAGCCGAGCAGCAGCTGGCATAGGCAACCGTAAGGATGGCGA
>ULOX01036804.1_pt1 | contig 13891 bp, 6 predicted proteins | sample 1952911 | NCBI WGS metagenome assembly ULOX01 (sample SAMEA4835613, study PRJEB28245) | human gut metagenome | biome: gut microbiome; material: fecal sample | place: Denmark | collected 2008
GATGCTATTGACGTAAGCAACGAATCTCGTTGCTTCTCCAATAATGTTACAAGTTGTCGAAGTTGAGAGATGGAATCTTTCGATGTAGCTGATATCAATGTTCTATATTTGTCTTCAAGTTCAGCATTCCTTGAAGAATCTTCTCCTATAAGAACACGAATGTCTTTTATTTGTTTTTTTATGTTGGAAGAGTCTTTTTGCAATGCTATTATCTCTTTTTCTAACTCCACGTTATTTTGAATCGTTTTATCCAAAGCCTTTTGTCCCCTTGCTGGCATAGCAAGGAAACAAAGGATTTGGATGAAAAATATAAAATGTAATTTATCTATTATTCCTTTCATATTCTTCTCTGCTTTCATTATATGCAACGTCTGCTGCATAGATGTCATTTGCAAAATAACTCAGACGTTTGTTAGATTTGTATTCGTCCTCGTATTTTCTAATTGTATTGCGCAATGCATTAAGCTCAGAACGATTCCTATTTCCGCGGTTTATTCGAGAATAATAATGTTCGATGCTATTTGCTAACCCCTCATAAAAACGAGTTCTTCCTACAGAAAGTTTGTTGGGGATAGCATTGAGACCATTCTTTATTTCTGCAATGTTCGAAAGATACGTTTTATAATTAGAGTTATTAAGCATCGATTTCATCTTATTCTCGATGGATGAACTATAGCTTGAATATGAATTCCAACTGCCGCCATTAAAGTGCGGAGTTAATCCAATGTTTTGATGTGCCAAACTGTAAGCTGTAGTATATGTAAGATATACATTCTTTATTTTCTGAACATTTGGATCCTTTGTTGCATTATTATCTTTACTTTCAATTACTTTTATAGCACCATTATACTTCTCAATGACATTCTTTGTACAAGCCGATGATTTCCACTCATCAAATATCTTCTTATACACAATCTCAGTAGCTGTTTTTGTGTTAAGATCATTGAGCGATTCTGTATCAAACTGGGTACTCAACTGTTGAATCATATCATAGTGACTCATGAACAATTGTTCATTCCAATCATTAGCTTGTTCCCAGTCTTTAACAAATTGATCTCGATATGTTTTATATGTATCGGCAGGTGGAGAAGGAAGTGTTCCACTAATGTTATGGTTGATTATAAAAAATGCTCCAATAACTCCACCCAAAATGCAAATAAATACTAAAGTTAATTTTATAGCTTTCATAACAAATTTACTATTAACGCTCTGTATGTGATTTCATATGGACTTCTAAATCCTTTTTTGTCGTAAAGCGATAGTTGGGAACTCCTTTTTCTTTACACTTCAAACAATCATAATGTGGTGATTCTTTTTTTTCAGCGTCCTTTTTGGTTTCATTGGGCTTATCGGGCTTATGAATATCATCTTTCTCCTTTCGTACCCCTAAAGCATTAGATGATGCTGAAAGTTTTATATCTATATCAGAAAAACTTTTAAAACTGCTATATTCATTCATATACTTACTCTCTGGGTCTTCACCATTTGTAATTTTATTGATTATCTCTTTGTGTATATCAAATATATGAAGACTATTTATGTGTGAAATAGAGTTATAAACCCTATCGTAATTACCACTTTTAATGTCATTTGAGATAGAATAATAATCTTTTATTCGATTACAAATTTTATTTCCAAATTTTGACTTATCTTGTTGTTGTAATGTTACAGAATCCTCATTATATTTCTGATAGAAGTTTTCTATTTCTTCAAAACTTACATCTTTTGCTTTTAATCTGTCTTCTGCATTTTTCAATATAGCATTAGCTTCTTCAGCTGTTAATTGGCTATACGCTATGGTATCATCAAGTTCTGTGTCATTGGATGTTTGATTAGTATTCGGCGTGGCAAAGAATGATTGCAAGGGATTATGTGCAACGAAACCTAATATAAAGAATAGTAAAATAGACAAAGCAAACGTCAATAATTTAACAAAGCCTCTGTTTCTTTTAACAAAACTCTTTTTCTTTTTATTAAACTTTCTCAGCTGATATATATCATCACTTGATGGCATAATTTGTTGCGACATCCAAATGGTGTCTTTAATCGAAAATTCTATGTATCCATCAGGGTTACTTTTAGGGACATAGAAATGGCCTTCATATGTACGACTTGACTTTGTGTTATGGAAAGATACTATTTGAGAACAAAAAGTATCTTCTCCAGATTTGAATTTAGCATTTATTTGACTAACATTACCTGTAAGTTTGAGTATGTCTTCAATGAAGATTTGAACATCGATTACTGGTAATTTGTCTTGTGGTACTGGAATAGGAGGAAATTTACGATGTTGCTGTTCTATGTCTGAATCCATTCGAATCGTATCTATAACGATTGTTATCATATCACCATTAATCTTACAAGATGATATTTTATATTTTTCCCTAAGATTATCTGCCAAAGAATATCTAAGATTGCTGAGATCAGCAATTTGCTCTCCAATAAGTGTAAATGATAAATCATTATCTAATCGTATTATGCCAGATGTACTAACGACCTTAATAAGCTTACGATTTATCAGAGAGTTATCAAACTTCTTAGGAGACTCTATTCTTATCCAAAATCTTTCACTCTTAGGCTTTGCCCAATTTAGAGTTGATATATCGATTCGTTCCTGAATTTCGTCAAAAACAAAACCGTCAATGATTTTCCCATCTTTTAACTCTTGAATCGTGAAAGCAACGGATTTGTTATCGTAATACTCCTTGGGCTTATTTGAGAAAGCAGTTAATTGTACATTTAAATCATCACACGACTTTTCAAATTTGCCATCAACATAAATGGAATAATTTATTCGTCTTGGAATCTGAATATTGTTAATCGGTATATAATTTGTTTGAGTTACCTTCTCTGCAATTATTATCTCGCTAAATTTGTCAAATTCTGGATAATTCGTGTCATGAAAGAATTGCTCTATTTCTAAATTGTTTTTGACGATATACCCCTTCGGCGCATTAGGGAGCATAATTCTATTAGGACACGATTTTGGTTCGATAAAAAAAACTTGCGCAACATCGTCTAATATTTTAAGACCTATTCTCCCTTGATTAAATTCATATGTTTCACGAACAGCATCCTTGCATGTCATACATCTTTCCAAAAACGTATCTTTGAGTTTAGACAACACGTCATAAGGAGTATATCCGTTTCCTAGGGCATAACCCTTTGGAATAGAAAAAGCTATGACCAAAGATCCTGCACGACTCGCTCCATAACTACGTACATTATTTTTAACGAGTTTGTATATAGTCTGCGTATTGGTCGTTCTTATTGTATAAAAGAAAGAACAGTTGTCAAATCCAACATAGAATTCGTCTTCGATGGAAAATGACGGGCTGTTGAATAAAAAAATGGGGGTAAATCCACTATTTGAGTCTGGATTTCCACAGATTTTTACTGCAATGCATTTATTTAAAGCCATAATAATAAAATTAATTTACTACTTCTTTTAACTTGTCCCAAAATGTTTTTTCTTCGTTCTTTGGGTAGAATTTTTTATTGCTCTTACCAACCTATCAGAATCCGTCTGATCGTATTCATAAAGACCTCCTACATAAAAAGTTCCAAGACTAAATGTATAAAGTTTAGGACAAAACTGAGTATTTGAATTTATATTGTATTCTCTACATAATTCTATTAGTGGCTCTAAAATATCACCACCAATTTTATCATTGAAAATCTTTAGAGCCTTTTCTTCACGTTCGATAGGATCACCTAAAGTGTCTGATTTCGTCATGATAATGTGTATTGAATCCACTTTCTTCATAATATCACTATTTCCAGGATTCTCTAATAGGTTTACCATCTTTTGAAGAATCGTTCTCTGGTTTACAACACAATACTCCAAATGTATTATTGGTTCTCCAGTCTCTTCATCATAGCCATCTGTGATCTCCCTATTTATCCTAACCACATTTGCTGTTGGGTCAATTATGAGGAAGAATACTTTTCGATTATTATTATTCAACAATTGGGTTGCTCCGCTTCCCATATCTTCGAAAGTAAAAACATGATCCGGATGACTTGCTATACCAAAAGCAAATTCCTCACCAGACATTTCTACAAGATTTACTTTATGTACAGTCCCTGGCTCATTTCTTGTGCTAATTGTTCCCTCAAGAGTTGTAACAAACGTTCCTGGGGTTCTTGGCACGGTTAAGCCAACATCTGTATATTGTTGAAGTGTAGCAGCATAGTCACCGCCACCAGACGCAAGATTGATATGGAGAGAGTTTGAACGAGACATACCCATTAAAACACAGGTTTTTCCTGTTGAAGGAACACCAAAGAAGAAGACATCCGTATACCCATCTTTACATTCAGCTTGAGAATCATCAATAGCTTTTCTTATATCTGGTAGATCAGCCTCAATGTCAGTGTTCTTTAAGGTTTCAAGTATAGTTTCTGTCATAACCTTAGCTAGTATGAGTTCCCTTTCTGTAGCTATTCCATCATTCAACAATCTCATCAATCGTGAAACGTCATACCGATTGGGATTATTCCGCATTTCATTAATTTCACCTTGCTTTAAACCGGCGATAAGAATTGATGCTTGTTGCTTAAAAGGAGATGTAGGATTGGTATGAATGTAATCATTAATAACAAATATATCATTAGTATTCTTTACATTATTCCATTCAACAACAGCATTCAAAATATCCTTTGCTTCTTTTACATGAAGACCTTGTGGGAAAATCGTAATGTAATTTTGGATATCTTGTATATCTTCTTTGTCTATCAATCCCCAAACACTGTCATCTATCTCGTTTTTATGAACAGTTTTGGGGTATTTGTTAAGATGTCCAATTAGTGATGTCTGAGAAAGCGTATCTACATTCACCCAATCATTTTCTTCTTCTTGAGCCTGAGCTGATTTCATTTCGCCTTCAACTCTCGACACTTCAGTCCAAGCTTCGTCCACATGGTTACCAAAAGGTCGAGATGATTCCCAATTTCTTATGTAAGAATTGAGAGCATCAAGAAATTCTTGAGATGAAGATCCCAACATACCTGCAATCTTACTCCATTCTTTTTGCTCGTTAGGATTGGGAACACTATTTAATTTTTCCTGAATGTAATTCCTCTTATCAGAATTCATATTAGGAAAATCATCCAAAGAGAGGTTGTCATATTTTTGGATAAGTCCAAGCATGTATTCAGCAGACTTGGTCGGTTCTCTCTGTATTATTTGTCTTCTCTGTAAATCGTTTAATATACACATAATAATTTATTTTAGGATTGTACCACCATCTTCTTCACTATGCTTACTAATACCAAGAGTACTTGTACGGTAAGCAACAAAGTAATTGAATAAGATGAGGACATGTATTAACAAAACAACTATGATAGCTATTGCACTAAATCCACTTGCACTCTGCAATGCCTTCTTAAATTCAAAAGATTCAACAGAATCTTCTATTTCAAATTTTTGGGTTTGATTTTCTCCTAATGTATAACTTCTAGAACCAGAATCATAGGTAACAATAGGCAATTTAGCATTTTTAGAGAGGCTATTTAACTCTTTCTGTGCAGATTCCGCCAAATCACTAATCATCTTAGCTTTTAAAGGTATTTGTATAATACTCCAACTATTTACAGCGTTTTCAATCTCAGTTTCTTCTTGTCTAAAAGCATTATAAAAAGATTCAAATCCTGCGCCTACAAGTGCGTTACGCTGAATCATTTCAAAATTATTGGCACTTTCTCTTGTATGAGAAATTCTGTTTTCTTCCATAAATTTATTCAAAGAAGCATCACATATTTGCCCTGGGCCTGTCGCATTGCGAAGTCCTGTACCAGTTCTTGAAATTGCCTCAGATTCAAATTCCTTGTATTCATTGAACATTTTGTCAATTTTCGTCAAATCCGCTTTTGCATACGCCTTTATATTCTCTTTATTATCGTTAACTACAAAGAAATGCATAATACCACCCATTAACGAAGCAGGTATTGCAAATACGACATAGACAGCAAGTGTAGCATATTCTATTTTCCGCCACTTGTCCAGTTGGTTTTCAGCCCCCTTTGCTTTAATTAGGAACCAAAGTAGAAACGCTGTAAATGCTGTTATTGCCACAGAAATGACAATGTCCCATCCTAATTCCCCTCCGCTCATGTACGAGTGCCCTATAAAAGAGAACACCAAGAGAAGAACCAAGCCAACAATCGCAATAATATTTGCAATTGTTATTCTTCCAGTTTTTTGTTTGTTTGCCATATTATTTAAGTTTTTATATTTTGCTATTTTCTTTCAGTTATTCCATGACGTGATGTTCTGACTACTGTTCGATTTGTTGATGGTTCACCAGCCGATTCTACCGTATTCTTAGCCTTTATCAAAGCATCTTTAATTTGTACAAGGTTTCCAATCTCAGGATTGCTGGCTATTGGTTTACCTGTAGACTGAAGAATCCTTATGATTTGTGATGTTGTTAAGTCTTTGTTTTGGCTTTTGATAAGAGCTACAACACCTGTTATAATCGGAGCGGCGAAACTTGTTCCTGGCCAAGCTATATATTTGTTGTTTGGTATTGCTCCATAAATATCAACCCCTGGCGCAGATATTGTTGATTCATACAGACCTTCAGAACTAAAGTTTCCAAAGTTACTGAACGAAGCTTTCTTTAGATTCCTATCAAGTGCTGAAACTCTGATAGTGTTACGATTTCTCTTAGAATTATCCATAGCCGCATAACAATTGTCATTGCCAGCTGCCCATACGATAGTACAATTATGTTTTTCTGCAAGCTTAAAAACATAATTCCACATCTTAGCTGCTTGCAAACCCTTTTGCCGAGAATATGCAATCTGGTTTTCAATGCTCATTCGCCTTATCATTGTTGTATCCCAAGCAGCACCAACAGAGAGATTTATAACATCAGCTCCATGATACATACAGTATAAAAGTCCCTCAACTATGGTGATTGTATTCATTTTATCACCCATGCTTACAGGGATGAATTTACATTTAGGAGCTATGCCCGAAGAACCTTGCCCATTGTTGGCATTTCCTACTGCAATGGCTGTTACCAATGTGCCATGGCAATAATTTCCTTGATCCGTACCTCTTTTCGGCGATACATCACTGTTCTGTTTAACCACAGAATATGGATAAACACATCGGCTTCCCATCAATTCTGGATGAGTTAAGTCCATATAGCTATCAACTATGCCAACAATAACATCCGATGAACCTTGTGTTATACCCCATGCTTCTTGTGCTTGTATCGGTTTGAAATACCATCCTTTGTTCGCATCCTTAAGTGCAGGATCATTGGGTACAACAGATGAGTTTTGAAGCATCTCTTCAACAGGAACCACATAAAATTCTATGTCTGTTATCTGCTCAGGTAATTTTTGGCAAATTTCATTACGTTTTTCTTCTTCCACCTCTAATACTGCTGTTTTTGAGCCTGTATTGTAATAGGATATCTTATTTTGCGGTGATGGATATAAAGCAGAGAACCGTTGAGCAAATTTTTTGAATGTACTATCATCTGTACCTGAATCAAAGATAACATATAACAGGTTAGGGTATATTCTAGTAGCTCCGCCATCATCGGGATTTGGCACAGGATTTATTTCCTCAAAAGGCGGTAGTTGGTTCTCGTCAGGAGAGGGAAGTCCTACTTCTTCACCATCTGCAATAGGACGATTCCAGGCAACTGAATCTCTAGGTGACACTCTTCCACCATTTTCGCTTCCACCTTCAGTTGAGCCACATTTTCTGAACAGACTGAGAAGAATTATCAGCAATGCCAAAAGGAGGAAAAATCCAAGGAATCTTCCCAGGCATCCCATGCAACCCCAAGGTTGCCAGAAAGGCATTCCTCCTTTATTTATTCTATTCCAAAAATATATTTTCTTCATACATTAACGAATGTTTACATCCAATATAACGGAGTATTTCAAGCAACTTTTATCTTCTTCAATAGAACTTCCAAAACCATATTGGCTTCAGGGTCATAATCTGGAATTTCCAATGTTGCGACAAATGATATAAACATGTATTCTAACCATTTGTGATAGTTGTCCTCAAATGAAGGAAGCAGAGCTTTCGGATTAGTAGACATTTCATTGAAAAGAGCAGTAAGACCTGTTTCATCTACAATTTCTGGAATTTCTTTCTCTATGAAATTAAAAGCAGGGATTTTGCGATTTTGACATACCTTTTTTGCACTTGCTTTTTCCTCATCAGAGAGATACTCAAATCCAAAATCAAGAACGAAGTCTTGAATGACATCTGCCAATATATCTGAAATCAAACTCTCATTTGCTGCATGAATATCTATCACATTGACATAATCAGAGATAAGCCCTGCCATACGATCCGCTATACTCAATGTTCCAGAAGTCAAGACCATCTGTTCAATAAGATTAGTCATTATTGAAGAGTCAAAGTTGTCCTCATTAGAAAACTCATTTATAAAGTCAACAGATTTAATTTTTGCACACCAATGATTGTATACAGCATCTGCAATGACACACGAATTCAATTTCCGTTTGAAAGTACCAGAGAAGAGCTTTTGGATGTCAATATGTTTATGCATCAAGAACTCTTCTGCATCACTTTGTGTGGAGAATCCGTAAGTATTCATTATGCATTGCCATTTATCGGTATCTTCCTTTGCCTCTTCTATTGGATAGCCGCTGTTCTTACATGAACTACGAATTATTTCATAATCTTTGAAATCATTTACTTTACCAAGAATTTCTGTACTTTGCATAACCTTATGAACAACCTTGTAGCACTCAGGTTCTGTTATTTGTAGGGCCTGAATAAGATGTCCAAAATAATAGTTGTCAGTATTGCAAGTAAAATCCATCTCGCGGAAAATAGCTTTTGCCTTACGGATATTTCCTTCAAGGATCTCTTCTATATCGGTTGATTGATGATAGCCATGCATTATATCATATAATTTGCCCGAAACACTATTCAAGACTTTCGCAAAATCCTCTTCACGTGTCTTATCCATTTGAGCTGCGACATCTGCAAGGTTCTCTAGGATATAAAGCGCACCATCATTATTCATCGATGCAGCTGCATCCCATGCAATATCGGGATTTTGGAAAAGGTTCTGTACGTATTGGTCTTTTATGAAGCTAGAACGCATTTTATCATAAAAAACATCTGAGATTCTTCTACTTGTTTCTTTTCCTTCTTCTGTAAATCCGTTATATATTTTTTCTGAGAACTTGTAATCTCTCAATACATAACTATTTTTGAAATCATCGCCATCCTCAGTCCAATTCTTTACCCAGTCCGTAGTCTCACGGTGAAAGCACTGTCTATTCAAAATGGTCTCAAATCTGCCAATCCATGTTTGGTCAATAGTTTCTTCTGTCTGTTCGCTTTCCACCTTGCCTGGTTGAAGTTCCATATCGAGATTGAACATAGTACCAATATAAAAAAGTGGTGATTTGTGGGCAATCTCTATCTTACGTTTACGCTCTGATGGAGTTTTACCAACATAGTTGTGAACCCAACTTTCAAGTAAACTATAAAGATATGTTACATCGTTGTCTTTATTGTGATGACAATAGAGCAATATGTTTATAAACATTTCTTCATTATATTTATTGAAGAGGTAAGCTACTTTCCCACGGAGGAAGAAGTCCATAACAGTTGAAGTGCTTAGTTTTGACAGCCTTTCTGCCTCACGTGATCTTGCACCAGGAAAGTCCAATAGGTCGTTTGTTCGAAGCATCTTCAGCTCTATAGGATTGTGGTTTACCTTATTTTGTACACTAGTATTCATATTTTCCCATGCATACGATTGCGTGCTTGACAAGAAACTTTCCTCTATTTTGAATACCACCTCCGAGCATATGGCACACAATTCACTTTTTGACATATTTGTGGCACATTTGACAAAATCATCTCCTTTCTTTATATAAACATCAGAAGTGTGAGTCTTTGAATCCTCAAATAGCTGTTTTAGACATTGAACACTCATTATGGTGTTTTCTTTCACGTCTTTATGAAGTACAGCCTCTATTGGAAGGTAAATGTATTCAGCAAAGCCAAAGGTTGACAGTGTCGTTAGAAGGCGTGTAAAGACATTGTTAAAATTCGTTTCGTTGTTCCATAAGCATGAAAAGACATTTGGATAGTCTGAAACAGGAATCCTTTCTATTAACATTGTAAGATGATTGAAAAGCGATGTCTTATTCAGGGTGTGAGCATGATGAATATACTTATTGAAATAGTACTTCAGGAATAATATATCATCTGCCTTTATCGGACTATTTGACACTATTGCAGAATTCGAATATTTTTCATTCCACTTCTGGCTTATAGTGTTAATCTCATCTTCATCAATAACAACATAGTCGCCAAAGTCATTGAAGTAACTATCAGCCAAAACTAATAAAAGGTCAGTTACAGAGAACGTTTTTACAAGCACAGGAAATTTTTCGCTATAACGGTCTGGAGCACGATTGAAAGACGAGAATCGCGTTATAACACCAGTCGATTCCTTTCCACCTCCGTTGTCACTTGGAGGGTTTATCTTATACACGAAATTATGCAGTTCGTTACCAGCTTTTACCATAAATGGTTTTCCGTTATCCTGCAAGAGACAACTAATAAGGTAAGATTTTCCCACTTGACTTTTACCAAAAGCTGCAATGCCTGGATTATTATAGGAGGCAGAAAGCACCTTGCGTAATGTGCGTCTAAGTTCAATCAACTGAATGAACTTTTGGTCATAGTCCTGTGGTTTATTTTTCTTTATCCAGTCAAGAGACTTGTTGATATTCTCTATCTGATCTGCTATCTTGGTTATCATACTATCTTTGTTATTTGATTGTTAATTCGAACTCACCCTTGTCAAGCCAGAATTTGCCATCGTCAACAAGGGATTGTTGTACAAGTTCTATATCCTTTTTTACATTTCTGTATTCGCTGTCTGTAGCCTCTTCAAGTACAAGCTCTTCCTTATTGTCTGTAAAACTACGAGAAACACGGACTTGAACCCTATTGGCACTGCCATGATTGTAGATTGCATAAAGCGGACGCGCTTGATAAACAACAGAATCAAGCTGTCTGCAACCTAAGAACGCAGGAAAAACAGAGATGTCCATTTCTGCGGTTGTCACTGTAGGTGAAAGAAGAACTTCTGTAACCTGCCTTCTTTTGGAATTATATGCACCGATATAGTTGGCAGTAGAGTTCATCTTTTCTATCATTTTAGAGAAATCAATCGTTAAGCCTAACAATCCAGTATGTGACGCATGATAGCCAATCATTCCACCAACAGCAACAATAGCTTTTTGGTCATAGAAATAACCTTGTCCGTCAGCAGTTGGGCACCAGTTTCCTACACGATAGCCATTCAAACGAATAAGACGGTCTGGCGATGTAGGTACATACTTGATAAACAACTCATTGATAGGGTCAAGAGACGTTGGCCGACCTGCAAGCACGATAATGTCACATTGTTGAGTATAAAATACCAATGCGAGTTGTTTCATAAGTGGCTCCATCGTTGTTTTTACGATATCTGCAACTGCTATAGGGTCAAATCTCCAGCTTAATTCTTCAAATCTGAAACCGAAATGGTGGTAAAAATAATCCAAGAGATATGCTGCGGGTTTCATATCCTCAAACAGTTCATCATAGGTAAAGACCTTAGACGGACGATGTGTTCTTAAAAGCTCCATCATCCGTTGAGCTATAGGTACGGATATCTGAGTGTTGAAATCCACACGACAACGTCTATCGCGATAGCCCATCATGGAACTATCATTTCCAAAGAAATCATGAACAAGGTTTGAAGCAAATGCAGTCTTCTTTTCTTGCTTCTCATTCTCGTCTATTGTAGATATGATATCAAAAATCTTATTCTTGTATACGACATTGTCTATACAAGGCAATGATTTGAGGTCTTGGTCTGACATATTCTTTATTCTTGCTGTTAATGCAGCTGATATGTTCCCAAAATCAGCCAAACCATGATCTTTACCTTCTATTACTATATTTTGAACAATATTACGAAGAATGTCATCACCTGCAAGATAAAAACTATCCCAGAACAAAGGTATTGGTGTGGTTTTACCAGTACCTGCCCCCTGATAATCGTACTTACATATCATGATATCCGTAGTACCAGCTCCGATATCTACAGTTCCAATAGTCAACGTATTGTTATGATTCCCTTCTTTCTTATCTTCAGGTCTAACATGTCCTTTCAAGTCAAAGAATTTGTTGACTTCACCATTATAACGTTGAGCTATTTCTGCATATAGATATACCAATTGACAACAAGACGCTTCATCGTATCTCCACACTTTCTTTTCAAGCGGAGCATAAGGGTCTGTCACCTTAAGCTTTTCTGGCTCGGGAGTAACTGTTGGCATTTGTATTTTTTGATTGCAGCCAACTATCGCAGCTAAAGCATTCTCCGCACTTTTGCGTAAATAGCATTGTTCTCTCAACGGCATAGCAGTAGGGCAAGTGATGACGATATTTCTGAGATTCCTTCGAATATCCTTGTTGCCCCATTTGTCCCTGTATCTAACAGAATTGATTTGTGTGATTGCGTGCTGAAAAATTTCTATGAACGCAAATGTCATTAGAGAAGAACGTGAATAGTGGTGTTCTCTTTGGTCCAAATCTATCAGATTTAAAACATCTCCGTTCCCATTTGGGTTATATGAACCATCCTTGTCGAACAAAGATGATAGTCCTGGCACAGAAATTTCATTAGACAACAGCACATTAAATGGGTCCTCTGTAGTTATAAGGTTTTCCCATTGTCCCTCATATTCTTTTGAATCCCATAAATATCTTTTCGGACTTGAATAATTAGTTGTCTTTTCCGCCAAACCTTCTTCTTCCAAAGAACGATAAACTAATCTGCGTGCCTCTTCGCCGATTCTAACAAAACTTTTCCATTGGAACATTTCCTCGTCCAAGACAATATCATTGCCAAAGTCGGCTTTACGAAAGACAACTCTCATGTCAAATGTCTTATTCTCGTAGTAAAGCCAAGGATTTGAAAGATCTGTTAGTTCTAACATCTTGCCATTTGTAAACTTACCATCTTCAAATAATATTCCACATGTTTTTGAATTGCCAATGTCTAAGACAAGGTCTACATTAATACTTTTCTGCTTATTGTCATGCAATGTTACCTCGGGGGCACCTCCAACAAGTCGTATAAAATTAAGAAAGTAGATGTAATAGGCCTTGTATTTACGTGTGTCTTCTTTATCGAGATTTATACCAAGGATAGATGCTATATAATCAGAGAAGGCATGAAACTCTTCATTGCTAGATAAAAACTCCAGCAATAAGTCTGCACGATTGCAAAGTCTGTATTCACAGAATCCATTGTCTTCTTCTGCTATAAAAGGTCTTAACACTGACCATTCATCATCGCCCGACTGAGTGTCAAATGCCCAAATTACGCGGTAACGAGCAGCACCTTTTTTATCAGCTTCACCTATCTTCTGTATTTTCATCCTACACCATGCCAAAGGAGTATTGGTTGTCACTCCATCTATTTCTTTGCGGAACATTGGCATAGGAAGCCATTTATCAAGTAACAATTCAAATGCAGCAACTTTTGTATGCGGATTTTGCAAATCGTCAACCCGATAAGATAATAAGGAATTGATGCTATATAAACCTTCTTCATTTTCATCATATGTCGTAAACAAGCTGGCATTTGCATTGTCATCCATTATTACCATGCCTGCTTCATCCAATTCTTCACGACCATTAGGATGTCTTAATAAAGCACTATCATCTGCAAACAATTCATCTACGGGAATATACTTATCTATATTCTTATTGTAATACAGTAGATTAAATATTCTGAAACCTTCAAGAAAATCTTCAGTTTCTATAAAGGAAAGTACGTATTTTTTATAAGTGATTGAGAAT
>ULOX01020692.1_pt1 | contig 13724 bp, 10 predicted proteins | sample 1952911 | NCBI WGS metagenome assembly ULOX01 (sample SAMEA4835613, study PRJEB28245) | human gut metagenome | biome: gut microbiome; material: fecal sample | place: Denmark | collected 2008
AAGCGTCGTCTTCCCCAGGCCCGGGGGACCGCTCAACAGGATGTGATCCAGCACGTCGTCGCGCTGTCTGGCGGCTTCCACCATCAGCATCAGGCGGTCCTTAATCTTCTCCTGCCCGCAGAACTCGCTGAAAGCGGGTGGTCTGAGGGACAAATCAAAAGCGGAGGAGGGGGCCTCCGTGGTGCGTGTGTAAAAGGACTCTCCCATGCGCAGGACTAGCAAACCTGTCTTTGGGGCATCCGTCAAGGGGGAAGTGCGGTCGGGAAACGCCTTTTCCGGGACATTCCGGAAGCCTTTGGCCTTTTTTGAGGACGGGAGGAATGCGGAGCCGCGGAAATGATGATACGCGGAGAAACGGCATGTTCCGCCTTCTCTTCTTACAGCATGGATTCCCATTTTTGCCGCGCCTTCCCGGAAACTCTCGGAACCCTGGGCTTCCGGAATCCTTCAGTCTTCTCTCCCCGTCTCGCTCCTGAAACTTCTCAAACGGCTGCTGGTCAATCCTGGAGCCAGGACGGAAAGAAGCTTATCAATAGAGGTTCTTACCTGAACCTTCCCCGATTGCCCGGAAGCCGTAAAGGGTAAAGGTGGAGAAAGAGAAAAATTCTTATTTGCTCCGCGGGAAAAACAGGGCAGGGAGGGCGAAAATCTGCCATGCCCTCATGGATAATTTTTGTGAACCACGGAAACCTGTTCCTTTCAAAACTTCTGAAAATACGCTTCGTTGTTGTTTATGCCCGTTGAAGATTTCCTCGCGCTGCCGAGGCTCTTTTCATCCTTTTCGAGCAACAGCCGGAAACGTGAAAAAACTCGGGGAAAACGGGAAAATCCCTTCCGGATAAAAAAAAGATTGCCAAACCTCTCTTCTGCCGTTACTCTGCCCCTGCTTTCCTATCTAGCACAATCTCCAACGGGCAGGTGTCAGAGTGGTCGAATGAGCACGCCTGGAAAGTGTGTGTACCGCAAACCGGTACCGAGGGTTCGAATCCCTCCCTGTCCGCCATCAATTTTCCACCGCAATATGTTGTATTTCAATATATTGCGGTTTTTGTTTGTAGAGGTATGGGGAAAATTGGACTATTCAGATGGAGGAGTAATCAAATCCGCTTCTTCAATTCTTTTGAAAAGATGTGATAATATGCTTAAGCAGTCTAAACAATCCTGCTCTGTTATCAAAGTAGAAGATTTTAATATTTGTATCTCTTCGTGGGACAAAGGATTCCTAAAACCAGTCCAAGCACCAACGGACATCCATCTTTGCCCTTCTTCAATATTATTAAAAGTATTTTGTGTCACTCTACATGTTGAGTCATTCTGGTATTTTTTAGTAACGCATAAATGAGGATTTCTTTTAGGAGGTTCGCCTAATACTTTTTGATATAAATCGCGATCTGTTTCAGCAGCTGAAGATTTTGTCTTGACAGCCGAGTGGTACCTTTTTAATGCTTCATGTAAAGCGATATAATAGTTTTTATCTATATAATAGTCTCGGCTAGCTTCTTGTATTTCTGGGTGAAGATCTCGCCAATGATAAGAAGCAAATTCCGGTGCTAATTCATGTAATTTTTCTATTATTTTAGCACAATCTTTAGCAGGAATTTCAGAATTTTCAATTGATTCAACTACTGTTTTTACCGATCCTCTAACTTTTTTTGATAAAGTGCTGTACCAATTCTTGGTATTAATTTTTGCTTCTTTTCTAATAGTTTTTCTTCTTTCCTCTTTCCGTTTTTCACGCCAATTACGTTCTATATTTCTTACTATTTGCTGAAGATAAGTTTTTAAAGCCAAAGTTTCTGAGATATCCCAGTTCAATGATTGCCTGTCAGTGGAAATAACATCCTCAGGAAGTTCATCAACAAAATCTACATTTAGCCATCCCGTCAAATATGAATACGCATGACTAGATTCTGAGACGCCGAAAAACTCAGGAACATTCACTAAACGTCCATGAGCAAATAGTGTAATACCTCTAAAATCAGGTTTTATTGGCTTCTCTGTCGAGAAAATTTCGCCAACAACATATTCTGCTTTCTCGAATTTAAATTGCACTTCAAGGCCATCAGCATCTTGAGGAAATATCCATTCAAATTGTCTTGATATATCTTGATATCTCAATTTTTGGTCTATACTAATTGGTGATTCGTCATTTAGGCGAACTGTCACCTTAAAATTATTATCAAATAAGCTGAAAAGCCTAGAAAGGCTGGCAGCAAGTTCTCCTGCTTTAAAGCTTGTTACTCTATTCAAATCAGTTAAAATAATTGTAACACCGTGTTTTTGATCGTCACATTTTGTAATATTAAATAATGGATTATAGATGCCGGTACTTTGTTTTTTTATGTCATCCCAATCTAAATCAAATTCTACTTGCTCCCCTCCTTTACAGGAAATTATTTTCATATGATGCCCTATACCGAATAAGGCTAATTTCCCTAACCCTTTTCTACCGGTGACTTTGCGTCCTTTTGGGGTTATTTCTACAAAGTGTGTATTTCTTCTCTTCCTCCCAATTAATAAGAATTTATTATTAATTTCATCAAAAGTCATTCCCATACCATCATCCTCAACACAAATTGATCTTACTCCATTAATGTCAGTTAATGTAATGTTGACATTTTCCGAATCTGCATCATATGCATTAGCTATGAGTTCCGCTAAAGCATTGGGAATACGTGAATACATTTTTGCGCCTAAATGCTCAATTGTGTTTGGAGCATAGCTCATGGACAGATGCTTAGTTGACATGGTATTTAGTGATTGTTTTTCCTAATAATTCGGCATATTTGGGAGGGACAGCATTTCCTATTAGTTTTGCAATAGCTGCAATTGAATTGGCATAAAATACATAGGTTTTAGGGAAAGTTTGTAATGTCGCTCCTTCCCTAAGAGAAATTGCTCGATCTTCTTCCGGATGAGCAAATCGACCATTGGAAATACTAAAAAATTTTGTAGTAATAGTAGGCGCGGGTTTGTCCCAAAACATTCTTCCAAATGTATCTTTGAAATTGTGATCTTTACCTACAAAACAAGGAAGTTGGAGCCTTTCGTTATTTTTCCAGCTTAATCTGTCCCCGCCATTTTTAGGGGTAGATTTGAGACGTTCCAAGTTGATAGGACTCAAGTTGGAAGTTATGTGTTGATTATTTGTCTGATCTCGATATCCTGCCGGAATTTTAGGAAAACCATTATCTTCGCCTAGAACATCTCTTAATTTGGGGCATTTGACTGAGTCTCCCTTCGGTAAACTTATTTCAGAATGCAGACGAGAGGCTATTAGTGAAAATCTTTTTCGCGTTTGTGGAATTCCATAATGATTCATGTTAATAATTTTCCAATCCCACGAGTATCCATGTGCTGTCAAAAATTCTATGAACTTCTGAAGAACTGATCCTTTTCCTGTTACTATTCCTGGCACATTTTCAACTAGCACATATCCGGGTCTGTAATATTCAACAAAACTTTGAAAATTTTCTATAAGATTTTTAGTTTTCTCTGCCTTTTCTTTAGAAGTATTAATTACACTCCAATATTGGCATGGGCTGCATCCAACAAAGATTAGATTATTATCATTTTTTCCTATATTAAATTGTTTTTCAAAATGTTCCAAAGGCAATTTTGTAATATCTGCATGAACAAAAGTTGCTCCCTTATTATTACGTTCATAAGTTTCCGCGCAATCACCATCATAATCAACTCCGGCAATCACCTCAATGCCAGCACTTTTGAGTCCGCAAGTCATGCCTCCACCACCGCAAAAAAAATCGATAGCTTTTAACTTTGTATTACCCATAACATACTGAAAATAAAAAATTAGATACTAATTTGAACTTCTCCAAAGAAGCTCTACTGTGACCATAATATATGGGTATTTTATGAGAGTTACAACTCAAAGCATTTCAAGGGTCATAATTTTTTCCTCTAAAGAATGAGGATTTTTAGAAAATTCTCGTATTTGGCATTGCCATACGACCAAAACCTTCCAATCACTTTTCTTGTATTCAGCTATTACTTCCTTATCTCTCATAAGATTTGCAGAAAGCTTTCTGTCCCAAAAGTCAACATTACTTTTCGGCCTTGATGATTTTTTACATCCTTCGTGCTGATGCCAGAAACAGCCATGTACAAAGATAACCGTTTTGTACTTAGGGAGTACGATATCCGGTTTGCCAGGAAGATCTTTACGGTTGATGCGGAACCTAAAACCTAGTTTGTGAAGAATTGACCGGATAATTTTCTCAGGTTTGGTGTCCTTGCTTCTGATCCGGGACATCACTTGGCTTCGCTTCTCTGGAGAAAAGACATCCATGTCTTGAGCTTATCAAAATTGTGTAGTCATTACAATACTACATCTTCCGGCGGCCTGTCTCCCAACGTTTCACTCAATTTCTCCCACTCCGCCACTTTCTTTCTGCAATCCATATCTTTCTGTTCCTTTCTCCATTCGTAATCATGCCAATCTTCCATACATTCTCCCTAATGGTGTGATTCTTTTTGACTGGGATTGTAGCTCCAAAATCTGTTCCAATCAGGATTTTTTTCTTTTGAATGGTTATCCATAGCTGACTGTTCTTGTTCCCAATCTCTCTGGAAACCTCTCAGTAATCTTCATTGGCATTTCCCTCAATATCCTAGAAAATCTCCATAGAAATCATTTCAGAATTAATTGCTTCAAATCATTTTTTTGAAAATGCCTTCGTACAAAACTGATTGACATTGGAAGTCCTGGAATCCGGTCATACGTAATCATACATTGGTAATTCCTCCATTTATTATATTCATACATTGAGTGAGATCATTTTTCTTATAACTTATTTGTTTCCATGCGCTTGTGAATTTTCATGAAATTTCCGGGCACAATACAGGAATACAGCAGTATACATTTGAAAACTCTCTCTTTTATCTTTAGTATACATCGTATGAGGTCATATTTTCATAACTTGCTCATTACGATATATTTGTAAATTTTAAACATGTTTTATATTCCTTCATTACACCATTGTACAGGATCATTTGAAGAATACATGTCTTGGAAAATGCAGATGGCAGTATATGGAGGATCATCTATACGCAGGTTATTTTATTCTGAATATCCCCAGAATTGATTATTCGAATTTGTAACCACTTCCCCTTACCAATTACATTCCTTCCTGAATAATTTCCGTAGGAATCAATTTAGAATTAATTATCCTGTATTCCTTTGATTCCAAGTGATGAGGATAGTTTAAGTGAATACAGGGAAATGGTTAATTAAAAACGGCTTCGTACAAAATCTTCATTGAGGGATGGTGCTGTGTTTCCGCTCAATTGTACGTTGTTTTCCTTGTCCGTGGAGGGTAATTTATTCTGAATGTCTCTAGGATCATTTGTAAGGATTCCAGAGGAATGATGGGTATTAACATCCGCAAATCTGAAAAATTACCGAAAAAAATAATTTTGCCTTACATTGGGGCAAATGGACTTTCCACTTTTCCCTGTTGATACATTTCCTAATGGAGAAAAAGTTTTCCATTTTTCGGAAAAACAATTTTGGAGTGTTTAGCGAAACACCCCCTTCATGCAGAAGGTTCTTTGTATATGTTGAGACCAAATAGGGATGGGTTGCCGATTGGGGGAGTGCGTTTGGTTTGGTGGGGGTACTGTACCGTTTGCCGTACCCTATATGATAGAGATTAAGGTATGGGCTCAGAAATGAAAAAGATGGAACCATTGCTGATTCCATCCCTTGATGATTGTTATTGGGTACAATTAGAAGCTGTACCTTGCTGAAAGTGAGGCTGATTGATTCACCTGGCTGCTTTTGGCTTCCAGAGTGTAGAATATTCCTACGTTCCAGTTTTGGTTGATAGCCCAGTTGGTGTCTGCATTCAATATGAAGGCACTTCTGTCCGACTTCAGGGAACAAATCCGCAAGATACGATGTATCCAGAGCATGAGTCTGAAAGATGGCTGCTACGCCAATGCGCATGCCGAATCCCTCTGGGCAACAAGTAAAAAGGAAGTTCTGCCAAGGATTCCCGAAGATATCGACGATGCCGAAAGGCAACTGTTCGATTACACAGAAACATTTTGTAATCTGAAACGAGCGCATTCATTGTTATCCTTCCTCAGCTCTATCCAATTCGAGAAAAGAGCTTTTCCTGCCCATCATAAAACTTTTACGACTTCTATCCAATTTTATGAAATCCTTCCAGTTTTCAGGGTGCTCTGTTATGAATTTAGCCTTCTTGTTTTGACGATGAACCAAAATGTTTTCAAGCGTTCTGCAGAACTTATAGAACAGGGGTTAAGTCCGGAATATAAGGCAATGCCGTGCGAGTTGGGGATTGGGATTCTTTGACGACCGGAGAAGCTTTTTTCTTAGATGGCGCTTTTACATTTTGAGGTGATGGGAGCGTCGATTTGGAAATCACTTTCGGAGAAGGTGGGGGTGGTACTGGTGTTGTCTTTACCGATTGGGTGGGGTCGGAAGAGGTACACGAAAACATTAATGACACGTAGATAATCAATGAAATATAGGTATGTGTTTTTATTGCCATGATGACTGATTAGTGTTATCAAAAATTGGAATCATCCGTTGTGAGGAGATCGAAGCAAGAGTCGGAATTCAAGTCCAATCCTCTATTAGTTTTTATGATAATTTGTTTGGAGTTAGCATCATATGAATGAATAACGGCTTTTTCCAAAGCAGACTGTTGCCCCCCGCTTATTTTGGTGTAAAGAGAAACAAAGTCTCCGTTTTTTAACAAATGCGGACCCTTGAGCACGAATTGATAGATATAAGAATCTCCGTCCTGTTTAAGCAGGCGTCCATGTTTAAGTTGGGGATAGCCGATGCGGAAAATGAGCTTACCCCCTTCAGTTCGGATACTTCGGGATACTTTTCCCTCCATGTCTTTTATGCAGGCGTTCATGCAGGCATCTTCATGGAATCCATTCCCTTGTCCGGAAACGGATACCGTAGTCGTCGCCAAAATGGCATTGGAAGCCAGTTCTATTATCTTCAGGCTCATGTTCAGACTCCAGTGTCCGTAGTATACGGTTTGCCCGGTAAATGATGAGGTTCTGGAATTGATTTGAAAATCCCCGCCTTCGGGCTGAATATCAAAAACGAAGTCAGCAGCTTTCAGTTGCTTGGACTTGATTTTTTCCGCAGAGGCAATTTCGTCATGTTTTAACATGTCACGTTCCGCAGACATTGTTTGATTGCCACGTTCCAAGAGGACAAATTCTTGGGATGTGCCAAATGCCTCATGGAAGGGCGTCGTAATACTTTGTGATAAAGAGGAAGCAACTTGTTGAGGGAAGCCAAATTGCCGGATTTTTCCGCTAAGTTCTTCGGCAGAGCTCATCACTAAGGATATCTTATCTTTGAATATATCCTTATGGGGGGCATACATCTTAGCACGCACGGAAACCTCCCATTCCTTTTCTTCCGTTTGTTTTTCAGATAAAACTTCAAAAGAAAGGATATCGGGGTTATGTTGATCCGTGGCCACTTCCAGTCTGAGGTGCCCTCCACCGGGATGTTTTACATTCAACAAGATGTCTTTTTTGGAGATACGGTCTCCGTACATCTGAGCCTTAGCCAGAGCCAAGGCTTGGCGGATAGCGCCCTCTTTCCTGTATCCATATCCGGTAGAGGTTATTTCCCGTATTTCCGGTTGCTGTTTAATCAGAGGAGCGGTCGCGTTCTGTTCCCGGCCTTTACACCAAGGCCAGATGAACCAAGCCGCTAAACCGAGCAGAAGAACGGCCGCGACGGCGATGAAGATAGATTGCTTATTCATGATGATTAATTGCTTTTGATTAAGTTTTTCGCTTTTAACTTAGCCAGGATTTCATCTGCTGCCAATGGCGTCAGGCCGGAAAGAACTCTCTTTTTGGCTTGCAGCTGGTCTGGGGCTTTTGCCTTCTGAGTTTGGGGAGAAAGAGCCGCTACCAAACGAGGGAATTTACCGGTCATTTTGTAAATCTTTCCACTCACCGTCGCTTCTATCACCCACATATTGGTAGCTTCATCGATTCTGGGAGTACCCATATCAAGGGTACCGACAACCACATATTGGACGGAGGGCACATCGGTGCGGAGACTGGTAATGATGCTTCTCCATGTCTTAGCAGGGATAACGTTTCCTCCCCCGTAAGCTTCATCAAGCAGGGCGCTGGTGTCCAACATGGCGCCATCAATAATTTCCTCAAATCCCTTTTCGGCAAAACGGGCAGTGAGTGCCGTGCCAAATTCTTCACGGGCCGGCGGATCCAGACGATAGGTAATTTGATCTGCCGTCACCACAGTAGAGGCGCCGGTTGTCTTAGTTTCCCGTTCAACAACAGAGGCATCGGATTGGACCGCTGTATCAGCGATGGCTCCTGCCTCCGAGGCTTCTTTAGATTTTTTCAGGTTATTTGTTTGGATAACCGTCTGGCCTTGTTTTTGCAACGCCGCCGCATTTCTTGCGGTGAAAAAGACAGCTATATCCACTGATTCCAGCTGAACGTTCGCTTGAACAGGCTGTGTTCTTTGCAAAAGATCCTTCATACGATCTTCGTCAATGACGGCAGAAAAAGTAACTGTAACTTCATCCTTTTTCTCATTGAGGGATTGGTTGTTGGTTACCTGGGTACAAATAGCTAAAATGTCATTAACGATGTGCGGTTTTCTCTCATTATAAAGTTGTCGTATGGCTGATGGCTGGGTGCTGATCATCTGCTCGATGGCATGAATGGCCGCAAAACGTTGCGCTTCATGAGCCGCATTATTTTTTCCCTCTGGCGAGGCAGTGGGAAAAACCACGGAATGAGAGCCTGTCAGGGGTAAGTCTTTTGCTTGGGTGACTAAGGAACAGGCCACTAAAAAAATAAGTAAAATAGCTTTCATATGTTTGGTATTCAGTAGATTAATTGTTTAATTAACAGATGTTTGTTGGATAATGGGGTTGGTTTTTTTTCTCTTTTTCAGCGTAATAGCAGCGGAACGGAGCATTTTGATGGTGGCGTCTTCATAATTGATCCAAGAGGATTCCAGCTTGATGTCTGTGGGGTAAGTAGAACTCACTGCATCCTTAAATTTTATCATGATGATTTCCCGGTCCCCTTGTTTAAGGCGTAAGCCGCAGAAGGCAACGAAAGCTAGTTGTTTTTGGAATTTGTTACTTTGCATGGTATGGGTAAGAAAGCCGGGGAAAACGACTTCCAGCGTGTAGTCCGGCTTTTTCAGTAAGAAATCCTTACCGGTCGGCTCCGGGTTACCGGACTCCTTCTCATGAGCCACGTTGTCTTTCAGGGCTTCATCCATCACTCGGCCGGTATCCTTAATCCGTTCGCTCATAACGTAGAAAATTTTATCTCCTCCGCCCGACCAAGGAAGTATGGGAACCTTGACAGCGGAATAGAAGGAAGAAGAGACCAAAGAAGACAGATAAGCCATGTAGCTTCTTTCTCCCGCAGCTTTGTAGTTTGTGGGGATTTTTTCCAATGCTCCCTTGTCGACTCGTATTTTGTCAATGCCCAGAGTCTTTGTGGCCATTAAGGAAGAGTAAGGGGCCTTACATAATTTGATGAACTCCGGAATGAGCTTCTTTTCGTAGAGGTGGTGAAGCAGGGCGTTTTTTTTGCTCTGAGAGGCTCTCCCCGGTACGGCATCAATGGCAACAACTCGTCCCGGAATAGTGGCTAAAATCCTTCTGTCTTTAAAATTACAGATAACGAGGTCGAACCCGATTTCCGCAAGGATTTTTGAGTAAGCGCTTCCTGTTCCCGCTTCATATTGGGATTCAACATGTTCATAGTTCAACGCGCAGGCGAATACAACGGAATCGGAGGTAACGGAGTTAGAGAAATCGGCTTCCGGGTCTTCCGGCATATAGTCGAGTATCCGGCGACCGTCCTTTTTACGCTCCTTCAGTAGACCAGCGTGCATGGCCTTATGCAGATTGCTGATGTTGTCTTTCCCTACTTCTTTTGAAGTAGAGGGACCATAAACATAACCAATAGGAAATTGCTTTTTGGTCGTATTCTGTTTGATTGCTGAATAAAACCATATCCCGGCAAATTCCGCGCAGGGACGGGCCGTGTTTTCCTTTTCTCCCAATGAGGTGGAAACGCCAAATGAAATTAGGAATAACAGAAGAAATCGTAGAGGGGTGTTCATGGGGAGAAAGCGGGGGAATTATTCTATCAATGCCTTGCTCTACATAAAGGACAAGGCATTGATAGAATGAATATGTATTGTTTTTGCTATACTCAGAAAGAGAAGTCCATGGAAGGCAGAGAGGCCGGGATGGTCTTCATCGGCGGCAGTTTGATTTCCAGCTTTTTGTTTACCTCATCCTGTAAGGCAGTCGTGTCTTTCATCAACTTGTAATCTTTAGGTAGGGAGGTTACGAAGTAGACAATCGGACGGAATTGGGTGGCCAAGATCGCCTTCTGCGCGGAACTCGCGCTCTTCATCAATTTGCTTAACTTAAGACCAAGCTCCGTATTGGAGGCAGCCAGCTTGCCTTCTTCTATCAACGCCTTATTTAAAGTTTGGCGACTTTGCCTCCAAAGGTTGAGCTTCAGCTCATTCTTGCTTTGAAGTTCGACGGCTTTTTTGTTGATCATTTTCTGCCTTCCCGCCATGGATTCCATGATGGAGGTCAAAGCGGAAGCATCGTTGGGATTGGATTTCAGATTATTGATTTGAGCTTCAATTTTAGCAGCATCTTCTCGGTTTCCGAGGGCGTTCAAAGCCTGTTGCTGAGACTCCAGCAACATGATAGTCGCCTTTGAATGTTTGGCGGTCAGTTTGTCTTGGGCCGCCGTCAAGTCATTAACACCGGGTAGGGAATCCACATTGACTCCTGCCAACTTGGCAAACCCAGGCATGCTGGAACAGGATCCCAAAAACAAGGGGACTACCGTAGAGATCACTAAAGCACATATAGTAATAGATGGTTTCATAATGATTTGTTAATTAGATTGTTGTTGGCGCAGCTGGTCGGAGTATCTCTACACGGGTTCTATACGAAGAATGGCTACGAGAGACTTTCTCAGCTATTGGCGTTAATATATCTCCCAAAGAGATTTTTGTAAACATTAAATATCGTAAAAAGATAATTTACTTGAGATTGTTCTTGTGGCATACTCCTCTCATGAAGACGCATGGAACAGGCGTTCGGTCTGCGAAGGAGTTTGAAAAATGGATGATGGACAATGGATTGAGTTATTCAAGCATTGCGTTTGCCTGTGGAGTTTCGGAGCGTACGGTACGTCAATGGATATCTCAAAAAGGTATTCCCGAGAGATTTTCCCATTGCCTCAAGAGCATGGTTGAGTCCTCCAGAAAGACAGTTTCCTTCATTGAAGGAAACAGGGAAGACGGTCTCAAGTTCGAACTATCTCTGGAGGATCATGCAAAATTGTCCCGCAAAGCCCTGGAATCCGGTTGTTCCCTTGAGGAACTCGTTGCCCGTCATCTCCATTCCATCCTCTAATAGATACTTCATGTCTCCAACAGAGATGCTTGTTGCCTTGTCTTTTCCGGGAATTGTGATAAAATCCCTTCCATGAAACAAGAGGGGGATCAATCCATATTCAAGATGGGAGTTAAACGATGGCTCAAAGAGCAAAATCTTGATTACAAATGGATGGCTGACCAATGCGGAGTTTCTGAAATTACTGTTCGCAATTGGATGTCCCAGAAGATAATTCCCCCATTGAAGCAACAGCTGATTGAACGGGTGATGGTTCAGATGCCAGCCGCGCAACCGACATCATCTCCCAATTCCATTCCCGATATTCAGGTAGACGTTTCCTTGTCTCTGTCGGTTAAACTTTCCCCTGAACTTTACAAGCAGCTTGAAGCCAAGGCGTCCCAGCAGGGGATATCCTTGGGAGACATGGTGGCTCGGTCCATTTCCTCTCTTATCAACGAACAACCGGAGTTCCCCCATTCCTCGAAAACGCGTAAAGTCGTTCTTCCTCTCCAGTCTTGAATATTTTCATCAAGCGGTATTAGATTGTGGGGAAAACAATTGACTGTCATGGAGCTTTGTTGTGTATAAAGCCCATGTTTCGCGACATGGTGGATTCATGATCGGAGCTGCATACCAACAAGGAATATTTGTCTAGGTAATATCCTCTGAAGGGCAAATTCTCTTCACTCAAAAAGGAAAACTGCTGAGATGTTCTTCTGAAGTCGTTTCCTTTCTCAAGGGAAACGCCCTCTTTATTTGTGACCATCAGGGAAGCACGCTATCCACCCATCGCTATACGGATGACGAGCCAGACAAAGCCGGTTCATCGAAAAGCATCCTCTTTTGTTTCCTGTTTGGATGTTTGATCAAAAGGAGACTTATACCAATTATATCAATTCCTGGGTAGGCTATCAAATGGGGAATACATTTAATCTAGGGGCACCATGCCTTTGGCCGTACCCTGTATGGCTGGGAATAGGGGGGATGGATGTAGAAATGAAAAAGGGAGGAATCAGCAATGATTCCTCCCTTGGTGAGGGAGTTTAACCTCTTAATAATCTTCCATCATCAAAAATACTTTCAAAAGAATTAAACTTGGGTTCCTGTTTTTCTTACCCGTTTGCAGCATATTTGATGATTAAAGGGAATTGTCGGGATTGCCGAATCTCTTTACTCGCTTAATTCGGTGATGTCGGTTTCAGGTTTCGGGTAGCCTTTGTCGGCAATCCATTTTTTCGTTTCCGCCGCCATTTCGGGGGTGACGTTAAAGTCGTACTGGGCATAGTCGCCGATGTGGAATTTTCCGGGCTTGAAGAATCCCCATTTCTCAAAGAAGTCCGTCAGGTCGGTTTTTGTGACGTCACAGCATGCCTTGACGAATTCGAACTGGTATTTGACGGTCTCGTTTCCTCCGTAGTTTCCCGCGTTGTTGCGCAGGTACTCCATGACGTCAGGATAGAAGTCGGGGTGTCCGTTTTTGGTAAAGTAAAGATGGAGCTGCCACAGGGGAACCAGCTTGTTGAAAACATCCTTGGATTGCAGGTAGGCGATTTCCCCTCCGATGATTTCCTTGCGCGCTTTGTCGTAGCTGCCCTGGCGCTTCAGGCGGCTTTCATTGCCTGTTTTGGCTGCGGCCTGCAGGGAAAAGATGTTGTTGCTGACTTCCGTCATGCCGCCCCAGGTCATCGGGCGCATTTGCATGACGTGTCCTACTTCGTGGGAGAATCCCCAGCAGGCATCGCCCTTGAGAACGTTTTCGGGGTCGGTTACCATGCGCATTGTCCCGTCGTTTCCGAGGTAGGCGACTCCGTCTCCGTCGCGGAACATGTAGTAGTTGAAGTTCACGCGGGCCAGGACACGGTTTTCCGGGATTTTGCCGTATTTATCCAGGCCCATCAGCTGGTATTGGATGCCGATGAGCTTGTCGTAGGCGTTGATGAGTTCGGTTCCGCGGTCTTTGGTGAATTTTTTCAGGAATTCTACGGGGTAGGCAACCTGGATGGATTTTCCCCGGGCATCCATGATTGGAGAGACGGCCTGGTCAAGCAGGCGAACCCAGTCCTTGTTGGTGTCGCCCCGGGTTGTGTCAAAGTAACCGTTGGCTTTGCCGGTTACGAAATGGACGGGGATTTTCGGCGCCTTGCCGGCGTCTTCGGTGAAATAGCTTATATAGGCGTTGGCGGGCGTTTCCACGTCAATGATGTTGATTCCTTCCTTGAGAGGAATCTGCTTTTTGTGCAATCCCCAGCCGTTGGGGTCTTTTGT
>ULOX01046279.1_pt1 | contig 13406 bp, 9 predicted proteins | sample 1952911 | NCBI WGS metagenome assembly ULOX01 (sample SAMEA4835613, study PRJEB28245) | human gut metagenome | biome: gut microbiome; material: fecal sample | place: Denmark | collected 2008
TCTCCGTACTTTCCATTCTTCTCGTATTTTGATACCACAAAGTTAATGAAAATATTTCGCATTTGCAAATTTTTACCAACAAAATTATTTTTTTTAAGAAAAAAGCCGCATCACCTATTTATCTGTTAGAAGATAGTGGCATACTGGTGGGGGTTCACATATAATGATGTGGTTCCCGAGTGTTATATTATCCCTATGATGTCCTTGATAAATCATCGTAGGCGTAGTGCTATATGGCATGGAGCAAGCCAAAAAGTGGGACAATCAGCGACCCATCTTTTCTTAGACCGAATAGATATACAATGCGAGATTACTCCTGTGCCATTCAAGGATATTTCGCAGGCAGCTCCAGGCGAACCAAGTGCAACGATAAGAGAAAGGGTTATTGCTGCCCGCCAAATTCAAGAACAGAGATACAATGATATAAAAGGCATACATTGCAATGCACAGATGACGGAACGCATGATTCATCAATATGCCGAACCAGATGCTGATTCGGTAGAAGTATTGCGCTCTGCTATGGAACGTCTATCTCTCTCTGCACGTGCCTACAGCCGTATTCTAAAGGTTGCCCGCACCATCGCTGACCTTGATGGTAGCGAAAAGGTACAGCTTCCTCATATAGCCGAAGCCATAGGCTATCGCCAACTCGACCGAGGCGACTGGGCTGAGAGAGGAATGTATTCTTAAAAGGTAAAAAAGTAAAAGAGTAAAAAAGTAAAAGAGAGAAATGTGAGCTTAGATTTTGCGATTAATTTTTACCATATAAAAAGAAGAAAAGTATGAATAATCCAATAGAAATATATCGTTCACAAGATGGAAGCATACAACTTAATGTAAAGTTGGAAAATGAGACAGTTTGGCTGACACAAAGCCAGATGGCTGAACTATTTGGTCGCGATAGAACTGTAATAGGCCGTCACATAAACAACTGTTACAAGGAAGGTGAACTTGACAAAGATATCACATGTGCAAAATTTGCACATATGGGTAAAGAACAAGATCAAATGTACGAAACTGCAATGTACAATCTCGACGTTATCATATCTGTAGGTTATCGTGTAAAGTCGATACAAGGCACAAGGTTTCGTCAATGGGCCACCACCATCCTCAAGCAATACCTTATCAAAGGCTATGCCATCAACCAACAGATAAAACTCGAGCGCTACAACGAACTTAAAGACGTTGTGCGCCTTATGTCTCGTGCCATTGGCTTACAGGAAAAAGTTAGTTCTGACGAATACGATGGATTATTCAACGTTATCTCAGACTACGTCTATGCTCTCGACACACTCGACCACTACGACTACCAGTCGCTCTCAATATCGAAAACAACAAAAGAAGAAGCATTCCGAGCTACATACGATAACGCCATGGAAGCTATTAACGCACTGAAAGAAAAATTTGGTGGTAGTCAATGGTTTGCAAATGAAAAGGATGATTCGTTCAAAAGTAGCATAGGCCAGATTTACCAAACCTTTGGTGGCGAAGAACTCTATCCTTCTGTTGAAGAGAAAGCAGCTATGCTTCTCTATCTTGTCGTAAAGAACCACTCGTTCAGCGATGGAAACAAACGCATAGCAGCCATGCTATTCCTCTGGTTTCTGAACAATAATAAGGTTCTTTATGCAGAAGATGGACATAAGCGTATTGCCGACAACACTCTTGTAGCTCTCACTTTGATGATTGCAGAAAGCCGGACTGAAGAAAAGGACGTTATGGTGAAGGTGGTGGTAAATCTTATCAATAAAGATAATCAATAAAGATAATCAATAAATACAACCAATAGATACATAGAAAGCGAATGAGCCCTATGGGCTCTTTAGCTTGAGTTCCTTGCTTGCGTTTTTAATCAACATTCGGTAGATTCGCTTGATTCGTGTTCTTTTTAAAAACGTAATCTCGTGTTCCTTAAATCACAAGTGCTTCGTGTTTCATGCCCAAGCAACAAGGACCAGAGGTCCTAAAAATCCGTGCGATCTGTGCGATCCGTGTGCCACACCATTAGCTAGAGTTTTAAGCACACGGATATCACAGAGAAAACGATAAACAAATAAATCGTGTGTACACGCTGTCGACAATATGTTGCGACAAACGATGTACACACGATTTTTTATATTTACCGTTAGGCTCCACCTTATTATATATATAAGTGGTGAGCCTAACGGATTATTTCTATTTAGGAATTATTCCCAAATATTAAACGACTTAGAGTAGCCCTCAGCCTCATGTCCAGGCTGTTCTAAGTCAGGAGTTTCTCCCTTAGTGGTACCAAGAGTAGGAAGATCTTCACCTCCACTAAATAATGGAGATGCAGCCATCAAGTTAGTAAGTTCTATCTTTTCTACTGTGATTGTTGGAACAATATATTTTTTCATTGTTATAAGTTTTTTATTTGTTATTACTTCTTAATGATTTTCTTACCATTCTTGATTATCAATCCCTTATAGCTATTAGCTACACGCTGACCAGCGATATTGTAGGTTTCACCCTCGATGTTGCCATTTACGGTATTGAGCTTCAAACCTGTGGTCTGACCATCGATAACGAGGTTCAACTGCTTGGCAGCTGCAGGTGTTTTAGCCTTGATATAAGCACGGAAAGCCTTGATCTTGTATGAATCGGCAGCCTCTGTCTTCCACCACTTGTCACCATAGAGCATATAGTCGTCGTTAACGAGATCGCATGGCTTATAGCTACCTACGAAGCTATAGTTTGTACCATCAGCCTTAGGATCAGCTACTACGATAGATACGCCATTGAATGTATAAGTATCCTCAGCATTAACAGCAGCTGGCTTAATCAATACAGGCACATTAGCCTTAATGCCATTGGTAGAAGTTGTGAAAATGATATTTACATCCTCTGCATTGCTATATTCTACGACCTTTGCGTCATTACCAAATTTAGCCTTTACATCTTCTGCTGATACTGCGAATGGCAATACCAATGTGTTCCACTTATTTTCAACAAATGAGCGTTTCAAAGTTACATTAGCATCCATTGCCTTGATAGTATTGTCTTTAGCCTCATCAAGGGTAACATCAAGATTGCCAAGACGAACAAGACGAACATCACCAAAGCCAAACCAACCAGCCTTATTGTCTACACCAGCTGGTTTATAATTGCCAACTTCAATCTTTACTTTACCATCTGCTCCAACAGTAAACTCAGCTGTATAATCGTTCCATCCACGATCAAATACACCACCTGTATTACCAATTTCATTAATATCAGTAGCATTCTTGTCATTGATTCTAAGATACATCCAGAAGCCCTGCTTTGCACGTGCCTTCACTGTAACAATATATTTACCTGGAGTAAGACCAGTTACTTCCTGATAAACACGCTGATTATTAGCTCCATTATTATTATAGTTATAATAGTAACCAACCTTTTTACCATCAGCATTTGTCCATATCTCACCATTTAAAGCACCCTCTTCACCACCAGTTTGACTATGATTCCATCCATCAAGAGAACCCTTTCCATCTGATGCTGTAAAAGTAGGATTTATAACCATGCTTGTACAATCTTCAGCACCAACTACACCTTCAGCCATACCATTGCTCTCTACGTAAGCACGGCGAGCAGAGATAATAGCATTAGCCTTAGTTTCTGCATCTGCTGCAGTTGTAGCAGTAGCCACCTTAGATGTAGTGAATTCTGTATACTTAGCCTTTGATGCATAAGCAAGTTCTTCCTGCTTAAGTTTATTAGCGTCTACGAGAGCCTGATACGAGACTTTCGCCTCATTAAAGTTTATTGTAGCCAACTGCAAATCATTTGCTGCTGTTACATAGTCAGTAGGTGTAGCTGCAATAAGCGACTCTAATTTAGTTTTCTCGTCACCTATAACATTATCATCCTTTGTAGCTTTTGCTGTAGCTAAAATAGCCTCATAGTTTTTCTTAACTAAGGCATCATAATTGCCAATACCATAGCAATTTAGTGAGAAATTATCAAAAGCTACCCAGTTAACACCTGTTGTTTCATCAATCTGAAGACCGATTTCCAAATCGCCTGCAACCTCATGATTTACTACAACAGAGAAATACTGTGCAGCATCACCAGTCTTGCAAGGTGTCTTTGTAACCTTTTCACCATCTTTAATATACAAGTAGACTCCATTGTTATTATGGATATCATTACCTGCAACTTGGTAAGTAGCGGTTACTGCAGCCTTCAATTCATAAGCACCTGCAGGACAATCCTTTACTATCTGACTAAATGACTTAGCAGTCTGGTGGTTAGGTACTGACACCCATGTTTCAAAATATGGACGAGTAACATTACTACCAGGATTTTCATTATTTGTTGGATGACCAAACTTATCAGCACCAGTCCAACCATCAGTAGTAGCCATGTCTGGATTCTTTATTGTAATAGAAGCTGGCTTTTCCAAAGGTGCATTAGAAACCAAAAGATTATTCATGGCTACTTGCAATGCTGTTTTTGTTGACTCAAGTTCAGAAATTGAAGCTGTATAAAGTTTACTATTTGCCTCAGTAATCGTTGCCTGTAAAGCATCTGTTCCTTTATATTCACCACCATCAATCATTGCCTGCGCTTCATCAATCTTGTTCGATAAGAGCTTCTGAACTGCATAAATCTCTGAGCCTTCAATATATGACAAAGTGAAATTATCAATATTAGTCCATTTATGTTCTTCAAAAGCAGCAGACCAAGCACCAATCTTCAGAGTTCCATCAGTTACCAATACCGAAGTCTGAGCATAATTCCATCCGCCTACACCTTGACCTTCCTCAACTACTGAACCATCACTTTTAATAGTTCCTTTGGCAGTTCCATTAGCAGGAGCTTTTTCTGAAACAGATCCATTTGCAACCAATAAAGATATTACACCATCTTCACTTTGTATAGCGGTCTTCAAGTTGTATATGCCATTAGGTATATTGTTAATAGTCTGATAAAGAGAACCTTCCCAACTACTACTTCCCCAATTACTTGGTTCAAAGAAGCCTTTTTTTCCGTCAAATCCATTACCACCATTTATACCTCCAGTTTTATTCCAGCCTTTATCGGTATCAGCATTTGGGTTTGTTATTTTATCTGTAACATCCTTTGAGGTAAGGGCTGTTTCTGAAATTTTATAAAGCTTAATATTGTCTACAAACAAGAATGGAGAACTTCCACCTCCTGCATTTGCACTCTTCAAATAGCCCATAGAGAAGTCTACGTTTGTTTCAGTAGCTACATTAAAGATAATTTCAAGCTTGGTCCATTTGTTTAGTTCTGATGGCCACTTATAGATGCTCAAATTTCCATATTTCACGCCACACAGGCTCTTTCCATTATCAAGATTAGTCGTTGCCAAAGCATCAAAGGTAAGTTTATATACACCTGTTGGCAATGTCGCAGTCTGCTTCACGCCAAGTGTTACATTAGGGCACCAATTAGCCTCAACAAAAAGGAGAGATTTATTACCTTCCTGAACAGAAGATTCATTTTTAGGAGATACAACTTTCAGTTCTCCATTTTTATTACCACTTTTTACATACAAAGTTGTATTGTATGGCATCGTAAATGTTCTTGCGTAGTCTGAGTTTGAGTTTGTAATAGTAGTCCAATCGCTAATATTATAAACATTAGGACTTCCACAATCTGCTAAGGCAGAACCGCTTGTTGCAGTAGCATTAGATTTTTTATCAGCACCAAGACTTGAGCCATCAAAAATAGGAGATGACTCAAAACCGGCATTCTTCAAATAAGTGTCCGTCACATCTGTTTGTGCCACAGCACTACCCCCCCCCTATAGCCAATAGCAGGGAAGCCATCAAAAGTTTGTAATGTTTCATAATTAATAATTTAGGTATAAATTAAGTATTGTTAGTTATATTAATTTTCTTATTAAGTTATTAGGTAGAATGTCTATGTGTATATTTACACTATAAAGGTATAATGAATAGTTATTTGGGGGCAAAGTTATATAAAAGTTTATTTAAGTCCAAACTTTTATTCGATTTTTTTAATTTTATTTGCGTATTTGGTACATTTATCGTAATCGTTTGGGTATTAAAAGGATAATTATACGCTTACATTTCTTTCCAAAGAGATTTTATAATCGAAACTATAAACGCATGCAGCAGAACAGAGTTTGGCGAAACTTGGAACATAATTGGCTACACCAACGCCCTCCTTACAAAAAGAGCTTTCATATTGCTATATTTTTACCCACCACTGCAAAAATATTGTTATTTATTCTAATTATTTAATAATAATATGTAACTTTGCAGCATTACCCAGCAATTAACACAATTACCACATAACAACAACACTAAAATCAGAAAGCTTATGAAAAGACGTTTACTCTTTACATTTGCCACTCTTCTCGCCCTATTGCCTTACGTAGGGCTGGCAGCCACAACAACGTGGTCGTTTGAGTGGAACACAAGCAAGAAAGATGGTGGACAGGGTTTCTACAACTTTGGCTCAAGCAAGGTTGAGAAAGATGTATACACCACAGAACTAAACGGAGTGCAATGGAACATTTCGTCGGAAGGCACCTATATCTACGCCTATACTTCGACTATGGGACAGTATATCGGTAGCGCATCGGAAGTTCCAAGTAGCTCTACTCTTTGGACAACGGGCTTTGCAGGAAAGATTAAGGACGTGAAGGTTACTGCTCGCGTAAAAGATGACGCAAAAGTAGGCAATGTGTCTGTTGCCGTGAATGGCAAAGACTATCTCTGCGATGGCAAGGCCAAGGCATCACTAACAGGTACTCTCGCTGAATATGCATTTACCATCGACGATGCCGATATGCAAGAGGGAAAACTCGAGATAAAGCTCAACCAAACGAGCAAAGAGAAGGGACCTCTGTATATATATAAGGTGGTGGTAGACTACGAGGTTGCCACATCTGGCGTTCCTGCTCCTGTATTTACTCCTGCTGCAGGCACCTACGACAAAGCTCAGCAGGTGGCTATTGCTGCCGAAGGTTTGGATGCAGGCACCTACACCATATATTATACTACCGATGGTAGTAACCCACGCCTTGCCGACGGCACTCGCAAGGCTTATACCGAACCTATCGACATTGCCGAGACCACAACCCTGAAGGCTATCGTTGCCAAAGGCGAAGAACAGAGCGAAGTGGCAGAGGCTAACTACGTGATACGCAAAAATCCACAGATTAAATTCAACGAAAAAGAGATTACTCTGCTTTCGGGCGACGAAGGATATTCCGACTTGCTGAATCCTAACAAGCTGTCGCCAATCACCTATAAGTCGTCTAACTGGATGGTATGCTCGGTAGACAAATATGGTGCTTTGTATTCATCCTACGTTAAGGAAGATTCAAAGGCTATCATCACCGCTACCTTTGCTGGCGACGACACCTATTATCCTCTTACCGACACCCTTACAGTATATGTAAAGGCTCGCACTCCGCTAAAGACTCCTGAGGTGACACCTCTTGGTGGCACTTTCTCAGAACCTGTAGAAGTGAAGATTACTACCGACGACGAGAACGCTGTAACCATCTGGTATTCAACCAACGCCAAGAGCGCTGAGGAGTTTGAAGAGAGCGACAACACACAGAGCATAGTTGTAGAAGGTCATGAGGCTACTGTCACCATCGACAAGTCGTGCACACTATATGTGATGACTCGTGGCTACAACGTAAATAGTGAAGTGATATCGGCAGAATATACCATCAACCTACCATTAAAAGCCGACTTTACTACCGACCGTGCTTCCGTGGCTTACTACGACCAGGAGTTTGACTCACCTGAAGAGGTGGAAGATTGGACAGTAGGCAATGGTTGGAAATTGAGCGACAAGAAGTTCAAGTCTATCAATGCCAACGACAAATATTCAGCTTTCGTTAGCTACAAGGGCGGTAGCGGAACCACTCAGCTCGCAAGTCCTGAGCTTACCGTGAAAGAAGGAAGCAAGGTAGAGTTCTATGCTTACTTCGCGCCAAACTTCTTAATTTATGGTAAATGGACTTTCAACATCACCGATGTAGAAACTAACCAGAGCGAGACTCTGCTCGATGCTTTCAGCTGGGCACAGGAAACAGCATACAATGCTACTAACTGGAACAAGTTCTCGTTCGACCTTGCAGCATACGCAGGCAAGAAGGTTACATTCTCGTTCGACTATCCTTTCGGAGGCGAAGACCTTGCCATAGATGGTTTCCGCCTTGTACAAGACGACCCTACAGCTAAGGACGCCATCCATATCTTCGAGGGCGAAGAGATTGCATTCAAGAACCTTTCAGAAGGCGAGCCTAAGGCTTACGAATGGGCATTCCCAGGTGCTGATACCGAGACTTCGACTGAAGAAAATCCTGTAGTAAGATACAGCAAGGCTGGCACATACAACGTTTCGCTCACCATCAAGCGTGGCGAAGAGAGCAACAAGGTAGAGCGCACCAACTTTGTAGTGGTTACTAAGAAGGCTCCTACTGCCAAGATTGGATTGCCAGAAGAAGGCTATGAGTCGCCATACGTAGGCACCTTCATTCCGCTCGACGTGCCTGTAACATTCCGCGACCTTTCAGAAGGCAACCCTACAGAATGGAAGTGGGTATTCCAGAATACCGATAAGACCGAGAGCAACGAGCAGAATCCTACCGTTACCTATACCAAGGCAGGAACCGTGAGCGTGGGTCTTACAGCCAAGAACGATGCTGGACAGACCAACGACATCTTGCAATGGGCAATCCAGGCTGGTGGTGCACAGAATGTTTGGAACATCAGTCTCGACGAAAATTCCGACCTCAAACAGGTGAACCTTGGCTACTATGGATACTATGGAGGTACCAACTGGCTTGGCATGGAGAAGTTTGCCGAACTCTACAAGGCTCCTCTCGCTGATGCTACAGTAGATAGCGTGAGCGTATTCTTTGCTTCTGTAGGCACCATCGACCCAGAGAAAGAAATCACCATGACAATGAATGCCGTGGCTGAGAATGGTGAACCAGGCGAGGTGATGGCAACAGCAACCAAGAAGGCTGGCGAATTGCAGTATAAAGATGACGACTATCTTGCCACAATCTTCCATTTCGACAAGACTGTGGAACTGAAGAAGGGTACTCCATTCTTCATCGTTATTGGTCCATTCCCTAACGGCACTATGGAGGAATCGCCATATACTGCCGACGATATCTCAATATTCTGCCACCGCAGAAACCCTGGCGAGAAGACCACCACATGGCACTATCTTGCAGAAGAGGATGCTAACTATCAGCCTACAGGCGAATATAAGTGGTACGAGAATTCCGACGACCCTCTGTCTATGGCTATAGCTCCTGTAATCTCTTACGCAACAACATCTACAGCTATCAACAACCGTGGCATCAACACCACCACATCGGCTCACGCTGTTGCCACCTACACCCTTGGTGGTGCTAAAGTGCAGGCTCCACAGCGTGGCGGCATTTACATCGTGAAGTATTCTGATGGCACAAGTCGCAAGATGGTAGTGAAATAACAACAATGTCTACATGATATTGTAGACTGCAATAATCATAAAAAGCAAGTTAGCTTCTGACATCACTCACAGAAACTAACTTGCTTTTTTATTTCAGCACATACTTAATATCCATATAAATAGTAGATATCATCTATATTTTTGTTAATCATAACTAATAAAAAGTACTTTTCGCACGGATTTATAAGTTATGATTAACAAAATCGTTATATTTGCAGAAAGTTTTAAGTATAACTTATAAAAAACTGCCTTATGATACAACTTATCAACCGTCCTAACTACATAGAACGTATATCTCCATTTATAAACAAAAACATCATAAAGGTGCTCACAGGTCAACGCCGAGTGGGCAAAAGCTGTATACTCAGACAAATTCAAGTACATATTGAAGCTACGGAGCCTAATAGTAATATCATTAGCATCAACAAAGAGTTAGAAGAATTTGCCTTGATTCGTAATCATGAAGACCTATCACAATATATATCTTCACGATTAAAAGATGGAGTTGCCAACTATCTATTTATAGATGAAGTGCAAGACATTACTGGTTTTGAGAACACTTTGCGTAGTTTGCAGGCTCAAGATGCCTGCGATATATTTATCACGGGCAGCAATGCCACAATGCTATCGAGCGAATTGTCAACATATCTATCTGGTAGATATATAGAATTTCATATCCACAGCCTTACATACAACGAATTCTTGGTTTTTCATAAGCAAGAAGCCTCAACACAGAGCTTACGAAATTATCTAACCTTTGGTGGACTACCATATTTGTGTAATTTGCCATTAGAGCAAGAGATAATTTTTGAATATCTACGCAATGTATATTCCACCATCATACTCAAAGATGTAGTAAAGCGCGAAGGCATCAGAAATGTTGATTTTCTTGAAACTTTAGCTATCTATACTGCAGATAATGTAGGTAATCTATTCTCTTCAAACAACATTAGCCGCTATCTGAAATCACAACATGTCAACATTTCTCCTATCCAGGTAATCAATTATCTAAAAGCCCTACAGAATGCTTACCTTATCAACAAAGTGAGAAGAATAGATGTTAATGGACTTAAAACTTTCGAGATTGGCGACAAATACTATTTCGAAGATTTAGGACTACGAAATTGCCATTTCGGCTTCACTATGCAAAAAGATATTCATAAACTGATGGAGAATGCTATTTTCTTACATCTCTCACAAAAACACTACGAAGTATTCACAGGGCAACAAACAGGAGGAAAGGAAATTGACTTCGTTGCTCGTAAGGGTGACGAGGTGGTATACATACAATCTTCGTATCTTATGGCTGATGAAAAAACAAGAGAACGAGAATTTGGTAACCTACAAGCTATACGCAATAACTATCCAAAGTATGTAGTTAGTCTTGACGAATGGACAAGCGGAAGTTCGATAGATGGCATTAAACATGTGCATCTGGGTGAATTCTTGCAAAACATATAAACAAGCGAAAGCCCTCGCTTTGTTTCCTCTTTAAGAAGATACAAAGCGAGGGCTTAAAGTGTTTATACGTTTAATTTATTGTTTTGCTGTTCGGCAAAGAATTATATCAACTCTGGAGGCAGAGTTGGCATTGCACCATGCTGGGTGCAGACATAGGCGCTAACTTCTACTGCACGCTTATGAGCCTCAGCAATGGTCATACCCTTGAGGATGCAAGCGCAGAAGGTGCCTGTGAACGAGTCGCCAGCACCAACAGTATCTGCAACCTCAACCTTTGGAGTTTCTTGGAACGACTTGCTACCTGGAGCAAATACATAGCTGCCATTTACACCGCATGTCAATACAAGCATATCGAGATTGTATTTACCCAAGATGAGCCAACACTTGTTTTCGATATCCAAACCAGGATATCCAAAGAGGCGACCTATGGTAATAAGTTCCTCGTCGTTAATCTTCAGCACATTGCAACGCTTCAAGCTTTCGCAGATAATCTCCTTTGTATAGAAATTCTGACGTAGGTTGATGTCGAAGATTTTTAGGCAATCCTTTGGAGTATGGTCAAGGAACTGATAGATGGTGTTGCGACTAACCTCGTTGCGCTGAGCCAACGAGCCCCAACATACAGCACCTGTATATGCTGCTATCTCCTTAACATCGGTAGTGAAAGGAATGTTGTCCCATGCCACATCGGTCTTGATATCATATGTAGGTACGCCCTCACTGTCAAGCTCTACTTGAACTGTACCAGTAGGAAAGTTAACCTTTGGCATAATGTGCTTCAATCCCTTCTCGTCGAGCTGGCGAAGAGCCTCTTCGCCAAAGGCATCGTTGCCCACAGCACTAACAGCTACAGAGAGCAATCCATGCTGACCTGCATGATAGGCGAAGTTGGCAGGAGCACCACCAAGTTGAGAACCTGTTGGGAATACATCAAACAATATTTCACCCAAGCCTACGCAATATTTCTTTTTCAAGTCTGTATTCATAGTCATCTTTAATTATTAGTTGTCGAATTGTTGGTTATAACTTACATTTTAACCTTTCCGATGTATGTAAACAAGTATACCACACCTACTGCCATTACCAATACTGCACCGATCTGACCGATAGCATCGCTGGCAAAGCCCATAAGCAATGGGAAAACGGTTCCACCAAAAAGTCCCATTATCATGAGTCCACTAACCTCGTTCTTCTTCTCTGGCAAGGCAAGCAAAGCCTGTGAGAAAACTATTGAGAAGATGTTAGAGTTGCCATATCCCACCAAGGCTATTGCTATATAGAGCATAAATGTGCTGTTGCCAAAGAACATTACAACCATACTCAAAGCCATCATCACAATGCTGATAGTAAAGAATGTGCGCGACTTCATGATGCGAAGGAAGAAAGAACCAGTGAAACATCCGATGGTACGGAATATGAAGTAGAGCGAGGTTGCAAAGGCTGCCTCATTCAAACTCCATCCCAAACGCTCTATCAAGAGCTTTGGTGCTGTGGTGTTGGTACCAACATCTATACCCACATGGCACATGATACCGATGAAGGAAAGCAACACGATAGGTTTGCCGAGCAACTTGAAACAATCGCTAAATCCAGAGGCACTACCACCATCCTTCTCTTCTTCGATAGGTGTACTTGCCAAAAGTAAGGTGGCTACCACACCTATTATCATATATATAGGGAACAGCACGCGCCAGCCAAGTCCGAAAGTAGGTATGCTTGCTACAGCTCCCCACATAGCAATATATGGAGCCATAAACGAGGCGATAGCCTTAACAAACTGTCCGAAGGTAAGGGTTGAAGCAAGGTGCTTGCCTGATGTAACCACAGAAGCCAAAGGATTTAGTGAAGTCTGCATCAAGGCGTTGCCGATACCCAAGAGCGAGAATGATGCGAGCATTACACCGAAACTTTCGTCAAAGATAGGCAAAAGTAGTGAGACCACGGTAACTACCAATGATAAAAGTACCGTTTTCTTTCTACCTATCTTATTCATTAAAATGCCTGTAGGCACAGAGAATATCAAGAACCAGAAGAATACTAAAGATGGAAACAGATTGGCTGTAGCATCGTTTAGGTTAAGATCTTCTTTCACGTAGTTAGAGGCGATACCTACCAAATCTACGAATCCCATGGCGAAGAAACAGAACATCACCGGGATGAGAGATAATTTAGATGATTTATTCATAATTGTTAGCGTTATTGTTTCTTGTTTTCTGCAGCAAAGGTAGCGACAAACGATTTCTTTCATTATTACTTGATATTATAGACTTGATACTTTCCCTTTCCTTGGATAGTAACCTTGTTGTAAGGCTTGCTTGGGAACACGAGATTAGTCATTGCCATCTTGCCTTCTGCATCCAGAACCTCTATGCTACTCTTGTCGATGAATATGCGGAGCTGGCTGATCTTGCCGTAGGTTGGAGCCTTGGTAGTAGCAGCAAAGTCGCTGCTGAAATCCATCTTACCGCTCTTGGTTCTAT
>ULOX01047151.1_pt1 | contig 13235 bp, 10 predicted proteins | sample 1952911 | NCBI WGS metagenome assembly ULOX01 (sample SAMEA4835613, study PRJEB28245) | human gut metagenome | biome: gut microbiome; material: fecal sample | place: Denmark | collected 2008
AGTGGATGATGAGATTATATGGTCTTCTTCAACAGGACGAGCACTTGACGGAACAATGTTAGGTGATGTAGTTGCTGAAAAGAAGACCTTATCTATATCCTGGGGAGTTCTTCAGGAAGATGAGCTGATTCTTATTAAGAGTAAGCTTGTTGCCGGATTCTTCCCAATAACATTTCATGATGATGGACAGGATATAACAATAACAAGTTACAGAGGTACACTAAGCAAGGAAGTAATTGGGGAGCTTGATGATGGTATTTTCTATTACAGAAGTGCAAGTGTGTCTATTATTCAACAATAAAGGAGATTTATAATATGAAATTTACAATCAAACAGATTGACAGATGTGCAGCAGAATTACAGAAGTTACAGAATTCAAAGAGACATTGGCCAGTTAAGGTTAATTATGCAATTGCTAAAAATCTTAAAGCATTATTGGCAGAATTAGAGGTATATAACGCTGAAAGAACACGAGTATTAAAGGAAAATGCTTTAAAGGATGAAAATGGGAATGCAGTCGTAGAAGATGGCTCTTACAAGTTTGCAGAAGATAAGGAGCAGGAGGTAATTAAAGAAATTGATGATATGTATAACATTGAAACAGAACTTGATGTGTATATGATTAAGCTGGAAGATGTTAATGAGTGCGATTCAGAAGGATATGACGGAACTACATTAGAAGATATTACTGCAATAGAGTTTATGATACAGGAGTAAGTGTATGTATAACAATGTAACGGAAGCTTTTAAAGAAACAATAAGAAGTCCATCGAGGACTTTTGAAGCCAGATTAAGAATTAATGGAAAATGGTATAATTCCCGATTTAAAAAATTGGGCTATGAGACGTCCAGCACAGCAGATGAAGCATTACAGCTAGGGTCGGCGGTATCTGCTAAGATAGAGATTACTCTTAAGAAGATAGATGAATTATTTGAAAACACAGAGATACCAGTAGAGATAGGTTTAAAGCTGCCAAGTGGAAAGTATGAATATATTCCACTTGGCTTTTTTACAGCAGAGCACCCACAAAGTGATCAGGCAACAACGACATTTACAGCATATGACAGAATGATGAAGACTACAGGGCTGTATATATCTAATCTGACATATCCAGCAAGTGCTGCTTCGGTTTTAAGTGAGATAAGTACAAGCTGTGGTGTTCCAGCAGACGTAAGTGGTCTGGATTACATAATGATACAGACTAAACCAGTTGGATATACATACAGAGAGGTGATAGGCTATATAGCTGGATTAGCTGGTGGATTTGCATGTGTGGACAGAGCCGGAACTATTGTTATTAAGTGGTATAAAGAATGTGAGTATTCTATAGATAAAACAAGAATTATGTCGTTTGAGCATAATGAAAGCAACTTTCATCTAGACTATGTTAACTGTAATGTGGATAGCCAGACTGAATTAACGCAGGGCGGTGGACAACTGGGAATAACCTTTTCCAACCCATTTATGACGTCAGACAGATTAAGTTATATATATCAGAGCATTAAAGGATTTACTTATAGAGGAGCTTCGTTAAAGACACTTGGAGATATACGCCTGGATCCGTGGGATATCATAACTGTCAATGATGGTACTGGTGAATATAAAATGCCGGTTATGAATTTGGTACAGGAATATGATGGCGGTATGGCTATGACTGTTACATCTTATGGGAAGACGGAAACTGAGACTGAAACAGATTTTAAAGGTCCGACAACACAGCAGAACGAAAGAATATATTCTGATTTGATATTAGCAAAGGAATTAATAGCAAAGAAGGTTGATGCCGACTGGGTTAAGGCTAATACAGTTACGGCAGAAAAAATCACCGCTGTAAATGCAGAGATAATTGATATAAAGACTAATTATCTAAAAGCCGAGGATGCAGATTTGAAGTATGCTAACATAAAGCTTAGTAATATCGAGGCCGGCTCTATAAAGACAGCAATGATAGACAAAGGCGCGGTTGGTACAGCTCAGATTGCAGACGGAAGCATAACAGATGCAAAGATAGTAGATTTAACTGCTAATAAAATAACAAGTGGAACTATAGATGCCGCTAACATCGAGGTAATCAATCTTAAGGCTGCCAATATCACGGTAGGAACAATTAATGGTAAGCAGATAGCTGAAGGAGCAATAGATACATCTAAGTTTGGAACAGATGTCACAGACTGGATGAATACAACAGACAAAGATATAGAAAATGCAGCACAAAAGGCGGATACAGCTAATACAAATGCGGCGGGTGCATTAAGCGCGGCGGAAGCGGCTAAAATTTTATCAGCGGCGGCTTCTAAGACCGCGGAAGGAGCACAGCTTACAGCAGATGGCAAGAATACAGTATTTTATCAGACAACAGCACCATTGGCGGAGAATAGAAAAACTAATGATATATGGTTTAATACAGCAGATTCAAATAAGATGTATTACTTTAATGGTACAGGCTGGGTATTACGTCAATTTGGAACAAATGCCATTGCGAATGCCTCTATAACCAATGCCTTAATAGCAGATGCAACAATACAGAATGCCAAGATTGCCAATATAGATGCAGGAAAGATTACAAGTGGATATATATCTGCTGACAGATTGGCAGCGGGCTCAGTTACAATAGGGAAATTAGATTCCACTACGCAGAATGATATAGCCTCCGCCAAGAAAAGATATCAGATAACTGTAGATTTAAGAGATGCAAAATATAACACGGATACATATTATCCAGTATTAATAAGTCCCTCTATACCATATAACGGTTTACATAACTATGAATGTAATGTTCAGCTTAATAGCGGTTCTAAACCTGTATGGTCTACGCATAATCAAGGTTTTACTTGCAATCTTATTTTAAGAGTATTAGCAGGTGACTGGGGAACAACGGATGCCGCTGGCTATTTAGAGGAGAATAATTATCGTTTTTGTAATAAAATGCCTGCGTTTGTAGGGCAGGTACAACAACATAGCCAGATATACTTTATGTTGCGTGGTGGGGCACGATATTACATTTATACACCTAATAAAAGTGACGTAACAATATATACTGTTAAAACTAATATAGCAAGAAATACGTCATATACAGTGTATCTTGAACCTACCCAATCGCCAAAGAATGATTATGCGGAGGCTAAAGGATCTACAATTGCAAGCTGGTGTGCTGCAAATAATAAGACCCTTATTAATGGTGGAAAGATATATACAGGCAGTGTTACGGCAACACAGATATCGGTCAATGCAATAACAACAGAAAAGATAGCGGCAAATGCAGTTAATGCAGATAAAATAGCAGCAAGTGCTATAACTTCGGCAAAAATAGCCGCAAATGCAGTAACCTCGGATAAGATTGTTGCCAATGCAGTTACAGCCGCAAAGATAGCTTCCAAGACAATAACAGCTAATCAGATAGCTGCTAATTCAGTTACAGCCGCAGAGTTAAGTGTATCTACATTGTCTGCAATATCCGCAAACCTGGGAACAGTTACAGCCGGAGTGCTTAAAAGTACCAATTATGTTGCTAATAGTACAGGAAGTACATTTAATCTGAATAATGGTTATTTGGAAATAAATAATGGAAGTGTAAATTTAAAAAATTCGGTTGCATCAACAAAAATAAATGCATCTGGTTTTATAACTTCTCAATTTTTAGGGCATACGTTAGACTGCACAGGAACCATTTTTAATGGAGTTACAATATATAAAACAAATAATAAAAGTGACTATAAAATAATGCTTGGTAATGAGGCAATTTCGATATTTAAAGAAGAATCTGAAATTATTTCAGGAAAAAATGGTGCCAAATATTATAAAGATGGATTTGATTATTATAGAAATAGTAAATTAGTTACAAGAGCAGGATTTGAGGACAATGGCGGCGCTTTCTGGTTAGCTAATAGCCAAGGTGCTAATACAATTGGTTTGATAGGAAGTCAAGGTTTAATCTATGGTAGAAAAATAAGTGCTGATTATGGGATTCCGTTTGTTCAATGGGGAACTAACTGGAATTTTGGTAGTGGATCCTGGAAAGAATATATTATTACATTTCAAAAATCATATGCTGCACCACCATTAATTTCAGTTATGCCTACGACATTATTCTCTAATGAAAATATTTGTTTGACTGAAGTTACAGAAACTTATTTTAAGTATTCGGTGTATGAACCAACAACATCATTTGCATATGGAACCAGATGGATGGCAATAGGTGTTAATAATGGATAAAATCCACAGAAGTGGTAGAAAGAGGTAAAAATGTTAAATGTAAACAAATCTATAACATTAAATGGAACAAGCAGTGTAGAGGAGAATGGTGCAGTTACAGATATTATGTATATGAATGCTACAATCTCCGCCAATGGAGGGTTGTCTATAAATCGTAACATAGCTAATGCCCAGGCATATATAGCAAATAAGGCAACATATACGAAAGATGTAACGGAATTTGAAAATAAATTAAATGAGCTGGTAACAGAATTTAGTAAATAAAGGAGAGTAATAGAGATGATTAGAGCACCCAATAAGTAAAATTAAAGTAAATATATATAAATCAGGAGGAAACAAATGGAAAGAGCAAAAACAATTATAGTGGCAATATGGAGCATAATAATGAGTGCGTTAGGTATACTGGCAATACCAGTTATGTTATTGATAACCTGCAATGTAATAGATTATATAACAGGTCTTATAGCATCTAAATTTAGAAATCAGGAAATAGACAGCTATAAAGGAATAAGAGGCATAGCAAAGAAAATATGTATGTGGCTTTTAGTAGGAGTTGGTGTAATAGTTGACCAGCTCCTTTCTTATTCAGCGGATGTTGTTGGAATAACATTGCCATTTACATTTTTAGTTGCTTGCATAGTGGCAATATGGCTGATTTGCAATGAAATTATATCTATATTAGAAAACATCAATGATATAGGTGTTACACTTCCACCATTTTTACAGCCTATTGTAAGCAATCTTAAGAGTCAGGTGGAAAAGAAAGCAGAATTAGAAAATATTAAAGATAAAAATGAAAGCGAGGAATAGTTATGAAAAGAGGAATAGACATAAGCAGATATCAGGGAAATCTTGATTTTGATTACATTAAGGAGAATTTTGATTTTGTTATAATCCGTTGTGCCTATGGCAGTGACTTAAGCGAGGATGACAGCGAGTGCAGACAGTGTGATTCTATGGCACAGACATATATAGATGAATGCAAGAAGAGAGGTATTCCGTATGGACTTTATCTATATCAGTATGCTGGCAACAATGATGAATCGTTAAGCGAAGCTGCACATATCAGGGAATGGTATAATAAATGTAATCCAACAATGGGATTGTATCTTGATATCGAGGATGCAGACCGATACAAGGCTGAAAATGGCATTGATTATCATTATACACAGGAGCTTGCACTTGTATGGCTTGATGCATTATCAGACATAACTGCAAAGGGTATCTATGCAAGCCATAGTTGGTTAAATGATTATATGAACGTAGATGAACTTATAGAACACGGTGCTCTTATCTGGGAAGCTCATTGGGATGATAATGGTGAGATCTGTGAAGATAAATTTGCTATGTCCCAGGAGACTAGTGACTATTATTTAAACGATGGTACAAGAGTAGATTATGACATTATGCGTGACGAGTTATTTGACAGACTTATACAGGCTAATGAGTATGATCACAGGAATGATAATTTTGATTCAGATGATAATATCAGTGCTGATGAGACAGATACAGAGCATTTACAGTATCAGATAGGAGATTATGTTGAGTATAATGCAATATATGCTTCATCAACATCAGAATCAGGACTTACACCATCACAGGGATTTAATAGTGGAACAATCACAAGGGTTATTCCTTGGGCGGCCAATCCTTACTTAATCAATGATGGAACAGGTTGGGTCAACGATGGTTGTATTATATCAAGCGACAATTCGAATGTTGAAGGCTGTGATAATACAGATATAAAAGTTGGCGATAAAGTAAGAGTTATTCTTAATGTCGATTATGACACTGACCGAGCATTTAACCTTTACTATGATGAATATGATGTTATTCAGATTAATGGTGATCGAGCAGTAATTGGTATTGGCAATACAGTAACAAGTGCAATAGATGTACATAATATCGAAAGAATATAATGCTATTGTATATTTAAAAACACTATGATAATATACCTATATAAATAAGAAGGGAAACTGTATACCTTATTGAAGTATGGTCCACCATATTGACTGATTATCATAGCCGCCAGAGTAGGGTTCGTCTGTTTTATTTTAATAGGGTATTCAAGTCGTTTTTCATAATTCCACATATCAGCAGCCCTCCATTTCCCAAGGCATTGGAGTTGCTACCCACATCCAGTAATTGTCGTTGGAAATGTGTAATTTATCGAGAGGTCCATAATAATCTGCGTACTGTGTCATATAATCGCAGTATTTATCTTTAATCTGTGCATAATATTCAATTGCTTCAAGGTCATCGGGGTGAGTATCAAGGTAGAGATTGACTTCTGTTAGTACAAATCCCAGTTCATAAATATTCTGCATAAGCCCACGTCTGTCGGCTGTTAAAGTACAACTGGACTGTCGGGTTGGAGTGAGGGTACTGTTGGAATTGCCGCTGTTGCACAGATTGTTATTGTAATTGCGGTTGTTATTACAGCTATTATTAGAATAGCCATTATTGCAATTCTGCTGGCAATTGCAGGAAGACCTCTGGTTCATAGATGGCTGGTTAGTCATATTATTCATACTCTGCCTCCTGCAAAAGGTTTGGATAATACAGGAAATAAAGTTCCACATTTAAGGGCTTTGCAAGGGTCATACAAATCTCCCCATTTCTGCCACGGTACATAACACATAGCAATCGCCCACGTATTCTGCATTTTCATAATCGAAAAAAACTCCATATATTAAACTTATTAGTATTATATGTGGAAAATGACTTGATGCTACTATATGTAATTATATTGAATTTGACATATAATATGAGATTAAATATAATATTTGCATAACCTAACGATAACAAAAGTGATAATAGAGCTGGATATAATAGAATTCGGCTAATCGTAGATTGATAGAGATACATTAATTGTATGCGGCTATGCTATAGGAGTAATTTCTACTGATTGTAGATTAAAGAGGTTAGGTTGTTAAATAACACGAAAGTGTTATTTTTTTAATTTACAAATAAAATAACTTAACACCTCTTTACAAAAAATACAAAAGGTGTTATTGTAAAAATATAAATGGCACTATTGTAATAATCAGAAATAATATATTTTTAAGCAATTATATATTCATTAATATTTATTAAGAAATCAGAGGAGGTACATCAATGAACAAAGCAGCAGACAATTATACAGGCAGTAATTACGATGAATTTATAGCATTATCCAAAGTACAGAAGACTTTAAGAAATGAACTAAAGCCAACTCCATTTACAGCAGAACATATCAAGCAGAGGGGAATTATCTCAGAGGATGAATATAGAGCACAACAGAGTCTGGAGTTAAAGAAGATAGCTGATGAATATTATAGGAATTATATTACACACAAGTTAAATGACATCAATAATCTGGATTTTTATAATTTATTTGATGCAATAGAAGAAAAATATAAGAAGAATGATAAAGACAACAGAGATAAGCTGGATTTGGTGGAAAAATCAAAGCGAGGAGAGATAGCTAAAATGTTATCAGCAGATGATAATTTTAAATCAATGTTTGAAGCCAAATTGATAACAAAGCTTCTTCCTGATTATGTGGAACGTAATTATACAGGTGAGGATAAGGAGAAAGCACTTGAAACACTTGCCCTTTTTAGAGGCTTTACTACATATTTTAAAGGTTATTTTAAAACAAGAAAGAATATGTTTAGTGGAGAAGGAGGGGCTTCTTCTATATGCCATAGAATTGTTAATGTTAATGCTTCGATATTTTACGATAATTTGAAGACATTTATGCGCATACAGGAAAAAGCAGGAGATGAAATAGCGTTAATTGAAGAAGAATTAACAGAGAAGCTTGATGGCTGGAGGTTAGAGCATATCTTTTCCAGAGATTATTATAACGAAGTTCTGGCACAGAAGGGGATAGATTACTACAATCAGATATGTGGAGATATTAATAAGCATATGAATTTATACTGCCAGCAGAATAAGTTTAAAGCTAATATTTTTAAGATGATGAAGCTTCAAAAGCAGATAATGGGTATATCAGAAAAGGTATTTGAAATTCCTCCAATGTATCAGAATGATGAAGAAGTGTATGCTTCATTTAATGAATTTATTAGCAGGCTCGAAGAAGTTAAGCTGACAGACAGGCTTAGAAATATTTTGCAGAACATTAATATATATAATACAGCAAAGATTTATATTAATGCCAGATATTATACAAATGTGTCAAGTTATGTGTATGGCGGTTGGGGCGTGATAGATTCAGCTATAGAACGATATTTATATAATACAATAGCAGGAAAAGGTCAAAGCAAAGTTAAGAAAATAGAAAATGCTAAGAAAGATAATAAATTTATGAGCGTTAAAGAACTGGATAGTATCGTGGCAGAGTATGAGCCAGATTATTTTAATGCTCCATATATTGATGATGACGATAATGCAGTTAAGGCTTTCGGTGGACAGGGTGTGCTTGGCTATTTTAATAAAATGTCGGAGCTGTTAGCAGATGTCAGCCTGTATACAATAGATTATAATTCTGATGACAGTCTTATAGAGAATAAGGAAAGTGCGCTTAGAATAAAAAAACAGCTGGATGATATAATGTCGTTATATCACTGGTTACAGACATTTATTATAGATGAAGTCGTAGAAAAAGATAACGCATTTTATGCTGAGCTGGAAGATATATGCTGTGAATTGGAAAATGTGGTAACACTGTATGACAGAATTCGCAATTATGTTACTAAGAAGCCTTACAGTACACAGAAGTTTAAGCTTAATTTTGCTTCACCAACACTTGCTGCTGGCTGGTCAAGGAGTAAGGAATTTGATAATAATGCAATAATATTGCTTAGGAACAACAAATATTATATAGCGATATTTAATGTGAATAATAAGCCTGATAAACAGATAATAAAAGGTAGTGAAGAGCAGCGATTATCGACAGATTATAAAAAAATGGTATATAATCTCCTGCCTGGTCCTAATAAGATGCTTCCTAAGGTATTTATTAAATCTGATACAGGAAAAAGAGATTATAACCCATCATCATATATATTAGAAGGATATGAGAAGAACAGGCATATCAAATCAAGTGGTAATTTTGATATTAATTACTGCCATGATTTAATAGATTATTATAAAGCGTGTATAAATAAACATCCTGAATGGAAGAATTATGGCTTTAAATTCAAGGAAACTAATCAATATAATGATATAGGGCAGTTCTATAAAGATGTTGAGAAACAGGGATATTCTATTTCATGGGCATATATAAGTGAAGAGGATATTAATAAGCTTGATGAGGAAGGAAAGATATATCTGTTTGAGATATATAATAAGGATTTGTCTGCACACAGTACTGGCAGGGATAATCTTCATACAATGTATTTAAAGAATATATTCAGTGAGGATAATCTTAAGAATATCTGCATTGAATTAAATGGTGAAGCTGAACTTTTCTATCGTAAATCCAGTATGAAAAGCAATATAACCCATAAGAAAGATACAATACTTGTTAATAAAACATATATTAATGAAACGGGTGTAAGAGTATCTTTATCTGATGAAGACTATATGAAGGTCTATAATTATTACAATAATAATTATGTTATAGATACAGAAAATGATAAAAATCTTATTGATATAATTGAAAAAATCGGACATCGCAAAAGCAAAATAGATATTGTTAAAGATAAGAGATACACAGAGGATAAATATTTTCTGTATCTTCCAATAACAATTAATTATGGAATTGAAGATGAAAATGTTAATTCCAAGATAATTGAATACATAGCCAAGCAGGATAATATGAATGTTATAGGAATAGACCGTGGAGAGAGAAATCTTATATATATTTCTGTAATTGATAATAAAGGCAATATTATAGAACAGAAATCATTTAATCTTGTCAATAATTATGACTATAAGAATAAACTTAAAAATATGGAAAAGACAAGGGATAATGCAAGAAAGAACTGGCAGGAAATAGGTAAGATTAAAGATGTTAAAAGTGGTTATCTGTCAGGCGTTATATCTAAGATAGCAAGAATGGTAATTGATTATAATGCAATAATTGTAATGGAAGATTTAAACAAAGGCTTTAAGAGAGGAAGATTTAAGGTTGAACGTCAGGTGTATCAGAAATTTGAGAATATGCTGATTAGTAAACTTAATTATCTTGTATTTAAAGAGAGAAAAGCTGATGAGAACGGAGGAATATTAAGGGGATATCAGCTTACATATATTCCTAAAAGCATAAAAAATGTTGGAAAGCAGTGCGGCTGTATATTCTATGTGCCGGCAGCTTATACATCAAAGATAGATCCAGCCACAGGATTTATTAATATATTTGATTTTAAGAAATATTCAGGCAGTGGCATTAATGCTAAAGTTAAGGATAAAAAAGAATTTCTTATGAGTATGAATTCAATCAGATATATTAATGAAGGTTCAGAAGAATATGAAAAAATCGGACATAGAGAACTGTTTGCGTTTTCTTTTGATTATAATAACTTTAAAACATATAACGTAAGCAGTCCGGTAAATGAATGGACAGCCTACACATATGGGGAAAGAATTAAGAAGTTATATAAAGATGGCAGATGGTTACGTTCAGAAGTATTAAATCTTACAGAGAATTTAATTAAGCTTATGGAACAATACAATATTGAATATAAAGACGGACACGATATAAGGGAAGATATATCGCATATGGATGAAACACGAAATGCTGATTTTATATGCAGTCTGTTTGAAGAATTAAAGTATACAGTTCAGCTAAGAAATAGCAAGAGTGAAGCAGAAGATGAGAATTATGACAGACTTGTATCGCCAATTTTAAATTCGTCTAATGGATTTTACGACTCATCTGATTATATGGAAAATGAGAATAATACCACACATACAATGCCTAAAGACGCAGATGCCAATGGCGCATACTGCATAGCATTAAAAGGTTTGTATGAGATTAACAAGATTAAACAGAACTGGAGTGATGATAAGAAGTTAAAAGAAAGCGAATTGTATATAGGTGTTACTGAATGGCTTGATTATATTCAGAATAGAAGGTTTGAGTAGATGGAAGATTTGATATTAATTTCGAATCTCAATGATTTTATATTTTGTCCTGTTTCCATATATTTTCATAAACTATATGGAAATCAGGACAATTTGACATATCAATCACAGTATCAGATTAATGGTACGAAGGCACACGAGAAAGTAGATAATAAAAAATATTCTACGAGAAAAAGCGTAAAAATGGCATTAGATGTGTATTCAGATGAATATAAGATTGTTGGGAAAATAGATTTGTATGATGAAATTAGTAAGACACTTATAGAACGGAAAAAGTTTGTTAAGAAAATATATGACGGATATATTTTTCAATTATATGCCCAATATTATGCAATGACAGAGATGGGGTATGAGATTAATCATTTAGAAGTAAGAAGTCTTGATGATAATAAAAAATATAAAATTGCACTTCCAGATGATGATGTGGCAATGAAAAATAAATTTAAACAATTAATTAACCAGATTAGGTTATTTGATATGGATAAATTTGAGCAGACTAATAAAGAAAAATGCAGTAAATGCATATATGAACAGGCGTGTGATAAGTCATTAATAAAAGAGGGTATTTATGTTAAGTGCTAATGATTTTAAAAAGAAACAAGTCATTTTTTTAATGACAAACATAGGGGATAAATTATCATTTTCTAACGATAATGTTATAGTAAAAGATAAAGAAGGAAAGATTAAGTTTCAATCAACCTGTTATAGATTGTTTATGTTGTGTGTTGTTGGAAATATATCTATAACGAGTGGCTTGATACAAAGAAGTAAAAAATTTGGATTTTCTATATGTTTAATGAGTACAACGTTTAAAGTATATGATGTTATAGGTGCAAGAATGGAAGGTAACACACTTCTAAGGAAACACCAATATCAATATGATAGTAATGATATAGGCAGGCTTATTGAACAAAACAAAATTAAAAATCAAGCACAGGCATTAAAAAATATAAGAAAAAAGACAGAATACCAAAAAGAAGCAATTGAATTGTTAAATACAATGGTGGTAGAACTTGATAATTCCAAGGAGTATTTGGAAATTATGGGTATTGAAGGAAATGCTGCGAGAGTTTATTTCCCAAGAATGTTTGATAATGTACAGTGGAATGGAAGAAAGCCAAGAATTAAAAGTGACTATGTGAATGTTGTATTAGACATAGGTTATACAATGCTTTTTAATATTGTTGATGCAATGTTGCAAGTTTATGGATTTGATACATATTATGGGGTGTTTCATAAGTGTTTCTATATGAGGAAGTCATTAGTGTGCGACATAATGGAGCCGATAAGACCAATTATAGACTATGAGGTGCGAAAAGCTATTAATCTGGGACAGTGTAAAATTGATGATTTTGAAAAATATGATGAACACTGGTGTTTAAAATATAAGAATAATCCACAATATATTCAATTTTTAATGCAGGCAATTATGGAATATAAAGATGAAATATTTATGTATATACAAAGCTATTATAGATATTTTATGAAAATGAAAAGTGTATCAGAATTTCCGCAGTTTAATATATAACTAGATTGGAGGTATTATGGTAGTTGTAAGTTATGATATATCAAATGACAAATTAAGAACTAAATTTGCTAAATATCTTTCAAGATTTGGACATAGATTACAATATTCCGTGTTTGAAATTGACAACAGTGAAAAAATCGTTAATAATATAATAAATGACTTGAAGAACAAATATGAGAAATCTTTTTCGCAAGAGGATAGTGTTATTATATTTAAACTTTCATCAAGTTGTGAAGTACTGAGGTTTGGATATGCAAAGAATGATGAGAAGGACTTTATTATAATAAGCTGAAACATTTGAGAATGCAAACCTTGACCTTAATATTTAAAATTAGATGGGTTACTTAATATAATATGTGTATATTGCATAAAAAATAATCAAAAAATGTTACTTAACAAAGGAATAATTGTATAATATGACGATATAAGCGTTAAGTAACCTAAATAATTTCTACTGTG
>ULOX01040598.1_pt1 | contig 13118 bp, 20 predicted proteins | sample 1952911 | NCBI WGS metagenome assembly ULOX01 (sample SAMEA4835613, study PRJEB28245) | human gut metagenome | biome: gut microbiome; material: fecal sample | place: Denmark | collected 2008
CAACATTTGAAGTTAATTCTATTTTAGTGTTATCATTTATAGAAGATGGTATATTGTATTCAAATAAACCATTATCATCAGCATTTACTACTTCTTCTATATTATTATATTTTATTAAAATATCAGCAAAACGAGTAGTATGACCACTTATTATATTTTTGGTTGAGTTAATTGGATGAATATTCATATAAGTACATCCGATAGAAAACTGTTTTTTACTTTGAAATGCAAAGTTACCAATATCAGGTAAATTTTTTAATTCACTTGGCGTTATATTATATTTAATAATGGAAGTAAGGGAAGAAGTAATAAGTCCTTCTATTTCAAGTAAGTTTACTCTCTTTATACCAAGAATAATTAGGCAAATCGTTTATATCTCCAGCAAATGAAATATCAGTAGAATTTAACCACATATTAATTCTAGAACACTTTATATTAAAATTCAAAAGATTATCTGTATATATAACATTTGAATTTTTTGAGTACAATACTAAATTTTTTGGATTTTCGATAAACATCTAACAATCAGTACCTTTAAAATGTATATTATAGTTATCGCTAGGTGTGTTATTATATAAATTGATTAATTGTAATTCCGAATCTTCTTTCACTGTCAAAGTACCAAAAATTCCCCACATCGGAATTGTACGGTACTTTTTTTCAATAAATATAGAAGAAGCCCTTTCATCTATTAAAACATTATTTGCTTCATAATTTGATTCAGAAGAAAAACCATTTCCTGTCGTTAAATGTACTTTTGTATCATGTAAAATCATAAAATTTAATTTATTAGTTCCAGACATAAATTCTCTTGATTCAATTGATAATATTATGTCACTTTTACACAAAAACACAACATACGGATTTAAAGATTTTTCTGAAAATAAAAGGAAATTTAACGAACTACTAAATATATTAGTTTTACCCCCAATTATAACATAAGTTGCTTCACATACTTCTTGAGGTTCAACATTATTAGTTGCCTAAATTGTAATAGTAGAATTATTTATTTTAACAACACCATAGGTGTTTAATGATAATTTTGTTCCATTGAATATGATGTTTTCATAAATAGTTATAATATCTTCATAACTATCCTCAATTGGTACATATATAACATCATGTATATTAGTGTTTATTATTTTTATATTTTTAATTTTAGCCTCTTTTGTAGATGAACTACAAATAATTGTATCTGTACTATCTAGGCTATCCATTCCAATTAAAGTGTGTAAAATATCTTTGTATGTTCCATTAATTGTTATTTTACTTTTATTTTTATTTATTGTAATACCACTTTCTAATGTAATATCATTATCTAAATAAATATATTCATAACGATTATCTTTTTCTAAAACATCTTTTAATTCATTACTTGTAGAAACTACAACTGTTTTTTTGTTTATTATATTCATAAAATCACTTATCCTCTAAAACAATATATGAACATTTATTTTTTTGAATAATGACATTTAACGAATATATATTATTTTTTATCTTTATACTAAAAAAATTTATAATAAATTATTATAAACTTTTTCATTTTTTTAGCACCATATGAATATCATCACAAACCTTACCAGGTTCAACATTTACAAAACCTATTTTTTCATAACAATGAATTGCACGTTGATTTGTACTATATACATTAAGTTCAAAACCATCTAAGTTTAATTCTTCGTATCCATACTCTATTATTCTTTTCAAACTTTCTTGACCATAATGTCTATCTTGTTTGCTTTCGGTAATAGATATTCCTATCAGACCAATGTTATCATTTATACTTAGAATTTCAATATTGCCGATATACTCACCAGTAGTTCGTTCAATCATTGAAAATATTAAAGCGTTTTGATTTAATTTTTTTCTAACCCACACTAATTCCTGCTCTGGCGTATAAACAATTGGATTTTTGCTAATCATTTTAGCGATAGCGGGATTATTTACCATTTTTAAATATTCTGTTATTAAATTTTCTGATAATTTTATATAAATAATATTATCGGATTCAAAAACTTTTTCATATTTGTTCATTTTATCACTACCAATCATATTTTTTTAAAATAAAACTCACATAATATTTGTGAGTAATTATTTAAGTGGGGCGAAATAAGGGAGTCGAACCCTTGCATAACGGAACCACAATCCGCCGTGTTAACCACTTCACCAATTTCGCCATATCTAATAACAAATATAATTCTAGCAAATTTTATTTGTTTTGGCAATATATTTTTGAAAATTTATGTTTAAAATGAATAATTTAACAAAAATATTAAAATATAACTATAATTGATTTAAAACTTTGACATAAATATATATTATAGTATATAATACGACTAAGGGTGAGTTATTATGTTTCAATATGCTTATAAATACGAGGATGAATATGGTGTATACTTGGTTAGGAGTTTAGATGGTTCTTTATTATATTCTATTCCAGATGGATTATTTCAAACTATCAAAAACGAAGAAATAAAAAGAACTAAAAGATATATAAAAATTGATAATCAAAATGGATATGTTAATTTAGATAGTTCCTTAATGTATGCTATAATTGACTTTAAAAAAATAGATTATACAAAAGAACAAGTTGATAAAATAGTTAATGAGATTAATGAACAATATGAAGAATTAGGAAAAAGAAAGTAAAAACTGAGACCACTGAAAAAGTAGTTAAAGTTAAAACTGATATCAGATATATTTTCACATCTAGTTATCAGTTTTTTTAGTCAATTTAATAAAAAAGGTATAAATATAGTCTATATAGGCTATCATTATTCCATATTTTTATTTATACAAAGTTTTAAATTTTTCTGTTTTCATATAATCCATATGATTTAAATGAATATTTTTTTATAGTAACGTTTTTAAATGGTAAGATACAAAGACTACTGATATAATTTACAGTAATCGTTGTATAATTTTTGAGAAATCTATTTTTGTAATTTTCTTTTATTGCATTTTTTAGTTGTTCTTATTTTTCTAGAGTTTCTTGTATTAAACCTCTAACTTCCTTTGCTTTGTTATAATTATCTACTTGCCTTTCGTAATTGTTCTTTTCCATCTCTTTTAATTCTTTATATGCTTTAACAGTTTTTGCTATTCCAATTACAAAAACAACTGCAAATACTACAATAATTGCTATTATTACTTTATTTTTATTATTTTTAATATTACCTATTTTTTTATTAGGGCTTGCGCAATGTGAACATTCTTTATAAGAAACATCATATTCCTTTTCGCATTCTTCACATTTAATTAATGCCATAATAATCATCTCCTTCCTTCAGCATTATTTAAAATAATTATTAATTTTTAATATAAATAAAACAACCAAAAAAACGCATTGAAGAATATAAATATTAACTATATAAAATATTATTTATATCAACATTCTTCTATTTTCGAATTTTTTTAACTTTTAAAATACCTATACCATAATTATTTATTACTATAAGATAAACTCCTTTCTAATTTACATTGTACCATTTGTTGGACTTTTAGTCAATAATCATAATATGGTAGTTATTATATGCACGATGATACATATTATTTTAGTCTAATAAGATATAACATCAAAAGAATACGTGAAGATAAGGAACTTACACACCAGTCAGGTATTACAATGAATTACTTGGCTAAAACAGAAAGTTGCAAGGTGCAAAGAGGTTTTTCTATTATCATAATGGGGCGAATTGCTGATGCTTTGAATGTTGACATTTTCGAATTTTTTAAAAAACAATAATTTATGATACTTGTTAATATTTTTTTTAGAGATTTAAAACAGAAAGTAAAAACTTTCTTTTTTTTATAAAATTTTTAATTTTAGGTATTTGCCTATACTAACATAGGGCAAAAACATAATATATACCGAGGAGGCAAAATAATGAATAATTATTCTAATTATCCAAAAAATTTAAATTATTATAACAATATGTTTAATACAAATGTTCCAAAAGGAATGCAAAATCCACAATTACAATCAAACACTTATGAACCGTATGAAGGATTTATAAAAGGAAATTTATTTCCTAGTTTATATGATCCATACAGAAATCAACAACCATATCAAATTCAACCAATGAATGAACAAGCAAAAATGTTAACTAATATTGATGCATTAGGTTTTGCAATGACCGACTTAAATTTATACTTAGATATTAATCCAAATGACCAAAATGCTATAAATTTATTTAATCAATATAGAGTTCAAAAAGAAGATTTATTAAAAACATACCAAAACAACTATGGACCATTACTATTAAACAGTGATATTTTAGCAACTACACCTTGGGCTTGGGACAATCAACCATGGCCTTGGGAAAATTAAGGAGGATTTATTATGTGGAAATATGAAAAAAAATTAGAATATCCAATAAATATAACAAAAAGAGATTTAAAACTTGCTAAAGCAATGTTAAGTCAATATGGTGGTCCATCATCAGAATTATCAGCTTCATTACAATACATTAATCAAAGATATTCTATGCCTGATGAGAAAGGGTATGCTCTTTTAACAGATATTGGAACTGAAGAATTAGCACATTTTGAAATGATAGCAACTATAATTGTTCAACTAATGAAAGGTGCTTCTATAGATGAATTAAAAGAGGCTGGTTTAGGTGGATATTATTCACAACATGACCACAGCACTTTTCCAACTGATGCAAATGGAGTACCTTGGAGTTCAGCCTACATCACTTCTTCAGGAGATTTTTGGGCAGATTTAGAAAGTGATATGGCTGCTGAACAAGGTGCAAGGGCTACTTATGAGCATTTAATTAACATGACAAACGACCCAGATGTCATTGCACCACTTTCTTTTTTAAGACAAAGAGAAATCGTACACTACGCTCGTTTTAAAGAATTAACAGATTATTATTTAAATAAATACAATAAAAATTCCGATTAGGAATTTTTTTTTAACATATAATTTTGTAAGGAGGTTATTTTTATAAAAAAAGTATTATTAATATATGGTGGGACATCTTCGGAATATGAAGTTTCCTGTAATTCAGCAAAGGAAATCACAGAATATATTGATACAAGTAAATATATTTTATCATGTGTTAAAATAACAAAAAATGGTAAATGGTTACAAAATGACAAAGAAATTGATAATATAATAAAATTTTTAAAACAATTTGATGTAATATTTCCAATAACTCATGGAACTGATGGAGAGGACGGAAAATTACAAGGATTATTAGACTTATTTAAATTAAAATATGTCGGTTCAAAATGGGGTTCTAGTTATATTTGTATGGATAAAGAATACAGCAAATTAGTTTTTAAAGACTTAAATATTCCAATTGTTCCTTATCAAGTGTATGAAGACAAATTAAATATACCATTTCCAGTGATAGTTAAGCCTGCAAATGGTGGTTCTTCAATTGGAATAACAAAAGCAAATAATGAAAAAGAATTTAAAAAAGCAGTTAAAATAGCAAAAAATTATAATCAAAAAGTAATAGTAGAAAAATTTATTAATGCTCGTGAATTAGAATGTGCAGTTTTAGAGGATAAAAATTTAATCATATCAAACCCTGGTGAAATTAAATGCAATAGTGAATTTTACGATTATAAAGCAAAATACAAAAATAATAATTCAGAGTTAATCGTTTCAGCTGAAATTGAAGATGAAATTAAAAATAAAATTAAAAATATAGCAAAATTACTATTTGAAAAACTTAATTTAAATGGATTTGCAAGAATAGACTTTTTTTATGATGGAAATAATGTTTATATAAATGAAATAAATACTATACCAGGATTTACGAAAAAAAGTATGTTTCCTAAATTAATGGAAAATGAAGGCATTTCTTATAGTGAATTAATCACAAAATTAATAGAAAACGCAAAATAGGCTAAATAGCCTATTTTATGTAATTTTTTAAAATATAATCCATTGTTATTTTTATATCTTCAAATATATCTAAATCATCAAGTTCTTCTCTTGAAAACCAACCAAATTTATCAACTTCATCATCTTCACTTACTTCATTTACGCTTATAGGAACACCAACATAAGTAATGTCTATATGTATATCTCCTTGCTTACCACGATTTTTTTGAATACCTAATGGTCGAATATAGTCATCTTCACGAGGAAATCTTTCGCCTAATAATCTTACTTTAACACCTGTTTCCTCGTAAACCTCTCTTATGGCTGTTTCTTCGGGTACTTCAAAATCTTCTATATGTCCACCTGGTTGAACCCACCTATTAAAACCACTATGGTGAGCTAATAATATTTTTTTATTAATCGGATTAATGATAAATGCTGAAGCACAAAAATGTCTTTTCATATAAAACCTACTCTCCATAGGAATTATATCATAACAACACTATTTACTCCAATACATTTTTACTTTGCTTGTCATTATTTTTTTCATAAACTGTAAACTTTTCATTTTTATCTAAAGTTGCTAATAATATATTATCTAAACTTTCATATCCCTTAATTTTAAGTTGTTGTTCTAACCACTCTATATTTTTATTCATGTTTTTTAAATTATTTTCCATAATGTTACTATCTATAATAACATTCGCACACAAACTTTGATTACTTTCCTTTAAATTCATATCTTTTAAAGTAATTGGTTTATATGGTTGTTTTGGCATAATACTTACTTTACCATTAACTTCCATAATAGCATAATCAATTTCGTTTAAATCAAAATATCCATTACCTCTGCATTCTTCTAATAAATCATTAATATCAAATTTAACTTTTTTAAGTCCTTTTTCTAAAATTTGTCCTTTATCTATTAAAACTGTAGGAACGCCTATAAAAAATCTTCGCAATTTTATACTTTTCATCGTTAAAACAGATATAGCATAAGCAAATGTTCCAAATATCAAAACTGAAACTATTCCATATATTAAACTCGAATCTAGATTAACCGTTATTTCAGCAGCAAAGTTACCTATGGAAATACCTATAACATAATCAAATAAACTTAATTGTGATACTTGTTTTTTTCCTAACATTTTAGTTATTAAAAATAAAGTTATTAAAGATATATATGCTCTTACAATAATAATCAACAATTCATTTAAATCGAATTCCATAAAATCACCAATATTATTATTTACTTAATTTACTTTTTTATACGCTTATAGTATACATAAATTATTTTGTAGCATAATAACTAATAATATTTTATGTGGTATCTTATAGATAGAATTTATTTATGGAGGATTTATGTACTTTAAAAGATTAAAAGATTTAAGAGAAGATAGTGATAAATTACAAAGAGAAATAGCAAAAGAATTAGGTATTTCTCAACAATATTATTCACAATATGAATTAGGACATTTTACTATACCAGTTGAATTATTAATTAAATTAGCTGATATGTACAATGTAAGTATTGATTATATTACGGAAAGGACAAACAACAAAAAATTAAGTAAGTAGGTGGTTTATATTTACATGAAAAAAATTCGTGATTTAAGAGAAGATCACGATAAATTACAAAAAGATATAGCGAAAGAATTAGGCATTTCCCAACAATATTATTCACAATATGAATTAGGAAGATATACTATGCCACTTGAATTGTTAATCAAACTTTGTGATTATTACCATGTAAGTCTCGATTACATTACAGAAAGAACTAAAAATAAGCAAATAAACAAATAAAAACAACTCAAAGTTGTTTTTATTTATCTATCAAATGAAGATTATCAAGTAATATACCAGTACCTTCAGCAACACAAGTAAGTGGACTTTCAGCTACGAATACTGGCACTTTTAATTCGTGAGCAATCAAACGGTCAAAACCATCAATTAACGCTCCACCACCAGTTATAACAATTCCTTTATCAATAATATCAGCAGATAATTCTGGTGGGGTTTGTTCTAAAACTAATTTAGCTGTATGGATAATTGTATAAACACTTTCTCTTAATGCTTCTTCAATTTCATCAGAACAAACTGTAATTGTATGAGGAAGTCCAGTAACTAAATCTCTACCTCTAACTTCCATTTTATCTTTTTTAGAGCCGACAAAAACTGTTCCAATTGAAACTTTAATTTCTTCTGCTGTTCTATCACCAATTAATAATTTATACTTGTCCTTAATATATTTCATAATATCAGCATCAAATACATTTCCTGCGATTTTAATTGAAGAACTTGTTACTATACCACCAAGTGATAGTATAGCAATATCAGTAGTTCCTCCACCAATATCGATTACCATATTGCCACTTGGTTTAGAAATATCCATTCCTGCTCCAACGGCAGCGACTTTTGGTTCTTCTTCTAAAAATACTTTTTTAGCGCCAGTACGTTCAGCAGCTTCTTTAATCGCATTTTTTTCTACTTGAGTTATGTTAGATGGACAACAAATTAAAATTCTTGGTCTTGATAGAAAGCTTTTCCCATTTATTTTTCTAATAAAATGATTTAACATCACTTCTGTAATTTCAAAATCAGCAATAACTCCATCTTTCATTGGTCTAATTGCTATAACAGAACCTGGAGTTCTTCCTAACATTTCTCTTGCTTCACTTCCAACTGCTAATGGTTTTTTTGTATCAGCATCAATCGCCACAACACTAGGCTCATTTAATACAATACCTTGTCCTTTTACATAAATAAGTACATTAGCGGTTCCTAAATCTATTCCTATATCTTTTGCAAACACTTTTTTCACCTTCATTTCTTCAATATATTATACCACACAAGTTACCAAAAATTAACATTAATTATTTAAATTTAAATATTTTTTTCTAGTTGATTCTCCACCTCTTATATGCCTTAGAGCAGTGTGATATTTAAGGATATTATCAACTTTAACAAATAACTCTTCATCGAGCGTTAATAGTCTTTCATGTAAATCTTTGTGAACAGTACTTTTTGATACATTAAATACCTCCGCAATTTCTCTTACTGTTTTTTCTGACTCAATTATATAATTTGCTTCATCAATTACTCTTTTATGAATTTTTCTATTCATGTCACACCTCTTAATTAAGTATATAAAAGTCAATTCTTTTTATACCTAAAAAAGAGCCATTAAGCTCTATATTTCACTTAATTTTTTATCATAGTAAATTTCTGGATTAACATTAATACCTTTAACAATTAGTTCAAAATGAAGATGATTTTGTAAATCTTTATCAATATTAGAAACACCACTTTTACCTATTACTTGACCTTGATTTACAACCTCATTAATAGTAACATTGACTTCACTTAAACTTTGATATACACTTACCACTCCATTTTCATGAGTTATTTCAATTGTTTTACCTAAAACAGTATTTTCAGTTACATTAGAAACTGTACCATCATAAATAGATACTACCTCAAACACTTCACCATTTTTACTGTAATCTACTCCACTATTTTGTAAATATGTACCATCATAGTAAATTAAAGAATTTTGTTGATTTTCTTCCTCAGACTTATAATCATAAAAATTTTTAATCAAAGATATTCCATCTGCTTGATATGGTCTTTTAATCACTTCACCTGTACTAACAACTGGAGTATCGTTTTCAATAATTGTTTTATTAACATAAGTATTATCATCCTTAAATCCTTTAGTTGTAGCAACTTCTAAGATATAAATTACTGCTATTATAGCAATAAAAGCTAAACCATATAATCCATAAACTACTGTTTTTTTTAATCTTCTTTCTGTCATAAATTCACCTCTATTTTAAGTTTGGCTATTTATGACTTTTTTATACAATAAAATTTAAATTTTTTTAATCGATGTTCCTTGATAATAGTGCATTAATATTTCTTCGTACGAATAGCCATTTAAAGCCATTCCTTGCGCACCATACTGACTCATCCCAACACCATGACCATATCCTTTGGTCGTTATGTTTATAGTATCTCCATCTTGTTTAATTGTAAAATGATTGGACTTTAATTTTAGTTTAGTTACTACAACACTACCATCAAATGTTTTTTCATTAATTTTAATTCTTTTTACTCTTCCTGTACTTGTACTATCAATAACTTCTAATTTAACAAAATTACTATATGGTAAATCTAGTTTATTTAAAAACTCATTTAATTTAAATTGGTAATTAAGTTTATAAACTGGTGAGATTTCATCCCATGTTGAACTAACGCTCTTTAAATAAGGTACTTTATTACTAAAAACTTCTTCACTGTTTTCAGTCTCACCTACACTTGTTGAAAAAAACATCGTATCTGCGATATTACCATTATAATCAACATATTGATAATTAGTTTCAATCACGGCTGTTTTTAATTTATTAATTTTTTTTACATAATCTTTACCCCAAGTTTTTTTTAAATAATCATTATCAAGGTAAACTTGATTCATAATAGTATCAACAACATCATATTCTTTTTCTTTATTATAGCTCATTTTTTTTAAAACATAACTTCTTGCTGCTACTGCTTGTGCTTTTAAAGCTTCCATTTCAAACTCTATTGGCATTTCTCCTGCTAAAACACCTACAACATAATCTTCTAAAGGAACAGTTACAATCCCAGTATCTCTTTTTACTCTGACATTTAAATTATTAGTATAATTGAACTTAATCTCTTCTTCTTTTACAAAAAGATTGACTACTATAAATGGTACGATTACTATTAAGACAACAAAAAACAGTATTTTTTTCATTGTATCATCCTCCAATATAAAATACTGCGTTTTTGTTAAATTATGCGTGAAAATTCAAAAAAATCATATAAAAAATTTACTGCCAAATAAGAAATAGCCATTGTTAATATAATATATAACATTTTTGCTTGAAAAATTTTGTTTTTTTTAAAAACATTTTGGATATTTATACTATCTAAAGCAAGAAGTGTGAAAGGAACAAAGATTATGTATAGTATAGTTTTAATTGTCATAATTTTCAATCATTTCTATTCTTCTTATATGTCGTTCTTCGTTAGAAAAAGGTGTTTCTATAAATGTTTTTACAATTTCTTTAATAAGTTTTATTGGAAGTAGAGCACTTATAGCAAGCACATTAGCGTTATTATGACTTCTTGCTAAAAAGGCTTCTTCTTTATTTTCAACTTTCGCACACCTTACATGTTTAACTTTATTAGCAGCAATACTCATACCCGTTCCTGTCTTACATATTAAAATTCCTAAATCAATTTCTTTTTTACTAACCGCTTCTGAAACTTTAAAAGCATATGTTGGATAATCTCCTATAGTATCATTACAACCATAATCAATGACATCATATCCTAATTCTTTTATATATTTTGTCAATTCTTGTTTTACTTCATAACCATTGTGGTCATTTCCTATTCCTATCATTTTATCTCTCCTATTCCATAAATATTATATTATAAAAATTAAAAATAGTAAATAATTAAAAAACTGCTTAATTAAGCAGCTTTGTCTTGGTTTAAACCATATTTACGATTAAATTTTTCAACTTGACCTGTTTTAACTGTAGTCCCTTGTTTTCCTGTAAAGAATGGATGACATTTATCACAAACTTCTAAATGTAATTCTTCTTTTGTTGATTTTACAGTGAATGTATTTCCACAAGCACAAGTAACTTTTGTATCAACGTAATTTGGATGAATTCCTTTTTTCATACTCTTCTCCTTCCGCCATAGTTAAATTTAACTATAGAAATTAATGCTATATAATTATAACAAACTTTTCAATGTTTTGGCAAGTCTTTTTTATTTTTTTAATAAATTTCTACTATTTTTTCAATTATTTTTTCACTTAAATTTTTATAGCCTTCTTTTGAAGGGTATATATTATTTTTATTAATAATATAATTATTAAATTTTTCGTCCGGAATTATATAGATAACATCATACTTATTACATAAATTAGATACATTCCTATTTAAATTATTAAATAGAGCATTTAATTCCTCATTAGATGTTGGATTATAATAACCAGTTAATACTATTGTTTCTTTAGAATATCTTCTAATTAAACTTAAAAGTTCATCTAAATCATTAACGTAACTATCAAATCTTTTTGCTAAATCATTTAATCCAAAATCAGTACTTAATTCTAAATTTTTTAATAGTTCACTATTCCCAATTGAAAGAGTAATTAAATCGGCTTTAATTAAAGCATTTTGAATAGTTTTATTTTTTCCGTCAATTTCAGTTTCAACATTATCTTTGATATCTCTAGTTAAATCAGTAGTTCTATAGTCTTCCTTTGAAAATTCATTTACAAAAATTTCTAGTTTATTTTTTTCTTTTAAATAGTCTTTTATGTAATCGCTATATCCGTAATCCACTCCACCATAAGGTGTAGTACCATAAGATAGTCCATCACCTAAAGTTAAATAATAAACACGGGTATCTCTAAAACCCAAATAAATTAGTAAAATTGATAAAACAACTACTAAAACTCCTAATATCTTTTTCATATTTCCCCCTAAAAAAAGTAGTTTAACTACTTTAATTATATTATTATACTTAAATATTATGCTTGGGTGAGTTCAATTTGAGCGCCAACATTCTGAAGTTTTTCAATTATACCCTCATATCCTCTTAAAATATGTTCAATATCACTTATATAAGTTATACCACTCGCCTTTAATCCAGCAAGAACTAAGCAAGCACCAGCTCTTAAATCGGTTGCTATAACATTGGTTCCAATTAAATTGGTTTTTCCATTAATAAATAATTTTCTATTTTCTACTTTTATATCTGCCCCCATTAAGTTAAGATAAGGTACATTTTGAAATCTATTCTCATAAATTGTTTCTTCTAGTGTTGATAAACCGTTACATTGTGTGAGAAGTACAGTAACAGGTTGTTGTAAATCAGTTGGAAATCCCGGATAACCTAATGTTTTAAGAGAAACGGGTTCTAAATTTTCTCCTTTTGAAATTATAATATAATCAGTTCCTATTTCAAGTGGAATATTCATCTCATTTAATTTAAGAGTTAAAGATTCAATATGTTCCGGAATTAAATTTGATATTTTTAAATTTTTTCCCACTAAAGCACCGGCTATTACATAAGTGCCTGCTTCTATTCTATCTGGTATTACTTCTGTAAAACCACTACCTAATTTATTAACTCCAACAATTCTAATTTCACTAGTTCCTGCTCCAGTTATTTTAGCTCCCATATTGTTTAAAAATGTTGCAACATTAACTATTTCCGGTTCTTT
>ULOX01046706.1_pt1 | contig 13021 bp, 24 predicted proteins | sample 1952911 | NCBI WGS metagenome assembly ULOX01 (sample SAMEA4835613, study PRJEB28245) | human gut metagenome | biome: gut microbiome; material: fecal sample | place: Denmark | collected 2008
CTATCCGATGTATCTAATGAACCGTGATGGTTTTACGTTGCTCGTTATGGACTTCAAGGGCAAGAGGGCGATGCAGTTCAAGTTAGAATACATCAAGGCTTTCAACAGTATGGAAGCGCAGATTAAGGCTTCACAAAAACCAAAGTCGCATCTTGAGATCCTTCAGATGTCAATCAATCAGCTTGTAGAGCAAGAACATCGCCTATCTAGTGTAGAACGTGACGTTGCAGAAGCGAAGAAGGAGATCGCTGAGATGAAGCAAGAGCGTGTTGAGAACGGAAAGCTACTCCTTGAAGCTGAAGTATCGGAGAACAAGGTTCCTGAGGTTTCGATGCGAAACAAGATTCGTAGGTTGGTTAACCAATATGCAGCTGCAACCAATACGTCACAGAGAGACATTTGGCGTCTTGTCTACGACAATCTTCTTTATGCTTACAATATTGATATCACCCGTTATAATAGAAAAAAGGGACAAAGCTATCTTGATGTAGCAGAAGAGCACGGATTTCTTGGGAAGATATTCGACATTGTTTCTAAAGTAGTTAATACAAACAAGGATAAAATGTAATAAGATAATGAGCAGCAAGGAAATTATAGAAAGAATTTCTTTTCTTATTGATAAGCTTGGCTTTAGGTCGAGAAATCACTTCTCGGTAGTTGTTGGTATAGGTTCGTCGAATTTTAGCCGCAAAATGAAAGGAGAAACGCCATTCACGAATCCTGACGTATTTAAAATATGTAGTTCGTTGGGCATTAGAAAAGATTGGCTCGTAAGCGGAGAAGGTGATATGTATGACCGGAACGAAGAGCCTAGAAAGGTTACGGTGGTTCAAGATGACTTTCTTAAGCAGGAAAATGATTTTCTAAGAGAAATGTTGGAGATGAAGGATGAAACAATATCTACTCTTCAAAAATGCGTTTCTCTTTTCGAGAAGATTCTTGATATGCAAAATACAGATTAAGCCTATGCCAGGCAAGAATCGAAGTAAGGTCGGTATCGACGTGGTGGAGAAAATCATCTCGTTGAAGGAAGTAGACCAGGAATTCCTGACCAATAAGACAATCCTGGCATACCTTGGCGGTGTTAGCAAGGAATACATAAAAGATTTGAGAGAATCGGGTGTTCTGCCTTACTATAAGGTGCGAAACACCATATTCTATAAGGTTTCTGATGTTCGAAAGATGGTAGAAAAGAATAGGATCATCTGCTAGCATTGGAAATAAGATGAATATTGGTATGGTTAAAGTTATAGGTTTGTTTCATTTGCTCGTGAGAGTATGATTGTTAGTTATTAGTTATTTGGGTTTTATATACAGCGGTAGATACTTTGGGGCGATGTCTGTTCGTTTAGCTTATTTCGCCCCAATCAGACTGAGTAGCTCAGTTGGATAGAGCAGGTTGATTCCTAATCACCGGGTCGTGAGTTCGATCCTCACCTCAGTCACACTCTTTTTTTAGTTCCGTTTAGTAGTTGAATTCCTCTCTGACGGCGCAAAGGTAAGTCCTTATACCTTATAAAGTAGGTCGTTCGGGCAGCGACAATCTTGCGTCAGATGAGAGTTTCAATGAACGGACATGAAAGAATTGTTCTTTGACATATTGATGCACAGAAATAGTATGCGTGGAAAAGAAGTAACTGGAGAGCATCAATGGATGCCGTGACCTGGCGAAAGGACGCACGACATACGAAAATCCAGCTAATCTGCATCAAGTAAGCAGACGGACTACACCGGAATGAAGAATTGTCGGTGCAAGCACTGCCCAAAACGTTGCAGTCTGGTGAACATGGAAAAGTTCTGAAAATCCAAAAAGATGATTTATCTTCATCATTCATATAACAACTCAGAGGCTAGTAGTGTAACTGATGCACGGCGATAACAAAATGATACCGATCTTATCATCGCAAGAGGTTCTTCGTTGAGCCCTAGCCTCCAACGTATAATTCATTGTGTTCAAATTTATTCAATTAAAAATGCAGCTCGTCTGTGAAGATAGGCTGCACACATCGCAGGTTGGAGCAGTTGGTAGCTCGCTAGGTTCATGACCTAGAGGTCACAGATTCGAGTTCTGTACCTGCCACAAATGTTTATTTAAAGCTATAAATTGTTTATATGTGAAAAGATTGTTTCTTGCGTATCTGGTCTGAGAAGATAGGGTACGTCTATCTCTTTTAGAAGGAATTATTTTTTATTTCTGGGGAGAGTAGCTCAGTAGTAGAGCGCCGGGGGAAGTGTCCTTGGAGGTCGATGGTGCGAATCCGTCCTCTCAGACCAATTTTCTTTCGTTTTTCAAGATTTTTGATTGGTTAACTTATGCGTCGCCCAGTAGCTCAACTGCATAGAGCCGTGGTACTATCCGCGAGGTTGGGAGTTGGAGTCTCCCCTGGGCTTCCCGAGTAGGTAAAATTCTAAAAATGTTTTTGCTTTAGCTGACAGCGATCAGCACACTCTTATAAATTATTCATATTTTTTTTGAGTATTAAATCCTCTTGCCTGTGAAGGTAGGAGGCACAAGCCGCATTAGCTCAGTTGATCAGAGCGGTCTAAGGTACAGACAGGTCGTGGGTTCGAGTCCTGCATGTGGCTCACTTAATTTTGAGTGCCATAAATTTACAGTTTTTGATTATCTTTGGGAGTGAGGGAGTCAATTCTTCCTCCTCCCTTTAACATTGACTTCTACTCCATATCACAATAACCACGTGCAATCACCTCTCCTGCCTTGCGTGGTTGGCTAAACGGAGAGGTTTTACTATAGATGAAAGTTAAAAACATAATAAGAATCAGTAAGGAAAACATTAATGCTCTTCGGAATCTGGAATGCGTTGAAAGCATAGAACAGAACGGAAGGGATATTACTGTTCGCCTTAAACCGGAATGTACGGACGGTAAGCTCGAAGCCCGAAAGGGTGAATATCTTGTTCAGTGTGGTAACAAAATGTGGCAGAGATATGGCTCTGAAGCTATCAATCTGCTTTCCAAAAATCCCGGAGCGGAGGCCGGCAAGACATGGGACGCGTAGGATCAAAGAAGTATTACGCTCCTGACGGGAACGAATACGATTCAAGAGAGGAGTATCTGTATTTACAGAAAATCTTGGATGATCCTAATATAAGCTGTGTTCATAGGCAGGTGACCATTACGGCAATCAAGCCTGTATGGATGCTGAGACCAAAGCAGCTTAAGACCAAGGTCAAGTACGAGAGAAGGTCATTGCTTTACGGTCACAACTATACTGCCGACTTCGTTTACAGGGAAGGCGATAAGATTGTGATATGTGATGTCAAGAGCCTCTACACATCAAAGCTCAGAGAGTTCTCGATAACGACCAAGGCTGTCGTAGCAAGACTTATCGCTCACAACAAGAAACGTCACAACGGCGAGTCTGTCGTTATATTCCGTAAGGCTATCAAGGTAAATAAGAACGAGTGGAAAATCGTTGATTATCCACCGTCCGATTGCTATATAATATAATAAGGTATAAAATAAGAAGATATGGTTATTATTATCAATAGTCTCATAGCAACAGTAGCTATGTTCGCTGCATGCGCATTCGTCGCACATCTCCTTGGTTTGGATAAGGAAGACTAATTCAAGTTTTATTCTAAAATATTTTTAAATTATGGACAAAGACAAAATTATCGTCAGTGTAGTAATTGACAAGCAGGCTCTTGTTGACAGAGCATTCGACATCTCGAAGAATCCTTCTGAGTTCAATGAAATCAAGAAGGTTATCGACGGCAAAAACCAGTTTACTCGTGATATCGACGAGATTGATGATGAAGGCAAGAAGGAGAATAATACGAACCTTTTCGCCGGCATCGCATTGGACATCATTCTCAGTGAGAACCCGGAACTGGCAATCACCAAGCGCCTCAATTCGCTTGAGGACAAGAAGAACTCTTTCCTCGCTAAGATGAAAAAGCTCGACGAACTCAAGGAAAAAGTGAAAAACGGAGAGGCGCCTGGCGTTGAAGGTATCCGTGAGTTGTTGAAAATAATGGAGGAGGACGTGTAATGGGTGTAGTGTCAAAGTACGGAAACCTGTATGATGTCAAGAAGAACATCATCTACCACGCTCCTGTCACTTCTTCACATTTCGAACGTATTTTGAAGAAGGACAATTTGCTTCCTATGATGAATGGCGTAACAACACCAGCATTGTTCGGAATTCACGCGGACAAGAAATTTAAGCGTGGACGCTGGCGCCGAGTATTAACACATTAATTCGTATAACAATGAGATCAAAATCAGGTTCTTGGTTCGAAACCAAGATTAAGTATCAGAAAACTCAGGAAGACGGTTCAGAAAAGGTCGTTAGCGAGTGCTACATCGTTGAAGCTCTGTCTTGTACAGGTGCAGAAGCTTCTATCATCGAAGAAATGGCTGTCTATTCTAGTGGTGACATGAACGTCCCTAGCACAAAGGAGGCGAATTTCAAAGAGGTCTTCTTCTCTGACAATAGTGAAGATGACAAATGGTACGCAGCAAAGCTCCAATTCATCACGATTGATGAAAAGAGTGAGAAGGAGAAGCGTAGTAATGTCAATTACCTCGTTCAGGCAAAGTCGCTTGCCCGTGCGCTTCGTTATGTTGATGAGGTGATGGGGAAAACACTTATTGATTATGATATCGTAGGCCTCAATGAGACTAAGGTCATGGATGTCTTCGAGCATGTAGCTCCATCATCTTCTGAGTCTAAAGAAAATAAAGAATGACAGAAGTTGGAAACAGAATAGCAAAAATGCCAGCCAAGATGGCCTTTGCTGTACTTGACTTGCGTAAGGTACATGCGTGCATCATGGAACTTCCACGAAGCAAGTCGGTACAGCTGGCCCGAAAGGCGGCATACCTCAACTACATTGAGGTGAGGGTAGAAAACTCGGTAAGGTTCCACTTCATTATGAACGCCTTAATGAAAAGGGCGAAAGCGTGACGGTGGAAACTTACTTCAGATATTTAGATAGAATACATTAATCATTCCCGGTATGGCAAACAGTAGATTCGCTCTCCACTATAAGAGGAGTTGTCACGATTGTATCTTCCTTCAGATTTGTACTGATCATAACGCAAGCTACAATGGAGATTACGTTTGCAAAGACTGGGAATGGAAGTATCAGTGATTAATTTTTAAATTTTAAGCAAAAAATGAGTAATACACAAGTTGCGACACAACAAAACAATATGTCGCTTGGTGAGTTAATGCACTCACCTGCTGTAGTCGGAAAGCTCAACGAAGTGTGGAGTAGCCCTCAGATGGCAAATAGCTTCATGAGTTCGGTTATCAGCGTTGCTAACGGAAATCCGCAGCTGCGAAAGGCTCAGCCAATGAGTATCATCGGTGCTGCTATGGTTGCCGCTACGATGCAGTTACAGGTCATCCCTACCTTAGGGCAGGCTTATCTTATTCCTTACGGCTCGCAGTGTCAACTTCAGGTGGGATACCTCGGAATCTTGCAGCTCTGTCAGCGAAGCGGTCAGTTCAAGAAGATTCTTGCAGCTCCTGTTCATGAAGGAGAATACGTCTCCGGAGATGAGTTCGATGAAGACTATGTATTCGATAAGAAGAAGAAAACTTCTGATAAGATTATCGGATATATGGCAAAATTCGAGCTTCTGAACGGATTTACAAAGGTTGCATATTGGGATATCGCCAAGGTCAAGGCGCACGCTACAAAGTTCTCTCAGGCATTCCGTGCCGGCTACAATTCTCCTTGGAAGTCTGATTTCGACGCTATGGCACAGAAGACAGTACTTAAGTCTATCCTTAAATATGCGCCTAAGTCTGTGGAGATGCAGAGAGCTATCACATTCGATCAGTCAGTAGTTAACACAAATGCTTCTGATATTCAAGACCTTGATATCGACGCTTTTGCTCCAGAGTATGTTGATAACATCGAGAGCGAGAAGAAGGAGAATCTTGCTGCTATGGCCGCTGAGGCAGCAAAGGCTGATGCTGCCAAGAAGGAGGAAAAGAAATGATTACCGATGGCGTAGAACAGAGGTCGATTTCGTGGTTCCGTAGCCGCGTCGGTTTTTTGACAGGTTCTAAAATCGCCGACATTATGAAGTCTGGGCGTAAGAAAGATGAAGTCTTCTCAGATACAGCTAAATCGTATCTTTATCAGGTTGCAGGCGAACGTCTGTTCAATCCAACCTTCTTGAATGATGACGGAATCTTTCAAGATTATATCGACCAAGTATCTGTAAACACCAAGGCAATGCAGTGGGGTGCTAATCAGGAGGATGCTGCCAAGGCTCTCTACATGCAGATGAACTTCCCTGAAGGTGAGATTACTGAGCTTTCTTCCTGCAAACACGATACAATCCCTTACTTCGCGGCTTCTCCTGACGGAGCAATCTATGGTCGTGACGGCGAAGACCTCAAAATCATCGAGGTCAAATGCCCGAACATAAATACTTATATGAAATACCGAACTCTCATCCGCGATGCCGCATCGCTCAAAGAAACCGAGCCGAAGTACTACTGGCAGATGATGGCTGAGATGAGCTGTACCGGCGCCAAAGGTGGAATATTCATCGTATATTGTCCTTGGCTGTCAAAGCCTATTCACTGGGCTGAGATAGACAGAGTAGAGGATGATATCAAGCTGATGGAAGACAGAGTAATACTCGCAAACGATTTTATTAACGAAATCATAAATAATTAAATGGCAGACATAACAGGAAAAATTATAGCGGTGTTGCCGACAAAAAGCGGAACATCTGCTAGGGGAACACAATGGAGTTCACAAACTGCGGTCATCGAAACACACGAGCAGTACCCTAAGAGGGTTGCTTTTGATGTACTTGGTGACAAGATAACAGAGTTCAACTTGCAGGTTGGCGAGGAAGTGACAGTATCATTTGATATCAATGCCCGTGAGTACAACGGAAAATGGTGGAACTCAGTGAATGCTTGGCAGGTCGTTCGTCAGAGCGGTCAGCAGGCTCCTATGCAGGGCGGCTACAATATGAATCCTCAGACTGGCGCCCAGACAGCACAAGCAGCGCAACAAGCAGCTATGGCCGGAGCACCAAACCCGATGAATCCAAACAATCCGTTTCCACCGGCACAGCAGCCAGGAGCACCGGCAGGACAATCTGATCAACTCCCGTTTTAGCCTTACTGGCAAGCTGAATCTGATTAAAGATACATTCAATGCTGAAATAGTATGATGTATAATACCAAGAATCCTCTTGAAGTGCAGAATCTCAGACTGAAGATAGAGAAGCTGATTGAGAAGCAGAGTATGGTAGAGGTCGTGGAAAAGAAGGCGAAAACGCTTCAACAGTTGAAGTACCTTCACACGATACTCGCTTACTTCGGATTGCAGACCGGCAACACTCTAGATGAAGTCAAGACCTGTTACTTCAAGAGGATTGTTAATAGAGACTTGTTTGTGCGACAAAAGCACGATGATCTGCTCGGAACAGACAGGGAATACGTAATATCGACCGCAAAGCTTACGAAAGAAGAGCTGTCTGAGGCTATCGAACGTTTCAGAAACTGGTCTAGTAATATAGCCGGCATATATATTCCTTCTTCTGAGGAGTACATCTCGCTTCTGCACATCGAACATGATATTCAGAATTCCAAACAATATTTATAAACAATGATGTTACCTAAAGAAATCAGACAGAAGTCGAGTGAGCTTTTCCCGAATGACTTGGAAAAGCAGAAAATCTTTTGTATGGGTGCTGCGTTCTCGTTAGGAAACGATTTGTCGGATTTCGAGATTACTACAGAGCAAAAGCAAGAAGGATATTATCCTTGCAAAGAAGCTCTTGATATGTGGCTTGCATACAAGAAAGAAAAACGTCAGACTTACAAGCCACGTGGGTTAGAAGCTCTTAAAAAGAAACTTCTACAGTTATCAAACGGAAATCCCGAATACGCAAAGGTTATCGTTGAGTATTCCATGGGCAACAACTATACAGGGTTGTTCGCTCCTAAAAATAATGGTGTGAATAGTTATGAACAACAGCAACGAACTTTCAACAAGATTAATTCAATCCTTGCCGACTGAATGCAAGCAAGCGGTGGGAAAATACGGCGGACAATATGCGCTATTCCTGGACAAATATCCTACCCTGCAAAATCGCACGGATCCAATTATTTCTGTATATGACTCTGTAGCTAGAGGCGGTATGTCGTTTGTTAGTATTGATAAGTACTTCAAAGATGGCGCAAGCGAGTTTTGGATTAAGATAATGCTTATAGACTTGTTTATGGTTATTGGAGCTATCGATTCGACTACTCCTTATCAGTTCAAGGCTATGGCACAGCGTATCAGACAAGAATACTATCACCTTACGCCTAGTGAGCTTACTAGATTCTTCTACGAGTTTTCTATGGGTGAGTATGGCGAAATCTATGTAGGAAAGACAGTAAATCCTCAAAAACTTTTTATTGCTCTCGAAAAATACATGTGTAAGCTCTATGAAAAGAGAGCAGAAATTGATTCTCAGAAGTTAGCCGAGAAACAAAAGAAAGAAGATGAGGAATCTAGAAGAAATGCAATATCCTACGAAGAACATTGCCGCTTAAAGGGTGTCAATATTGAAAAATCACCTCTTGAAAAGCTAAAGAGAAAACTTGAAAAAGAATCAAAACGAGACCAAAATGGCAGACGTAAGTAAAATGGCAGAGGAATGGCTCAGTGAGCATCCTGACGCATCCAAGAAAGAAATATGGTTAGCTGGTTATTGGAAATCTACCGATAACTGGTGCAACCGAACCAAATGATTTTTTAGAATTATGGCAGAAAGAAAAGTGAAACCAGAAATCATGCATTTGATGATTCTTAGCAAATGCAATTACAAATGTGAATTATGCTGCAATAAACTGTACGATATTGATAAAATTCCAGTCGCTACGGTTAAGGAATTGAAAACAATACACACTTTGTGTATTACGGGCGGAGAACCATTCATGGCAAGTATCGACATTGATGATTTCGCCCGCAGTGTCAAGAAAAATTTTCCGAACATCGAAAACATATTCGTTTATACAAGCGGACAAATTCTTATGTTCTGTTTGCCACATCTCTTTTCTTATATTGATGGTCTTAGCATTTCTCCAAAAAGCATGAAAGATTGGCTGGCTTTAGAAAAAATAGCCAACCACAGTACCTCTCGTGAATACTTTAACAATATTTCTCGCTTGCCTAGTAACCGCTTATATGTGTTTAAGGAACAGATTTTATTTTTCGAGGAAAGATTTAAGCCCATCGCGAAGAAACTGAACCTTAACGTTCTGTATCGTACGTGGGATAAGGAGTTTAAGAATCCAGACAATGAGATTTTCAGAAGATTACCAATACTTTTAAATTAGTTGATTATGGTAGAAAGCAAAGGTAAAATCGCAGAAGTTACTAACGCAACCACCAAGCAGGCGATTGTGTTCATAGGAGTTTACTCTTGGGTTATCGTAAGAAACCTAGGAAGAGCAATCAATAAGGCAGTACACAAGCTGCCCTGGTTGTTCATCGTGGTAACGATAGTAATATCGTTTATCGTTAGCTTCGTCTTTATCTCTAAGGCTAGGGCTGAACGAGATAACTACAATCAAAAACTAGTTCACGCAACACAGCAGCTTGATAGCTATGTGGCTGCATACGGAAACATTAAATCAAAGTAAATATGAAGAAATACAAAAATACAATAGTGATGATCCTGCTTGTTATCGCAGCAATTATCGCAGGCTACGGATTTATCTGTTTCATGGTTGAACACGTTTTCCTTTCGCTCCTGATGCTATTCTGTATCAGCTGCGCATTGGCAGTAAAGAAGGAGGTGTAGGAATGTCGGCATATAATTTCACACCAAAAGGAGCATTCTTCATCAACTACAAGGAGCCGGACAGGGAAACCGTAGACCATATCACTTCGCTCTATTACCTCATTATCGGTTCTCTCGCCACAATCACACAGACGGCAATCAAAGACTTGCACGACAATCTCAGTGAGAGGAAGGACCTGTTTAAGCATGAGCTTAAGTATCGCATAAAGGAGGCATTCTCCCGTTCTGAGACTCTTATAGGTATATTCAAGAAGTATACTACCGAGATTTCGCAGTATGAACTCTGGCTTGATATTACAGACAGCATGGAGGAAGACCTGAAGATTGATATACAGAGACTCTTCTACACGACCGACAACATACTCTTGAAGAACAACATCAAGGAACACAAGCTTCAGGCGTATGCATGCGTAGCCTACAACCTGTCAATCATGCTGCACGATATGTGTACGAAGTTTGATGACGTTATGAGTGAGCGTGGCATCAGTTCCGGCAGCATAAGACCTTGCGGAGAATTCATACAGTCTATGTATGGTATGTATGCCTCGATGAGAGAGGTTGCCAGGATCCTTATACCTGATAAGGATGCTGAATACTTCAAGGAAGGCGGTCAGATTTACAGGGCTTTGCAGGTGGTTGCAATGAAGGTATGCAATCCGGAAAGGATAGACAACGCTGCCGACGAAGGACTGAAACTTAATGGCGTTGACTATCATGGTGAAGAACACCAGAATAACGCATTCCTCCCTTGGAACGGCATCCAGGTAAACTTCCTGTCACGCAACTTTGACAAGATGTCTGATGAAGAACTTGCAAAGGCTCTAGGACGATCTGTTGGTGCAGTAAAGGCAAAAATGAGACAACTTAAACTAAAAAGAACGGAATAGTATTAGTGGAGGCGCATTTGATTATGCTCAGTACAGAATTGCTGACATATACACGGAAATAGAGGATGAAATCTACGGACATTCTCTTGATGATGAATTTGACGTAAATCGGTATATTGAAGATCATTGGTTAGAGGATTCCGAGAAAGAATACGTTCGTAAGCATTATCATACGATACCAAACCGTAGCGAGTATTCTAAGGAAACCATCAAGGAGTTCAAGAAAGGTATAGCTCTACTAAAGAAAGCCGAGGTTTACGCACAGCGCATTGACTGGTTACTTAGTGGCGATGATGGCGAAGATAGCTTTCATAAGCGTTTGAAACACGACTTGGAAGAATTAAAACGTAAAAAACAATAGCTTATGGAAGATTTACCTATTGGCTCAGAAATCGTCTTGAAGGTGGTTGAAAGCGAGACAGAAGAATGTAATGGTTGCTTCTTTGACGAGATAAGCAGCAATATTTATGAAAATATCTGCAAAGATATTTGTTGTGCCGCAATCGACAGAAAAGACGGAAAGAATGTTCAATTTAAAAGAGTGAAGTAATCATGATAGACGATAAGGATATAGAAGTTGCTGCTAATAAGCATATTGAGACAGAGTATGCTAGATACAATAATGGCGAGGTTGAGGAAGAAATGATTTGTCTTAGGGGCAAAGATAGCTTCAAGGCTGGTGCTAAATGGATGCAAGAAGAGTTCTTGAAGGGATTGTTTCACCCTGCTAGCGAAGTTCCTCGAAATGATAATGGTAAGATTCTCGCATTCTCAAAAGTTAATAGTAATATGAACGCTATGTTAAATGAAACTGCTTGCTACACATATCAAGGAAAGCAGGAAGTTAGAGTTAGAGAATATACTTTTACTGATTTGGCATTCGTGGAAGACTTACTTGATTTAATCAAGAAAGGAGGCAACCATGATTAAGCCAGTTACTATGTACTCTGTCATTTGTGACAGATGTGGAAAGACCTTCATTGATGAGTTTAATGGCATTGTGGCTTGGTTTGACGAAGGAACTGCAAAAGAGCAAGCAATGGAAAGCGAATGGGCAGAGATAGGCGATAAGCACTACTGCCCAGACTGCTATGAGTTTAACGAAAAGTTGGATGAGTATGTTCCTAAAAAGAAAGGAGTAAGAAAATGAAACAGAAATTATTAAGTATCAAATATAGGTTAGTTGCTTTGTGGTGGTTCCTCACAAGAAGGAACTACTACCTTCTGTCATACAATGGCAGAGTAGGTAAGACATTGGAAAGCGCTAATATTGTAATTCCCGAGTTCATTGAATGGGTAAGAAAGAAGCATGGTGTGCCTACTAATCATGAGATAATCATGGAACTGAAGAATATTGGCAACCTCTGTAGAAGCACAGATATTCTTGCTTATAATGAGATTAAGGCATTGATTGAGAAACTTGAAAAGTAAAGCGTATGAATACAAACAGCTATTTACGAATAGAAAATGGATTTGATATATCTAAGATAACTGGGGCTATTCCTCAGAATATTGGAGAAGGATTTCAGTTTAATCTCTCTGGTAAAACATATACAACTATGGGTAGCTATACTAAAGACAAAAAAAGACGCATGAATATCTTAATTAGTTCTTTTTGTGGTCTTTGTGGTGACGCAATACATTATTACGCAAAATTGTATATTAAAGTAAGCAATGTGTGTGGTAACAGCTCGGTAAGTGGATATTTGGGTGGAATTGAAATTCCAAATGAATATCAAACCATCAAAGGGGAGTTTGTTAGACCACTCACTCAAAAGGAGATAGATAAGCAACCAGACAGATGGGGATATTTGTATCAAGCAGGGGATTTAGTTAATGCCTTTGAATCTCTTGAAGATATAGAGAGTTTAATTAAAAACCTCAAAAAGAAGTTCTCTTCTAAGGAGTGGAAAGTTGAGATAAGACGCAATTATTAATTGCCTTTGAGGCATAAATTTAAAGATATGACAAAAGAAGAATTAAAAGTAAAGGTTGCCAAACAACTAAGCATTATCAATGATGCTAACGATGAGATTTGTTCTTACGTAAATGATTACATCGAAAATCTTCCATACAAGGTTGGCGACAAAGTTAGCTGCTCTAGATGTGATGTTTGTTGGATTACAAGCATCGTCCCTAAACGATGTTACAGTGGCTATAATGGTGAGATAGAAGTAAGAATCAACCCTGCCAAGAAGGATGGTACTCGTTCAAATAGAGTATTTGTACTAAATGGTTACAACAGAGAAAATATCAAGAAGATTGATTAACAATCCATTATGGGATATAAAATAGTATTTATATGAAAAAGATTATTTTGGCAGCCTTAGTCG
>ULOX01005148.1_pt1 | contig 12956 bp, 17 predicted proteins | sample 1952911 | NCBI WGS metagenome assembly ULOX01 (sample SAMEA4835613, study PRJEB28245) | human gut metagenome | biome: gut microbiome; material: fecal sample | place: Denmark | collected 2008
AAAACGACAGTCGCTTATCCCGAACTCAGGTTTTTAGATATAAGGAGTGTGCCTTGATGCTTCAAGCCAGACGTTTGTCCGAAACGTTTGTTTACGACATCATTTCTCTTATGACAGCCTCTGCCATTACCCAATCGACGAGCGCATAGTAGCGCATTTTGGGCGTGAAAATGGATTTTTTCCGCTTTTTTCTTGTTGGTTTCGCAAATATCCCTTATCTTTGCAGACCATATATCATTGGGGTTGACTGGATTTGACGGCGGCTAAGATGGTATGTAAGCACGCGGAGACTCGTTGGCTATCTCCTTAATCAGAGTCATCGACAAATTAATTGGCGAAAACAATTACGCTCTCGCTGCCTAATCGAAGCATAGTAGATTACTGGCTTTATCCCGCCACCAGGTGACGGGACGAGACATCGCTCAAGGGCTCTTTTTCCGAAACTCCTTGGTCAAGCGGTGCAGTACAGTCGGAAATAGTCTCTCGAAAGCCTCGCATCGGAGATGAAATCTTAGAGGATAAGGCATTGGTTGGTGGTCCGGGTCTTGCCAATGCACGAAAACTGAAGGCCGGAATAAGCGTGTAGAAAGCATATGGTTTTACTGTGCGGACGAGGGTTCGAATCCCTCCAGCTCCACCCAAGAAAAATGAAAGAAGATGAAAAGTCCTGTAGTTCGCTGAATTACAGGACTTTCGCTTTTGTAATGGGAAGAATAAAAATGAACATTTCGGAAATTTCTCTGTTGGAGAATATGTTGGACTTTGGTTTTCTCCAATTTCAAGTCCAAGAGGTTTCCGCAAATTTCATTGGTATTCAATATATTACACTTGTATAACTCCCTTAAAATTAAGACCTTTGCACCGAACAAACAACAATTAAAATAAGGTGTAAAATGGTAACAATTTTATTTTTTATTAAAAGAAAGAAGCTCCTAAAAGATGGTACGGCTTCAATCTTTGTGAGGGTTACTTTCAACAAACTCTCATCAGAAGTTGCAACAGGACAAAGTGTAATGCCCTCCCATTGGGTGGCAACTAAGGGCAGAGCCAAAGGAAACAATTTGCATAACAAACAAGTAAACTCATTTCTTGAACAAATGGAGTATAAACTGAATGATTTGACACTCCAAATTGAGAGAGAGGGTAAGCAGGTAAGCGCAAAAGAAATCTTGAACAGATACAAAAATCTGCATAGTCCCAAAATTGGAGTTCTCGCCCTGTACGCAGAACACAACAAGGAACAAAAGGAATTGGTAGGTATAAACGTGGCTTTGGCTACATATAAAAGGCATGAGACCTCACTCAAACTCTTCCAAGAGTTCCTTGCCTACAAATACCACGCTAAAGATGTGCCTATCAATGAAGTAGATTTGGATATGCTGCTAAAATATCAGCACTACTTAATGACGGTAAGACACAATAACAATAATACGACCGTTAAGTATTTAAGAAACTTAGGTAAGGTGCTGAATTTGGCTGTAACAAGGAAACTCATTATTTCCTCGCCTTTAGAGCAAATGCAACTCAAAATCGAAGATGTGGATAAAGGTTTTCTCACGAAAGAGGAACTTGACAGGCTCACACAGAAAGATTTTCAAGTTCAGAGGTTGGAGCAAGTTAGAGATATTTTCGTATTTTGCTGCTATACAGGTTTGGCTTATGTGGATGTTCATTCACTCACAGGAAATGACTTGTTTGAACAGGACGGCGTGTTGTGGATAAAAAAGGCAAGACACAAGACAAATATCATGTGTCATATACCTGTTTTGAAAACAGCAAAACTTATACTTGAAAAATATGCTCCTTTAGCTAAATCCACAGGTTTACTGCTTCCTGTTCTCTCAAATCAGAAGATGAATGCTTATCTAAAGGAAATAGCGTCCATTGTGGGTATTGACAAGGATTTAACCACACACATGGCAAGACACACATTTGCTACGACAGTTACTTTGGCGAACAATGTTTCCATCGAAAATGTTTCAAAGATGCTTGGTCATGCCAACATCAGAATGACCCAACATTACGCAAGAATATTGGACGCTTCTATTGAAAGAGAAATGAAACATGTAGATAACATCTTATAAATCATGGCACACAACAATTTATACAGACTCCCCTGTTTTCAGCAATGGAAGCAGGGGATAATTGTTTATGTGCATATATAATACATAACTATTCTTACTGCCACTCTACATCTTTAATATCTAGAGCAGAACTAAAAATCCTACATACAACAACGTGTAAACCACATTAAATGACAGCCTAATAACCACAATCAGAAAATTTTTTGAGATTTTTTTCTGAGCTTGCAGCATTTCTTTATCCATTCCCTAATCTCAACAACACCCCCTCCATACTTTGATGATGGGCATATCCCCCAATGGGGTTGAAGATTGGTTTTCAATCAGAAAGTAAGGGAAAATAAAAACAACATGTGTGGCTAATTAACCTATTCTAGAAACAAATAAACTGACGGGCTAATTACACAAGCTCCCCAACAGGCTAATTGCCCCTCCTCCACACTTGACAAATCATTGCAGTAGAATAGTCTGCTGCACAACAAACAACAATAAATCATCCAAAGTATGGAAAAATTACATTTCATTGAAACTATGTCTATTGACGAGTTCAAGGCTCAACAGCAGGTTGAGAAGATTGAGGTGAAGCAGAACCCACAGACAGGCAAATGCTTCTTTGTGTATGGCATTGAGACAGGTGCTGTGTCAGACAAGTTCTTGAAGCATGAGCTTACTATGCCTGTAATCTCACAGGTATGCTCGGCTGAAACAGGAGAGACATTCTTCATGCTTCATCAGAAAGGAGAGGGAGGAGCGCCAACCCTTGCCACATTCTAAGGTGCTGTAAAACAATCAACATGGCAAGCTGCTGTAATGGCAGTCTTGCCTTGTTTATTCTAGAAATCTAAACATCAAAAGTTATGCAATTAAGAGTATCATCGAAGAAGCAAGCCAAGATTAAGTTGGCTCTTCAAGGCTGTGCTGGCAGTGGAAAAACAATGTCTGCCCTGCTCTTGGCTTATGGCTTATGCCATGATTGGACTAAGATAGCAGTGATTGACAGCGAGAATAATTCTGCCGACCTTTATGCAAGTCTTGGGCAGTACAATGTATTGCCATTAGAGGGAGATTACAGGACAGAAACCTACATTGAAGCCATCAAGATATGCCACAATGCAGGGATGCAAGTCATTATCATTGACTCCATGAGCCAATGTTGGGACACATTGCTTGAATATCATGCAAGTCTGCCTGGCAACTCATTCACTAATTGGCAGAAAGTAACACCCAAAATGACCGCACTCATTCAGACTATACTTAGCATTGACTGCCATGTAATATCCACAATGAGGTGCAAGCAGGACTATGTTCTGTCAGAAAAGAACGGTAAGATGGTTCCAGAGAAAGTGGGCTTAAAGGCTGTAATGAGGGATGGGATAGACTATGAATACACCATAGTCTTTGACATCAACATGAAGCATCAAGCCATTGCTTCAAAGGACAGAACCAACCTGTTTGCCAACAAGTCAGAGTTCATCATCACCCCTAATACAGGCGAAGAAATCCTTGCTTGGTGTAATGACGGAGTGAATGCTGATATGATAAGGCAGAAGATACATTCTGCTAGAACCATAGAGGAACTGACCGACATTTACCATAGTTACCCCGAATGGTATCAGCAATTTACATCCGACTTCATGCAGAGGAAACAACAGCTCATGCAGCCAAAGCAGACAGCCAACAATCAACAAATGAATTATCAACCAAACTTTATACATCATGCAAACAACAGTACTCCAGTTGCAGCCTGTCAGTAGCATAATACCACAGGTCATTATGCCCAACAGACTGAATGCCTTTATCCCAAGAGTAGAGGATGCACAGGCAGTAGAGGTGGAGGAAAACATAACTCCGCAAGTATCAACAAACAGACTTCCTTTCATCGAAGCCAATACCAAAGAGGTGACAATGAGCCACTTGCAGAATGATTGTGTTGTGCCTGTATTCTCCAAGGACAATGAGATTACAATCTCACACCCTGCATTCATTGAGAATGTTTGGAATGCAGCCAACAGGGTATTCCCGACAGAGAGCATAGAGCAGCCAAGCATCAGAGTGAGCCATGTTGTAAAGGGCAGGACTCCCGAAGCCATTCACAAGAATGTGAGGGATTTGCTTGAGGAGGACAAGACCATTTATTATGAGAGGATGATGTTCTGCTTTGAAATCCCCACCATACATGAGGACATCAGAGGCGACAGACTGAACCTTACAATAGGTGGTGTGAGAGCCTACAACCATGAGAACCTCTATTCAAAGAAAGGAATGGAGAAGTTCAAGATATTCATCGGTTTCAAGAATATGGTATGCTGCAACCTCTGTGTCAGCACAGATGGCTTCAAGTCAGAGTTAAAGGTTATGGATGCCACAAGTCTGTTCAATGCGGCAGTGGCATTGTTCCAAGACTACAACATGGCAAAACACCTCTATGAAATGGAAGCATTGAAAGATACCTACATGAGTGAGCATCAGTTTGCCCAATTCCTCGGAAAGAGTAGAATGTACCAATTTCTGCCTAGTGGTCAGAAGAAAGCCTTGCCACAGATGCTTATGACAGACACACAGATAGGCATGATAGCCAAGGCTTACTATACTGACGAGAATTTCTCCAAGCCACATGACAGCCGAGAGATAAGCATGTGGAATGTCTATAATCTGCTTACAGGGGCAAACAAGAGCAGCTACATTGACAACTTCCTTGACAGAAGCCTTAATGCCACACAGGTTGCAGAGGGACTTAACCAAACCTTGTATGGTGAAAATGAGTATTCATGGTTCTTGAAATAATAAAGATTATCTGTATGACAATAGGCGTGTTTTATACTTTGGTCTTTTATGCAGCCATCTTCCTTGCTCTGATAGCATGGGCAAATGGTGACAAGAAAGACCATAATAACAGAAGAAAGTAATAATCATGGGGCAGGACAGGCTGTATAGGCTTGTTTCTGCCCTTGTTAAAACATTGAAGAATGGAGTTGAAAAATACAATAGAATACAAGGCTGCAATGGACTTGGAGCTAGCCTTGAATGATTATAGTTGGAAAGGCAGCACCTTTGCTGAAAGTGTATGCCTGTACCACAGGACATTGCAGCAGACATTGGTCAGAACCATTATTGCTGTGATAAAGAAGATGGGTGATGAACACTTTGGCTATGACCTTAGAAACAAATCTGCACATGAATTGTGTAAAAACATTGTGGATAGTGGTCTGCTTGACAATTATTCATTACCTTTGCTATAGGACTGATGTATCTGTCGGCACTCTCCATGTGTAGGCAGTATATCATTATGATGGGAAATTTAGCTTAGTACTAGATAGAATAAACCTCCGCTAAGGAGATTTATTGTTGTGTGTCCTAATGTCACAATCATGTGATGTTGGGGCATTTTTACTATACTGCCCACACCAATTACGGCATTTATATGTCTAATAGTCTAAAAATCATGGATGATAAGAGGTTTTTTCATGGAAAATGAGTAACTTTGTAATCAGTAATAATCAAAATGATTGCCAATGATATAAAAGACTAATTTATAATGACATATTAAAGAAGTGTTTGCTTCTTACTAAGGATATTCGGAAAATCGCCAATTAGAAGAATTATCACCATTAGTAAGTAGGTGAATGCTCATGCCGTATGGTGTGGGCTTTTCCTTATTTGGGTGATAATAGGTGTTTGGCGATACCTCCGAATTTCAAATAAAGGATTGCCTGCACCTATTTTTTATGCCCTAATCTAAACAGCAAAATAATATGTCTATGATAAATTTTACATTGAGACAGAGGAAGTTGCCAATGCAGCATCCCTTATTACAGAAAGTATTGCTAGTGATTTCATTTGCAATGCTTTCATCAGAGCTGTTTGCCCAAAGATACAGGTCTGAATATGATGATGTGACCCCAACTCCTTGGTGGTTAAGTGCTTTAATTCTGATAGCAATCCTTGTCTACCTATGGATAAAGAAAAAGGTGAAGTTAAAAGGCTATCTATACCTCTTATTGTCAGTGGGTCTTGTTATTGTGTACACATTGATACTCCTGTACAAGTGGTTCTTCTATGCTCTGTTGGCTATGGTTGCATTAGGCTTTGCCTTTTATGGCAAATGGGGTGACAAAATAGACGAGTTTATAAACAAACGAAAAAACAAATAAATATGGATGTTTCATTAGTTTTACTTACATCATTTGTAACTCTATTAGGATTGCAAATGTGTGTGGCTGAAAATCCCAATGGAAGATTTGAAGCACAAATGAATGAGCGGTATTGGACGCAAAATCCATTACTCCGAGTGTTTTATGGATTGTCAAACATTGCAGGGGCTATCTTTGTTCTTGGAATGGTTGGCTATCTGACTATTGCAGAGCATTGGTGGTATCTTATAGTTTACCTCGTTGCATTGCCTGTGGCAAAATTACTTGCATTCATCTGCAAGTTAGTTGTCATGTTCCTTTGGAAGAAGTCTGACAACATAGAAACTTTCAGTAGGATTAAGAAGCACAGAATAGTTGGCTCTCTGATTATTATAGTGGTTATCATACTTTTCTTTTACAATCTGTAATCCAACAAGTTACAAAATATGTATAATATAAATAACAAACAACAATTATGAAAATTTTTAAGTTACTTGGCATGGCTATATTAGCCATAGTTATGAGTGTAGGTTTCATTGCTTGTTCAAGTGATGATGACAATGAAGATGGTGGAAACAACACTTCTCTTGTAGGCAAATGGAAATCAGAATGGATTGGTGAAACTGCTGATGAAAAGACATTTGACCTCAATAATACAGATGTAGATGAAGTGTATTCATACTATACTTTTAATTCTGATGGCACTGGGTATGAACTATATAATGGCTCTCACAGATACGAAATAAAGTGGGAAGTGTTGGATGGTGTACTCTATGTGTATTACGACTCTGGAAGTACAGAAAGTTTCAAAATTCTAAAGAGCAACAAGAAAGTAATGTATGTACAGCGTCTTTCATCATATACAACATATATAAAATTTGTAAGAATGTAGTTTCATGGAGTTTCCTCTACATTACAGCCTAAATAGGGTTGGCTTGCCATTGATTATAACATCAAGCAAACCAACCCTTTGCTTTTTGATTGACACAGGAGCAAGCCATAATGTGCTGTTCTCTTTTGTGTATGCAGAACTCCAACATCTGTTTTTTGCTCTAGAGCCAAAGAGCAATACCTCCATTATGGGGATTGACGGCTCAACTAACAATGTCAGTCAAGTAAAAGGCACAATAGCCTTTGAGGACAAGCAAAGTGAAGCTATATTCTCTGTTGTGGATGCTACAGAAGTTATCTCTAGGGTTCAAAAGGAAAGTGGCATACAAGTACATGGCATCCTTGGAATACCCTTTCTTGTTGGAAATAAATGGATATTGGATTTCGACAAGTTGAAAATATCGTCTTAACAGATACTATTTTCTATCCAAAACACAAAAAGCACTTACCCTGCTTACCCTCAATATAATAGAGGATAAATCGGGGGAAGTGCTTTTTTCTTATTGGTTGATTGGGGTTACTAAATATCCGTAAACTCCCTTTTCCTTTTTTCTTTCAAATTTCAAATCCCTTAAAACCATGCCAAGTGATTGCAGTCCAAGCCTTTTGTTGCCTGTTAGTTGTATCAGTCTTTTGAGTATTTGTGTGGTTGTCATAAACACTGAATTGGTATCGTCAAGAGTTGCCTTTTCAAAATAACTTGTCAATGCTTCTTCTTCAACGCAAATATCTCTAAATTCGGCATTCATCAAATTCAGTTCAGCAATCTCATCTTCGTTAAACCAATATTGAAAGCCTATTTCGTAGAGATGCTTTAACTGGGCAAACAATTGGTCTATCTGTACTCCATGCTTGCAATTCATGCTGATTGCTTCAAAGCACAGAAACCTTCTATTTCCTGTTAAGTCTTTAAGGAAATGCTTCCTGTTCACTGTGCCTGCAAAAGAAGCCCTTTTTACATAAAATTGGCTCATTGTAGTATAGGCTCTCCTCATTATTGTGCCTTTCTGCGTCATAAGTTGCTTTATGCTGTCAATGCTCTTGTCTGACATATTCTCCAATTCGTCCATCAAAATAAGCACACATTCGGATATTTTTACATTTACTTCCTTGTCCTTGGTCTGCACATATCCCTCATGGATATATTCTTGGAACTGCGGAGGTAATATTGTATGAAACCATGTGGTTTTCCCTATACCCTGTTCCCCCGAAAAGATGATTGCAGTTTGGTTCACAATATCATCATTCAACAGAGAAGCGACCATTCCAACGAGCCATTTTCTTAGGCATTTTTCAAAATGTTTTGGCTGCGTCACATTCAAAGAAGAAGCCAATTTAGCCACATAATCATTACCGTCCCATTGTGGCAAGTTGTTCAGATAATGTGTAAAAGGCTCGTATTTCGGCACAAAATCAGATTTGAGAACCATTAACAGCGTATCTTTGGAACATTTGATGTTATTCATCTTTATGCTCCTCAATATGGAGTTGAACTCATAATCTTCGAGGTAGTGGAAATCATCATCACTACCTCTTATCTTCACCATAATCCTATTGGTGATGACATTAAATCTGAACTCGTAGGATTGGGAGAGGAATGCCTGGATAACTTCTATCAGAGAATTGCATTCTTGTACCCCACCTATCGACTGAGAAACAGATTTTTGTTGCGCTATGTTAGTTGTGGTGGTACTCATCATATAACACCTCCTTTCTCAACAATAGCTGCGTTTAACATCTTGTCGGTCATATACAACTTGCCACCAAAGTCAACAAGTTTGATTATGCCCTTTGCCCTCCAATTAAATAATGTTCTTTTGGTCACCTTGAAAATATTCATCAAATCGACCAAATCGTAAAGGATTGAGGTTTCCTTTCCTTGATTTCCTGTAACTTGGTAACTCGCTGAGTTAGTTACAGACGCACAAGGAGCGTATCCATGAATGACATTTTCATCGTTCATAATTCTCCTTTTATTGTCTGCCTTAGACAGGGTAAGGCTGTTAATAATATGCTATATGTCTCTCGTCCAGTCCCAAAAGACGGCTGCAAAAATACACAAAATCAATGAAACAAGATAAATAATTCATTGAATATTTTGTCAATTTCCTCGTTTTTCATACTTTTGCATTGCAACAGGTCTTAAAGCTGAAATGCAGGGGGGCGTTGGACTTCTCATTGGACTTGGTTTCTTTGACTATCACAAACAATTGATATAGAAGAATTTGGAGTTTTGGGTTAATGCCCCTCCAGCTCCACTCCATCAATAGCATTACGTTGGCAGGATTGTGTGCCGGGGTAATGCTTTTTTATGCTTGGGAGTAAAAAAGTGGGCGACAATGGCTACTCGCAGCGTTTTTTTGCTTATTTTTGCAATGTTATCTTAATCCTTAACATTAAAACCTATTACTGCTATGTCTCCAGAAATACCCAAAGAGGTGAATGCCGATGAGAGAGTGACGCCACAGACTGACCCTGTAGCTCAGCCAGACGATGCCCAGAAGACCATAACCATAGATATCGTGCGCCACAAGCGCCTCTTCGAACTCCTTGAGAGCCCGAGGTCGCTGTGGAAGGTGATAGCCTCGCTCTTTGTGATAGTCATCGTGCTGTTTGTAGGTCTGGCCTTTGTGGTGCTGGTGGTCAAGAGTTTCTATCCCTACAATGTCATCAAGACCAATACCTATGGCGCCACCATCATGCAGACCGAAGACAAGGAGGTGATATACTGGCTGTTCAACACGGCAGAACTGTGGGCCAACTCGGGCATCGAGGTCAAGAAGAACGAGCGTATATCCATCCGGGCATCGGGTGCAGCCAATACCGCCATACACTATCTGGTCGACGCAGCCAACGAGGACCGCCAGCCTGGCTTCGGATGGGTGGGCACCGAGGGCTTTGAACGCAAGGGAGGCCACAATGACTTCAGAGACAAGTACAAACTGGCGCCCGACGAGCCTTTCGGCGTGCTGCTGATGCAGGTCATCCCCTACGAGCACAGCAAGAAGGATATAGGCTGGTACAAGAACCCCGACAATGATGTCTTTCTCGATGGTCTGGGGCGTGGCAGCCTGCACACCACCATCTCTGTCATCTCCAAGGAACGTATCGACTATGTGGTGCCTTGCGATGGCGTGCTCCACTTTGCAGTCAACGATGTGGTGATGACAGATACGGTCATCCGAAACATGTATCTTGCCAGCATGAAGACGCTGAGAGACTCGCTTGCCACCCCCGACGCCTCTCTCGACCGGGTCATCGCGGCGGTAGAGCAGCACGGACTGGACGCCACGGTGAAGGAGACCCACACCATAGCCTTGCCGCTCAAACTCAAGGACGGCACCGTGGCCGATGCCGCTGTCCTCAAGGCCCGGTCGTATGGTATGGGATATTATTACAATGGTAGGGAGGTCGACAAGACCAATTATCCCGTCAACAACGAACTCTATTATTATAAGGAGAAGAAGTTCCGCGACCCCTGGTTTGCCGACAATGTGGGTTCGTTTCTTGTAGTCATCGAACGTAATACGCAGCAAAAATGAATGTCAAATCGCTTATTGAGACCATCACGAGTGCCATCACCACCACGGGCTTGGCGCGATACGTGATTAATGACAGGTCGTTTCTTGCCGAGTTGCTGTCAGACAAGCGCCCCACGCCATCGGGCCCGCAGACCGATGCTGAGGTGTTGGGTATCAAGCCATTCATAGACTACCGCCCCACCGACCGGCTGCCGGTGACCATGCTCGTGGTGCGCATGGTGTGGAAGACGCTCATGCTCCTGCCGTGGCTCTGCTATAGAGGCGCAGCCGTGGCGGCAGCCCTCATGTCTGGGGCGAGGGTGAAGCGGCTCGCCGACTGCCCGTCCAAGGTGAGGTCGGCACGCGTCAACTTTGTCATCTTCTTTGTCTCGCTGGTCTTCGCCATCGTCTTGCTGCTGGTCATCCTCTCGTTCTTCATCCGGGGCGTGCTCTTCTTCGACCCCTCGCAGCGTATCAATGAGCAAGGAGCCATCACCATGGCCCAACCCTGTGGCAGCGAGCGCAATGTGTTTCTCTACAATACCGGGCAGTGCTGGGCCAACACCGGCATACAGGTGGTGCGGGGCGATAGGGTCGAGGTCACGGCGTCGGGTGCCTACTATGGCCGCGTGGCCGACCTCTACCATTGTGCCAAGGACAACTGTGTGCTGCCTTTCGACATGGTGATGCCCGGACTGTCCTATGATGTCGCCGGCAAGGGCAAGCAGGACATGCGCTCAGCCGAACTCACGCGGCTGTGCATGTACAAGGGTGAGACCCGGCGGCTGCTGGGCATGGAGTGGACGGCGGTCGAGCCAGTCTTTGGCTCGCTGCTCTACCAGATACGTGCCTCCAACGAACCGTTGCTCTACGACAGCGACCGCGATGCCGACCACCGTCGCATGATACAGGGCAACCACGACCGCGGCCGTGTCTTCAGCTTTGAGGCCCGCCACTCGGGCGACCTCTATGTCTCGGTCAACGACATCTATCTGGACCGCCGCGTGCTGGACATCATGGACTCCTGCCGCAACACGGCTGTGGTCACCTCGCTGCTCGAACGCTACGGCCCCGCCATGACCAATGGGCAGAAGATAGCCATGCTGCGTGCCGGACTGGGCAGGAAGTATCTGCCCGAGATGTGGTTTGCCGACAATATGGGCGAGATATTGTTCAATATCACCGTCCACCGCAATGTCATCCGCGAAGCCAATACGGCAGAGTCGTTCTTCGCCCACGTCTACCGCCACATCGACCGCTTCTTCGACCAGCGTCCGGGCGCCATCCTGCTTCAGGTGGCTGTGGCGCTGGCGGTCATAGTCCTGCTGTTGTGGGCCGACAATAGGTTCATGCACCGCAGCCCCAAAGAATAAACAAAAGTAACGACAATAAAAACAATAGTAATCATGCAAGAAAATGAAAAAGACCCTGAGGTGCAGCCTGTAGCAGAGCCAGTGGCAGCCAAGGCTGTAGCACCCGTAGAAGAGAATACCGGCAATGGTGCAGAGACGACGCTCGTAATTATCGCCAACATCGTATTGGTATGTGGCATCATCGCCTCGATTATCTGCTTATTCAACATTGTCTGGGTACAAAATCCCGAGTACCAATACATCGACGACAAAATATTCAGTCCCAGCGGATTTGTGACCACGGTCATGGTGCTGGCCTCCTCGCTGATTAGCTGGAGCTTTATGCGGGTTCTGGCCAATATCTCGGTCACATTGAAGGCTATGAACAAGAAGATGAAGTAGTCTGCTTCTCCGATTGCCGGCAATCCCCATCTGTCCTGTAACGGGATGGATGGGGATTGTGGTTATGTGGCTGCCGCTGACCGCGTCATCGCGCCCGTTGTCAGGGCTGCGCTGCACGGAGGTTGTGCTGTGGTCGTCAACGGTCAGCAAGGCATTGGTTGTGACTGTGTTCGGCGGTGTGGTGACCATCATTGCTGGCGCGTATCGGACGGCGCGGATGTACGTATCAGACGGTACGGATGCGAGTTTCGGACGATACGAAAGCTCGTATCGTCCGATGCGCGTCGCCCGAGGTGGTCAGCAGCTGCGTGGAGGTACCCTCCAGTTTTGCCGGGACGCCCTCCAGCTTTGCCAAGGTACCCTCCAGCTTCGCTGGGATGTACTCCAGACGGGCAGGGGTGCTTCCGCGTCTTGCGGGGACGATGGCGGTGGGACGGAGTAGGGGCTTGGATGTAAACGGGATGGGCTCGGCTGTGCGCGGGATGGGCTCGGCAATGCGTGGGATGATGTTGGTAGTGCGCGGGATGTGCTTGGCTGTGCGTGGGATGGGGTCTGCGGATTTTTCCGGTTGGTAACACC
>ULOX01036278.1_pt1 | contig 12733 bp, 7 predicted proteins | sample 1952911 | NCBI WGS metagenome assembly ULOX01 (sample SAMEA4835613, study PRJEB28245) | human gut metagenome | biome: gut microbiome; material: fecal sample | place: Denmark | collected 2008
TTTAGTATATTTGAACCATTAGAAACAGCAGAATTGCTATTATCAATTAATAATCAATGGTTTATAATTCAAATTAAAAATAAAAAACAGACGTTGTTTCAAGGCAAGAATCCTGCATTGAGTAGGATTCTTGCTTTTTAAAACAGTTCCAATTGCTGCCCCGGAGTATTTACTTCCATTGTTTTTTTACCATAAAAAAGCTCTATATTCCCAAATTGCTTATCCGTAATACACATAATTCCAACCTTTCCATATTCCGGAAGAAAAGATTTAACTCTTTTTATGTGGACATCTGCATTTTCACTACTGGCACAATGACGGACATAGATGGAAAACTGAAACATGGTAAACCCATCCCGTTGCAGATTCTTTCTGAAATCTACATACGCCTTCTTCTCCTTTTTTGTCTCCGTAGGCAAGTCAAATAATATAAGCACCCACATAATACGATATTCACTAAATCGGTCCATTACATTTTCGGATAGAATATTTTACGTAACTCTCCACTAAAGCATTTGTACAAAGAAGCTGTTGTCTGTCCAACTGCCACCATCAACGGACTACGTTTTCCCGCTATGTTCGTTTCCAATGTCGGAATAATAAGCAGTTGTGCCTTCAACTCCTTTGTCAGTTCCGTATAATCGACACCTTGATTTATCATATTATAAACCAAACGATCCACATACGGGCGATACGGCTCCATTATATCATCTGCCAGACAATAAGCATTATAACGATTATGATGATGGATACCCAAAGTAGGCAAAAGTCCACTCACCACCAATCCGCGAGCAACAATTGCCCGCAAAACAGCATATCCATAATTCAATAAATTATTAGGTGGAATTCCCTCTCGATCTCTTGTAAAATCTTTTATCGGGAACAGATTCTTCCAATAATAAGCAGCAGCACGAGCCTCCAAGTTATTGGAATCTCCACTTTTCACGTCGTCCGCCCATACTTTCATACATCTTGTTTCTGCCCCGGAACATTCCTGTAAAACTGCTGCTTGGTTTTCAATCTTCGCTTTTATCGTCTGTTGCCAAAGTTGTTTCACTAACGGTAACGAAGCATCCAATTGGTCACGAAACCTTTCGTTTTGCGTAGTGTTTCCACACAAAGGAAGCATCAAACCGACAGGCATACTTCTACTATCACACGTTATAATGGCGCAATTATTTTCAAGCAAAGCCTCCAACACTCCCGAAGTGATAGTAATCTGTTTATGGTCCAGTACTACAACTCCGATATCCTCAATGGGCTTGGTCACTTCCGAGTTTCGTTTGAAACTTTCAGGCAATGTATCATTCCTGACTACCTCCGGTAACTTTATTACCAACTGAGCATTTTTCAGAGATAGGTAAACGGGATTTCCGAAATAAAGGGTTTTCTTGATCATAAGCTATTCGATTTTAATATGTTATTAATCGGAATAAAAAAAAGGGTGCATACTATTTTGGAAAAGGGTACAACCTTTTTGGAAATAGCATACACCCTATTTGTTTCAACCCCTATTAGGACTTTAGTACTCTCCCACTGAAACGATTTGCCCAATGTGGTTGATTCGGACTTTGACTATATCTTTAATAGCTTTCAATCCCAATTGCCATTTATATGTTATACCTAATAAAGCTTTTCGTTCTTGAACATCTGTTTCCAAATGATGTCTAAAACAATAATTTTTTGTAGAAAATTTCTGCACCCTAAACAAATTCGGACTAATCACCGCATAATTATCCGGATCCAACAAATCTATTTCCTTTGGATTGAAACCTGTTTTTTCATTCGGGAATACGAAATATTCATTTTGCTTCATGCTAAACAAAAATTGCCAGCCTTCACTTCTTCTGTAATCCTTATTGATAATAGGCAACCCCAAATTAGCCCGCGTTACTGCCTCAAAGAAAGAAACGACCACTTCGTCCAATTCATACATCAGATTGCCATCTTCATCAAACATCACCTGTCCTTTCTTATCTAAAACTGGCTTACGATAAATAGCCACATGATGGTTGTTGCCGGTATTTACAAAATCCACAGGGATCTGTTTTCCGTTTTCATCCAGAATCGGATTCCCGTTTTTATCTTTCTTCACATGTAGCGATTGGGCATTATTGATTCCTCGAATGCTCACCCGTTTGATACTTATTCCTTTCTCCTGATTCAACCATATAGGGTTTTCATCCAAATTGACAAATGCTTTTTTAGCATCTCCTCCATATTCTTCCAGGCGTTGTTCCAAAATAGCGCGAACCTTCGCATCTACCACTTTCTCTACATTCAAATTAGAATCAATAGGTTTGCGTATCGTATAAACCGCTTCAAATTCGACTGTTTGTACCCTGTCCGGCATTCGCATGGTTTGTGCCCTATCCAGATAGACAGGATTCTTTTCCAACGTGTTTTTACCGGTAAACGCTTTCTTGGGGTCATTCCCAAAAGCCTCTAAACGCCTTAACAATGCATTCCTGTAATTCTGCCTACTTACGGTCGCAATCTTGGCTGCATCAAAAGAAGCATTCACTTTTTCCATCTTCGTGACATATTGCTTATGGCTTCCATAAATTGTTTCCAAATGCAATTGTCCGCGCGGAGTTTGCTGGTGCTTTTCAGATATTCCCCCTTTCTTTCTGATGCAATTCACATTGGTAGTAACGACTTTATTCTTGGCTTTGATAGAAACCAACAGATTTTCCAAATGTGATTTCGCCTCAACCCGGAACTGTCCCAACGGCATAGGCGGAACAGCCCTCCCCGATTCAAAATAACGGGTCTTTATACCTATTATATTAGCATGTTCCTTGCAATCGGATTCCCAAGCGGCATTTTTATTGTTAAAATACTGGATAAACACATCTTTGGTGAACGCAACCGTCAAAGCGTCCATCGCATGATGCCGATGATCGTTCCTCTTTGTCCAATCTTTTATCCGCTTGATAATTCTTCCATCCTTATCCTCAAACCTCTCCACCAACCCCAAGGCTTCATATTTCGGCAGGTTCAATTCTTTCATCACATCCACAAGTTGCCAATCTTCACGCAACTTATCCGTGATAGAACCGGTCGTAGCCACCACTCTGCGACAAATATCCTTCAGCATGGAAAGCGCCTTTTTGGCAATATATTACGTATTCCGTAAATCCCTGTCAATAAATCCATCCGGAATATCGTTCTGTTGCATCTTTAATTTCCGGAGTTTGGCTTTCTTGTCATTACATACGGTTTCACAACGATTGAGATATTCTTGCAACCCCTCTTCTCCATATTTATCTTTCACGAAATCGTAGGCCGTCTTATTCCCTTTTTCTATATTGATTGCCTTATATTCCAATGTTTTATTGGACAACGAATCATCAAAAAGACGGGCTTGTGGAATGATATGTTCGATGTCTATTTCTTTACTGAACAGTTTTTCTTTCGGGATATATTGGTTGGAATACAACGTCTTGTATCCATTCTCTTTCAACTCTTCATAAAGTTTATATCGTATGATATCATTACGGCTCACATGAATCATACCGAATTCCGATTGCAACAGTTTGCGTATCTCATCATGTTCACGGGTATTCTTCGCAATAGCCTTAGTTAGTTCCTCACGTTCTTTGGCACTCTTTTTCAACTCTCTCGCCAGTTCCACCCGGATTTCATCAGGTCTTCCATACGCATCAATAACTGCATTGACCACATTCACCATTTGGTTCAAGATCTTTTCTACCACAGGATTGCGCAAACTGTTTTTAGGAAGGATATCCAATTTGTCTTTTAAAGCCTTATTTTCTATCTCCTCCTTAGTCAACGATGATTTGGAATGGCGATAACCGGCATACTCACAAGCTACGTCATACTGGTTACCTTCCTTCAAATAAGGTAAAATCTTTTTAATGGCTTTAGCACTTAAACTTCCGTAATCATCTTGAAACGAGATATTCGCCAATTCAATGGCATATTCTTTCTCAACCCTGCACAATTGCATGATTTTTTCAATCAATTTACCATTTCCGGCAGGCGTGTTATCCCCTTCAAATGAATACAATAGATGCCAAAGCCTGAAATAAGGTTGCATTTCCAATTCCTTGCCCTCTTTATCCAAACCTATGGAAAGTAAATCCGTATTCCATCCCAAATCGGAAAAGACAGCCTTTAATTGGTTGATGATCTCATCCGCAGGCTTCTTAAAATCCAAAGGTTCATAGCCATACTTTTCAATCATCCTGCCATATGCGGAGAATAGGGCAAATCCTGTACGATTACCATCTATCTGTTTGAAATTCATATCTAACTCTTGCGGATTTTCAAATAAGAGTTTCAATACTTCCGCTTTCTTCAAGTTTTCTTTTATAGAAAGCTCTTTGGCCAATATCTCTTTTTCTTCTTGATACAAAAACCGCCTGCCTTTCGTTACCAAGACATCCTCTGTATCGTCAAACAAATCGGAGGAAACATTCGTTTGCTTGCGTTTTCTCTTTCTCTCACCCACAAACACTTCGATATTATTCAATGTCTGCCATATCTTAAACTCCTGAAATAACGGATGTGAACGAGGTATTACCTTACATCCTATAATCTTAGTCTGCGTCTTGCCATTCTTTTCTACTATAATTTCCCGGTTTTCAAATTCACAAAAGCCAATCAAACCCTTCTGGCTTTTCAAACGCCTCTGGTAAAAGATAATGACATCACGTATCCCCTTCTTTAGTTCCGGTGTCAGTTCTTTATGAAACTCCGCTTGTTTTTCCCAAATTGCATTAAACTCATCCAAATAATCTTGCCGATAGAAAACCATATTGCGCAAACTCATATTGGGATTTTTATTGAGTTCAGCCATTTGGTATTGTCCTACTGTCTGATGATTGAAATAAAGGACTTTACTTCGATCGCTGATAGCTCCCAGATAACCACTTGACGCACTAATCTGTCCATTGATTTCTTGCAATACCACAGCTATCTCTTCCAAGTCCAATCGTTCGGTAAGAGCCTGTACACGCCAACAATAGTTTTCCTTTTTCAGCTCCTCCCCTTTCACCGTCCGTTTAAGACCGACAAGCCTATATTCCTTTTCTTGATTTTCCGTTTTAGCCTCATTTTCATTCCAAACACTTACCTCTTTGGTCCATGTAAAGTATTTTGCCAGAATAGCCCAAGTTTGACTTTTATTTTTTCCCTTAACCTCCTCTTTGGCTGTATCACAAAAAGATTGGGGATTGAATTGCTTTTGGAAATTCCATATCCTATCAAATTCATCTTGCAAATCTGAACGATAGAAATCAGGAAAAGTTTTCTTGCCTGATTCAAGCAATTGCAGACAAAGTTGTCCGGGAGTCAAATCCTCATCATACAATTTCTTAGCAATCTCCATCCCGTCAATCAAAGAACCATCTTCCTCTCCTTTTGCTTTCCGGCTACTTTTATATCCACGCTTCTTGTTTATCATTAACAACACACGAGCCAACTCTTCCAAAGATATTTCTTCTTCAGCAGCCTTTGCCCGCAAACGGTAAGTTTCGAACGTAGTCCTATTTCCTTGTTCCGAAAGGATCGCTTTATCTGTAATAAACCCGACTTTTTTCAAAAGCTTGATTAACACGTCACGCCGTAATTTGTATCGTTGCAAATTACGACGCATACTTCTTTTAAGGGTTCTATCGGCATTGGTTGTAATACTCTTCCCTTTTTCAAAATTTTGCATTTCATCCACAGTCAAGGGATTGACTCTTACACCTAACTGAACGATTGATGATATTTCCTCAGCTCTTTCACTTTCATTTACCAATGCCCACCCTATACTACTCGTACCTAAATCCAATCCCAAAATTCTTTTCATGGTATATTATTTTTATTCTCCCAAATATATAAATTTCTAAAATATATTTGCATACAAATCTTTTATTTCATACATTTGCCTAACTAAAATGAAGCAAATCACAATAAGGATTATTCCGTTGTGAAAACATTAGGCTCCCTCGCCCTTCTGCGGGGGATTTTTTTGTAAATTTGATTTTCCACCCTGTTTAATTCAAATCACCCTATATAGGGTAATATTTTTTAACAAACAGATATTTTTATCATTTTGCTATAAACCAAGAATTTATTATATATTTTGAGGTCTAAAGGAGGATATTGTAATTTCCAGATTGACATCCACAACCTCCAGAATGAAATTTTATTTTGCCCGTCCTTGCAATTTGCCGCTTCAACTCTTTATGTATTACAAAATTCACTAACTTTGTGGCTTTAAATAGAAAACGATAAAATAAACGATAGACGATCATGGAGTACAATTTCAGAGAAATTGAGAAAAAGTGGCACGAATACTGGATTGCCAATAAGGTTTATAAAGTCGAAAAAAATGCCGACAAACCAAAGTATTACGTTTTGGACATGTTCCCTTATCCATCAGGAGCAGGACTACATGTAGGCCATCCACTCGGTTATATCGCTTCTGATATTTATTCCCGTTACAAACGCCTGCAAGGTTTCAATGTCTTGCATCCGATGGGCTACGATGCCTACGGACTGCCGGCAGAACAATATGCTATCCAAACCGGACAGCATCCTGAAGTAACGACAAAGAAAAACATCGCCCGTTATCGAGAACAGATGGACAAAATAGGTTTCAGTTACGACTGGAACCGCGAGATCCGTACTTGCGATCCCGAATATTATAAATGGACGCAATGGGCATTCATCCAGATGTTCAACAGCTATTACTGCAACGATAAAAAGCAGGCACGTCCCATCAGCGAACTGGTTGCCGCTTTCGAACAGTCCGGAACGGAAGGTTTGAATGTAGCTTGCAGCGAAGAGTTGCATTTCACTGCCGGTGAATGGAAAGCCAAAAACGATAAAGAAAAACAGGAAATCCTGTTGAACTACCGGATCGCTTATCGAGGCGAAACGATGGTAAACTGGTGTGCCGCATTGGGTACGGTACTGGCCAACGACGAAGTGGTGAACGGCGTTTCCGAACGTGGTGGCTATCCGGTGGAACAAAAGATCATGCGTCAGTGGTGCCTGCGCGTATCCGCCTATGCACAACGGCTTCTGGATGGACTGGAGACGATCGACTGGACAGACTCGCTGAAAGAAACACAGCGTAACTGGATCGGCCGCAGCGAAGGTGCCGAAATCCAATTCAAAGTAAAAGACAGCGACCTCGAATTTACCATCTTTACAACCCGTGCCGACACTATGTTCGGTGTCACTTTCATGGTCTTGGCTCCCGAAAGCGAACTGGTCGCACAATTGACGACTCCGGAGCAGAAACAAGAAGTTGACGCTTATCTGGACCGTACTAAAAAACGTACAGAACGCGAACGTATCGCTGATCGTTCCGTTACCGGTGTATTCAGCGGTTCATACGCAATCAATCCGTTCACGGGCGACGCCGTGCCTGTCTGGATCAGCGACTATGTACTGGCCGGTTACGGAACCGGTGCCATCATGGCTGTTCCGGCACACGACAGTCGCGACTATGCATTTGCCAAACATTTCAACTTGCCGATTGTCCCGCTGATCGAAGGTTGCGACGTAAGCAAAGAAAGTTTCGATGCGAAAGAAGGAATCGTCTGCAACTCACCGAGACTGGACGTAACGCCTCATTGCGACCTGTCGTTGAACGGCCTGACCGTAAAAGAAGCAATCGCCGCCACCAAGAAATACGTGGCAGAACATAAGTTAGGACGTGTAAAGGTGAACTACCGTCTGCGCGACGCTATCTTCAGCCGCCAGCGTTACTGGGGCGAACCGTTCCCTGTCTATTACGATGCAGACGGTATGCCTCAGATGTTGCCGGTAGATAAATTACCATTAGAATTGCCGGAAGTAGATAAATTCCTGCCGACCGAAACAGGTGAACCGCCTTTAGGACACGCCGTAAAATGGGCATGGGACACCATGAAACAGGAAGTCACGGAAGTTTCCAAAATAGACAACAAGACTATCTTCCCGCTGGAACTTTGCACGATGCCGGGATTCGCCGGTTCATCTGCTTATTACCTGCGTTACATGGATCCACGCAACGACCAGGCTTTGGTTGCTAAAGACGTAGACGAATACTGGCGCAACGTAGACCTGTATATCGGAGGAACCGAACATGCTACCGGACACTTGATCTATAGTCGTTTCTGGAACAAATTTCTGTTTGACTTGGGGGTCGTTTGTGAAGAGGAACCGTTTAAGAAACTGATCAACCAAGGTATGATCCAAGGACGTTCCAACTTCGTATATCGTATCAACGGCACGAACAAATTCGTATCCCTGAACCTGAAAGACCAGTACGAAGTCACTCCTATCCATGTAGACGTAAATATCGTATCAAACGATATACTGGATATCGAAGCCTTCAAAAACTGGCGTCCGGAATATAACGACGCGGAATTCGTATTGGAAGATGGAAAATACATCTGCGGATGGGCTGTTGAAAAGATGTCGAAATCCATGTTCAACGTGGTCAATCCGGATATGATTGTCGAGAAATATGGTGCTGACACACTTCGTCTGTATGAAATGTTCTTAGGCCCGTTGGAACAATCCAAACCATGGGATACGAACGGTATCGACGGTGTACACCGCTTTCTGAAAAAGCTCTGGGGATTGTTCTTCGGCAATACGGACACCTTGCAGATTACGGATGCGGAACCGACAGCCGACGAACTGAAATCACTGCATAAACTGATCAAGAAAGTGACATACGACATCGAACATTTCTCATACAACACTTCCATCAGTGCCTTTATGATCTGTGTAAACGAATTGAGCAGCCTGAAATGCAACAAACGGGCGATCCTGGAACAGTTAATCGTTCTGCTTGCTCCGTTCGCTCCTCATACCGCTGAAGAATTATGGCATACCTGCGGTCACAATACTACCGTATGCGATGCCGAATGGCCTGTCTACAACGAAGAATACTTGAAAGAAAACTCGCTTACTTACGCTATCTCCTTCAACGGCAAAGCTCGTTTCAGCATGGAACTTCCAGCCGATATGCCTCGCGAAGAGATTGAGAAAGCCGCTCTTGCCCATGAAAATTCGGCTAAGTGGATGGAAGGCAAGACTCCGAAAAAGATTATCGTTGTTCCAGGAAAGATTGTAAACATCGTAATCTAAATTTATTTATATGAAGCTTATAAACAACAAAGTCTATTTTGCTGTACAAGATTACCTGATGATCCTGTTGGGTACTCTCTTGTACGGCTTCGGCTTCAACGCTTTCATTCTGTCGAATGAAATCATCACCGGTGGAGTCAGTGGTATTTGTGCCTTAATCTTTTTTGCCAGTAACGAGATTATTCCCGTTTCTGTGTCTTACTTCGTTATCAACGTTGTTCTATTATTGGCTGCTTTAAAAATTCTAGGACTTAAATTTCTGATAAAAACAATTTTCGGAGTTTTTTCCCTGTCAGCCTCCTTGTCATTCTTCGAATGGCTTCTGAAAGGACAGCCACTTCTACATGACCAACCGTTCATGTCCATTATTATTGGTGCATTCCTTTGCGGGGCAGGTCTCGGACTTGTCTTTTCGGCAAACGGTAGTACCGGAGGAACGGATATCGTGGGAGCTATTGTAAACAAATACAAAAATATCTCCATCGGGCGTGCATTGTTGTTTTGTGACTTCATTATCATCGGTTCCTCATTTTTTCTTTTCCATGATGTTGAAAAGATCGTGTTCGGTTTTGTCGAAATGTTCGTAAGCAACTATATCATAGATGCCGTACTGAACGGAAATCGTCAATCCGTCCAATTCCTGATCTTTTCCCAGAAATACGATGAAATAGCTGAGCGGATCATCCATGACCTGGATCGCGGTTGTACCATTCTCGACGGTGTAGGCGGATATTCCCGCAAACCGGTCAAGGTCGTTGTATTGCTGGCAAAAAAATCAGAATCCGTTTCCATTTTCCGTCTGGTAAAACAAATCGACCATCAGGCCTTCATCTCTCAAAGTATCGTCAGAGGGGTATACGGGGAAGGGTTTGACCAGATAAAAACATAAAACAATCATCCAAACAATTTAAAGCACTTCCATACGTTATATACACATCGTATAGAAGTGCTTTTTTATTCATACTCAACAAACATGAAACTTGTATTCGCAACAAATAACCGACATAAGCTAGATGAAGTCCGGAAAATCACATCCGGATATACCGAAATAGTCAGCCTCTCAGAGATCAACTGTCATGAGGATATACCCGAAACAGCAGAAACATTAGAAGGCAACGCCTTGCAAAAAGCCCGTTACATAAAAGAACATTTCGGATATGACTGTTTTGCAGACGACACTGGCCTTGAAGTAGAAGCCCTACACAACGCTCCCGGAGTATATTCGGCACGTTATGCCGGTCCCGGACATGATTCGGAAGCCAATATGGACAAACTTCTCCATGAAATGGAAAACAAGAAAAATCGGAAAGCTCGTTTCCGTACGGTAATCGCTCTTATCTTGAATGGAAAAGAATATTTGTTTGAAGGTATTGTCAACGGTACGATCATAAACGAAAAAAGAGGCGAAAGCGGTTTCGGGTACGATCCCATATTTGTTCCCGACACTTACTCACAAACATTTGCCGAAATGGGCAATGATATAAAAAACCAGATCAGCCACCGTGCCGAAGCTGTCAAAAAATTGACTGCTTTTTTATCGAATTACACTTTTTAATATTGTAATTAATATGAGAAATATATTAACTGTCATCTTGCTTTTCTTATTATCATTTCCTGCTTTATCAGTTAATGACAATGGCAACACGCTTGGATGGAAAACATATCTCTCCTACAATAATACCGATTGTGTGGAAGAATCCGCAGATCAAGTATTTGTCGTAGCAGAAGGTGCTTTATACACATATGGGAAAGAAGATAACAGCATCAAACAATATTACAAAGGAAATGGATTGAGTGACACGGATATCCAATCTATTTCCTACAACAAACAAACAAAATCACTATTGATTGTTTACAAAAACTGCAATATAGACATTTTAGAAGAAGGTTCAGTAAAAAACATACCTTATCTGTACACGACTACATCTTTAAGAGATAAATCACTTAATTCCGTTATGATTTATAACGAATATGCCTATTTATCCATACAGTCGGGCATAGTAGTTGTTAACATGGACAAAAAAGAAATAACCGATACCTATAACTTATCTAAGAATATAACATCCTGTGCTATTTTCAACAATAATATATATGCTTCCACAAAAGAAGGTCAAAAGTCTACGGTCATATACGCTTCTTTGAATGATAATCTGTTAGACGGATCAAACTGGAAAACTTATTCGATTCCGGGATTCTCATCTGAAAATTCCATAGACAAAATATCCTCATTTAAAAATAAGCTATTCTATTTGTCTCAAAATAAAGGTATCTACTATGAATCGAATGAAACTACAGTCCCTTTGGTCAGCAACACACAAATGAACAATATGAAAATTGTGGGAGAAAAACTGGCTTGCATGGCCACATCCCAAGTTTATATTTTCACAGATACAAAAACTTTTGACCAAATCAACAATCTATCCATCAAAGATATCGGCACTTATCAGACTGACAAATATTGGATAGCCGAAGGAAGCAAAGGTCTACGTTCTATCCAAAGAAAAGGAGCCAACCAGTTCGAAGCCATAAACGAAGCCATAATTTTGGATGGCCCCTACTCCAACAGTTCTTATGATATCGTATCAAAAAACGATAAAATATATATTATACCTGGTGGAAAAAGCCTGACAGGGGATAATTCTTTTAATAAAGCCGGATCGGTCATGATATATGACTATGAAAAATGGAGTGTACTAGAACCTTCCGTCGTTCAGAATAAACTAAATACATGGCCTAAAGACTATACCAGCATTGTCGTCACAAAAAATGATACTGAAAAAGAGATTATTTACGTATCTTCCTTCGGTTATGGCCTTTTTCAATTCATAGACAGAGAACCTTCCGCCGTTTATAACAAAACAAACAGTCCGCTTGAAAACGCACATGGCAATGAGGGCTTTTATTGTCGTGTAGACGGACTTGCTTTCGATAAGGAAGGAAACCTATGGATGACTAACTCTGAAGTGAGCAAAGCTATCAAGATATTGGATAAAGAAGGAAAATGGCATAGCCTGTCTGTCGAGTCGTTAAATGGAAAATACACGATAAACGACATACTCGTCACCTCAAACAATGACAAATGGATCAATATATCTCGCCCTACCAGTCAAGCCTGCCTAACAGTCGTAACCAACAGCAACTCTTTAGATGAAGCGACATCATATGAATTTAAAAACTTCATTGACACAGATAATAACGACTTTTCCCCTAACAATTATACTTGTATGGCAGAGGATAAAAACGGATATATATGGATAGGAACCAATAAAGGAGCTATATACTTAACAAATCCAAAGTTGGCAACGACAGAAAACAATCAATCTATGCGTTGCACACGTGTAAAACTAATCAATGAAGAAGGAATCCCTTATTATTTTCTCGACAATACGATAATAACGACCATCAAGGTAGATAACGGAAACCGGAAATGGATTGGAACGGACGGTAGCGGTGTTTATGTATTGAGCGAAGACAATCAGGAAATCGTCCATCAGTTCAATACATCCAACAGTCCGCTACTATCAGACAAAATATATTCCATAGAAATTAATGAAAATACTGGCGAAGTGTTCATCGGTTCCGACAAAGGTTTGGTTTCTTACAAAGGAGAAGCGACAAAAGGTAAAGA
>ULOX01040081.1_pt1 | contig 12301 bp, 12 predicted proteins | sample 1952911 | NCBI WGS metagenome assembly ULOX01 (sample SAMEA4835613, study PRJEB28245) | human gut metagenome | biome: gut microbiome; material: fecal sample | place: Denmark | collected 2008
CTTCATATTTCTATCGTCCAATATATTGGAATGCAGGATGCTGGCACTTCGGAATCTATGCTCGATATCCACATCGCACATATTTCTACTTCGGTCGCCCTCACTTCTATGCAGTTTATCGTGGCGGACATAGTTGGCGCACAAATGGTGGTAGATCATGGTATCATGGCAGAACTTATGGTGGACCACGTCCTGGTTCTGACAGAAGATGGGGTATGAGAGATGGCTTCGATCGTGGCGACTATGGTCATGGATACCATGGTAACAAGCCTGCACGATTTGGCAATGGTAGTCAGAATCATGGACAAGCCATTGGTAACAGACATTTTGGTAGCGGCGACCGCGGAAGTAGCACACGCAATAATACTGACAAAGGTTCTTCTTCAGTAAACGGTAGACCAAGCAGCAATGGTGGATTCAGATTTGGTGGAAGTTCATCGACAACCACTCCTAACCGCACATTCACTCCTACCAATGGCAATTCTACAAACAATCGTGTAAATAGCTCTACATCAAGTAGCACTCCTACTCGCATCTTTGGCGGTAGCAGATCATCAGGCTCTTCATCATTCGGTGGCAACAGCTCATCATCAAGCAACCGCTCATTTGGTGGAAGCAACAGATCATCATCAAGCAACCGTTCGTTTGGTGGCAACAGCTCTTCATCAAGCAACCGCTCATTTGGTGGCAGTAGCTCATCATCAAGCAATCGTTCATTCGGTGGCAGTAGCTCATCATCAAGCAACCGTTCATTTGGCGGCAGCAGCTCATCATCAAGCAATCGTTCATTTGGCGGCTTTAGCCGTTCATCAAGCACACGTTCTTCTGTAGGTGGTGGTGCGAGCAATGGTGGTAGCCACTTTGGTGGAAGAAGATAACTCTCTCAATAGCACTTTCTCTAAATTGATATAAATAAAAAAGGCAGGTGTCTGCTCCAAGAAATTGGAAACGACACCTGCCTTATTTCTTTTATAGCGATAATTCTATTACATCGGCATTCTTCATTTTCTGAATCTCATTCATTGGCTTACCAGTATACACGCTCTGTATAGCCTTATTGATGATGCCATGACCTACGGCAAGCACCACCTTGTTGGGATATTCAGTCTTTAGCCATTCCATAAACTTGCTGGCACGAGTCTTCATATCTGCCAACGTCTCTATGTCATCGGGCCATGTTTTATCCTTAAGGTCAGGAATAAACTTACCAGTAAAACTTCCCCAGTCACGCTCACGAAGCAGAGGTGTGGTGCGAACTTGCATGCCATGTGGCTCTGCAATAATCTCGCAAGTCTCGATAGAGCGATATAAGTCGCTCGAAACAAAGGCATCAATCTTTGCATCCTTCATACGCAAAGCCACCTCTTGTGCCTGCTCCCTACCATTATCATTGAGCATGCCAGGAGTTTGTCCTTGCAATATCTGATTCACATTGTCCACGGTCTCGCCATGGCGCACTAAATATAATTTTGTCATACCAAAAGTGTGTTTTTATCTTTCGAGAGGCAAAAGTACTAAAAATAATTGCTACTTTGCAAATAAGTTGTTATTTTTGCATCTGTCATAGATTATTATATTATCACACACGTCATAATTAAGCTAAAATTACAAACTAAATCATGAAAGTACTACAAGGTTCAGCATTCAGAGCCATCTGCTCTATTATAGTAGGAGCATTGTTGGTGAAATATAGAGAACAGACTGTGACATGGATAACCATAGCTATAGGAGTATTGTTTTTCCTCTCTGGTTTAATTTCATGCCTAATATACTTTTCGCAGAAGCGTCATGCCGACGATCCTCAGCTCTTTGATGCCAATGGCAGCCAGATTCTTGGCACAAAGCCACAATTCCCAATAGCAGGCATAGGTAGCATCATACTTGGTATTGTTCTCGCCATGATGCCTGCAACATTCATCACCGGACTGATGTATGTATTGGCAGCAATATTGATTGTGGGTGCCCTAAACCAATTCTTCACTCTTGCTTCTGCCACACGCTTTGCTCGTATTGGCTTGGTATGGTGGTTGATGCCTTCGTTGGTATTGCTTGTTGGCATAATCGCCGTAGTGCGACCTTCCACAATAGCCAGTGCTCCATTGTTCGTCATTGGCTGGTGTATGATGATCTATGGTATGATAGAATGTATCAACGCCATAAAGATATATAGAGTAAAGAAGGCATTCGAAAAACTTGCCAAGGCAGCCGACGAAGCTATGACAGCTGAAGCAGAAGACACATCAGCAGGCGAAGCTATAGAAGAGAAATAAGAAATAGAAATAATATAAAAGACAAGCACCATGCTATGGAGAGCAAATCTCGCATGCATGGTGCTTATTTTATTTATATCATCAACGAGCTGTTATTCGTTAGGAATAATGCCTTCGATATACTTACACAATATAGCAATACCCTTAGCATTCTCACCACCTTGTGGTATTATTAGGTCGGCATATCGCTTTGTAGGCTCAATAAACTGCTCGTGCATAGGCTTGAGCACTTCCAAGTAGCGATCAACAACCATGCTGACTGTTCGTCCACGGTCGATAGTATCGCGCTGTATGTTGCGTATCAGTCGCTCATCAGGGTCGCAATCCACGAATATCTTTAAGTCCATAAGGTCGCGAAGCTTCTTGTTGAGCAATGTCATGATACCCTCGATAATGATAACAGGCTTTGGCTCTACATGTATTGTCTCAGGCAAGCGATTGCACTTGAGATACGAATATGTAGGTTGCTCAATAGCTCTACCCTCTCGAAGTTCGTGCACCTGCTTGTGCAAGAGTTTCCAGTCGAAAGCATCAGGATGGTCGAAGTTGATGGCATGGCGTTCTTCATCGGTCATGCCTGTGGTATCGTTGTAGTAAGAGTCGAGAGGCACAACGGCTACATAGTGAGGAGGTAAAGCCTCTACAATCTTTCTTACCACAGTTGTCTTGCCAGAGCCTGTACCTCCGGCAATACCTATTATTGTGATATCATCTTTGTTCATAGTGCATATATATAATAAGGTGTAAATTTAAAATAGATAATCGAACATTGTTTGGTAAATCTCAGCCTTGCTTTCTGTCTTCATCGGATAAGCACGCGAACTACTTGGCATACGATATAGGCGAATGGTTCTGCCTTCGCAACTGAACTCTGTATAGCTTCCAACCTTTGGCTCAGCGATACCATAGTGAGAAGCAAAGACTGAAGTTGCCAACTGTCCTGCCGTTACCACCGCTTTACATTCAGGCAATGTGCGAAGCATAGCGTCGAAGTCTGTCTGCTCCACAATCTGCAGATCTTTATCAGAAGCTGTATTCTTAGTTCGTATCACCTTTGTTGCTGTATCATACATGGCGATACCCTTATCGTTGAGAAACTCTATTATCCGCTCAAGGTCGAAGCGCTTCTCCTCAGGCTTTATAAAAAAATCTTTCTTGCCAAAGAAGCAGATTCCAAAGATGCGCCACATATCATTGGTGAAGTTAGGATAATAGAACTTCATGCTCCAACGTTTTTCCGCAGGTGGAAATGTGCCAAGCATCAGCAGTCGTGCATTCTTGGGCAAGAAAGGTTCGAAAGGATGACTTTCTGTTTGCATCATCAATATTTAATATTAGCGATGAGCTTACTTCTGCTCCTTAACAAGATATACGCAAACTGGCAAGTGGTCTGAATAACCATCGAGCCATACACCGCCAGCAGTAGTACGCTTAGGTGTGCCCTTATATTTACCTTCTGTCTGGAACAGATATGGCATACGCTGAATGGCATGCTTCCAGAATGTGAGCTTAGAGAAGTCTTTCTTACCTGCTCGGTCAAGAAGGTTTGGTGTCATCACAATCTGGTCGAAGAGGTTCCATGCACCATTATAAGACAAGGTACCTACACCTTGCTTTGCCAACAGATTATACCATGGGTTATACATGTCGCCATCCTTAACCTTAGAAATCTCTGGCTTTGCACCCAATATCTGATACATACTCTTGTCTACAGGGTCGTCGTTCATATCGCCCACAACGAAGATCTTTCTCTCAGGATTTTTCTTCAACAATTCGTCCTTGATGGCTTTCACCTGGCGAGCAGCAGACTCACGATAGAAAGAACCGCTGAAACGGCTTGGCCAGTGACACACGATAACAGTCACAGGTTCGTCAGCCAATCTGCCATGAATGGTCAGGAAGCCACGAGTCTTAAATGCGCTATCTTTCTCAAGCTCCTGCACATATTGATATAAGGTGTCACTTTCGAGTTTAAACAATGCTGGATTATAGAGCATAGCACAATCGATGCCTCGCTTGTCTGGACCTTCTATATGCACAAACTGCATGTTGCGAGCCTTTAGAGCAGGCTGATTAACAAGGTCGGTAAGCACCTTAGCATTCTCTACCTCAGACAAACCAATCATTGCGCAACCCACATTCGGCAACACATCAGTACCCATATCGGCAAGAGCGCGAGCCATGTTGTGGAGCTTGTGTGAATACTTCAGTCCGTCCCAATGATAAGAACCATTAGGCAAGAAGTCATAGTCCTTCTTTCCCTCGTCATGACAAGTATCGAAGAGGTTTTCCTGGTTGTAGAATCCTACTGCATAAACAGAATACTTCTTCTGTGCAGATGCAAAAAAGGATACGAGCAGCGCAGCTGCAAAGGTCAAAAGTAGCTTTTTCATATAATTATATATTTATCTGCTGCAAATATCGTAATTTTTATCTAATAAAATGCATGTTTAATGAAAAAATAATAAAAAAGACTCGTTATTGTCGAATATATTTATTTACTTTGCAGAATAATCATTTATTAATCCAAATTATCTCTTATGAAAAAAAAGCTAACTTTAGCTGTGATTGCTCTCAGCTCTACCTCTTTGGCAATAGCCCAAAATGACTCTATAGGTCAGATGGGTGCCATTATGGGCGAACAGGCTTTCACTTTCACGGAGGCACAGTTGGGTGAGGAAGACAACTTTTCACAGAATGTCACCATCATCAACTCTAACTCAAATATCTATGCCTCTCAAGTGGGATATCTGTTCTCGCCAGTAAGGTTCAGGTATCGCGCCTTTAATCAGAAATACAATGATGTTTACATCAATGGCGCGCCAATGAACGATATGGAGACAGGTCAATTCCGCTATTCTCTTGTTGGTGGTTTGAATCAGCAGACAAGAAACATGGACTCTGCAATGCCTTTCGAAGAAAATGCATTCAACATGTCAAACATGGCGGGAAGTAACAACTACGACTTCCGTCCTGCCAACATGGCTGTAGGCCAGCGTATATCTCTCGCTGGTGCTAACCGCAACTATACCGTACGCGGTATGTACACCTATAACAGCGGACTCAACTCTAAGGGTTGGGCTGTTAGTGCCAACGTCACTTATCGTTGGGCAGACAAGGGTTATGTAGAGGGAACATTCTATAATGCTCTTTCTTACTATCTCGGTGTGCAGAAACTCTTTGGTGAAAACAACAAACATTCTCTTACTTTCGCCACATGGGGCAACCCTACCGAACGTGCATCGCAGGGAGCTTCTACCGACGAAATGTATTGGATTGCTAACGACAACACTTACAACCCTTATTGGGGTTACCAAAACGGTAAGAAGAGAAACTCTCGTATCGTTAACGACTTCGCTCCTACAGCTTTGCTGACATGGGATTGGAAGATCAACGACGATATGAAGGTTACTACAACTCTTGCTGGTAAGTATGGTTGGTATAGCTCAACAAAGCTCAACTACAATAATTCTGATAACCCACATCCTGACTACTGGAAGATGTTGCCATCAAGCTATTATGATGTTTGGGGCGACAACACACAGTTCCAGACTGACCAGGCTTTGGAAGATTGGAAGTTGGCTTACGAATACTTGAGCTCAAGCAAGGCTAACCGCCAGATTAACTGGGATCGTCTATACCTTTCTAATAGAAATGCATCTGCTCAGGGTGCCGACGCTATGTACTATATCCAGAAGCGCCACAACGACCAGAGCATGATAACATTGTCGTCTACTCTCAATGCTCATCTCGACAAGAAGAGCAAATGGAATATTGGTTACTTGCTTTCTACAAGCAACACCAAGCACTATCAGACAATGGACGACCTATTGGGTGCAACAACATTCCACAATATCAATACATACGCCATCGGTACATACGCTCCTGGTTCTAACGAGGTGCAGTACGACCTCAACAACCCTAACCGTGTTGTTGGCGAAGGCGACAAGTTTGGCTACGACTACGACATCCGCGTAAACAAGGGTTCGGTATGGACAAGCTACACTCGCAACATGAGACGTTTCAACTTCCTCGTTGCAGGACGTATCGGAGCTACTTCTATGGAGCGTAATGGTAAGATGCGCAATGGTTTGTTCCCTAACAACTCATATGGTAAGAGTGGTTTGGCAAACTTCTGTGATGGTGGCGCAAAGGCTGCCATGACATTCTCAGCAGGTCATGGTCACACATTCTCTCTCGGCGTTGGCTATCAGTGGAATGCTCCTACAGCATCTACAGCTTTCCAGGCTGCAGAGATGAACAACGACTTCGTGAAGAACCTCAAGAATGAGCGCGTATTTAGCAGCGAGTTCGGCTATCAGTATCAGAACGCTTGGGTGCACGCCAACGTAAACGCATACTACAGCCGTCTTGACAATGTTACTGAGTGGACATGCTTCTACTTCGACGACATCAACTCGTTCTCTTATGTTTCATCTACAGGCAACACCAAGGAATACTATGGTGTTGAGGCAGGTTTGAAGTTCAAGCTCGCTTCTTATCTCGACTTGAAGTTTATCGGTACTATCAGCGAGGCTAAGTATATTGACGACGCTAATGTTCGCTACTTGAACTCTACACAGGGTACATACAACGACGATATCCTTCGTTGCACAGGTATGCGCGAGAGCGGTACTCCTCTTACAGCTGCTGGTGCAGGCTTTAGCTACCACCAGGGTGGATGGTTTATCGACCTCAATGGCAACTACTACGACAGAATCTATCTCAGCTACTCTACATACTATCGTATGGATGGTCCTTTGAGCAAACTCAACCAGGAGCCTTCAGCACAGGATAAGGGTAATGGCGGATTCATGCTCGATGGTAGCATTGGTAAGACATTGCGCTTGAAGACTGGACAGTTGAGCATCAACTTGATGGTTACCAATATCCTCAACAACACCCGCATCTGCACAGGTGGATACGAGCAGAGCCGTTCTGACGTCACATCATCGGGCAACGCACGTTCTTACAGATTCTCTAAGAATCCTAAGAAGTACTATGCATACGGTACAAACGGCATGATTAACTTGACTTACAGATTCTAAACGACTCACTGAAATGAAAAATATTAAATATCTATTAATGTTAGTGCTCGCATGCAGCCTGTTTACTGGTTGTATGGACGATGATTGGGACACTCCAAACACCGAGGCACTAAATAAAGCCTATGGCAATCAAGAGATTGCTGAGACTAACGTAATCACCATCGGCAGTTTGAAGGAAAAATACGAAAGCGTTATCAATGCGTCCACAAACTCTTACGAGCAGATTACAGAGGATGTACAGATTAAGGGTCGCGTAGTTGGCAACGACATCGGTGGCAACATCTACAACGAAGTGTCTATCGACGATGGTACAGGCGCAATCCTCATCTGCATCTCTCAGGGTGGTTTGTTCTCTTACCTTCCTGTAGGTCAGGAAATCGTTGTTGACCTCAAGGGTCTCTACATCGGTGGCTATGGCAAGCAGGCTGAAATCGGTATGCCTTATACCAATGCTAAGGGCAACAGCTACGTTAGCCGTATGAGCCGCGTATTGTGGAACAAGCACTTCAAACTCACAGGTGTTGCTGATGCAAGCAAGGTTGTAGCTGAGGAGTTCGATGTTAGCAAGCGTACTAAGGAGGAGTATTTTACTGCTAACAATGGCAAGCTGATGACCATCAAGAACGTAGAGTTTACAAATGCTGACGGCAAGACAACCTTCGCACCAAGCGAAGAGAAGGATGCAGCAAACAGCGTAAACCGCGGTCTGTCGCAAAATGGCAAGCCTATAGCTACAAGCAGCATAGTAGTTCGTACAAGCTCGTATGCTGATTTCGCAGCTAAGCAATTGCCTACAGGTAAGCTGAACATCACAGGCGTATTCACACGCTACAGAACTACTTGGCAGATTCTGATACGCGACGAAAGAGACATTCAGCCTGCAGAATAATAACCTATATATATAATAAGGTGGAGGCTAATACCTACACCATAAACAAAAACAAAACAAAAAAATATTCTATAATATGAAAAAGATAGCATTATCAATAATGGCACTTGCCATAGCGGCAGTGACATTCACAAGTTGCGAAGATGTTCCTGCTCCATACGACTATCCAGGAACTGGTGGTGGTGGCTCTACCACTGAAGGCGTATACCTTAATCAGAGCTTCGCTAAAGACCTTGGCGACTTCAAGTCATTTGGTACAAACGACAACATTGCTTGGACTATTGACTACAGTAGCGCATGCATCACAGGTTACAAAGACTTTAATGGCGATGGCACTAAGACCAACGAGGCTGGTGTAACATATCTCGTTAGCCCTGAGATTGACCTTACAAAGGCAAGCAAGGCTTATATCGAAATGAACCATGCTATGAAATATGAGCGCGCAGACGTAAATGCCAACAACACTCTGCTCATCAGCAAGGACTATACCGACGATCCTACAAAGGCAACTTGGACTCCAATCGCTTATCCTACAACAGGTCTTAACGATGCTTCTACCAAGGAGTTTGTTTTCGTAACATCAGCAGCAAACATTCCTGCAGAGTTCATCGGTCAGAAGGTTAGAATCGCTTTCCGCCATACATGTACTGATAAGCAGTCTTCTACTTGGGAGATCAAGACTCTCAGCGTTAAGGAAGGTGAAGTTGAGAATGGTGGTGGCGAAGTTACTCCAACCCCAACTCCAGGTGAAGGCACAGGTGAAGGCACAGAGGCTTCTCCATACGACGTAACAAAGGCTTTGGCTATTATCACATCAGGAAACATTCCAGCAAGCGAAGTTTATGTAAGCGGTATCGTATCAAGCATATCAGAAATCGAAACAGCAAACTACGGTAATGCGACATACAACATCTCTGTTGATGGAACTACAACATCTGAGCAGCTCATCGTATATCATGGCTTCTATCTCGGTGGTGAGAAATTTACTTCTAATGACCAGTTGAAGGTTGGCGACAAGGTTGTTGTGTATGGTAAGCTCAAACAATTCTACGAGAAGAAGGAAATTGATTACAACAATAAGATTGTTTCTCTCAACGGCAAGAAGGCTGAAGAAGGTGGTGGCGAGGTTACTCCTCCTGCTCCAACAGGCGACAACCTCCTTGCTAATGGCAACTGTGAAACTTGGGATGGCACAACTCCTGTAAACTGGAAGACTACAAGTACTGCAGGTAATGCTTCGCTAAAGCAGAGCACAGATGCTCATGGCGGTTCTTACTCAATATCAGTAGGCTTCGACGCTTCTAAGAACAAGCGCCTTGGATATAAGGAGATTACTCTTAAGGCAGGTACTTATAAGTTCTCATTCTACGCAAAGAGCACAACTGCAGACAAATCACAGTGCCGCCCAGGTTATGTATTTGTTACTGATGGAGTTGCTGACAAGAACTACAACTATAGAACAGACTATGAACCTCTCAACAATAGTACATGGACATTGGTAAGCTATGAGTTCACACTCACCGAAACAAAGACAATCTGCTTGGTAGTGATGAATCCTAAGACAACTGCTTATGCTACAGCTCAGGACATCCTCGTTGACGATGCTTCGCTCGTAACATCAAATGGCGGTTTTGCAGAATAATCCCATATTCTTTATTATAACATCAAGAGGGGCTCTCAAGAGAGTCCCTCTTTTTTTATTCATCTACAAACAAAAAGTCATAATTGTTTGGTAGATAGGAAAATTCTTACTACCTTTGCAACCCAAAGCGCATAATAGCGAAAATTATTAATAACAATTCAATATTAAACAGAAATGAAAAAAGGTATTCATCCAGAAAACTATCGCCCCGTCGTATTTAAGGATATGTCCAACGGCGATATGTTCCTTACAAAGTCTACATGCAAGACTACAGAGACAGTAGAATTTGAAGGCGAAACTTACCCAGTAGTTAAAGTTGAAATCTCAAGCACATCTCACCCATTCTATACAGGTAAGAGCAAGCTTGTTGATACTGCCGGTCGTGTTGACCGCTTCATGAGCCGTTACGGTAAGTTGAACAAGTAAGACAGATATCTTTTCACAAGATACATACGATTTTATAAGGGTGCGGTCGAAGGTAGTTGCATATACGCTTCGGTCGCACTTTTTGTTTTCTCTGTATTTATATTTTTAATCCTTTAGAAGATTCATTCACCCCCACCCCATTTATTCACCCCGCCTTATTCTTCCTGACAAAAATATTAATCACCCTTAATCATGCTAAAGAAATCTCTATTATATATTTTTGCAGCTATGACATTAGTTGCATGCTCAAGCGATGATAATGAAGAAGGCTTTTCCACCAACGCTAATGCCAACTCTACAAAACAATGCGCTGAATATGGTGGATTGGAGTTTCCTCGCTTGAATAGTGATACAAAGAACAATGTGGTGCTTGTTCACAAGAGCAATGGTATACTCAACTATTGCGTAGAGTGGGACATGCAGAAGAAGTCGCAGCGCTGGTCGTGCTACAAGATGTACAAGAGCATCATGGCTTCAAATGTAGGCCGCTTCGATATTAAAGACAATAATCCTAACCCAAACAAATATCCATACCAATATCCTTTGGATCCTATTTTGGGTAAAAAATATCCATGGTCTGTAGGCAATGGCGATGGCTACAAAGATACAGGTTATGATCATGGTCATATATGTCCGTCGGCAGATAGATTGATGAGCTTTGAGCAAAACTATCAGACTTTCTATCTCACCAACATGCAGCCACAAACAGGTGGTTTCAATCGTGAAGTATGGGCCAATATGGAGAAAAAGGTGCGCGACTGGGCAAAGAGCAACAACTACAAATTCTGCGACACCATGTATGTATGCAAGGGTGGAACCATCGATAATAAGAGCCAGATTGCTGGAACTATAAACGGTCATATCATCCCAAAATATTTCTTTATGGCAATTCTTATCAGCAAGAAGCAATCAAGTGGCAACGTGAAATATGATGCCATGGCTTTCTGGATAGAGCATAAGAATTGTACAGACAATAACAACGCATTGAAGAAATATGTCATCACTATCGACGAATTGGAAAAGAAGACTGGCATCGACTTCTTCTGCAACTTGCCTGACGGTATAGAGAAGAAAGTTGAATCAACTGTCAACATGAAGCTTTGGGGATTTAACTAATAGTCACAAAACATTTACCCAAAGAGAGAGAAATAATAAGTATAAAATATTAGCCGTAATGCTTAAACGACATAAGCATTACGGCTATTTTATTGTGTGCATTTTTGCAATTAGTTTCGTTGCCAGTACCACATAAGTAACACTCCAGTACCAACTATGTGAAACTCCAGTACCAGATAGGTGAAACTCCAGTACCAGCTAAGCGGTACTAAAAACGGTACTGAGAGGCTTTTTCAAAGTAGCCTATTTCTTGATTATTCTTACTGGCTTTACTTCATTTTTCTCTGTGCTGCGGGTAGCTTCGTCTACACTTCCCTTCTTTGCGTAGTCATAGCCAAAGCCGTATTCATAGTCATAATTAGGCGAAGAGGTGTGGCGCAAGCGGAAGTTTACTCTCTGGTCGCCATAATAGATTGTACCTACGAAGTAGTTGTCGCTAAGATGATAGTCGTAGATTTGCACTCTAGTTCCTTCTTCTACCAAATATACATCTATGACACCATTATTGACTTGCCAATCAATATGGTTAGCGATATAGCTTCCCCAAGGACCATTGTTGTAATGGTCAACCCAATATCCTGTACCTGAGGAATAGCGGTAAGGATCGCGCGAGAAGCAGATTTCCGAATAGGTGGCATCATACACTCTGCCATCGTATTCCATACTCACATACATGTTTCCACTCCATGTTCCTTCCAAAGTATATGCTATTTCAGCATCCTCATCACACGATGTGAAAGTCATAGCCATCAATGCCATGAAAGCCATTGTCAATATAGATGTAAACTTCTTCATAATCTTACTGTTTAAATTGGTTGTTGATTTATTTTCTACTGCAAAGATAGGTTTATATTTTCATTCTGCCAATAGTAAAACTCATATTCATCGGTATGTTTTCCCTATAGTGTAG
>ULOX01000690.1_pt1 | contig 12198 bp, 13 predicted proteins | sample 1952911 | NCBI WGS metagenome assembly ULOX01 (sample SAMEA4835613, study PRJEB28245) | human gut metagenome | biome: gut microbiome; material: fecal sample | place: Denmark | collected 2008
ATATAAGCTATTTTTGAGGGATTGAATTTATTTGCAATATTCGCGAATGCCTGAAGGACGGGAATCTGAAAGAGATTGAATATCCATTGGAAGTGGAGGGGAGTAAACATTATTTTCAGGCACGCATCGCCCCGTTTGAAGGTAATACCGTGCTGGCGTTAATACACGATATTGGCGACCGTATCCGTCGTTCCGAGGAATTAATTGAAGCGAAACGGCGTGCAGAGGATGCCGACCGGATGAAGTCTGTATTTCTCGCAAATATGAGTCATGAGATTCGTACTCCGCTGAATGCTATTGTGGGATTTTCGGAGATTATGGTTTTAACGGAGAATGAAGAGGAAAAACATGAATATCTGGAGATTATCCAGAAGAATAGCAATCTGCTGTTGCAGTTGATCAATGATATTTTGGACTTGTCCCGCATCGAATCCGGTAAATCGGAGATGCACTTCCAGCAAGTTGAAATAGCCGGTTTGGTGGATGAAGTGGAGAAGGTGCATCAGTTAAAGATGAAGTTGAATGTGGACTTGAAAGTGGTTCGTCCGCAAGGAGAGTTCTGGACTTCTACCGATCGGAACCGTGTGATGCAGGTACTCTTCAATTTTTTATCCAATGCCATTAAGAATACTGAAACGGGAAGTATCACATTGGGATTGAAACAGGAGGGAGACTGGCTGAAACTGTTTGTCAGCGATACGGGCTGTGGAATTCCGGAAGAGAAACTTCCTCAAATCTTTACTCGTTTTGAAAAACTGAACGACTTTGTGCAAGGTACCGGACTGGGGCTTTCTATTTGCAAGAGTATTGTAGAACGTCTCGGTGGCCGTATTGAAGTTAGCTCGGAACTGGGACAAGGTAGTACGTTTGCGCTTTATCTGCCTTATCAGGAGATACCGGTAGAAGTTGCCGAACGGAGTCTTTCTACTAAGATTGATTCTGAATCCGTACGTCATAAAAAGATTTTGGTTGTGGAGGATATCGAATCGAACTTTGCCCAGTTGAATATCTTACTGAAGAAAGAGTATACTATTCTGTGGGTGCGTAACGGACAGGAAGCAATCAATAGCTTTATTCGGGAAAAACCGGACTTGATATTAATGGATATTCGTATGCCTGTGATGGATGGCATTCAGGCTACAGAGAAGATTCGAACTATTTCTCTTTCGGTTCCTATTATTGCAGTCACTGCCTATGCGTTCTATACGGAACAGCAACAGGCTATTCAGGCTGGATGCAATGCAGTTATCTCCAAACCATATTCTTTGGAGAAACTGAAAGAAACGATAGAAACCTATATCGGATAATTAATTTTCTAAAAGGAGACCAACATTCTGAAAGTTAGATTGTTATTAAAGTAATAATAACAATCTAATTTTTGTTGGAATATGGAGAAAGTGAAAAAGATAGTCCTCATCGGAGCTAGCGGCTTTGTTGGTTCCGCTCTGCTAAATGAGGCATTGAATCGTGGCTTTGAAGTGACAGCTGTAGTTCGTCATCCCGAGAAAATAAAGATAGAGAACGAGCATCTGAAAGTAAAGAAAGCGGATGTCTCTTCGCTCGATGAAGTATGCGAAGTTTGCAAAGGAGCGGATGCCGTTATCAGTGCATTCAATCCGGGATGGAATAATCCTGATATATATGACGAAACCATCAAAGTATATCTGACTATCATTGATGGAGTGAAGAAAGCGGGAGTAAATCGCTTCCTGATGGTAGGTGGTGCCGGATCACTGTTTATTGCGCCGGGATTGCGACTGATGGATTCGGGTGAAGTTCCTGAGAATATCCTGCCCGGAGTTAAAGCTTTGGGAGAGTTTTATTTGAATTTCCTGATGAAGGAGAAAGAGATTGACTGGGTATTTTTCTCTCCGGCAGCAGATATGAGACCGGGAGTACGCACCGGACGTTACCGTTTGGGCAAAGATGATATGATTGTGGATATCGTGGGTAACAGCCATATTTCTGTAGAAGACTATGCGGCTGCAATGATCGATGAGTTGGAACATCCCAAGCATCATCAGGAGAGATTTACGATTGGATATTAATGAAAAAATGGCTTGAAACATACAATACAGAGTATGATTCAAGCCATTCTGTTATGATGGATATATCTCTTATATTCTATCGAGCACAGTCTTAATCAGTGTATCGATTGTATTCTTATATCCGGTATTAGCCTCTTTGATCAGTCGGTTGGCTATCACCATGCAGACGGTCATTGCCTTATGTCCCATCAGTCGGCTAAGTCCTGCAAGTGCCGAACTTTCCATTTCAAAGTTGGTAATCTTAAAGCCTTTATATTCAAATGTTTCAATCTTATCATTTTGTTTCGGGTCTGCTAACGGAATACGGAGCTCACGTCCTTGTGGCCCAAAGAAGCCTCCTGCGGCAATCGTTACACCACGTACCATATCTTCTTTAGCAATCCGGTCAATCAGTTCTTCACTGGCATCAATAACATAAGGCGCAGGGGCACACATATTTCCCGACCAGCCCATGTAGTTAAGGAAAGCACGTTCGAAAGGAAGATCGCATACCGCATTACGTCCGGCATAAAAATTCAATAATCCGTCGAAACCGATAGATTTCTGTGAACAGACGAAGGTGCCTACCGGAGTATTTGGCTGCAAGCCGCCGCACGTACCGATACGTACTAACTCCAGTTGGCGGAACTTTTCTTTTTCTTCCCGTGTCTCAAAGTTGATGTTGGCAAGCGCATCCAGTTCGTTCATAACGATGTCGATATTATCGCAACCAATTCCGGTAGAAACCACTGTGATTCGTTTACCTTTATATGTACCCGTGATTGTTTTGAATTCGCGGCTTTCCACTTCGCATTCTTTGTTTTCAAAGTGAGAAGCTACGAGTGCTACACGTCCTGGATCTCCTACAAGGATCACTTTATCTGCCAGCCATTCGGGCTTTACGTGAAGATGGAATACCGAGCCGTCTTCGTTGATAATCAGTTCAGAGGATGGAAAGTACTTTTTCATGTTATTGAACGGTTTTAGTTTTACAATAAGTCGTATATATAAATAGAAACGCCGGAACCGGATTTTAGTTCGGAAGAGGTATCTTTCTTTTCTTTTGCAAGTTTGTCAAAGAGAAGATACGCAGATGAACTGAATAGGAATCGGGTTCCGGCGTTTGGTAGACTATTTACTCAAAGGCTGGTTGGTGGTACCACCAGTCGTTGGTTTGGCAATGTTTTCGCGCATTGAAGTATCGGCTTCGATATTTTTCATACGGTAATAATCCATTATACCCAGATTGCCACTACGGAAGGCCTCTGCCATTGCTTTAGGTACTTCCGCTTCCGCTTCGATTACTTTGGCGCGTGCTTCCTGTGCCTTAGCTTTCATTTCCTGTTCGGAAGCGACAGCCATTGCACGGCGTTCTTCTGCTTTAGCCTGTGCGATATTCTTGTCTGCATTAGCCTGGTCAATCTGCAAAGCTGCACCAATGTTTTTACCTATATCGATATCCGCGATATCAATAGACAGAATTTCGAAAGCAGTTCCTGCATCCAATCCCTTGCGGAGTACAAGTTTAGAGATAGAATCCGGATTTTCGAGTACTGACTTGTGGTTTTCCGAAGAACCGATAGAGGAAACGATACCTTCACCTACACGGGCAAGGATGGTATCTTCTCCGGCACCACCGACCAGCTGCTTGATGCTGGCACGTACTGTTACACGAGCTTTCGCTATCAGCTGGATACCGTCTTTGGCTACTGCAGTAACAGGAGGAGTATCAATCACTTTCGGGTTTACAGACATCTGAACAGCTTCAAACACATCACGTCCGGCAAGGTCGATAGCGGTTGCCATCTGGAATGACAGCTCAATGTTGGCTTTCGATGCGGATACCAGCGCATGTACTACTTTTTCTACATGGCCTCCGGCAAGGTAGTGGGCTTCCAGTTCATCACGGGTGATGTTCTTCAATCCGGCTTTGTGGGCTTCGATCATGCCCGGAACAATGATATACGGCGGAACATTACGGATACGCATCAGGAAGAGTTGAATCAACGAGATGTTAACGCCTGATACTTTAGCCGACAACCAAAGGAAGAACGGCACATAATGGAAAAATAGTATTAGGAAAATAATACCTCCAACAATCAGAACGATAGGTAAGTACAAAGATGTTTCCATTGATAATTTATATTAAGTGAATATTATATTTTGTGTTTCTCAACCAGAATGGTACCGTCAGTAATGCGGCTCACAATGATGGGAGTTTTTTCATTGAGGAAGCCATCTATCGATCTTACTTCCACGATGTTACCGTTAATCTCAGCATAACCGATTTGTGCCAGGCGGGTAGTGCTGATTCCTGTGTCGCCTACCTTGACGCTCTTTTCCGCACTGCGGTCTACTTTCGAGTCAATATCTTTTTTCAAAGCCAGCTTATCCAGCATCTTCGAACGCATGAACCAGACAAGCGAACCGATACAGGCGACAGCCGATATCCCTAAAGTGATAAATCCTCCTGCCATACCCAGATTGGCGAAAGCGTAATAGTTGGCATAGAGAATACAAGCAAGTGCTGAAATGCCAGCCAGGCTAATCCCCGGAATGACAAACAGTTCAACCAAAAATAGTATTACTGCAGCAATGATGAGAACGGTGATAATCAGTATGTCCATAACTCTGTATTATTTTGATTTTGTTTTTTCGGCATTACGCACACTTACTCCAAGAGCATCCAGCTCTTCATTCATTTGCAGAATTCTTTTTTCCAGATCAAGGATTGCGGGAGCAAGTTTTTCTTTTCCTTGTTGATTGGCGCTTGCATATTGCTGGCGCAGACCGTTCAGTTTATCTTCCTGTTGCAGATAATCTTTTTCCAGTTGCCGGTAACTTTGGAACAGTAGCTTTGCTTTGGGTGATTTGAAGTCACTCAACTGATAATAGGTCGTGCTATCATCGATGACAAACTCGAAATCAACCACACGACGTTCCTGTGGCTTATGATTGATTGCCTCTTTCAGACGTTGCAGTGCCTCCGTTACTGTATTTTCATCTTTCCAAGTTTCCTTCAGCGAATGAATCTGTGCCAGACGGATCATCTGTTGCGGGTCCATCGCCTCATAATTATAAGTCTGTTTAGACGAATTAGGAATGAACACATAGATGCAGACCTTCTCTTCGGGCTGGAAACGGTCGGAGGCAAACCAACCCAGATTATTGTATTCGTCGATGACGTACATATAATCATTATAAGGTGAATTGAACGGCATTCCCACATTTTCCGGCGTCAGATAAGAGTCCGTATTTGTGTTGTAACGAGTGACAAAAATATCATATCCTCCCAGTCCTTCGCCATCGGTTGCATAATAAATAGTAACACCATCCGATAAAACAAACGGGTAGTTGGCGTTTCCGGATTCGTTGATGCTGCCGGGCAACGGGCGACCGTTGCTCCATTCATTCAGTAATTTATTTTTGGAGAATATATCCAGATTTCCTCTTTCTCCCTTTTCGCTATAATAGATTTTATTACCGATTTCTGTTTCATAAACTGTTCCCGGATGATCTCCTTCGGTCTGGAAGAATTCGTTGAATGTAAATAGCTTGCCAGACTCTTCACTGATCTTGTATGCGCTCAGGAAATTTGCTTTATCTACCACGAAACTGTCAATAATGCACACGTCTTCTACTCCTTTGAGCATACGCAGGTCAGCTTTGCTCTTTTCCAATAGAGCTTCAGCTTCTTCCGTCGATCTTTTGCGTTTGCTGAGGTCGGCGATATATTCTTCAAAGCAGTTGACTGCATCTTCGAAACGATAAGTATCATTGTAAGCTTGTCCCAGATAGAGTTGTCCACCGGCTACCCGTCTTTTTACAGCGGTTTCGAGATACTTCACGGCTTCTTCCGGTTCTCCGGTTTTCAGGCAGCAGACACCGTACCAATAGCTGTAGTTACCATTGGACGGTTGAGATTTGGCATATTTCTGAAATACGGGTTTGGCTTGTTCGTAGTCACCTTTTGTAAATAAGGTGCGTGCCTGTTCCAATGTTTGTGCAGATGCTCCTCCAAGGAAGAAACTGCAAATTAAAAATAGAATATATTTTCTTTTCATTGTTTTATTCACTAATCCATGCATCAATTGTTCAAAAGTACAAATTTATTAGAAATAAACCCTTTTTCAGAGATTCTATTATGTTAATTCTTCTTTAAATCATTCTTTTCGCTTACTTTTGCAGCCGATTTTTGAAGATATGACACAATTTACGGAAGAAGAGAAGACGATCCGCCGTATTGAACGGCGATTCAATAAAGGAGTGGTGCAGTATGGACTGATAGAAGAAGGGGACAAAATCCTTATCGGACTGTCGGGCGGGAAAGATTCGTTGGCACTTGTAGAGTTGCTGGGCAAGCGGGCGCGTATTTATAAGCCTCGGTTTTCTGTGATAGCTGTTCATGTGGTGATGAATAATATTCCTTACCAAAGTGATACTGAATATCTGAAAGCATATTGTGACTCTTTTGGAGTGCCTTTTGTGCAGTACGAAACGTCCTTTGATCCTGCTACGGATACGCGCAAGTCTCCCTGCTTTCTTTGTTCCTGGAATCGTCGGAAAGCTCTGTTTACGGTTGCCAAGGAGCAAGGATGCAATAAGATTGCTTTAGGACATCACATGGATGATATTTTGGAAACATTGTTGATGAACATTACTTATCAGGGGGCATTCAGTACGATGCCGCCCCGCTTGGTGATGAAGAAATTTGATATGACAATTATCCGACCGATGTGTATGGTGCACGAGGCTGATCTGATTGAACTGGCTGCATTGCATGACTACCGGAAACAAGTGAAGAATTGTCCTTATGAATCACAGTCCAGCCGAAGTGATATGAAGGGTATTCTGCGACAGTTGGAAGCGATGAATCCGGAAGCTCGCTACAGCTTGTGGGGGAGCATGACGAATGTGCAGGAAGAATTGTTGCCGGATAAAATAGACTGATAATTACTAATTTTAGTATATAATAAGATGAAAGGTTTCTATACAATTTTATTACTCATTGTATCCAATGTCTTTATGACCTTTGCATGGTATGGGCATTTAAAGATGAAACAAGAGTATTCTTGGTTTGCTGCTCTTCCGTTGATAGGTGTGATTACCTTTAGTTGGGTTATTGCATTTTTTGAATATTCTTGTCAAATACCGGCGAATCGTATCGGCTTTGTCGGGAATGGCGGTCCATTCTCGCTGATGCAGTTGAAAGTGATTCAAGAGGTGATTACTTTGATTATATTTACTGTTTTTACCACTGTTTTCTTTAAGGGAGAAACATTGCACTGGAACCATCTGGCAGCATTTGTTTGCCTGATTGCAGCTGTTTATTTTGTGTTTATGAAATAATTGTTTCAGCCACTCTGAAACAGAGGCTTCGTTTGGCTTCAACAGAGGTGCTGTTTTATATAAACGGAGGCTCTATTCGTATGAAATGGAGCCTCCGTTTATATGCTTATTTGCAAAGCATTTTTCTATTTGGCATCAGGCATATATCGTTTCATACCATCCGTATAGTAAGTCTTAAACTCTCCATTCTCGCCGCTATATATAAAGTAGGCATCGATCATAGGATTTGCTTTACAGAATTTTTCGGCTTCTTCCAGTTCCATTACCATGAAAGAGGTAGCCAAAGCATCAGCCGTCATACAGTCTTCGGCAATCACAGTAGAAGATAGGATACTGTGCTGTACCGGATAACCTGTTCTGGGGTCGATGGTATGAGCATACTTTTTGCCATCCTTATAATAATAGTTGCGGTAGTTTCCCGAAGTAGCCATACCTAAATCTGTCAGGTTGAGTACTACTTGTATATCTTGCTTAACAGCTAATGAGTCGTCGTACGGCTTGTTTATTCCGATACGCCACAGATCTCCTGTCGCATTTTTACCTTTTACTACTACTTCACCACCTATATCTACCATATAGTTTTTGATTCCTTTCCGATCGAGTAGACGGGCTATTACATCTACCGAATAGCCTTTTGCAACCGCACTGCAACTTAACATTACACGCGGATCTTGCTTGACTACCTTTCCGTTTTCCAGCTTCACTTTTTCGTAACCGGTAATCTGTAGCAGGCTGTCTATCATCAATGAATCAGGGAAGGCGCCTTTCTTAAAGCCAAATCCCCAGGCATTGGCAAGAGGGGCTATCGTTATGTCAAAAGCTCCTTTTGTTTCACGGGAGATTTCCATAGAACGGTTGAAGCAAGTTTGGAAAAAGCTGTCTGTCACCAACTCTTCGTTGCGATTGACGCGACTAATGACCGAACTGTCATTGAACGGTGAGAGAGACTGGTCGAAACGTTTTAATTCCGCTTCAATCTCCGGTTTCAGATCAGCGTCATGTTGATACGCGATCTTGTATACTGTCCCAAACACAAAACCACTGGCGGTATTAAACTCTGCTTTTTGGTTACGTCTGGCTAATATCCAGATCGTTGCCAAGATGAGGAAGGCCAGCCAAAGGAAACTCTTTTTTGTTTTCATACGTTTTTCTGTTTTTTTTATTAGAGGAACCAATGCTTATTATTGTAAGAATAGATGTTCTATCAATATTTTTAATCCGATAGCGACCAGAATGATGCCGCCCCATAATTCCGCCTTTAATTTCCGTGCACATCCACAACCACATTTGATACCGAAGTAAAGGCCAATGAGCGACATGACGAATGATACGAATCCGATGATAAGGATAGGAGAGAGGATTTCGGTATAGTTGTTGATTCCGAGCAGGGCAAAGGAGATGCCTATTGCCAGTGCATCGATACTTGTCGCTATCGCCATTGTGAATACGACTTTCGGACTTGCGGGGTTAAATGTCTGACGGCAGTCCTCGTCTTTAAAAGATTCAAGAATCATACGTCCGCCCAAGAAGGCAAGGATAGCGAAGGCGATCCAGTGGTCTACACTTTCTATCAGGTGGCTGAAAGTCTTTGCAAACATCCATCCAATGAATGGCATCAGAGCCTGAAAAAGTCCGAACGCCAAAGCCATGACCAGCATCGGTCTCCATTGAGTACGTTTCAAAATAATACCGCTTGCAATTGAAACAGCGAAACAATCCATCGCTAAGCCTATTGCAAGCAGCCAAATCTCTAGTCCTGTCATTATTCTTTAAAGAGGTAATTTGTAAATGAGGGAATAGGTAATTCCCATGTTATTTGATTTAAATTTTCCGTAGCCGGGCACATACCAAGGGTTGGCGTATTCATTGGTCGAAGCATTTGTCTTATATTTCATGCGTACAGACCAGCCCATATTGAAATTCTTGTAAATGCGTACTTTGACACCTACCACTAATTCAAACCACTGCATAGACCCTTTCATCCCTAAATGACTGAAAGGAACGCTTCCTCCCCAGTAGTCGTCTTCCAGACTCGGATTTCCGATACTTCCTCCCCAAATCGGATCGTCAACCGGCAGGGTCGATACATCATACTTGAATGAACTGAACGCATAGCGGAGACCTACATATAGATAGCTGTTTTTCTCCTTTTTCTTTGCCATCGTATTATAGTCTACACCAATCCGGAAGAATGGGGCGGTCTTACTTTTGTAGTGTATTCCCGTTTCATTCCATGTATCTGTTCCTCCCATACCAAACTCGATGGTCGGGATAAACTTGTTTTTAAGGTTGACGCCTATGCTGACTTCGGAACTCATGAAGTCGCCACCTAGCATTTTACTTCCGATGCCGTATATGTCCACACCGACATACGTCCCATTATAAAACGGGATGGTATCGACTACAGTCTCTTTCTTCTTCTGGTCTCTTTTTTGTACGGGAGTCGGTCGTTGTTGTTGAGCAATTGTCGGGATTCCAATACAAAAGAGGAGTAGCACACTACTCAATCGTAGGAGGCGTGCGGTCGCGATATCTATAGAATATTTGTAAATTCTCAATTTCATTTGTATTGGCTTCTTTATTTTGTATATGTAGAGAATCTATTCTTTCCGAACTATTTTTGGTATTTCCAAATTTGGTACTGAGAATGTTCTGCTTCATCATATATCCGCATTCCATTGATTGAAAATACGGTGTGTTTTTTGTATAATATATAATGTATCAACATCTTTTTTGTTAGTAGGACTATTCGGATTGTACCAGAGTATAAATACAGTAGTATCGCTGGTATAGCGTAACGGTAACATCAGCGTATGTACTTTTTTCTGGTTGTTGAGAATGATTGAGTCTGTTCCCAATGCTGTAATTGTTAATGAGTCCAGTGTGTCATTTACCCTGAGATCGGTTATCTCGTCAATTGTGTACAATGTGCAGTACATCATGGGGCGTCCCGCCAGCGAGCAATCATTTTCGTCCGAACACGAACTGCCGATGCTTATACCTGCACCAACAATTACTACTATTAAAAAGATACGAATTAAATTCTTCATAATCGGTTATTGGGCGTGAATTAAATTTTCTTTTCTATCTGATAATTGTTCCGTTCGGGGGCATTACGTGAGATCAGTTCTCCCAGGAATCCGGCAAGGAATAACTGTGTACCGATAATCATCGCTGTGAGCGATAGATAGAAATAAGGAGAATCGGTTACAAGCCGGTAGGGGAGACCGTTGTACATTGCATGCAGTTTGCTGACACCTACCATGATAACGGAGATCATTCCGATAAAGAACATAAGCGATCCTAATAATCCGAAGAAATGCATCGGCTTCACTCCGAATTTAGACAGGAACCAAAGAGAAATCAAATCCAGATATCCGTTGAAGAAACGGTTGAATCCGAATTTGGTAGAGCCATATTTACGTGCCTGGTGGTGTACCACCTTTTCACCTATCTTCTGGAATCCGGCATTCTTTGCAAGGTAGGGGATATAGCGATGCATTTCGCCATATACTTCGATATTTTTCACGACATCTTTGCGATAGGCTTTCAGACCGCAGTTGAAGTCGTGCAGGTTTGGAATACCTGATACTTTGCGTGCGGTAGCATTGAATAACTTTGTCGGCAGTGTCTTTGATAGCGGATCATATCTTTTTTGCTTCCATCCGGACACAAGATCATATCCGTCTTCCGTAATCATCCGGTATAATTCCGGTATTTCGTCGGGGCTGTCCTGTAAGTCGGCATCCATTGTGATCACCACATCTCCTTGTGCTTCTGCAAATCCGCAGTAGAGTGCTGGCGATTTACCGTAATTGCGGCGGAACTTGATGCCTTTTACGCAGTCCGATTGGGCTTTGAGTTTTTCTATTACCTCCCATGAACGGTCTGTACTTCCGTCGTTAACGAAAATCACTTCGAATGAGAATCCGTTGGCTTTCATTACCCGTTCTATCCAAGCGTAGAGTTCGGGCAGTGACTCTTCTTCATTGAATAATGGGACTACAACTGATATATTCATTTTTAATAATTATGAATTACGAATTATGATTGGGCCGGGGTATTGTTTTCCGGTCGTGCTTTCTTCATTACCATCAATCCGGTAGGAATGGCCAGTAAACTTCCCCAGAATACATCCCATGACAGGAGTTGCATGGTGATATTGATGGAAGTAAGTGAACGGGCAGTATCTATCGTTTCTTTTATTATCTCTTGATTTTCCATCAAGGCAGGTGTTTTAGTCATCAGTTCGTCCCATAGCTGGATATAGGAGTTGATGATAAAGCCGTGGTCAATGAACTGGAAATAGGCGTAGTGTGCAACGGCTACCAGCAGGGAAGCAAACATATACATGAATATGGTAAAGAGAACCGCATGAGAGAATTGGATACTTCCTCCACATATTTTGTCACGATACATCTTCACGTAGTGATAGCCAATGAACGGCACTGCCAACGTCAGGATTACAAATAATAGTGAAAGGAAAGGGATGTGAAATCCCAACGGAAATAAAATGAACTTCAATATCCAATAGATTCCCATATACGTGCCAAAGTGCATGGCATATTTCTGTAAATAGCTTCTGTTCTCTGTCATCTTCGTTAATAAATTGCGCACAAAGGTACAAATAATATCGGTTGGTAAAGGGAATATGGTTGTTAAAGTTAATAAAGCAGTAAAAGTTGGCACTCGAATATTTTTTTTGATTTTTAATTGCTTGAAACGTAGAGTATTACTTCCTTTTATGCAAAAAAGTTACCTACAGCTATTGCAGAATCCATAAAAATGCCTACCTTTGCAACCGCAAAACGGGTAAGTCCTA
>ULOX01007882.1_pt1 | contig 12123 bp, 7 predicted proteins | sample 1952911 | NCBI WGS metagenome assembly ULOX01 (sample SAMEA4835613, study PRJEB28245) | human gut metagenome | biome: gut microbiome; material: fecal sample | place: Denmark | collected 2008
ATGTCAAGAAGGTGCAGGCCAACCTGGGTTGGGAGCAGGAATACTTCCTCGTAGACGAAGGACTCTACTTCGCGCGTCCCGACCTGATGCTTACCGGCCGTACCCTTATGGGTCACGACTCTGCCAAGAACCAGCAGATGGACGACCACTACTTCGGTACCATCCCTGAGCGCGTTCAGGCCTTTATGAAGGACTTGGAAATCGAGGCTCTTGCCCTTGGCATCCCCTGCAAGACCCGTCACAACGAGGTTGCGCCCAACCAGTTTGAGCTGGCGCCCATCTTCGAGGAGTGCAACTTGGCTGTAGACCACAATATGCTTATCATGTCGGTCATGAAGAAGGTTGCGCGCCGCCACGGGTTCCGTGTGCTGCTCCACGAGAAGCCCTTTGCCGGCATCAATGGTTCGGGTAAGCACAACAACTGGAGCCTCTCGACCGACACGGGTGTGCTGCTCCACGCTCCGGGCAAGACTCCCGAGGACAATCTGCGCTTCGTGGTATTCATCGTCGAGACCCTCATGGGTGTGTACCGTCACAACGGACTGCTCAAAGCCTCTATCATGAGCGCCACCAATGCCCACCGACTCGGAGCCAATGAGGCGCCACCCGCCATCATCTCCAGCTTCCTGGGCCGACAGCTCACCGACCTGCTCGACCATATCGTCAAAGCCGACAAGGACGACCTCTTCTCGATGAAGGGCAAGCAGGGCATGAACCTCGATATCCCCGGCATCCCCGAGCTGCTCATCGACAACACCGACCGCAACCGCACCTCTCCCTTCGCCTTCACCGGCAACCGCTTCGAGTTCCGTGCGGTAGGTTCAGAGGCCAACTGCGCTTCGGCAATGATTGCCCTCAACGCTGCAGTGGCTGAGGCGCTCAACGACTTCAAGAGCCGCGTAGACGCACTCATCACCAAGGGCGAGGACAAGATAAGCGCCATCATCGATGTGGTTCGCGAAGACCTCAAGACCTGCCAGCCCATCCACTTCGATGGCAACGGCTACTCCGACGAGTGGGTTGAGGAAGCCAAGCGTCGTGGTCTCGACTGCGAGACATCATGTCCTGTCATCTTCGACCGCTATCTCGACGAGTCGAGCGTGAAGATGTTTGAGAGTCTCAACGTGATGAAGCGCGCCGAGCTTGAAGCCCGCAACGAGGTGAAATGGGAGACATACACCAAGAAGATACAGATAGAGGCCCGCGTCATGGGCGACCTCACCATGAACCACATCATCCCCGTGGCCACCCACTACCAGAGCCAGCTGCTCAAGAATGTGACCAATATGTATGAGGTGTTCTCCAAGGAGGAGGCCGACGCACTCACCGCGCGCAACAAGAAACTCATCAAGGAGATAGCCGAGCGCACCCAGGCCATAGAGACCGGCGTGGAGGAACTCGTGGACGCCCGCAAGGTGGCCAACAAGATAGAGGACGAGCGCTCCAAGGCTGTGGCATACCATGATACCGTGGCGCCCAAGATGGAGGAGATACGCTACCAGATAGACAAGCTCGAGCTGGTGGTAAGCGACGAACTCTGGACACTGCCCAAGTATCGCGAGATGCTCTTTCTGAGATAACAGACGCTTGGGGCCACAGCGCCCCAAGTCTTTATAACAAAAAAGCGGACCAAGACAGGTTGGATAACCATCTTGGTCCGCTTTGTTTATTGACGCTGTCAGCCTATCGCTGCATGTAGGTCTTGTGGAATGAGGTCTTGCCGTCTTCCTCTATCACTTTGACATCGAGCTTGCCGCCTTCGGCTTTGACCGAGACTATGGCTACATTGCTGTTGGTCAGTATGGGGAACTTCAGACGGGCATTGGGCTCGGTGTAGGCAAACTCGTGGAGGTGGCCGCAGAGCATCAGATCGACGTTGGCTTCGTTGAGCACGGGGATAAACTTCTCCCTGACCTCAATATCGCCATGCCAGGCATCCTTGTCATAACGGGGAGGGATGTGGCCCAGTACTACATGGAAGGGGGCACGCTTGTATTCGTCTGAAGCGATGACCTGGCGCAGCCATTCCACCTGTTCGTTGCGGTAGTTGTCATAGTCGGTGATGCCGGCATACTCGATGTCGTTGTCGGGTTTGTCCTCACCGGTGTCGAGACAGATGAAGTACACGGGACCCTGACGGAAGGCGAAGTAGAGCTTGGCGTCGTTGGGGCGCACATAGCGCTGGAAGCGGTCGGCTATCTGTCCGCGGGTCTCGTGGTTGCCGCGTACATAGTAGAGAGGCTTCTCCGAGGCGAAGAGTTTGACGGCTTCGTCCATAAATCCGTTCCAGATCTTCTCTTCCTTGTCGAGGATTGACAGCATGTCGCCGTTGAAGAAGACGAGGTCCTTGTCCTTGTAGCCGGCATTACCGAGCAGACGCGCCATCACGTCGCTCTTGCCGTGGATGTCGTTGACCACGACAAAGGAGGTGCTCGCCTTGCGCTCATCGAGTGTGGTAAACGCCAGCGGAGCCTTCTTGTAGACCACCGTGGCTGCCACGTTGCCGTAGATGACCCTGTTGGCCTGATGGCTCAACACCTCCTGTGCATAGATGCGGTAACGATAGGTGGTGCCGGGTTTGAGTCCCTTGAGGGTGACGGCATGGATGCGGTCGGTGCGCTTGATGCCGATGTGGGTGTCATAATAACGGGGACGCGCCTGGGCATAGAACTCTATGCCGTCGTTGGGCAGCAGCTCAACCCAAGCTACCGACATGCTGTCGGTGGTCCATACGATGGTGGCCTCGGTTTCGCCTACGCTCTGTAAGTAAGGCCCGTGCAGAATCTTGATGGCGAATGTCTGAGCCGGCAGCAGGGTGAGTGCTGCCAGCATCATCAGTGTTTTAATGGTTTTTCTCATGATTGATATAGTTGTTACTTCTTTTTCTTCAGTTCACGGCTGAACGAGTAGGGGGCGTCGTTGGCGCTGGTGCCGCGCTGGTAGTTGGGCTTCTGGCTGAGGCTGAAGTCGATGTTGGCGCCGCCCATGAGTGTGGCGTGGTCTATGTAGTTGCGGGTGTATTCGCTGCCGTTGATACGCATGCTGCTGATGTAGGGAGCGTCGGCACCGTTGCCCTGGGCGTTGATGGTCACCTTGCGTCCGTTCTCCAGATTGAGCGTCACGCTGTCGAAGTAGGGCGTGCCCAGCACGTACTGGTCACTGGCAGGACATACGGGATAGAAGCCCAGAGCAGAGAATACGTACCATGCCGAGGTCTGTCCGTTGTCCTCGTCGCCACAGTAGCCGTCGGGGTTAGGCGTATAGAAGCGGTCCATCACCTCGCGCACGCGCTGCTGAGCCTTCCAGGGCTGGCCCGAGTAGTTGTAGAGATAGATCATGTGCTGGATGGGCTGGTTGCCGTGGGCGTAGTTGCCCATATTCATCACCTGCATCTCGCGTATCTCGTGGATGACAAAGCCGTAGTAGCTGTCGTCGAAGACGGGAGGTACGGTGAACACCGAGTCCATCATCTGGTTGAACGTGGCGTTGCCACCCATCAGGTCGATAAGTCCTTGCGGGTCGTGGAAGACGCTCCAGGTGTAGTGCCAGCTGTTGCCTTCGGTGAAGGCGTCACCCCACTTGAGCGGGTTGAAGGGTGCCTGGAACTCGCCGTTCTTCAACTTGCCGCGCATCAGACGGGTCTCGGGGTCGAATACCTTGCGGTAGTTCATGGCGCGCAGCTTGAATGGGCGCAGTTCCTTGTCCTTCTTGCCCAGTGCCTTGCCCATCTGGTAGATACACCAGTCGTCGTAGGCATACTCCAGGGTACGGGCCACATTCTCCTTGATGTTTACATCGTAGGGCACATAGCCCAGCTTGTTGTAGTATTCGTATCCGAGACGGCCGGTAGAGCTTATCTCTGGGTGAACTGCCTGGGTACCGTGTACCACAGCCTGCCACAGCGTCTCGGCGTCGGCAGTGCGCACTCCCTTGATGATGGCGTCGGCCACTACCGATGCCGAATTGTTGCCCACCATGCAGCCGCGGTGGCCGGGCGACGCCCATTCGGGCAGGAAGCCGCTCTCGCGGTAAGCATTGGCGAGACCTTCCTGCATCTTGGCGTTCTCTGAGGGGTAGAGCAGATTGAGCAGCGGGAAGAGCGAACGGAAGGTGTCCCAGAAGCCGGTGTCGGTGTACATATAGCCCTTCTCTACCTTGCCGTTGTAGGGGCTGTAGTGCATGGGCTGGCCGTCTACCACCTCCCAGAAGGCGCGGGGGAAGAGCACCGAGCGGTACAGACAGCTGTAGAAGGTGCGCAGGTGGTCCAGACTCTGGTCTTTGACCTCGACGCGGCCCAACACCTCGTTCCAGCGCTGGCGTCCGGCCTTGCACACATCGTCGAACGAGCGGTTGCCAATCTCTCCGAGGTTGACTTCAGCCTGCTCGGCGCTGATGAATGATGATGCCACGCGAGCATTGACCACCTCTCCCTTGCGGGTCTTGAAGCCTATGATGGCTCCGGCATGGTCGTTGGCAGTCTCGGCGATGCCGCGGCTGATTACGCCCTTGTCTACGGTGGCGGTATAGGTGAAGTCCTTGTCAAAGGTGATGACAAAGTAGTTGCGGAAGCCCTCGGGCACACCGCCGTGGTTGAAGGTGGTATAGCCCACTATCTTGCGCTCCTGGGGCAGTATCTTCACGTAAGAGCCGTTGTGGTAAGCGTCGACCACCACGAAGGCAGAGTCGGTCTCGGGGAATGTGAAGCGGAAGCTGGCGGCACGCTCGGTGGGTGCAATCTCTGTCACCACGTCGTAGTCGGCCAGATAGGCGCGATAGTAGTAGGGCAGTGCCTTCTCGGCCTTGTGGGAGAACCAGCTGGCGCGCTGCTCCTCGTCGAAGATGGCGCGTCCGGTGACGGGCATCAGCGAGAACATGCCGTAGTCATTGATCCACGGACTGGGCTGGTGGGTCTGCTTGAAGCCACGGATTTTGTTGGCTGAGTAGGTGTAGGTCCAGCCGTCGCCGTTCTTTCCGGTCTGAGGCACCCAGAAGTTCATGCCCCAAGGCATGGCTATCGCGGGATAGGTGTTGCCGGTAGATATCTCGTAGGACGATGCCGTGCCTACCAGCGTGCTTACATAATCTACGGGTTCGGTCTTGCTCCCGGCGTAGGCCATCATGGCCATACCTGCCGACAGCAATACTGTGCAAAGGGTTCTTAGCTTGTTCATTTTGTTTGGCTTGTTTGTATTGTTTATTGTTATTGTTGTCTTCACCTTATGCTGGTGAGGTCCGGCAGCTGGCGCTGTCGGAAAAATCATCTACAAAGTTACGCATAACCAATCATTTTGCAAAACAAATCGCATCATATTTGTTAAAAATATGTATGCGTGCGCGTGTTGTGGAAGCCATCTTCATCCCCATTTCTACCATTGCCGCCGCTATCGCATCCCCCGTTGCTGTCGCCCCGTCCTTTGCTATCTGCACCCCATTCCTCGCCGACCCCACCCCATCCCTCGCCGTCCTCGCCGCATCCCTCGCAATCTGCGTCGCGATGGCCGAAAAGTTGTTTCGGCGGTGAGATATAGTCAATTCAGGCTTTGCCTTAATTGTATCGCGGCGTGCAATAGTCGTTTCGCACCACGAAATGACTCTTGATGTCATCTCGGGCATGATTGGCGCCCTCGGCGGCGTGGCGCCTGCTCCCTCTGCCCCGACAGCGATGGTGGGGAGAGTGGCTGAGGCAACTACGCATGGCGCATCGATGGTGGGGGATGGCAAAATGTAGCCCGCGGTGTGTAAAAAACTGGCAAAACGTAATGTGGTTTGCGTGGAAAATACTACTTTTGTAAACGGAAATCAAATCACTTAACACGACAAGACATGAAAAAACAAAAGAGATTTCTGCTCGAGGAAGACCAGATTCCCCGGCAGTGGTACAACATCCAGGCCGACATGCCCACTAAGCCGCTGCCGCCGCTCAACCCACAGACCCACCAGCCCATAGGTCCTGAAGACCTGGCTCATATATTCAGCGAAGAGTGTTCGCGCCAGGAGCTCGATACCGAGCACGCGTGGATAGACATCCCCGACGAGGTGAGAGACCTCTATGCCTACTATCGTTCGACACCTCTGGTGCGCGCGTATGCCCTGGAAAAGGCGCTCGACACGCCTGCCCACATCTATTTCAAGAACGAAAGTGCGTCGCCACTGGGCTCACACAAAATCAATTCGGCACTCGCACAGTGCTATTATTGCAAGCGAGAGGGCGTAACCAACGTCACCACCGAGACCGGAGCAGGCCAGTGGGGCGCCGCGTTGTCCTATGCCGCCAAGATATTTGGTCTCGAGGCTGCTGTCTACCAGGTCAAGATTACCATGAAGCAGAAGCCCTACCGCTCGATACTGATGCGCACCTTCGGAGCCACGGTCGAGGGCTCGCCATCGATGTCTACCCGTGCCGGCAAGGACATCATCACCCGCGATCCCCTCAATCCCGGTTCGCTCGGCTCTGCCATCTCCGAGGCTGTAGAGCTGGCCATGCAGACTCCGGGATGCAAGTATACGCTCGGTTCGGTGCTCAACCATGTCTCACTGCACCAGACAGTGATAGGACTTGAGGCAGAAAAGCAGATGGAGATGGCCGAGGAATATCCCGACATGGTGATAGCCTGCTTCGGAGGAGGCAGCAACTTCGGCGGACTGGCTTTCCCCTTCATGCGCCATACCATCCTCGACGGCAAGAAGACCGAGTTTATCGCCGCCGAGCCATCGAGCTGTCCCAAGCTGACCAGGGGCAAGTTTGAATACGACTTCGGCGACGAGGCGGGATATACTCCGCTGCTGCCCATGTTCACCCTGGGTCACGACTTCAAGCCCGCCAACATCCATGCGGGCGGTCTGCGCTACCATGGAGCCGGAATGATCGTGTCGCAGCTCATCAAGGACGGCTATATGCATGGTGTAGACATCCCGCAGCTGGAGAGTTTCCAGGCGGGCATACTCTTCTCGCGCACCGAGGGCATCGTGCCCGCGCCCGAGAGCTGTCATGCCATTGCCGCCACCGTGCGCGAAGCCCTCAAGTGTCGCGAGGCTGGCGAGCAGAAGACCATACTCTTCAACCTGAGTGGTCACGGACTCATCGACATGCCCTCGTACGACAGCTATCTCAACGGCGACCTGATGAACTACTCGCTCTCTGACGAGGAACTGCAGCAGTATCTCGCCCAGGTGCCCAAAATCATGTAGTCAACACGACAAGCATAGAAATGACAAGGCCGAAGCAGGAGACACAGTGGGTCTCGGGCTTCGGCCTTGTCGTATCTATGCCGGCAGTGGTGCCGGCTGGTGTCGTCGGGTTACTTGGCTACGCGTATCTCGTGGTTGCCGGCACGCAGCCAGACGGCAGTCTTGCCCGCCTTGGCCCACTGGGCGTCGGTCACGATGCGGTCGGTGCGTAGAGCGCGGCCGTCGATGGTGATGCGGTCAGTGGCTGTCGAGGGGATGTAGACCAGCGCCTCGGTCTTGGCGGGCACGCCTACCGACATGGTGAGCTGGGCTTTGTCGCGCTTGAAGGCGGTAGAGACGGTGCCGCTCAGGGTGAGGAAGGAGAGGCTCGCCTCGCCGAAGGTGACATACTGCGGGTCTATCTTGAAGCGTCGCCAGCAGGGGTCGATGGTCTCGGCGCCCATGAGCTTCTGGGCTATCACGATGAGACCGCCACCGCTCCAGGCGTGGTTGGACGAGCCGCCGCGGAAGCCCCTCTTGCGGGCATCCCAGAACTCCCACAGCGTGGGGTAGTCCTTGTCGTTGACCATGGGGGCGATGCGCTTCTTCAGGCGGCGCATGGCGTAGTCGCCCTGGCCCATCTGGAAGAGGGCCTCCATGATATAGCGTTCCATATAGGGGCTGGCGTATTCCTGCGTCTTGAGTACATTGAATATCTCGCCATACTTGGACTCGTCGGCGATGCCCGAGATGACGGCAAGAGCCTGTACGCGGTCATCGGTAGCGCCCATATACTGGGGATGGCGGTAGCTGTAGCCGTTCCAACAGTGGTTGTAACCCTTCTTGATCTGCTCCATAGTGGCGCGATACTGGGCTGCGTCGGCGTCGAGGCCCATCATGTCGGCCATACGTGCCATCGCGTCGAGTGCCATGTAATGCCAGCCGGCGAAGATGAGCCTGATGTCGCGGTTGTCGCCCCAATCGCCCCACAGCCAAGTGGCCTTGTAGGCTGCTGTAAGCCCGGTGGAGTCGAGCGGGAAACGCTCAAGGTATCGGCGCACGGCAGGATAGACCTTGCGGATGGAGGCAGAATCGCCCGTATTCATATAGTAATTCCAGAAACCATAGAGTCCTACGGCTGCCAGCATCTGTCCGGGCAACTCGCTCTTGTAGGTACCGGGCACAGGGGCGTGGAGTATTCCCTCATCGGTCTGCCAGGCAGCCAGTTCGAGCATGCCCTTGCGCATCAGGTCTATCGACGAGAGCGACAGCGTGTAGAAAGCCTGGCTGGTAAGTATCACCTCGTCGCCCCACCACTGTGCGCGCTCGCGCTCGGGACAGTCAAAATAGGTGTCGCGCATATTGACATAGAGCGTATTGAGTGCTTTCTGCCAGAAACGGTTATAGAAATTGTTGTCAGAGTGGAAAGTACCCACCACCTTGGTATCATAACCCGTCTGGCGATAGCTTACGCCGTTGACCTTGATGCCCTTGGGGAGATAGAGGATAATCTTCTCGCCGTTCATCCAGCCCAGCGACTCGTACTGCTGCTGTCCCTGACGTGTCACATACTGTGCCCTGACATTCCAGGCGCCCGCCATGTGGGAGTGGTTGGTCCAGATGTCTATGGTGTCGCCGCCCTGGGTGGCGGTGAGGTCTATCACGGGTGTCACCTGCAGGTTGCCGGGGAGGAAGGCGATGACGGTGTCGCGACGGGCACCCTCGTGGAGCTCGAAGCGGGCAGCCTTGACGCCGAAGTCCTTGAACATGGGTATCGGACGGCGTGTCATCTTGCCCCATGGGCGGTCGCCCCAGGCTCCAATCTCGACCGAGGGTGTGAAGCCGTACTTGGCAGAGACGTCGGCAGTCTGCCAGCCGTCGATGGCATGGCGTGCGTCGTAGCTGATGTTGCTCTCGGAGAGTCGCGAGTTGGGTACCTCGCCTGTGGCTGTGGCATAGGCGGGATGGATGCGGCTCATCCAGCTGGCGTTGGTACACAGCTCGGCATTGTCGGAGTCGATGTAGAGGCCTGACTTGCCGCTGTCCTCATGGGAAAAGCCCGATTTGCCGAAGTAACATACAAGAACAGCCACGCGGTTGTGACCTCGCTGGAGGTGGCGGCCCAGATCGATCTCGTCGTAGTAGCCCTCGCCGGGAGCGGGACCACGCTTGAGCGAGCCTTCGAAGACCACGAGGTTGCCGTTGACCCACAGCCAGTACTTGGAGTCGCAGGCTATGCGTGCCTTGAGGCTCCGCGGTTTGGTCTTCATCACCACATCCTTCTGGAAGGCTATCCATGTATTGGGGCGGTTGACACTGTCATCGGCAGCCGTTATCCACGACGCCTTGGCTCCCCATGCCGTGGAGGCACAGAGACTTAAGAGTAAAGAGATGATAAGGTTTCGCATATCTATTGTTTGTTGGTATTATGCTACAAATATACAAAAAAACGGGTAGTGGTAAAAGGAAAAGCCGTTCTTTCTGCTCTGTCACAGGGAAAAAAGCGTCTGACGGGCGTCGGAATGACAGAAAAAGTGGTGTGGCTGCCTCTGTTAGCGCGAAAAAGTGTACTTTTGTCTGCGAAAGATGATTATGGATTCTGAAGATAGCTGATATGAAGTCTCTGTTACGGTTTCTGCGCAACTGGACACTGCCTGTGTCCATCGCCTCGGGCATCGCGATATATCTGGTCTTTGCCCTGGTGCCAGCCCTCGATGGCGCGGCGCGGGTGTGTGGTCCCATCTGCGATCGCATCCTACCACTGTTTATGTTCTTGATACTCTTTGTCACCTTCTGCAAGGTAGACTTCCGCCGACTGATACCCGTGAGGTGGATGTTGTGGGTGGGCGTGGTTCAGGTGCTCTTTGTGGCGCTGTTCACGCTGCTGGTGGTGGAATACAGGCTCAAAGACAACAGTCTGATCATCGTCGAGGCCATCATCACCTGCATCATAGCCCCCGTGGCTGCTGCCGCGCCGGTGGTGACGGCCAAGTTGGGCGGCAAACTGGAGCAGATGACCACCTATACCTTCATCTCCAACTTCATCACGGCGCTGCTCATCCCGGTATGTTTCCCGCTGATCGACAAGGCTGCCAATGTGAGTTTTCTCACCGCCTTTCTGACCATCCTGCACGAGGTGTGCATGGTGCTGGTGCTGCCCATGTTGTTGGCGTATATCGTGAAGCATGGCATGAAGCGGCTGCACCGGTGGGTGGTGAGCATCAACGACCTGTCGTACTACATGTGGGGTGGCTCGCTGCTCATCGTCTCGGGCACCACGGCCAAGAACATCGCACACGCTGACACCTCGCTGACCTTCCTGCTCATCATCGCGCTACTGGGGCTTGTCCTCTGTGTCATCCAGTTTGCCGTGGGCAGATTTATAGGCCACTACTTCGGTGCCACCACTGAGTCGGGGCAGGCTCTGGGCCAGAAGAACACCGCCTTTGCCATCTGGATAGCCTATACCTACCTCAACCCGCTGTCGTCGATAGGTCCCGGCTGTTATATCCTGTGGCAGAACATCATCAACTCGGTAGAGATATGGCTCTGCCGGCGCAGGCTGGGGCACGAACTGCACACCTGACGCCCGCAGCCGGTATCAAAACAATATCCGCAAAGCCGGATGTGGGCATTGCGGATAGAGAGAGGGCGCTGTCATCCATCAGGGATGGCAGCGCCCTACTTATTATATAAGGTATAGGGCTGATAGTCTGAGCCGTAGAGCTGCTTGTATCAGCCGTGGGTCTACTTGCCGAAGTAGGCGCTGGTGGCGCCGTTGTACTTGAGATGCTTGTAGCCGGCGGGTTCGACGCGCACGGTCGACTTCTTGACCTTCTCCCATACCTGGGCGTCGGTGAGTCCCTTGCCGTAGGTGTGTACCTCGATGGTCACGCCGTCGCCATACTCCTTGCGCAGCGCCTGGATGTACTCTGTGGCGGCGGTACAATCGGCGGTGATGACTACCTTGTCGGCCTGATGCTCTACGATGACCTGTACAGGATTGGTAGTGCCAAACTCATACTCGGTACCCTTGATATAGACCTTGGTGTCAATCTTCAGATCCCAGGTGCGGATGGCGAAGTCGTCCTGCTCTGCCACGTTCTCCTTGGCGAGCGGAATCTCGACGACAACCTTCTTGGCGGCCTCGTCGCGCACATGGATAGAGGTCTTGATTTCGCTCCAGTCCTTGTGGGCTTGCTGGTGGATGTCTACCTCCACGTTGCCGTCGCCGGTGGCGGGCACGGTGTTGTCATCCTTCTTGTCGGTGAGGTCCTTGTTCTCCTCCTTGATGTCGCCGCCCACGCCGGGGATTTCAGACAGATCCTTGTTGGTCTTCTTGGTCAGCACACCGTCCACGTGCCAGCCATCTTTCTGCTTCTTCACCATGTACCAGATGACGTAGAGGTCTTCGATATCTATGTCCTTGAGCTTCAGTTTGGGGTTCAGGTTGGCCTTGATGATGCTCTTGAGCTGCGGTTGTTCGACTATGGCGTCGAGGGTGGCCTTGCCCTTGCTGTCGTAGACGTATTTGTCGTAGTCGTCATTGCTGGAATAGTAGGCGTAGTCGGCGTCTATATATCCCTTGTTGTATGGCAACCTGACAGTGTTGCCGAAAGCGTCCTGGGGGAAATAGTCGCCCGACTTGCAGTCCTCGGCGCCGGCGATGCGGTTGTCTAAACGGATGAAGAAATAGGCTCTCTTCTTGTTCACCTTGGCAGCCGCAGCACGGGTGGCAGCGGTCTTGTTGCCCTGGATGTACACTTGGGTAGAGGGTTCGGTCTTGGTCTGACCGCCCTGGCCTCCTGTCCCTTGTCCGAAAGTGGAGTCGTCGCTGCAGGAAATCATGGCGAGAGCGGCGATGGCCATAAACAATACTTTTTTCATTTTAAGTTGATTTTGAATAGTTAGTAATGGTTATCAAGATGTCGTCGGCGTCTGCCTGCTCACACAGGC
>ULOX01008263.1_pt1 | contig 12099 bp, 20 predicted proteins | sample 1952911 | NCBI WGS metagenome assembly ULOX01 (sample SAMEA4835613, study PRJEB28245) | human gut metagenome | biome: gut microbiome; material: fecal sample | place: Denmark | collected 2008
ATTGGAGATCGATTCCTTCTATCGAATCCAAAAAACTTAAGAATTTTCATTTCGGTTGTATTATTACATTAGTTTTTCCTTTTCGTATGTGATTACATATTGCTTTACCAAATATATCATCATCAGAATAAACATCCCCTTCCAAATCCACATCTACAGCAGAAGTATTATTTCGGTGTTTACCCATGGCTACAGGTCTACCCAAACCATCATATATAAAGGTAGGAGCTTCTTGAACAAAGAAAGGATCTTTCACAATGATATTCTCTTCTCGAATATCTTGTTCTAGACCCTCTATAATTACTGAACGATTCTTTTGGGTAGTTAACCAACCCGGAGATTTATCAACCTCTGGTCTGGACTTACCTTTCTTTTTCAGAAGCTTTTGATAGTAATATAGGTTAGGGTATCCTTCTGACTGAAGAGCAGAAGTTACTGCTAACCCAACGTCGTTAGATTCTGGAGCTACAACAGCAAAATTAAATAATTGCCCAGTATCTCCCAGTAACCTAGCATATTTATCTACTGCCATTCTTCCCTTATACACAACTTGTTCTTCTCCCAGCTTGTCCATACAAGTGAAAGAAGAATAGTCTGAGCCTCTACCTGTTGCAACGTCTGCACCGATAAAGTACTGTTTATTTGGATCTGGTTCGTTGAATTGTCTATACTGACGATTGAAACGATATTTTAAAACTGGATAATCACTTAAGCAATCTTCGATAGCCTTGATATCTGCCATATCAAATACTGTATTACCTGAAGAAAGAAAGTCTCCATCGATTTCTTGAGCAGTTCTTTTTGGACCCAATGCAGAAGCCATTTGATCATACCATGATTGATCTCGTTCTGGGTGCATCTGCCAATATAATCGAATAGCATTGAAAGGATTACCTCCAGCTATAGCATCTACCCATGTTGAATGGTAAAAGTTACCCATACCGTATGGAGTAGAATTGATGATGGCTGAACCTCCGGTGGAAAGCGTAGGGAAGGCAGCTGCCCAAATAGCTGAAGCCCACCGAACGATTGCAGCCTCATCAATTACCAGGAGAGAAAGAGATTCTGAACGACCGGCTTCGGAAGATGTTGGAATGGATTCTATGAATGAACCATTATCAAATTCAATCATAGAGGCAGAACCAAATTCCCCAGTTCTTCCGTTGATTATCGGGGTTTGCATATACCATGGAAGATTCTTATACATGAACTTAATCTTCTTAAGTACCTTCTTAGCCGTTGTATCCTTAATAGAGATAATGTTTATCTTCTTATTAGGATGATAGGATGCCAGCCATAAGCAGTACATAGATATAAGTTCTGTAATACCCGCTTGCCTGAACTTTAACAGTATATTGAATCTCTGGAGTATAAATTGGTATAGTACGGCTTTTTGATATGGGTATAATTCAAATCGAACCTTTCCTCTCACTGGGTGTATCACATAACAAAAAAGACTGAAAAAGAAAACATCCGTTGTAACCCTAGATAGATTAGATAATTCTTCTCTTGTAAGGTTAGTAGGTGTTTCCTGTATCTTCTTTGCCATAAAATCTAAAATTTATAAGTTACTACCAGTTCTAAATCAGTTTTGATACCCGAGAAATATCTTGGGTAATAAAAACTGTTTATCCCCAGTTTGTAATTAAATCTCTTAGTCTCGATTGAAATTCCTGTTCCCAAATCCCATAGATTGTTAAAGGGTCGGTACTTACCATAAACATAAGGAACTAATCTTATTCTAGATTTAATTTCTTGTGTGGTAAGTTTTCCGTTATACCAAGAATACTTGTAGTTATTAGTGTCGATATTGAATAACCTACTAGAATAAATTCCTGAGTTTTGATTAAGGAAACTTAGTGTAAGTTGATTCTTATCGATTACTAATTGAACAAGAGAATCCTTCTCTGAGATTATAGAATCAGGATTACTAGCGGTATGAATAGGTTTATCCCAATTCTGATAATTGTAGAGAAGGATTCTACTTGGGTTAAGTAAATTATCATAGGAAATTGGCAGGAAATCTTTCCTCAAATAAATTGTATCAGTATGTTGAATGATCTCTTTATCAGGTAACATACTGAGTTGTTGATTCAGTTTGTAATTCCTGAAGCAAAGGTAAATAGTAAATCCTAGTAAAAGGACTATCATGGCAACTTTAAGCTTTTTCATAATTTAGACTTTTGAATGATTTCTTTGAGTTCATTAGCATTATTCTTCAGTTCTTCAAATAACTCCAGATCTAAGCTTTCAGATTTTGGTAAAGTGATTCCAATGAAATAACATTTCTCAGATTCTCTCATTGAGATTCTACTGCCTAACTTGAAAGCTAATCGTATAACTTTAGACTTAACCAGCTTAGCAATTGATTGTGGAAGAATTCCATTCAACTTAAGTATTCTTCGTTCTTCATGAGTTAATTTCAAATTTTCCATATTTCTTGAGTTTTAGGTTTGTTTATGTTCCATAGTAAACTTGGTACCTCGAAGAGTATGGCTTCTTTTATAATATAATTTAACGCGTCGTGCACAGTAGCTTTAGCTTTAGCTAAAGATACCTTCCTTCCGAAGGAAGGAATATCCTAATGGGTAAGTTAAGATGGGAATTGGGAAGGTATTAGGCCACTTAAATATATACAAGTATAATTATATACAGGCCTTAAACCATAACCCCACTTCATATACCGACCCCTTACTCAAGGTATACCTAGCCTTATTTAACCAGTAGTGATAAGTCTTAGGGTCCCAAGTTGCAAATCCCCGAATAAATACTCGGTAATTTTCAGGGAATCCCATAATTGCCTTGAAATCATAAATACCCAAAGGATACCCATCTGGTCTAAATTGTCTATCAGAAGGTCTAAGTGTTAAGGGTGGTTTATCATCTTCTAATCGATATACTCCCGGGAGAGTACTCATCTTAGCAGTTTTAATTGGCCATTTCTTTTCATCTTTGAAATCATGGGTCCAAAGTTGTCTTACTTGTCTGACTGTAAGATTTTTCTTTTCAGGTAATTTCCGATAATCATACATGGCTAAAACTTTATCAGAGAATGGAATTAAAGCTTCCTGTGGGGCTTGTACTAGTAAATCTCTAGTAAGTTTTGGAGTATTTACTTGGAATACTTCATTAAAGGAATCCAAATACTCTTTTCCCTTGTCTAAATGAACTCCAATGATTACTAATCTTTTTCTTGATACTTGGGAGTTTCCGAAGTCAGAAACGCTTCTTTCGTGAAAAATAAGTTTATAGTTCTTAAAGAAATCCGTTAACATTTCTTTAGAAATGAGAGATAGCAATCTTGGTAGGTTTTCTATAAGAAAGAGAGCGGGTTCGTAATATTGAATTGCTTGGAATACTAGTTGTATACTTTTATTACTTTTAGGGTCTCCGAGAGCCTTAGATTTAGATAATCTCATTACTGAGCAACTACCACAATCAGGGCTAGATAATATGATATCTGGATGCCAATCTTCTGGTAGTTCATACCCTTTTAAGAAAGGTATGCCTTTGAAATTAGCTTTCCACTGTTCTTCTCTACCGGTATGGAATACTCCACGAGGTTCTATATTTCCAATAAGTTTATCTCTAAAAGGGAATAGGAGGGCTCCTTGCCCTCCACATACTCCCAGTACTTTTAAGTCTTTCATTTCTTATAACTTCTCAATTTTATGTACTTGAACCAAGCATAATGCTTCCTAGTTGAAATATAATCCAGGTTCGAATCATTGTTATGAGCCTCTTCCTCAAAACTTACATCATGATACCTTTCATTCTGCTTGTCCCATTTAGCAAAACAAAGGATGATTAAGTACTCGATCCCGTACCAAAGGTAGAAAAATACCCATAACATCTCAGCCATTTGCTTTGAATGTATATGTTCATGGTTATAATCCACCTCAGTAAACTTAGCCCCCTTTCTTACAAACACTAAACCAAAGATGTTGATAGCTTTGTATCCCTTGAAAGGTATAAGGTTGTTGTATATTACTTTCATAATTTATCTTTGAAGTTTTCGTAGGTATTTCTCAGCTTTTGGTCGTAGTTATTGTCTTTGTAACCAGGACCATTGTATCCTTTAGCGAAGGCATCCCAGTCTTTTGCCTTCAAATGCTTCACTAAACCAGAGTTATAGAGGAAATGATACATCAATTCTAGCTGCATTTCATGAGATTCAGACATCTTTTGGATCATTTCATCCACTGATTGACATCCACAAAGCTGATAATTGAAGCCCATAATCTGTCCCAATCCCCAAGAAGTAGCTAAATTAGCACAGTTTTCATCAATTTTACGAGCTGCTTCAAGTCTTTTCCACTCTCCTTCACCTCCTAAGTAGAATTCTTTGGTCCATTTCTGATAAACCAGACTGGGATTTCTCTTGGCTAGATCGTATAAATAGGTTCTTTTGCCTTCTCCATCGAGTTTTATCTTCAAATATTTCCACATTACATGACCCTCGAAGAGAATTTGAGGTCTACCAGAGGGTAAAAATCCGTCTCGATTACCACATTCTACTACAGTTACTGTCTTTAACAGAGCTGGTTCAAGGTTTAACTTGTTTGCAACCTTGGCAATTAATTCGTTAGTAAGTTTATCCATAATATAAATTCTTAGAGTTTACATTAAAGAGGATAAAGTATTGCTTGTAGCCTTTCTTAGGTAGGTATATCGAGTTCTATTTATTAATGAATAAATAATTTAATTATGGATATAGGAAAGAAACAACAGATTATGGTTGATTGGTTTAGGAAAACCTTAGATGAATCGAAGAAACCCTGGAATACCCAGGTATATTTGATAACTGATAAGTATCATGTTTACATTGCCAACAAGGATATCAGATTAATAGGAAGTAATTTCGGTAAGGCAATCGATAGACCCTTGAAATATTTCTTATTTACTGACGGTAAGATACAGTATTTCAACAGTATAGGATTTCTTGGCTATTTGCCTTTCGAATTAAGAGACGAATACCCAGTCAATTGCAAACCTCTCAATCCTTGGGAATACGACTACTATCGTCAGCATGGAATAACCTCAGAAGATTTGCAGAATTTATTCAATAATGATTGATATTTAAAAATAAAATAGTATATTTGTATAACGAAATAAATAATGTATTTATATGAAAAAAGAAGTAATAAAACTCAAAGAGGGTAACTCGGTAATTTACCAAGACAAAACCCTAATGGAAAAGGCAAACGTAGTATCTATCGATAAAAAGAATGGTACTGCAATATTATCTAATAAGGTAATAATTACTAGAACAACAAATCTAGATGGTCAATTTACTCGATTAGATGGGAAAGGTAATGCAATAATCCTACCTTGTACTACAGAGAATGAACAGAAGTACAATTCCTTTGTTGCATATCACCAATCCAAGAAATCCTTAGAGGCAATCAAAAAATGGTTGGATGATAACGGGAAACACAAGGATGATGAAACCCTTGAGAAGGTGATAACCTTAGATAAGAAACTTAAAAAATTAATTGAAAAACTCAATGAATAGTACTTGGATAATATTAGGCATAATCTATGGGATATGCCTAATCCCCTCTATACTTCTAACCAAGATGTTATGTCAAGAAATCAGGATGATAAGACCTCACCTATTATTCCTTACAATCTGGTTAGTATTACCTTTATTCCCTATTTACCTAATATTCTTTAAAAAGAAAAACAATGGCTAGAATTAAAGATTACGACGAAGATTTATCTGCCCCTAAACTCCTAAGGGAAAGGGCAAGAGATAGCAAGGGTAGGTTCATTAAAAAGGACCTACCACCCTACCTAGGATCTGAGCAAGTATTAAAACCTAAGAACTACTATCACTTCGATAGTCACGGTAATTATAAGGGTAGCTCAATGAATTTTGATGCTCTAGTATGCCTTGGCTTTACTTGGTTTAAATTACTGGGAGTAGCATTAATGATGTTACTATGGCCCATAGTATTTATATATGCCCTCCATGATGGGATAGAGGGATACCCATTTAAGAAGTATGCAATCCCTTATATCTTTATTCTAGTGGCTTGGTTTATAATATTCTTATATGGATTAGTATCATGAGTAATATCGATGAAAAGGCAAAGAATAACTTCACCATAGAGATGAGGATATTTGAAAACTATGAGAAAGTAAAGCATGAGATAATCAATTGCCTTGATTTTCTAAGACATGCAGAAACTAACTTAGGGATGTGTAGGATATTCGATAATCAGAACCATGAATTCTGGCATAGTGTAATTAAACCCTGGTTCCAACCTGAAAGGTTTGGTATTACCCATCTCTGGTTTCCTTCTGGATTTAGTTTCATAGGTTATGGAGAGTATCATACTATAAGAGGTAATCGATGGTTGAAGACTCCCATAGATAAGATTGATAGAGAGAAGCGTATATTTGGGTATTGGTTTCCTTACTATAAGAAATATATCCCACATAGGATTAAGGTTTTGAAATTGGCTTTAAAGGATTTGGAAAGGATTAAGGAAGAGTATGGTAAGGGTTGATATATTAAGGGATGATGATCATAAGAGAATCCTAAGATGTTCTGAAGGTAATAGGGTTTGGTACCGGTTATGGATTAATCCTGAGGATATGATGAGAATAGAACCATTATTGGAGGGAGGAGATAGGATTTGGATGGAAGAACTTGAGATGTATTATCTTTTCTTCTATGAGATAAATAATGGTAGAAGGCTTATTGGGAAGAATAAGATTAAAGAGATATTGAATATTCTTTTGTAGTATGAAAGCCAGGGATGTTTTTATTCTCTGGCTTTTTGTGTGTTGTGTCTTGGTATGCCCTTAACGTGTGTGTAGGAAAAAAATTTTTTAGTGTGTGTTCAAGGCTTTTCTAGGCAATGCCCTTAATACGAGGAGGTAAAAAGTTGTGGTACTAAATGCGGGGTACGGTAGCCCTTATTTAGAATAAGTCAAAAAAAAAGTAAGGGACAAACATTCCCTTACTTTCTAAAAAATTTTAATAATTGATTATAATTCAGTTGCTTGTAATAAAAATCCTATTTGATTATCTGAATCAATATTTAAATTGAAAATATAATTATCTTCATGTCCTTTTTTTTGTAAATTGGGGTCTATTCTCATTAATTTACAAATTTCTTCTCTAATTAGGTCTAATTTTTCTTGTAGCAATTCAATTTCAGAATCTAATACTTCACTTTCTAATTTAGTAGAAAAACTTAAATCCCTATAACTATAATTATAGAAACCTTGAATTAAAACACTCGTAGTAAAATCAAATTGGACTAAATGTACATGTAAACTAATTTTAGAATAATCTTTACAGAAATCAAAATATGTTCTCATGTAAGTAATTATTACAAAAATAATTTTATCAAAGTCTGATATGCTTTCTAAAAATTGGTTTGCACTACAAAAATTATTTTTCTTTTCTTTAAACTCGTCTACTAAAGAATTTTCAAAATTTTGCATAGCTTCGTAAAAATATTTAATATTGCGTCGATTAATACAAAAATCTACGCTCTCTACTGTATCTCGATTATAAGAATATTTAAAGCTAATTTCTTGTTGAAGTCTTTCTTTTGTTTCAAAACTTTCTTGTAAAAATTTAATAGTTTTCATAATGATTTGTAATTTTTAAGTAGGGAACTAAATCCCTACTTTAGTTAAACATTGATTTATTTTTTCACGATTTGTAAAGCCTTTTTCAAAATTTCTTTGTTTGTTTCTTTCATATTTTCAGAACAAACCGAAGAAAGAGAAAAATCGTTTACTTTGTAAACTTGTTTATAAAAGTCTAAAAACGCTTTTTTTAGTTTTTCTAAGCGAGTTTTGTCCTTTTCTTGTGTCAAACTTTCGGACAATGAAAGAATTGTATTACGAAATTTCTTTCGAGCAACTTTTTTCTCTTTATCTGAAAGTTCTGAAAAAATCTCTTCTTTGTAAATATCTGATTTTTTAACCCCAAAAGAAGTTTTTAAAAGTCCCTCGGTAGATTTATTCAAATTAGCTAGAATATCTTTATAAAGAATATTGTTTGCTTTTGCTTGTGCTTTAGCTTTTTTAGCACTTACTTTGTTGATTTTTTCTTTTGTAGAATTTTCAACAACTACATTTACATTCTCAACTGAATTTAATTTTTTTTCTTCCATAATAAAAATGCTTGAATTTTTGAATTTATTTTATTATAACCTTTTCGATAAAAATTCAAGTCTTATTAGAAACTCGAAAAGGTTTTTATTTTATTTCTCTATGCAAATATAAGAACTATTTTTTAATTTACAAAATTTTCAAAGATTTTTTTTTGAAAAATTTCTTATTAAATTTTAGAACTCTTATCGTTTCCGACATTGCAAAGATAAGGACTTTATTTTAATCTACAAAAAAATTCGAGAAAAATTTTTGTTAAAAATGAATTTTATTATTTTAATATTTATTTTCAGAAAATATTTGCATATCTCAAAAATTTTATTATTTGCGTGTACATTATTTATTATCAAATTTTTACCCATTAACCTCCGGGCGGCCTAAATTGCCCGCACGTTGTCCGCTATATAATACCTGTATGATAACAAGGTTAAGGCCATCTATGGTTCCATTACTATATCCTCTAGGTAATCCTCTATTCAAATCCCCACGGTCAGAAGATTCTAGGGGATTTTCGGAGGGCCTTTTAAGTGGCTATAGAATATCTGTATATTATATACCTATTACCTGAAGGCCATATATGGTCGATAGTTAGCGTACTTAGGTAAGCCTTATAAGATCTATAGATAGGCCTAGTGGGTTCTTATATAAGGCTAGTAAGTATATGTGTAGTAAAGCTCTAGTACCTCTTAGATGATTATATGAAGTCTATAGATGGCCTCTTAGGTATGTACATAGAAAAGCCCAGGTACCTTAGTTAGGCCTGGGCAATATTACTAGGTTAGTTTTAATCGAAGTATACTGTGAAGTATATACCAGCTGTAGTAAAGGAATAGTAAAGGTTATCTGAAGAATCTAGTTGCTCGGTAGAAAATTCGATTAGGTAATCGTCGGTATTAATATAAAGGCTAATAAAGTGATTGCCAGCATTTATTAGCTCTGGTAAGTTTTCGTCGAATTGGTCGTTTGAATTGTAGATATATTCGTACCAGGGGTACTCTGGTAAGTAGTTAATAAGATTAGTGATGATCTTATTGGTTATCTGATTTACTGGGACTGAAGGATAATCGGGATAAGTCTCGGGTTCAGATACTAATGGTTTGGTACTGAGGTTAAATTTAATGTTTGAGATAGTTACTTCTTTTGTTTTCATAAATAATAGGATTTGTAGGCACCCAGTTATGGGTGCCAGGTTAGTAATTTAATAATTGTAGGGGATTTGATACTGTGAAAAAGTTATTGAACTCTGGTAAGCCTCCAGGATAGGAGTGTTCGGGGTTGTTTTTAGTAATAAAATTACATTGAATTTCTTTTGCAAAATTAAATGAAGTTTTAATTGTTGTTTCCATAATCTAAAATTTTAATTAGTTATTAATTAATTTCTCTATGCAAATATAAGAACTATTTTTTAATTATGCAATATCCCAGATTGCCTTTCGAAGGCCCCTAATGTCCTAGAATTATCTAAAATAACCATAATATAAATACTTATGCAATTAACAACAATATTACTAGGATGGCAATTAAAATTGGCTCCTTGATTGCCTAGAAATTTATTAAATCCGAGGCCATTTATGGCATAAATTGTGTACCCAGTTTTATAAAATCCGAGCCTAAAATGGCCCCTCTAGGTACACAATTTTTATATAAATCCTAGCCTCTTGGCAATTAAAATCCGAGTCTAGGTACACAAAATCACAACCTAAATCCTAGATTACACAAACTAGCCAAACAGAACACTTTTCAATTACACGTGTGAAGCTAAAATACATACGTATCTAAATCTCGCCCATATTAGTATATTATATATAGGCGTTACTAAAATAGCTACGTGTCAAAAAGGCTCATATACGTATCTCAAAAACTATTGCCAGAGTGTACTTTTTGCTTTTCTGTGATTTGAGGGGCCATGTATGGTGATTTTATTGCCTAAAATGGCCTTTGGGGCCTCAAGGATTTAGTACTTTAAATTTTGAGAGCTATAGTGTTTGGTATAGTAGATGGGCAGCCAAAGGGGTATGTTCCTGACTTTTTCGAAAAACCCCCGTTGGTACACAGAAAAGAAGGAAAACCAAGATCCTAAGATATGTATATTAGTATTAGTTATGTGTATTATATATTGATTGTGATATAGGGGATTTGTATCTTAGTTAGTGATATGTGTATATTCAGATTAGGTGTATATGAGGTTAATTGTATACCTTAGTTATAGTATATTTCTTTGTTGGGAGTGGGGTAGGTGGGTTGTGTACCTAGTATCTGTATACTTGGTTTTTATTTTGTTTTGGGAGGTAATTGATTATATACTTGGTTTGTGTACACAGAAATACCTAGAGTTTTCTAGGCTCTAGGTATTCTTTTTATTTATCTTTTGTTGTGTTGGGAGAGGGATACTAGGTCTTCTGGGTTCTGAAGTATATCCTGTAGGTATGGGTTTATCTCTTGGATGTTATACTGGGCTTGGAACCTAGAGATGGTACCCTTTAGTTCATCTATTAGAGTATCATAGAGGTTATTGTATATTATCTCTTTGATTTTGGTTTGGACTTCTTTGTTTTGTTCTAAGGGTATTTGTCGGATGGCTGAGACTTGGATCTCTATTGGTTTCTCTAGGTCTGGTACCATTGGTATGTTACCCATATAGTCTAGTCCAGAGATGAGTTCTAATATTTCTTCATTGGACATAGATAATATATAGTTGGGCTCTTTGTATACTTTGCAGGTTAGTATTTGATTACCGTTCTGACTGATTGTGATTCTTGATGAAGGATTTGTTGTTTTCATTGTTTTAGTTATTTTTTAATTGTTCGAGTAGGTTTGATATCTCAAGTTGATGAAGGATTTCTGTTTCCTTGTGATTGGATTCCCATCTCTTGATGGCATTGTAATAACAGGTATATTGGGTTATCATCTCTTCCGCTTGGTCTTTGTCTTGAATAAAGGATTTTAGGTGTTTTTTGAGATTAATTACGATTATATCTTGGTGTTCTGGAGTTAATTGAAGGATTCCGAATAGGATAGCCTCTACCTGAGAAGGAGAATAATCATAGTATTGGTCATCAGCACCTTTGGTTAAATCCATGCGAATAAGATTTTCTCTCAAGTTTTCGAATAAGTCATTCTCTGAAGCATAGGTAATAATATTACCAAGGAACTCGTCAAAGGGTTCGTCTTCTATCTCGATTTCGTAAATCTCGATGTAGTCGGTAGTGTCATTAATAATGAATCCACCAGCATAGTCATAAGTATAAATGGTATAGGGATTAAGAAGTAATTTCTTAAGGTCTTGGATATTTTCTAATGTTCTCATAAGTTCTTTGTTTTAGATGGTTATTTCTTCTCTTGGCATTGTTAGGACTTCGTAGATAGCATCATCCACGTTAATATTGAAATAGGATGTATTGGAAATGATTTCCTCTAGGTCTTCCTCTTTTGGTTCCCATCCATAGTATCTGGCAATGATATAGGATTTGAGTACATCCCTGATATCTGAGTTATGAGTACCTATGTGATAGGTACTCATGATGTAGGCAATTGTTTTCATGGCATTATCCGAGTAACTGTTTTTCGAATGCTTCTTGGTCATCGGGATCGGGCCAGTTAATGGATTCTTCCATGTATTCAATGATTAAGTCCATGAATTGTCCCTGTAATTCTGGGTTAAGGGTTGAAATCTCTGTTTGTACTTCCCGTTGGATTTGGTCGTAATGATAAGCAAAGATTCTGCGGATACGAGTTGAGATACCGGCATACTTTTTTAATAATTCATTATTTTTCATAAGTCTAAAGTTTTTAAAGTGAATACTTAAATTAATTATCTGATGCAAAAGTAATATATTTATTTTATATATGCAAACCATGGTTATCCTGGCTGAGGAATAGGTATGATATCTGTTATGATTACCTTTTCTGAGGTAAGATTCCAATAGTTCTGGATTTCCTTCAGGGCATTAATCATATGTA